>Ga0208811_1000012_pt1 | contig 60619 bp, 79 predicted proteins | sample Colrivmet1561A02_FD_187681 | JGI IMG/M metagenome (GOLD analysis project Ga0208811, IMG submission 187681) | Estuarine microbial communities from the Columbia River estuary - metaG 1561A-02 (SPAdes) (version 2) | ecosystem: Environmental > Aquatic > Marine > Intertidal zone > Estuary | place... | reverse complement strand
TTCTGGCTGTTGCGCGGTTATGATATTTTGTTCAACCGTAGAGTCTTCAATGTAGAAGAATATCAATTCTGATAATTCCGTCAATACGGTTATGATTTGAAAAAACGGAGAAGCCGGCGTAAATACTTCACCTAATCTTGAGTAGAGTCTACCCATATAGGTTTTAGTATCGACTAGTAATTCGCTAGCTTGGATTCTGGTTTTTTGTAAAAAGGTTAAATTTGTCATCTTATACTATGTTTATATTGCAACTTGAACTGTTTCTCTGCCACCATCAATATTAATATTAATGAATATCGCATCTCTATCGTTCGAGGATGTATCAAATTCAACATCAACTGTTACATTCATTATCCTCGCTAGTGGCACATAACGTCCTAGTTGTTCTTCGATTTCGTTTTTTATTTGAATGTCATTATAACTAAGACCGTAAACTAAATCTTCAAGATTACATCCAAGTCCAGGTTCTCCTAATACTTCTCCTCTTCTTGTAAAAAGAATAACGTCAATTTGAGCCAACAGAGTCGCAATTCTGCTATCAGACTGCAATTTTGTTGGGTCATAGTTTGGGTCTCCGTTAGTCTTAATATACAATTCCATTTAGTATTTATCGTGTTTTTATGAGTGCATCATCCAGTCAACTCCTTCGTCGCCTTTGATTTCTTCAATTACTGCTTCTAATTCTGATTCTCCTAAAGATTGAATTGCGTCTGCGTTTATTTGAATATTTCCTGGAAGATTAAAATTAAAGATTCCCATTTTGCTTCCTAATGAGATTTTAATCTTAGCTGCACAGTATCTAAAGAATGCCTCATCGTCAAACAATGCACATTGTGGCACTGTTTCGTAGCATTCGATAATAGTATCTTTTATAGGAACTTCGCCAGTGAATCTAAGTTCGTGTGTTAATTGACTATAATGAAATCCAGTTGGATTGTCTAGAATGCTTCTAGTTAAATCGAAGTAACTTTCATTAATTACATAATATTGTAGGTTCTCAGCACCAGAAACCGTTCCACTACCTCCATATAAACCACCATATAACATTTTTTCCATAGCAAAATCTCCAGTTGTAAATGTTACTGAAGTACCAGCTCCGAATCTAGATCCAGTAGGATATACTCCATAAACTGAAAATATCTCTCCACCACCAGATGTTATATCTTCTTTTGGAAGGGTAATACTTCTTGTTCTTTTAAAGTATGGGGTTTGAAATACAGAAACTGGAATTCCTATGAAAGTCGTTCTCACAGAATATTCGTAATTCTTATAAAACCATTTCTTGGCTCTTTCCACTATATTTTGAACTTCTTTTCTCGGTAAGTTCATTGGAATCATACAAGACCCACTAATATCGTCTGCTAACAGATTGATAAAATTAGTATAACATGTACTTGACCATGAAGGTGGTGTAGTAAGTCCTGAATCGGTACCTTGATAAATATCACTCATCTTTTAAATTATATTTTTGTTGAATCAATAATTTCAGTATCTTTAAAAATAGCTTCTTTAGTATACTTTCCTTCTCTAAAGATTCCATTATTCATTCTACCACTGTATACTCCATCGATTCCATGAACGTAACAGTTTGTTGAAACACAGCTTTTGTTAACATAGCATGAACCTATTTTAGAACCGTTTACTTGAGTTCCTTGATATAAATTACATGATAATAAATTTGCTGATTTTACATCTGACTGGAATATGTCGCATTGTGTAAGTTCTCCCATTATATTACATTTTATAAACTCGTAGTTCATAATATCGAAACAATAGGGTAGGTTACCGCCTTCAACCTGGATTCTTCCAGTATCGGAATCATAGTTAATATGTCCCTTATCTAATTGGCCATTGGTGAACAAGTGGACAACACGGTCTTTAATTTGAGGCCAGTAGATGTCAATAATATTCGGATCGTCATTTAAATCGATCTGTAAAGTAATATCTTTCCAGCCTTTATTGATGTTTCTCCAATCAAGTCTAGAGTTGATAATTTTTTTATTGTTCGTTAAGATTCTTTTTAGTTCAAGTTTATTATTACTAGAGAATCCTTCGCTTGTCGAAGTGTTCCATAATTGTAATAGGAATGAATCTAATAAATTTAAGATTTTTGATTGTTTTTTATGCCAATCTTCTCCTCCTAAATATCTAAACTCTAAATAATTCTTTGGTAATTTTTCAAAGTTTACACCGTAATACTTTGATTGAGGGAATATAAAATTAGTTTGATTAATATGGTTTCCGTCGTAGATATATGTTTCAGTTCTAGGCAAAATAAATTTAATTGACTTTGCATAAGCTGAATCTTTTCTCATTGGAAAAGCTTTCCAAACCTGCTCCTCCTTAAAATCTAAAATAAATTTAAGAGGACTCATTCTGGAAATTTGGTATTTGTTTCCAGTTAATTTAGGATCAAAACTTAAGTTAAGATGGATCGATGAACGGTCAGAAGTATAACCATTTTTATTAATCCAATCACATACTTTAATTATAATCATTCTAGCCTCTGAATAAGGCAAGGCGCCAGTAACTAATTCCATTAGTCCGGCGCCTCCACTCATATCAGGTTCTATCTTAAACTCCTTTTGATTTGGAGCAAATTCACTATGATGTTTCTTCTCGATTCTAATCTTCTTGCCTAGAACCTCAGCTAATTGCTTAGTTGTTTCTTCTAGACTTACATTTGCATAGAATTCGAATTCTACTCCTACGAGACCTTTTTGAAGAATCTCTGAATCACTTAGGTTAATCATTTACTGGATTTATATAGTTATGTTCACTATATATATCCTGTTAAGATTTAAACTAACTTTAGAAATACCTTCCTCGTTTCTTCTTCGATTCTAGTAATCACTACAGTTATTGGATCTCCCTTTTTAATATCTTGAATATTAATTCCTTCTAATTCGCTAGAATGTAAAAGTCCAGTAATTCCTTCCTCGATTTCAATAAATAAACCGTAATCTTTAATAGATCTAACAGTTCCTTGAACTTCTTGAGGTACAGTATATCTACTAGATGCTCCACTCCACGGATTAACATTAGAATCAGTTTTCTGAGTCAATGTTATTTTTGTAGTTGATATAATATCTTTAACAAAGAATGTAACTGGAGTTCCTGGATTTAAATTACCCTTAGCATAAAGTTCTGCTGTTTCGGTAGATAAATCATTGATGTGAATCATACCAGTTAAGCAACCATTAAATTCAACAAATACTCCGTATTTAGTCGAACCAGTTACATAACCTTCTTGTTCCTTCTCCATATTTGCTCTAAGTTCTTCAATATGTTGAGGAATCATTGCTTGTAAATATGCGCGATGTGAAACTACAATTGTACCTTTTTCTGGCGAGAATGAAACTGGAACAACATACATGTCCGTTCCGATTATAGATTCAAAGTTAGCTAGTTTATTAATACCTGCTAAAGATCCTGGCATGAAACATTCGATACCCTGTACTGTTACCATGTAACCTCCACCTGGAATCATTTTATCGATCCTTCCAGCGTATGCTGTGCTTTTGGTTTCAGCAGCTGCCATTAAATCATTAATGATTGCTTGTTTAGTTCCTTCAGTTACAGAACCAAGGCAGAATCCTTTGCTTGAACTATCATCGATAATTTTAACAGTAAATTCTTTATCTTTTTGAATCAACTCTTTAAAAGCAGGAGATTCTCGATCTAGATCGATGTAGATTAATTCTCTGTGACCAACATCAATAGTTGCCCATCTTGAATCCATTGAATATATTTTACCAACTAAGTGGTCGCCATTCGCAACTTTAGATATAAATTTCTCTAATGAGCCTTCATACATGTGATACATTTGCTGAGCATCTTTTGCTAAAGAATAAACTTTAACACCATGTGGTACTTTAACGTGTGGATTTCCTTTTCTCATTCGGCTAGGACAGCCTTCGGTGTGTGCATCCCAATCGAAATCTTCTAATCCTTGGGTCGGCAACTCTTTTGTTGTTTTTTGGATTAGGTCTTGTTTTTGTACTAATTCTTGTAGCATTTGTTTGTTTAAATTAAAAGTGAATTATGAGTTATATATCGAATTTAAAAAGCAGTTGGCACGAAACCAATCATCGGAACAGGACCACCTGGCGTCGGTATCTGTCCCATGTATATGAATTTTAATTGTAAGATGTGTTTTGCACAAGCTGCTGCAACTGCTGCTGCAACTGCTTTGGTTGCTGGTTGTAATAGTGGCTCAACTTTTGCTAATTTACCAGTATTCCATGCTCTTCTAAGATCCTTTGCTAAAGCCTTTTTACTTCCATAATATAGAGGTATATAAGTACCTGGTGTAGGAATCAAGCATGGTGGAACCGGAGGAGCAGATTTAAATGGTGCAACGGCGCAACTCATCCAATAATTAATTATTGCGCTTGCCATAGTATCGTAAGGATCATCCTTTCCATCTTCTGGATCGGCATCCTTCTTTTCGGAAACTGCAAGTTCATCAATCCATTGTTTTTGCAGAGCATGATACTTATCTCGATCTACCTTATAGAGTTTCCTTTTTGCTTCAATTCTATCATTCTCATTAGGTGTCGTTGCTTTATCATGCGTATTTTGGGTAACATCATCGATACCTTTTACATAACATAGTTTACAAATAAGAAAATCCGTCAACCAAGTTGGCCATACTTCTTTGTCATCTAAATGTTCTAATTGAATAATTTTTTTATTTAGAGGATTCTTTAAAGTAGTTTTAAGATTTGAATTCACGCGAAGATATTCAGCGTCTGATTCTGATTGTATGATAGCGTCTTTTTTTGATAAAAAAGAAACTAATGAAGTTTCAAGAGCATATCTTTCATTAGCAATTAATAATTCGTATTCTTTATTAATAGAGTATGCTGTCTGTAGAGTAGGCACCTTAGACTTGGTATTATAAATATTAGTATATTTTGTAGTGATCTGACTTACTATAGTTTTTCTATCAGTAACACCAAGTATTCTAGCACATTCGTCTCCTACCTTTTTACCGTATTCTTTTTCGTATCCTAATGAAAATCTAGTCAAAAATCTTACAAATTTAATATTGCCGTCATTTTGGTATAAAACTCTTTTAACAATCAATTCAAGTTTCTCATCTTCTGTTAAAACTAATTTTGGCTTTACAGCTCCATTAATAACTTCAGGTGGTTTAGTTGCATCTGTTGGAATATTAATTTCAACAGTTTGATTTAATTTATGTTGAGTATCTGGAAATGCAGAATCAACTACATTTATTAAAGTATATTTTAATTTTCCGGGAACGTCAGAAGGAACATACATTTTTACAAATCCAAATTCGTCAGAAGTAAGTTGAACCGGTTCTCCATCGTTTAAAGTATATGTAAATATGTAAGGCGCTACACCGCTTTTACCGGTGAAAGTTAAGATTGGTTGATCTTTTTCTATTGCTGCTCCGAAAATGTCAGCACTTGTTAATTCAGGTGGTGTTCCAATTGGTTTTGCTGGTTCTGGTTTAGGGGGAAAGAATTCATAGAAGTTAGTGTCTGGTAATTTATCACCCTTACTAACAACCCATTTTCTAAATTCAGCTGCTGCATCGTATTTCTTTGGAATTGGTAGTCCTTCTAATAAGTCAGCATAATTCCCATCTTTAATCTTATCTTCTAATGTAGGAGCTAAGGATTTAAATAAATCATTGAATGCTTTTTTGAATCCAATTTCTAATATCGTCTTTTGTCCAGAACTATGAAGATTTCCAAATGGGGTTTGTGCGGTTTTGACTGCATTAAAATATTCGTTTGCCACAAACGTACCAAAGTCATCTGCTCCTTTAGAAGATCGACTTGCTAGTTTTGATGATACGTTATTTATAAATAGTGGCCACTGTGCAGGCATAATGTTATATTTTATAAGATATTTATCCTAATTATTTACCTTCTTGCTGATATGGCTTATGTACTGGAGCCCATGGTTTAACAGGAGGTCCACTTGGACCGGTAGGAGTAGGATGTGTATGCGAATTATATTCAGACTTAAATGATTCTAAGAATTTTTCTAATGATTTACCCCTAACTGCAGGTTCTTTAGTATCTTCTGATGCCTCTCCAGTATTTGACAAATAAACATTACCAGCATCTAAAAAGATTTTAGTATCTGTGCTGATTTTGATATTGTTCTTCTCATCGATTTGTATTAGGGGTCTCTCCTTGGCACCCTTACCTTTTGTGATAATTATACCATCTTTAGGAGAATGATAGATTCTGATGCCACGTACTTCATCGTAGACTAATGAGATAGTTTGTTGTGCTTCATCTTCTGACAAGGCATCTAAAACCTCTGATTTTAAAATTTTACGTTGATTGACCTGATAGAAATATTCAGGATGGTATAAGTTACCATTATCAAAACGAACAGAAACAACGTCATCAACATTTGGAATTGCATGAGCACCTACAGTGCCTCTGTTTCCGCAAGCAGCCCAAGGAATATCAGCAGGTGGTACATTATCGAATTTACCAAAGACAAGAACTTTACATCTTCCATTTTTTAATGGGTCTTTGTTATCAACAACTTTACCGAGCCAATGGGTATCCCTAATGTTATCATTTCCTATTTCGTCGATTGTTGCCATGTATTATCTTTTATATACGTTTCCTATATTAATCAAAGCGTCTCGATTTGCTTTATTTAAGACGTCAACTAAAGGAGTTCCATTTAGAAAATGAACGTTCCTACCAACAGTACTTTCTATTGCAGCAGATATTTTTTTAATATCAGTTGCGGCATCTAATGCTCTTATAGCCTTTCCGTAAATATTTTCTAATGTTGGAATTCTACGATTAACTAGTCTACGTGCTTCAATTTCAGCCTCTTCGGCTTTAAACTTAGCCATTCTAGTTAAATCTTCAGTTGCTCTTTTACCAGTTTCTTTTAGTTTATCTTTAGCTTTATTCTTAAGGTTTTTCATTCCCTTAGCTAAATTCTGCTTCATCGATAATTTTTGAGCCTGCGCTGGATCAGCTGCGCTCATACCAGCTTCTAGTTCTGCTATTTCCTTAGCAGTATCTGGATCTAAACCAGCTTCTGGATCCATTTGCCTTCTATCAAGATCGTTGTACTTATTTTCTAGTTCAAGGACTGGAACAATAGTTTCTTTTTCAGCAACTATATTTTGTGTTGCATCTTTCTTTGAAATATCTTTAGATTGAAATATTGCACCGTTAAGGGCTCTTGCATCAACTCGATATACTCTATTGTAGTTAATTATAATCTCATTTGTTGCTGCTTCTGGAGCTGCTGCTGATAAATCAGCTAGTGCCTTATTACCGCTAATCATATCGAATTCGCAAAATCTAAGTTCAAACATAAAGAAAGGTCTTAAGTTTTCTCCGGTTAATACACCGGCAGCTGAATTATCATATAAACCTCTAACATCTGAAATAAACAAATACATTGTAAATTTTCTTAAATTAGGAGGTAGAATATAACGCCAATTAGATTCATCCCATACGGCTTTACGATATAATTGCATTAGACCTGAGATATTTAAATTAATAGTCTCTAAACAACCGATAGTTAACTTAGCATCGTCACCTCCAAAGAAAGGATTTTCAGGAGTAAATTGAACCATTCTTTCAACTCCAGCAAGAGATTGCCAATGCCACGGCATTTCAGAATTAATTTTATATAAAGCCTCTTTAAAGGCTAATAAAGAATCTAATTTATGTTGATACTTTGCAGGATTTTGATTAACTAAATGTTTTTTCATAAAACCAGCAGCCTCTCCATTAAATAGTGGAGAAGTTAGTTGCATATCAAATAATAGTGTAAATGAAAGATATGTAGGATCTTGATATGCAGACATGTCAGTACCCGTAATGTCTCCTTTTTTAAAGAGACCTGATTTTCTAAACGATGGTAAATCTATGAATGCTGACATGTGTTATATATTGTTTTTAAAAATTAGTTTATTGTGTTAAGCTTACTAGGCCATTCTCTTCTTAAAAGAGTTATTTTCTGTTGGATTCCTGCGCCGGTATCAGAATCATACATATATTTAATATCTTCTACAACATAATATCCAGTGTGAAATTCATCCATTGCTATCTTACCTTCACTTTCAGCTTCAAAATCTTCTCCATATTCTTCACCAACTGTTGCAAACCCTTTTTCTTTTTTCTTTTCTTTCAATGATTTTAATCTAGCAACTTCAGTATCATTATAGGCTACAACAAAAACAGGAATCTTCATATACATGTAGATACTTGGATTAATCTGATCTAGAGTTACTTCCATTTTAATTTTGGTAGACTCATTATAATTCATTTTATTTTGAATCGCTGCATAATAATGGTGAATACTCATATTGCCATGAGTTTTATCAGCATCAATCCTACCTACATATTTCTGTTTAACTTCGTCTTCAAATCTAGTATCGTCTTCTTTTCCTCCACCATCTTTTCTACGACCTCTTAGAGGTTCTTCAATGTCAGACATTTTTTTACTAGCCATCGATTCAATATCAAAAGAAACTAGACCCTCATCACTATCGTTTTCAAAATATTGCATTTTGATTTTATAACCCATCCGTGCTGTTTTTTCACCAGACTCGTTAATTACTTTAAATGATTCAAAGAATTTCGGACTAGCTTGATATTCAGGATGATTTGTAATTAACAAAGGACCTTTAATTACGTTAGCGCTATCGTCATCACCCGGATTCTTATTAAAATCCTCTTGTAACTTTGAAAAGTAGCTTAATTCTAAATCATTTTTAGAATTAAAAACTTTATTTAGATCAACGTAATTCAAATGGTAATATGGATCAACTCTACATACAACAAAGCTCTCATCATCGATATAACCATGCTTTACAATATCTTCTATAAATTTTGCCTTTGAAATGTATGGGCAAAATCTTGACATTTCATCATCTGTCTTGTCAATGTTAGTAGCAAATCCTAATTTTAATTCAGTTGCAATTTCTTCTAAATGATCTAATGAAGTTTTCTTACCATAACCTTTAGATTCTTCAGCATAAAGTTTTGGTATTTTTAATCTTCCAGATATTCTGTATTCTCCTCCTGGTAATGATTGCGGATTTTGACCACCCTCGGGTGCAGCATTTGCACTACAATTAATAATATCAAAATCCATTCTAATATCTTTAAAGACATCAGTTTGTCTAGAAGCTAGCCTAACACTTACAACATCACCATCTCTTGGAATAGAATCTCCTTTAAAATAGTTATTAGTGTCCATAAATGTAAGATATACTTCAGGAATAAATCCTGACATATCTATTGAAAGAGTGTTAATGTCAAATTGTTGTAAATCAATTTCATTAATTCTAATAGCAGGTGTAATTCCACCATTTTCCTTAGATATTTTAATTCCACCTGGTTCTTCTTCTTTTCCAGAATCATAAACCATCGGATCCAATTTTAAAGTTGGTTCAGTAATTACGAGTATATGTCTATCTAAATCACTTGCCATTAAGCGTCTTTATTTGTATTGTTAATTGTATTAATCTTTTGTATTTCTCCTGGAAAAGCCTTGTTAGAAGTCAACAGAGCAGTGGTTCTATCCGCCGAAGAAGGTAAGGCAGCACCAACTATTAATTTTCCGTTTTCAATAATGACGTTTTTTTGATCTGTTTGTAAAACATTAGGAGGTAGGATTTCTTTAGCACCGTTAGGTTTTAACGCAGCTTTTCTCTTAAGATAATCTAATCTATTCTGATCTTGTATAGGAAGTCTTTTAGTTTCAACAAACCTGTCTCTGACAACATTTGATTCTGACATTCCGATCCCTGGTTTTTTAAATGTTTTTTGTAAAACATCCATCGGTGGAATATAGAGAATATCTCCTTCAGCTATTGAAAATGGATTTGAAATACCATTAAATTTTAAAAGCTGATCGACATAATCAGCAGAATTATAAACATTTAATGAAATAAGATCGATTCTTCCGGCATAATATTCTTCCACGTTAAAAACGCGCGATATTTGTATATAATCTGGGAATAATAATGTTGGTTCAGTCATGATGATTTTATCATCAATCTCTGAAATTTTCTTGTTTTTTAATGTTTTCATTAGTCAGCTGCAAATTTTCTGAACGCGTTATCGATTTCTCCAGCAGGATTTCCTTCACCATTAAGGTTAACTGCAGATGAAGTTTTTTCGCCATATCCCGATACGTCTCTTGTTTTATTAATATTAACACCATCGTGTGGTTTAAGATAGAATCTACCTCTTCCGGCATTAAACATACTTTCAATGTCGGTTTTATCTCTTGGTCTTCCAGGTTTTAGGGTGATTTCTACTTCCATTTCTTCTGGAAAATCTTGAACACTATTACCACCTTTAAAAGATACTTTAGTTCCAGTGCAACATAAGTTACCCATAACCATCATAGGATTTAAAGGATTTCCAACCGTTATGTGCCATTGTCCAGTGGCGTCTCCTGTTAATAGCGCGTTTGCTACCATAGGAGCTTGGGGCGAATTAAATAAATCTTGTAACGCACCACCTATTAAGTTTTTTGCTAGGTTAGATCCGCCTAACCCGTTTTTCTTAATGTCATCAACTATATTCGTTGCCATTCCTTGCAAGTCTGTCATTACCGATTTTAAAAATCCTCCGTAATTTCCTGCTTGTAATAATGCTGCATTACCAAACGGTTTACCAACTGAACCACTACCTAAATATCTAACTTCTCCTCCCCAGAACGGAGCAGTAGAATAAGTTAGAGCTAAAATGTTTGCTAATTGATCCATAAACAAGACTTTTGGGTTTGCACCAAATAGTCCTTTCATTTCATAATGAAATTTAATAGTAAACTCTTTTTCAAATTTTAATCCGTCCGGACCTCTAGTTAACATAGTAGTAATCTTATTATAAGGTCCAAATATATGATTTGGATATGTACCTTTTAATGGATCAAAGCCTGAACCGGCTGCTTCTACTCCTCTTGAATTACCAATACCTTGACCTGCAGAGGTAAATGCTTTACCTACCGCAGTACTTAATAATCCTCTACCAAAAGATCCACCAGAATCATTACTATTATTTGAAGTAACCTCTTGAACATCTGCCTTTTGTTCAGCCCAATCATAACTATAATTTAGTGAAAGTATTTCATTTAAAGAGTTTCCGGTAGCTTCTGACATCCAAGTTACCGCTCTTGCTATATCTGGACTTTTCGTTTCGTTAAGTTTTCCATCTGATCCAATTGTAGCTGGTGTAATAATATCATCCTCTACTGGAAATGGAAATCTTCTAAGAGTAATCAAATAATTGTTTGGTATTTTACCTAGATATTTACACATTGCAAAATCAGCATAATCATACTGATAACCTAAATTACCTTTTACTTCCTTCGAACGTTCAATAATATTAGTAATAGTAGGTTCAATTATAGTAGTTATATCGATTAGATTATATTCTCCTTCATTTAACGCGGCTTTTGCCCGGATTCCAGTCAATGGAGTACCTCGATATTTCATTAAAGTGTATCTGTTAAATGAAGAGTATGGTAGTTTACCTTCTGATATTTCTGGTCCATCTGGACCTTTTTCAGACTTTACAAGTACTTTCTTTCCAGTTTTTTTATCCTTTTCAAAAGTCTCTTTAGAGTCTCCAGGTGGTTTAAACTTATATGACTCTACTGAATTATTAGTATACATCTTATTATCCCCAGGAATTCCAAAACCGTCTTCTACTAATTTTTTATCAAAATTAAATGGATTGTTTTCGGTATTTGCAAAGTTCGAACTCTTACCAAAGTTTGTAATTGGCTCAATAGGACTAGTTGTATTCTCTGATTTTAAAACATCAGCTGGCAAATCGTTAGATCCATAGGTTGTTTTTGTCGCATCTTTACTGTCAACAATTGTATGTTTTCTTTTTACCGCACCCGCTGGCTTCGAAGCCTTTTTAGGATCTTTTCCAATATTATATGCTCTCTCATACGTATCCTGCGCGGTTTTAATAAGTGAATCTACTATTTTAGGCATTAAATTCCATCTTTTTTTAATAGGCAGTATCTACCTATCTTATATATTCATAATACACGAACATACTCTTTCTCTAATAATCCCAGAGCTCGGAATAATGGCATCTAATATATGATGGTATATTTATCTGGATTCCAACTTTGTACTTTTTTCTGAATCGCGTATTAAAATCAATATCTTCGCTGGTTTCTGTGGTATCTCTCCATTTAATATCATCGACATTTTTATGGATAAAAAGCCATGGAGCCATAGTCAGCATTCCAGGTTTCATCGCACTAATAACCCATTCGCTATCAAGACCTTTGATTTTATATAATTCATGGTGGTTTGTCGCATACATTGAAGGGGTTTCAGGCCAAGTAGCAATTACATTATCATACCATGATGCATTTGTATAAAAATCTAGATTTGGCGTTTTATTAAATTCCTGTACTATTAATTGACAATGATTCGAGAGTAGGAAATCATCAGAGTCCATGTAAGTTATTAAGTCTCCGCCGGCTAGGGTAATTCCAACTTGTCTAGGAACTCCGCGGTAATATTTTTTACCATCAACAAGTTCATACATATTTGGAATTCCTTTTTTATCGACGAATGCGTATTTGATTTTAGGGTCAGATTGAAATAGTTCCATATAGGTTTTATGAACTATCTCACATCCGTCGCTGACAATAATCAATTCTATATTTTCATAGGTTTGATTCTTGAAACTAGAAACTGCCCTTATGAATTTATCAACTGAATTTATTCGTGATCCAGGATAGTCTCCTAGATATGCCTGCATAATAATAGAAATCTTTGGTTGTAACATTATCCCTTGTCTATTTTATCTAATTCTACCGAATCAGGTCTATATAATAATTTATCAAAATAATTCTTTTGATCGGGAAGACGTTCGCCTAAGAACTTGCTAAGTGCTATCGTGAACTCATCCTTGACATGATAGTAATATTGTCCCTTTGAATATGATGATCTGTTGGTCATCTCGTATAACTCCTTTAAATGTTTTTCAACAAAGAAGTCATGTAAGTTTATAAATAGCTCGTTTAGTTCGATCTTGGTTCTGACACAAAAGATAGAGTCGACCATAAACATGTAACTCTCCCATTTTTCAGAAAATACTCTCTCCAGATCTTCAATCTTGGAGTATTCTTTTCTACTTAAATTAATTTTAGTTTGTTTTCCGTCAAAGCCTCCATCGAATGTTAGGCCAAAGAAATATCGTTTAAGAAAATCGATATCATCGAACATTTTGTCGATCTTGAGCATGTACTTTGGCATGTTCTCATCGAACTTGACATCGTAGATTACTGCTCTTACTGGAAATAGAATATTTGGAAATCTTTTATTAGAAAGCAGAGCATGGATTTTATCACCTTTGGTAAATAATTTATGCTTTATCATTTATTAAGTATTCAATGTTATCGAATTGAGTTAATATGTCGTCTTCGATTTCTTTAGTTTCTGATAGGACTATTAAATTAAATTCAAAGTCTCTATAATAGAAATCAGTAACGATCTCCTTGAGATTTGAGACTGTTACTGGTTCTAAGTTTTTAAATAGGTATAATATTCTTTGATCTGTGTGAAAGATTAGTGCTGCTTCTAAAGTTTTAAAAATATGAAGGCCAACGACCGACGGGTTCGGTTCCTCTCCATAAGGACAAGATTTTGCTAATTTGCTTGAAATAGCATAGTGGTCAATTATTGTATTATATTCAATTTCTATTCCCTTTGTGAAACGAACATAATCTCTTCGTTGATCTGACCAAACGCAGTCGATTATTAAACTCATGATTTTTTAAGAAGGGATTCGAGCGTTTTAATTCTTTTCTGAAAAGAATTAATTTTGGCTTCGATTTCAGCCAAGGTAGGCTGATAATGGTCTCCCCAATCCTTTATTATTTTTATTTGATCCGAATCCTTGGTACTTCCAAATTCTAAACCGCAATCTTCAGAAATCTCATATAGAAATTTAATCTTATTTTCGCTAGCATTATCGGATTCGAAATCATAAACAACAACTGAACTATATCCTTCACCAGCAGCGTTGGCATTATCCTCTTCCACGCTTTTTATAACGCCGTTATCGGCTAATTGTACGGTGATGACTTGCATAAATAGTTGTTATTTGTTTCTAGCTAATCTTAATTGACTAGCTTTTGCACTAAGCTCTCTTGATTTTTTCTTATCTTCGCGATAAGTTTCTTTATTCTTTACTGCCATTAATGACCAAGATTCCTCTAATAAAAGAATTTCTTCAGCATTGTAGCCAAGTTCAGCCCATAATTCTTTTTGACGATCTAGAATAATTTGAAGTTGATTCTCCATTTGATCCATCGCGTTTTTGGTGTTTTGTTCATGGATCATTTCACCATCTTTAGCACATTTGTCGTACCATGCTCTAGCTTGAGGTGATCCGAATCCAAACATGTTTTTTACTTTTAAATAACCGGCACGCTTGTACATGTCACGGCGTTGTCTTCTGTTGGGTGTTTCGTTATTAGTCATTATAATAATTGTTTAAAAATTTTAGTACTTCTTGGTTAATATAGTTTTGAAGTTTATCTATCTGTATTTGAGAGGTCACTACCGTAGAAATAGTATTTAGCATCTCTTCTTTAGTCTCATCTCCGTTTTCTAATAACATTGAGAAAACTTCATGTTTTGGTAGATTAATATTTAACTTAATATCTACCGTTTCAATATTCTTTGAAGATAGTTTGATAATTAATTTTTCTAATGGAGAAGTTTCAACCTGTTTTACAATCGGTTGAATTGATACTGGTTTAGTAGGTTCGATTATCGGTTGTGGAGAAGAACCTAACATTATTTCGTTTGCTGGTGGAAATGGAAGATTGTTAATATCGTGTACAACTTCCATGAATTCATTTCTAAGATTTTTAAAGATCCTTGATCCGTCTTTAAAGATAAAAAAGTCATTATCTTCTGACTCAACTTCTACAACCTTACCAAAATCGTCGCCCTTTTTCCATTGAAATCTTTTAACCTCTGGAATCTTAGTTTCTTTTTCTATAACTTCTGTGCTCATTTCTTTTTTAGGATTAATTTTTATTAATTTACTAATCTTCGATAGTATTGAATTCTTTATCAGATTCATTGTATTTTTTCATGAATTTTTCTATAAATCTCTCTGATTGTTTTCCTTTTTCTGACCCCATCCAGCACTCAACTCTTTTAATATACATGTTGTAAAAGTAGTGAGAACCCTCGTTCTTCAGTTTATCTTCTAATATTGTCACATCCTCTGGATAGTGTCTTATGTTAAATCCCATATTAATATAATATATTTATTCGTTATTCCAAACTACGTCCTGGTAGACAGTAATTCCAGCTTTTGTCAGTAGATCGACCCCGCTAGTATCTCTATAATCTTCGCAATAATGTACCTCAACTATTCCAGCCTGAATGATTAATTTAGAACAATCAAAACAAGGCATCGTCGTCGTATAAAGAGTAGTTCCAACTGAACTAATTGTTGATTTTGCTAATTTACTGATCGCATTGGATTCAGCATGTAGAACTTCTCTCTTAGTAACAAATCTATGGCAAGTACAACTATTATCATGTGGCATCGTCCAACCCATATCTTCTAACATCATAGCAGCATCTGGATTATCATAATGTCTCGTTTCAACTTCTTCGCATTCATTCTCAAATCCATGGGGAGTACCATTGTACCCAACACTAATGATTTGACCGTCTTTTACAATAATGCAGCCAACTTTTCTACGCTCAGCATAGCTCAGTTTCGCGATTTGGTAAGCGATCTGCATGTATATCTTATCTATTGGGATTCTAGGCATATTAAATAAAAAATGGATCTGAATAATTATATTAGATCCATGATTTAGTTTATTTTAAATAGATTTTTATTAGTCTGCTGACTTCTCTTCGGCATCTGCCGGAGTTTCTCCATTCATTGTTATTTTAATTTCTTCAATTTTATTAGAGAATGCTTCTTTAATCATATTAAGCGCTGCTTCGTAAGCTTCTTCGCCATATTCTTCTTTACAATCTTTACAAGCTTTAGCAGCTAAACCAGCAACTAGAGCAGCATTTTCGCACATATAAGCTTCTATAGTATGATCGTCATGTGCGTCTGTTTCCCAAGCCTTAGCTTCAACAACAACGCTTTCATAACATTTCTCTAATATTTGAGAAACTTCTTCAGCTTTTTCTTCTTCTTTAGTTTCTTCGGCTGGAGCTTCTTCAGCTGGAGTTTCTTCGGCTTCGTTAGTTTGTACTTTGTCAGCTTCAGTTTCAGTATCTTCAACATCAGATTGCTCTGGAGTGCTTACGTCCTGAATTTCTTTTTCGATTTCTTCAGAGCGGTCCATTTCGGAAACAAACTGATCAAATGATTTATATCTCATTTCTTTTAATTTTTTTTGATTATTAAGTATATATTACAAATTTCCGTCCTTTTCTGGAGTTTTGCCAATAGTGTAGCCTTCAGGGCAATGGCCCCATATTAATAAAGACTTAAGCCATCTGGTCATTTCTCCATCTCTGAAGAAATAGGGTGCTTTCATATTCTTCTTCATTCCAATCATTCGACTGTTAAATGAAACTTGTTTGCCACACCAAAACCACATCGTAGGGGTCCAATTCTTTTCGGCATCAGAATAAGATTTTCCGGTTGGGATCATCTTAATTAACATTTCAGCGGATTCTTTTCCACTGTCGATGTCATTTGCCTCAGCTTCTTTGCTTGTTAAACCAGCATCTTTACCGTCATCTTCTCTAAAGTTCTTAATCTGAGCAGGAGTCATATTAATTAACTTGTTCCACTCAGTCCAAGTTTCTTTAGAAGGTTCGGCAGAACGGTCTTCAGCTTCGAATAAGAATTGATTGAACGATTTAATCATTAGTCTTTGGCTTCTTTTTGTACTTTCTTTTAGGCTTAGCAACTGGAGCATCGGTTTTAATAACCTTTTCTTTTACTTCTTTAGGAGTAGAAACTTTAGCATTTTCGTGTTTTGCATTAAGTTCTTCTATAAAGATTTCAGTACTGTTCTTTCGATCAGCGAATTTGCCAGTAATTCTATATACGATATAGAGTAACGCTGCTAAAATAGTGATTGTAAATAAGTTCATAATTTTAAATTTTAGTTCTTTTTATATATCATTAAAACAAAAAGAGCCCTTCCGAAGAAGGGCTCTAACCAACATAAGAAGCTGTTACTATGACTTGGGTGTTTGACTTTGTTCGTCAGTAGGAGTATTTTGTTTAAACAGTACTTCTAATGTCGCAATTAGGCCGTTTGCTTCGTCTACTTTTCTGACTAGTTTATCCATCTCATCAATGATTTGAGGATGCTCGCCAATACCAACTGAATTACCAAAGTAAACTTCCATAGTAGCTAGTGCTTCTTTCTTTTGAGCTTCATATCTTGCGAATAAAGCTTCTACCTTTAATGATGACATATTCTAATTTTTATTTGTTATGATAATTATATTTGATCGACTAAAATTGTTTCATATTTTTTTAGATAACTGAACAGAGCAAGGTCTTTTGCTTTAGCTTCTAGATCGACATCGATAGACAAGCCATAAGAATTTACCTTTTCGTAGATATGATCGGCATGGGCACGATTGACAACTGAAGAATCTTCGTGAAGTTTTTTACATGAACTATAATGAACTAGCTGACGAATACCTTCTGGCCAAGTAGTGGCTGCGAGGTGGAGTGCATCTTTTTCTGGCATAGGATCGTCGTAGCACCAATGGTGGTGGTAGTCAAATACGATTGGAATACCGGTAGCAGGAGAAAGAATATTACATAAATCTTCGATTGAGTATTGATTCTTTTTATCATCATTTTCGACGGTAAGACGGGTTTTTACTGATTCGTCTAGAGTATGGAATGCCTTGATAAAACGCTGAATCGAATCTTCTTTACCTTCTGCAGTAGTATTGATATGAATATTGATCGCAGCATAAGGAGTCCTAGGAGTGCCAATCAAATCCATGATTTCGCCATGCTGATTAAGTTCTTTGATAGAACGAGCAACAACATCTGGATTCTTACTAGCAATTACGCAAAAATGGCCAGGATGGAGTGTTAACCGCTGACCTGCATCGGCTGCAATTTTACCAGCACCTCTTAGTAAATTAGAAATCTTAGCATAATCAGGTAAGTCTTTAAGCTCGTACTCGGACATCCATGGTATCATATCAGAAGACATTCGGTACAGCTTGACGCCGTGTTGATTATTCCATTTAATGATTTCGATGAGGTCTCTGACGTTGTTGAGAGCAAGCTCGCTAGCATAACTTATACCCTTTTGTTCAAAGGTTCTTTTAATCATACCACGGCCAATTGTAATACCTTTCTGCTGCTGTAGGGTTAGATTGATACAGCAATATCCGAATCTTGTTTTTTCCATTAGTCTATAAATTCGCCAATAACATTATTTCGCCACCACTTTTTGAATTTAGAATCATCGGGCATTTTAGAGATTCTAGTGTCTAGTATGAACGGACCTACTACTATAATAAGTCCAATAATTATATAAAGAATTAGTCCCATTGTTTCTCATATTTGTACCAATAGTCAGCTCCAGCGCAATCCATTAAAGAATCTAGGATAACAATATCCATGTCCTTACCGTTGATGTTGTTAATAAAATCGTAAATTAGTTGATGCGCTTCTTCGACATCTTCTGTTAATTGAAATGCGGCTTCGTTAAGGGCTGACATGGCGCGCATTGTAACTGAATCATTATCAGAAAATCTCATACCAGCATAGAAATCTCCGTTAGGCGCGATTGCATCGATCTCTCTAAATATGTCTTCGTTAGTATTCCTTAATCGATAGACACTGATTGCAGTTTCTATGATTGGTTTAATTTTACTAGTATCTGGCCAAGGATGGCAGCCTGATAGTCCGTTTGCTTTTACGTTTGATGCTTCGATTTTTTTCATTTTATTTATTTGTTATATGTAAATATAAACATTTTTCTTGACATAGAAAAACTTTTGTTCAATTATTTTTTAAATTTTTTGCCACGAACAGTTGTATGGATATGGATTGCCCATGTATTAAAGTCCATTTTCTTGAAAGAGTCGGTGGTTTTCATTATTCTCGGTTGACCAGGAATTGGATAATCGACAGGTTCTCCAAGAATTTCTCTTTTAAACAGAATGTCTTTGATTAGGTTTATCATAGTTGGTTTTATTTTTTTACGAAAATCATTTCCTCTTCCCATGAACCAGATTCTAATTCTAAATTAACACGGTTGAGAGCATTTGTATATTTCTTTGGGTTGCATGCCATATCTACGGCAATAGTGGTAAATTCTCCAGAATCAGAAGGATCGACATTTAAGAATCCACAATATTCAGGATGGTTTTTATCTAACTGATAGTCTCCGCTAATCATGTTTAGATATTGTTCTAATTGAGTCATATTATTTAGTTTTATAAAGATCAGTTGCCGAGAATGAATATCCAACGGTGTATTTACCATTAGTACCTTTGACTAGATACCTACGACATCTGCGTCTAACTGATGGATTTGTTAAGTTTACTAAATGATGATTGAATGAACTACTTCTAGTGTATTCAGGTTTTCCTTGGCAGATTGTCTGGTAATGAGTGTCCATTTCCTTATAAGAAACTTCACCATTAAAGTATACGTAATCTAAGATTTCCTGAGTGATCCAACCATGTTGTCCTTTTTTTAATCGCTTATTCATGTTATTGTTTTAATTTGTTATATGTAAATATAAACATTATTTTTCAATCGGTAAAACTTTTATTCAAAAAGTTATTAACAATTTTAAAATAAATCTTCTATGTTCGTTACGTCTTCGATGGCAACCTTGTAGATGTCTCCGATTTTAGTCATTACCTGACAGTTAACTACAAACTTTTTAATTACTGTACCATAAACTGCTCCTCGGTTAGACCAACCTGAGTAGTTATCATGGTATCCTCCAGGAAGATTACCGATAAATGTTACTTTAGATCCAATTTTGATTGGAGTTTTAACTTCTGCTTCTTTTGCTGTTTTAATAAGAGTTGCCATTGTGTTATTGTTAATTTGTTATATGTAAATATAAACAAAAAACTCGACATAAAAAAATGCCGAGTGAATTATTTTCAAAAAAGTTATTAACATTATTTCCAAAAGATCTGGACGCAGATTATGATAAATGAGAGTATCAAGCAGATTAGGGTCTTGGCATTTAGAGCCTCATCCATCATGAAGTAGGTTAATATTGAAAAGGAAATCATACCCATGGTAAAGCCAATAAATCTACCGGGCCATAATTGACCATCGTAATGTTCTGCAATTAATCTAGTAGCCTCTATAAAAATGTAGGATATTGTCGAACCTCCGATTATAGCAATTAATAATGGATTCTTTTTGCACCATGTCCAAAGGAATTGACCGTTTGTCTGAAACCAAATAAGAGATTGTCCAAGTAAAAATAAGAAGATTCCATAAATTAATGCTCTCAAAATAAAGACTCGGTTTTTGTAGTCAAATGAGATATAAAACTTGGTCTATGCTCAACAGATGGGCCAACTTCTTGAATAGCAGTAATATGTTGTTTGGTTCCGTATCCTTTATTCGAACCCCATCCATATACTTTGTTCTCTTCGGTTTCGTTTAAAGATTTCATTAAATTATCTCTAGAAACCTTAGCAAGAATCGAGGCGGCAGCAATAGAAGTATATTTGTTATCTCCACCGACAATAGTGGTGTAACTCTTATCTTTATAACCGTGGAATTGGTCACCATCGATTAAGACAAAGTCAAAATCAACTTCAGCCTGAACATTTTCAAGAGCCTGATTCATTCCAAATAGAGTAGCCTTTAGGATATTCATAGTTTCAATATGGTTAATATCGATATGAACGACTGAATATGCTATTGCGTTTTCTAAAATGATTTCATGCGCAGTTTTCTTTTGAGCTTCTGAAAGCAATTTAGAATCTTTAACCAAAGGATGAGAAAAGTCTGAAGGCATGATACATGCTGCAACGGTTACTGGTCCAGCTAATGCTCCTCTTCCTGCTTCGTCGACACCAACTTCAATTAAGTTATCTTCGGTATTGTACTTTGATTTTAACTGTATTAATCCCATAATTAGTTGATTGACGCTTTTAAATTTTCGTAAATATTCTTATATAGAGCATGTTGATTTTGGAATATCTCCTTCTCCATTTCTTTTCTAATGTCTTCAATATGGCTTCTAACGTAACCGACCATTTTATCTCCATCAGAACTATTTACCGATTTTGATGCGTAGAATTTGTGATTAGTAATTCTAACACTTTCGAGATCTAGCACGATAAAATAGTCTAGCTTCTTGTTCTCAAGATAATAAGTCTGACTTATCGGCGCAGTTAAGAACTTCGTATCAGGGTGGTTAACCATCGCTCTAACAATGGCATAAATGAATTTAGTATCTTCGGACATTCTAGAACGACCACCGGTGATTTTAATAAATCGAATCTTTGCTCGAGTTATTGCTCTTTTAAAAGAATGAAAGCTCATATAAATTTGTCTATGTTAAACATGTACAAATTATATGAGCTTTTTTTAAAAAGTTTATTAGGAATATTACTTATGATTGTCGTACTTCCACTTCTCATATCGGCGTACAACCTCTTGTAAGATTTCTGCACGAACAATATCGCTTTCACCAAATTGATGTACTCCAACCCCTTTAACGCCAGTCATCAGTTCAATAAATTGAGGTAGAGAAACTTTGCTTCTTTCGATATCATATTGACTAACGTCTCCGGCAATTACAACCTTGCTATCTTCTCCCATACGAGTAATGAATAACATTAGTTGTTTATAATCAGCATTTTGAGCTTCGTCTAGAATCATGATGGCATCGTCAAATGTATCTCCTCTCATATAAGCTAGAGGCTGAAATTCTACAGCTCCGCTGCTTAGTAATTTATGAGCTTCACTGAATCCGATAATTTTTTCAATATTTGATGTAAATGACTTGATATAAGGTGCAATCTTTTCATCAATTGTACCGGGTAGGAAACCTAGCTTTTCTCCAGCTTCTTGGATCGGCTTTGTCAAGATAATTCTTTTGATTTTCTTTTCTCTAAGTAATTTAATTGCAGCATAACATGCTGAAAAAGTTTTAGAAGTACCTGCAGGTCCATAGCAAAATGTAATCTGATTTTTAAGAATAGTATCAACGTATCCTTGTTGTGATTCTTTTAAATAAATTCTGTTTAGAGAATTCTCAGTGCTAGTTGTGCTAACCCTTGTATTAGTAGCTTTTCTTGTCATTCGTTTTTGTTGTGTTTAATCTCCTGCCATTATGACAAGAGCTTTGAGTTTCATTAATGTGTCACACTTCTCATACTCTTCTAGAGTTTCAAAGTATTCAATTAGTAATTCTATAAATTTGGAGCGTTCTCCCATGCTGTGCGGTATTTCAATAAGATCCTTTCCTTCTTGGAACACAACGAAACGATTCACTGTTTTCGTGAAATTGCGGGTGAGAGTGTAGTAGCTTGCTCTCATCACGTTGTCTTTTTCTCGGCTTGAAATATTATTACTCATTCGCAGGTAAAAATCTTTTTATACATTATATATTTACCGGATACTCCGGAATGTTAACTATATTAACGTATTCTATGATTCTTTTTCTGCATTTGTCCTAAGGGATTGGACATAAGATGCTTTACGAAACTCATCTCTTTTCTCTACTGATTTCTTAGTAAATTGTTGACGATCTTGCAAGTTTTTTATTTGTTTTGTTTTAATAACTTTGCGTTTATACTGTTTTAACGCTTGTTCTATATTTCCGTTTTTAACTTCTATTATTAACATGCTTCTAATTCTTTTATTATTTTTTTAAGTTCTAAACACTTCTCATATTCCTCCTTGGCCTCAAACCAGTTTATAATAAAAGTTATTGCTTCAATTTTTTGTTCTAGTGTCGAAGAACTTTTAAGTGCATCTTGTGTTTTATTAACGATAGCATCATATACCATGTCCATCATTTTCTCTCGTGACGCTTTTTTAATACTATTAAAAAAACTAAAACCATCGTCATCTAAAGGTAAATCATCTTCTGTCATTCCAATTCTTTAATTTTTTTAACTAAGTCCAACTGTGCTTCTGTTAGACCATGAAAATTAGCATGTACTTTAACCATTAGATTTCCATACTCATTGTTCTTACTGTTATATATTGGCATTCCTTTTCCTGGAATTCTCAATACTCTACCAGATGCTGTTTTGGCTGGAACGTCTATTTTATATTTGCCAAATGGAATTTCTACTTCAATATTGGCTCCTAAAATTAAATCATAAAAATGAAGGTATGCATCTACCCATATATCGCTTCCTTGTAGAATTAACGAATCATCTGGATTAATATTAATATTGATAATAAGGTCTCCCCGTTGAGCGTTACTATTAAACCTATTGTAATCTCCTCGACCGTATACTTTCAATACCATTCCATTATGTATACCTTTTCCAAAATCTACTCTAACCGAATCATGGCCAAAATCAAAAGTTTTAGTACATCCATTATAAGCTTCTGCTATCGTAAATGTTGCTCTAACAGTAACATCTGCTCCTTTAGATTCTTTTCTTGTTCCGAAATTTTTGTCAAAGTCTCCAGACCAATTACCATATTGGTTAAATATGTCCTGAAAATTAAACTCTTTAAAGGTAGATTTTCCGTCATATAGATCACGCTTAGCTTGATCAGATAATGTTTCGTACGCAGTTTGGATCTGTTGAAATTTATCAGTAGCTCCTGGATTATTTAAATTCCGGTCTGGATGGTGGAGTTTTGCAAGATTTCGGTAAGCCGATTTAATCTCTTCCTGTGTTGCTGTCTTTTGGACTCCTAATACTTGATAATAATTCATGTTTGTCTTTATTAAGCTGTCCTTTTCGCATTTCAATTATACTCTTCTTGTGGTCGCGTTCAATAACGTCAGCGATTCGCTTCAGTTGGGCCGTGAGTGCAGCCATCGCTTCTAATAATTTTGGTTCTGTTGCCATAATTTTCTTATTTAAAATATATGTATCTCATAAAAAAAGGAAGCTTATGCCTCCTTTAGTTCTTCGAGATACGATTGTATAGTTTTACATTTCTCGTATTCTTCAGTTTTAACAAACCAGTCTAACATAAAAGATAGTGTATCTTTTAGTTGATTAGCGTTTAAGTTAGTTAATTTCATTTGTCGAACGTCAATTCCTTGCGTTTCAATTGATTTGAAATTAGCTCTAACCAGTTGGTCGATCACATCATAGTAAGTTGCTTTTACTTCGTTCGCTTGCATAATCTGTGTTATTTCGTCTTGTTCAGTTTCTTCGTTGAAATTATCTTCGAAGTCGTTATAATCATTTTCGTACATAGTATTTATTTTGATTTTATAATGTAAATATAAACAATATTTTTCAAACGGTAAAACTTTTGTTCAAAAAGTTATTAACAATTTACGCAGACCTAATCGGTTGCATATTGGCAAACTTTAAAACTAAACTACCGGCAGCTTCAATATCTTCTTCGCAATAGTTTTTGATCTCTTCTATTTTACCAGCATAGAATGCAGCTCCGACTTCTCCAGCCTGCATGTCGTCTTTAGGATTCTTAATTCCCAATAATAGACATATATGAGCTAGTGCAGCACTTGACCATCCACCAGCTTTCCATACTTCGTATGTGTCTACTAGACAGTTTTCCCAAGGTTTCATTTTGTGTAAGTGTAATTGTCTTGGTAATTCAATACCATGTAGAATAGATTTCTTAATGATATATGGTAGATCGAATCCTTTAATATTGTGCCCGACTATTTTAATACCTGGTGCTTTAAAGAATACTTGACTCATAAAGTTTGCGAAGCTGCTTAGGATGTCTCTCTCGTCTTCGCCGTAGAAAGATTTCTTTTGCATGTATGGATCTTCAGTTACCTCGTCAAATTTAACCTGACCAACTGAGATACAAACTATTCTACCCCATTCTGGAGATAGAGCGGCTTTTTGAAAATAGATTTCCTCGTCAGAAGATTCTCTAAGTTCAACATCTTCAGCTTTAATAAATTTAGCCTTACGCTCCCAGAAGCTCATGAGTTCGGGATGTGTTTCTTTTAATTCTCCAAATGTTTTAAAACCTGAAGTAGTTTCAATGTCAATGAAGAGCATCGATTTAATTTCTTCTTTTGTATACATTATTTTACGATTTTAATTTGTGGAATTTCTTTGATAATATCAAAGATTGAGCAAGGATAAATCCAGTAAGGGCGTCCTAATTTAGCAGCATCTGCTGGAGAAGCTGGAACGGAAAATGAATACCATTTAACGCCATAAGATTTTGTTAAACCTGCGTTCTCTCCTATTAAAGTTCCATGGTACGTTGATATTTTAGCCCATACAAACTCGTACATTTTACCTACTTTAGGATTTTTAACGTTAATTACCTGAATTTCTTTTGGTTTTCTAGCCATATCTAATTTGTTATATGTAAATATAAACAAAATAATCGACATAAAAAAATATTTATGCAATTACTTTCAAATTATATGAAAAAAAGGAAGATTGTTTACTCGTTGGACTCGAAAGGATCGGCCCATGTTTTAACCGAACGGACCTTAGTATATTGGTCGTAGGTTAAATGTATTCCAATATAGCCACCTGAAATAGAATAAGGGGCGTCAGATTCGGAAAACCAGTAAGGTGGTGGAGTATCAATTCTATCATTCAAGAAATCAAATAACTCATCGACTAGCATGTGATGGATATAAATTGTAAGAACCATGCATTTGTTATTCGGATAACCCATTTACTTTTCTAATTTCCAGATAGGATTTTGTTTTGTATTCTGTGCAGAATCTTCTGCTTTAAATTTCTTTAATAGATCTATTGTCTCTTGACTTAATTCAGTTTCATAATAGTCTTCATAGATTCTTTTATACAATTCAGTCATAATACCGAATAAGGCGCCAGGTTCTGAATTCATTTCAAAGACATAAACTTTACCGTCTTTGGTTTCAGCCATGTCTATTGCATAAAAATCTAAATCAGAATGCATATCTGAAAAATATCGACAGGCTTTAATATGAGAATCTTTTATGTTCTTAATATCCTTACAGATATAAGAGAAATTAGTTTCTTTTTCTGGATCTTTTTTAGCAATATCGGCTGTTTCGTCATCCATTGGAATTCTCTGTGCCCATTGAATAAGTTCTCCTCTCCATAACCAGTATCGGTGCTCTTCTTTAATTGAAATCTTTTCAGAGAAAGATGTAAATTTACTAAGGTCTGCATTTTCAAACTCTTTAGCATCTTTAAATACTGTAATACCTAAACCACTATGCTCGTTATCGGGTTTTGCTACGACTGGGAATGTAAGTTTATCAACATCCTCTGCACTTGTTACAGTAGGAATGATGTATTCACTATCAACATGCAACTTATAGAATTCTGATTTCGATGAAACACTTTCACGAGCTTCTGGGTGGTTGTAGATTTGAGTATGCTGAATTGCTCCAGCTTCCATAAACTTTTCTAGAGTTTTTCTATCGTAGTTTAAAACAGGCATGCTTTTAGGGTAATCAATAGGATCCATGTCCATTGTGATAACTGCCCAATATTCAGAAGTATGATACTCTGGTCCGGTAATAAAAGAATCGTCGAGATCCTTTCTTCGAGTGATACACACTTTCTTGAAATCATCCACGACGATTGCTTCGTTTACAAATTGTTCAAATGTTAATAGAGATTTCATACTCTATATATTATATTTTATTTGTAGTGCTGACCACCTAACCAAAGAACGAAAGATTTTCTTGTTCCTTTAGTAACAGGCTTTACTCTATGCATCAAATAAGATGGAAATACTACAACGTTACCTTTTCCACGAGGTGCTTGACGAATCCATTCTCCACCTCCCCATAATTCTAAGTCTCCGCCTTCGTATTCAGTATCGTCAGATAATTGAACAGTGATTGATACTTTTCTACGGGAAGCTATTCCATTTCCAATATCCTGGTGCCATGCATAATGACCGCCTTCGGCTGCATAATATTCAGTATATTGAATAGATTCAGGAGCAGAATACAAATCAAAACCCCATAGGGCTGTATTTGCTTCTGTCGACATTGCTGTTAATTTGTCATACAGCCAACTCCATTCTTGAGATTGAGGAATCCATTTGATATTAGAGCTTCTAACTTTTTTATCAGTAGATGATGTATCTGCACCGATAGTTGTTGCTTTTTCAAAAGGAAGATTTCCAACTTCTCTAGAAATTTTATCTAATTCTTCTGCTGTAAATCCTTTATCAAACCAATAGTAGTTTTGTGGATCGTTTTCCGGTTGTACGAAAATGTTTTGAAAGTTCATATGTTATTTATTTTTGTTTATTAATGCGTTAATCTCTTGATCCCAGAATGCGTGCTCTTGTTGCATATGATCTGATTCAAAACTCTTACTAGTAGCTGATATTTCTCCGGGTGTTTTAAGTCCTTCGATCCAATATATCTTTCGATGATTCATGTCTTTATTATAAAAGTACAAATAATCATCGCCAAAAAAGACTTTAAAAATATCTGGTATTGCGACATAATTTTCTTTTTTAAGAATCATCATACAGCCAAATCCAAATGGTCTATTATCTAATTCAACTAATTGTAATTTGTCAGAATCAGAATTATAATCATCTACATTAAAATTACGCTTATACAATCCAATCATTCCAAAATTAGGATCAACTTCTACCAGTTTTTTAAAATTATTCAGTAAACAATTTATGTTTAAAGAAATGTCGTCATTGAGAAGACATATATAATTATTCTTGGTTAGAGTAGCTCCAATATTCCATGCTGGATTTACAAAGATATTATTTTTTACTTTAATAACCGTAATTCTAGGATCCTTATCTTTAAAATCTGAATTAGCGTTATCGATGATAATCAGCTCAATATCCTTTCTATCGGATAATTTAAACGATTCAATAGTATCTTTAATCCTGTTGGACTTCCAAAGGGTTGGAATTACAAATGTTATCATAATTGATAGATTTCGTTTACATATCCTTCGTCTTCTCCAAATTTACTAGGAGTTCCAATCGGATCATTTGGATTCTCTTCGTATGCCCAATCTTTCTGTCCTAATTCTTCGAATCTAGATTTAATTTGCTCGTTATAGTGCCACATGATTGTTTTAACTCGGCGTTGAATATCTGCTCTTGCTAAGTTATGAGAATTAGTCGTGTTACCATTATCATATATAAATTGAAGGTAGCCTAATCGAGGTATTCTCATCATCTTGGTTTTCAAGAATGTTCTAACGATTAATTCATAATCATCTGCGATTGCAAGGTCTCTACAGTGTCCGCCTATTTCGAAATAGGTTTCTCTTCTCCATGCTCGAACGTGATTTGGAACTCCAACAATATGTCTAATCGTTTTAGGATTAATGTTAGAAGATACTGCAACTTCGAAATCTTTACCCATTACATTTTCTGTAACGTAATGTCCATAACTAAATGCAAATCCTTCTCCATATTTTAGTGAATTCCAGTTTTGATCAATTTCAGCAGAGTCAGTATAAAAGAATCCTACATCTTCGTGTTTTTGAGAAGCATTAAATAAATCTTCAGTACAAGTCGGCACCAAATAATCATCATGGTCTAACTCGGCTAGAATATAACCTCTACACATGGTAGCTGCTCTCCATTTAACTTCTCCAATTATACCACCACTTTTCGGTGTAAAATCAAATAGTTTAACACGAGGATCTCTTTTTGCAATTTCTTGTGCAATCTTTATAGTTGCTCCTCCGTCAGTCGAATCGTTTACAAGAACCCATTCCCAATCGGTATATGTTTGTCTAGTAAGAGATTCGTAAGTCATCCATAGTTTCTCTCCAGTATTGTAAATTGGAGTAAAATAAGAAATGAGTTTACTAACATCGTTTACTAACATAGCACTCATTGCGCAATGATAACCCTTTTCGCCAGCATCTACGTCTCCTTCAATTAAATTAATCCATATTTTACGAAATTCACCAGGTGCATTCCATAAATTTTGTAGTTGAGATGGATCTTCATAGGTACTAACAATTGCAATTGGTTTTACCCTTGCGATATCAGCATAAATATTAGAATCGTCTTCGATATATTCGACTTCAAGTTCTTTAGATTCCCAATTTACAAAGTTATTTGTTTTTAAATCTGGACGATCCTTGCCAATATAGAGTATTTTTGGGAATTTAGCCTTTGAAGGTTTTTGTAGCGCGTTGTAATAAGCTAAAATCTTGTCTATGAATAAGAATCCGTCTGGGTTCTTTTGATAAACAACTTCAATAAATTTACCATCAGCATCATAACCACCTTTAAAATCAAAGTCATTAAAAACTGATCGATTAAGAATAAACTGGGCCAAGTCAATTGACCTAACTTTCATATTCTCAGGTTTAGCATATCTAACATCGCATCCAGTAAAATCTTTACCGTCTACTTGTTGATTAAAAACTATTCCAATCGATTTTTCTGCTTCGGCAAATCCCACAAGAGCTTCAAAATTATCGAATAACTTTTCATGTAGAATATTGTCATCGTCTAGCGAATAGATCCAACCATCTGATATGTTATCAATGATAACTTTATTCATTTGAGGATATAGGTAATCTCCGCCTTGAGAGAATTCAAAATAAATCTTGGCTCCAAATTGTTGTAATTTACCAAGAATTTCAGCATCGATATCCTTTAATCTAGTCGAATCAAAAATTACATGCCATTCAACTTGTAATTTACCATCTTTAGCCGGAAGAGATTCTCCAACGGCAAGGATGTTATTTAATCTGCTACATCTTGTAATTACGTGTAGCTTTCGGGAATTGTCTATCATATTATTATATTACGTCAAAGAAAAACATGTGAAAGAATCTAGCATTTTCAATTGCATCTCCAAAATATTTACTAGGAGCATGAATTTGTTTAGCATCGAATAGAACTAAACGATTGTATACGTTTCCAACTTCATCAATTTTTTCAAATTGTGTCGAGTCATAGAAATTCATTGCAGCATTCTTGCCTCTAAATGTAGTTTCGTATGCTTCTTGGTCTTCGAAATTATCGAATCTTTTTCGACCAGTATTTTTACTAGAATAGAACGAAGTACCTGTTTCGAATGGAGCGTCTTTAGTTAAGAATACCATTCCAGCATACATTTGACTATCAACGTGAAATACTAATGGATCATTTGCTACGCAATATTGGAATACTCCGTTTGCATAACTTTCATAATTCCAGTTTGTAATTTCACGACCAATTATCTTTTCTAATTTCTCTTTAGTACCATCTAAAACGAAACGTGTTTTACTTCTTTTACCTTTATGATAATCAGAAGGGTTGTATTCTAGATTTCTCATTGCGAAATCTCTGACAAAATCAGGATCCGCGTAGAAGTCATCAACTACGATTAATCCTTTGTCTTCATTACAGAATCCAGAGTAATAAGCAATAAAATTGTCAATGCTTCCTGGATTATAGGTAAGTTCTCCAAAGTTAACTTGGATATTTGCACCTTTTGGAATATTAAAAGAAACTCCAACCTGATCATCTTTACCAGGATAAATTTCGGTAACATCTGGTCGACTAATAACTTCTAATGGTATTTCTATATCATTGACTATCAATGAACTAACAGGTTTAAAGAGATCACCATCCTTGACAGCTATCCAACCTGTTACATTGTAATTATTATCTGATACTTTTGTAATTGAATCAAAGTGCCAGAAAACATTCTGGTCTTTCGTGAAATGGTTGTAAATCATAAGTGTGTTTGTTATTATATCGTATTAATTGATTAAGTTTATCTTCTCTTTTTATCGAAGTTTATATATGTATCGGGATTTACTGTGAGCCCATCGGCAATATCCATCATTCCTTTAATTATCTCTTCCTTTGATGCTCCCTTGTCGACAAGTTCAACAATTACCTGCTCGTAATATTGATTGTGTTTCTCGAGATCGGTAAACTTCCAATTTTTAGGACAGCATCCACAGAAGTATTGTTCAAGTTTAATGTAACCATACTTACATTCAAATTCTGAACCTTTAAATCCGCATGGTTTTAGAGTATCGTAATATGAATCCCAGTCTAGTTTAAATGGCCAATGTTCGTCATGGACAAAGGTACCCCATTTCATAAACGCTGATTTGAGTTGAAATCCTTCAGCCTCTTTTTCAATTTCAGCTCGACCCCAATTAGGATTCCCCTTTATTTCAACAGCATCTCCATTATCATCAAAGAATTCAGAGAGTGGAAGGATTCCAGTTTCGTAAAATCTTTTGTTTCGACGAATAACAGGATTGTTAGTATATTCCTTTTTTGATAGGATCCAATAGTTAATTGATTTGTAGTTTTTCTCTTCTAGTAGAATATCTTCTTTAAGCCAATATGAATACCCAAATTGACGATCATCAGTATCATTTAAGTATCTACGAAGAACCATTTGGTCTAAATCAGAATCTTCCATACATTCAACAAGTTCATCTATCCAGTTTGGTGAGAGTCCGCTGATTTTCTGAGGTAAACAAGTCCAATCTCCTTCTAAGAATAAAACGTATTCATAATTCTCGACCAGTTCATTAAGTCGATTAATTCCAGCGCCGACTCCTAAATTCTTTTCAGAAAGTTCTAGGTGCCACGTGATATTAGAGTACTGATTAAATAATCTTTCAGTCACTTCTAACAATTCATCATTATATGAATTCAAGAATATGTACCAATCTCCTTCAAAATCAGGATTAGCGTCTGTGAAAGAAGAGATTGTTCTTTCTAGATACTCTGCTCGATACTGAGCGTCATGTGAAAGGGTTGCGATACAGAATTTCATAATCTTATATTATTATACTACATTCTATATATTAAGAAAAACCGGCAAGTACCGGTTGAAAACGACCCGAGAGCAGTTCTAATGGTATGCTACTCGGGTACTGTTTATTAAGATTCGAATCCAGGTAATTTTTCAGCAGGATTATGCGTAATTAAACCATTCGCAATATAAGTATCGGTATTTTCAACGTCCATTGAATATACAATCTTTGCGTCTTCTCCTTGTAAAACATCAATTGAAGTTATTTCAATACTGCTTCCATCCTTGTCAACTAGGAAATCTCCAACTTGAATATTCTTTGATTGTTCAAAAAACCAATCATTTCCTCTTTTAATAAAATGAGCATGCGATTCAGAAGTTTCAATTAAACCGTTATTAAAGTTATGAATTCTTTGAGATCTAAGAGGACGGATACCAACTACTTTAACTTCAGTTTCTACCAGGTTTAAAGTATCAGTTGACCATCCAACAATTGTATCGTCTTCGGGCGCATCGCTGATTTTCATGCCTTTTAAAAGGTCTCCAATTCTGATTTTTTCAATTAACTTAAAGGTTCCGTCGGCCATTTCAATACTAGTTCCTTTAACCGGACATCCTTGTTGACAACTTGCACCAGTTTGAGTCCCACCGTAGAACAATGACTGTAAACACCTATACTCGCCGTATGAGTAGCCGCTCACATTACCTCCTTGACAGTTAGTACCGGACCAGTACTCATATCCATCTAAATAAAAGTCGTAGCATTCCTCCGGCGGTGGCGGAGGAGGCTCGTAATTGAACACTGCTCCTAAATAGTAAGTATCTTCCCAACCTGGAGTTGGTACATAATAACTAACATTTGCGTTGTATGCCCAAATTTCGTATGGATCAGTTCTCATCCAATACGCAAATCCATAATTCGCATTGGCGATTGCATTTAAAGTTACCCACACATCACTATTAGATGTAACCGCAAAGTTCTGTGGCGGATAAATAGAACCTGCAGTATATCCACTTGACCAAGGCGCAGTTACAGCAACCTGTCCAGCACCAGCATCAACAGCAAGCGTCCAACATCTGGTATTAATCCAACTATTTGTTGCGAATGCCATGTTTCCGGTACCTGCGTATCCAGCAAACTTGCCTCTTATGCTAGAAGCTGTTGTAAATCCACCATTTCCGCATTCTATAATCGATCTTAGTGTAGAAAGCGCATATCCTCCAACTGAAACTAATTTACCCATTACGTGTTAATAGTATTTTTTATCCATGCTTGCTGATATTTAAAACCATTTAAATATTTGTCTTTATTAAATATTATAGTTGGTGGAGCATCATAAGTTTCAGGAATTACCTGTGGATCGATATCGATTATGTCAGTCTGATATGTAAATCCATAATCTTCATATAATACACGCGCAACTGAACATGGAACCTCATCAGCCTCATTAACAATAATATTCATTTGAACTTTAGAATTATGACAACCCCACCAAGTAAAAACTCCGTCTGTATTAAGAAACTTACTAACGTTATTAGCAAAACCAAGAATACCATTGTAATCTTCTGGAAATGCATCATATCCGACATTATAGTATATAAAATCAAAATTAGTAGGGAAGCCTTCAACTCTGGTTGAATCTTCCCAACGATCTTCAATAACATGTGTTGTTCCTTCGGTAATAAATCCAGCAGTAGTCATTCGACCTCTCTGATCCGCACTAGATTCAATAATCCAATGCTCGGCTGGTGCTAAATTTCTAATTAAAGAATTTAGTATACCAATACTGTGTCCAATTACTAATACCTTTTTACCAATAATATTATCAGCAAATCTAGTTACAGTATCTTGAAGTACTGGAGTATCGAAAGGATTCATAGTCCACGTGTAATAATTCTGTGGTGTAAGCAGAATATTTAAATTTGGATCAATGATATAACATTTTGATTGCTTGACCTTGTCTAAGGGAGCAACATTATATTGAGTTAAATAGTCAATTCTTGCTTGCATATTATTTGTTCTCTAAGTTTTTAACTTTTTGTGAAAGTTCTTTAATAGCCTCAACAAGTACACCAATCAGATCAGTATAACTTACTGTTTTATATCCGTCAGCTTTATCAACTACCATATCAGGTAAGATTAACTCGACTTCTTGAGCGATCAAACCAGTCCTTTTACGACCAGTTAGATCGGTGTTTAATGTATATTCAACTCCTCGTAGAGATTCAACCAGCGAGAGCGCGTTATCTACTGTTTTAATATTAGACTTAAGATTAGCATCTGAAGAAATAGTTACATCAACAAATGTAGGAGAATCAGAAGTTCTAACATATTGATTCATTGCGGTGGCATACACGTTTGATGTTCCAGTTGCACCAGTTGGTCCGGTTGGTCCGGTTGGTCCGGTTGGTCCGGGTGATCCTGTTCCTCCTGTTCCTCCAGCCGGTCCAGTAGCTCCCTGTGGACCAGTTGGTCCTGTTGATCCTGTTCCTCCTGTTCCTCCAGCCGGTCCAGTAGCTCCCTGTGGACCAGTTGGTCCTGTTGCTCCTGTTCCTCCTGTTCCTCCAGCCGGTCCAGTAGCTCCAGTGAATCCTTGTGGTCCTGTTGCTCCTGTTCCTCCATTCGTTCCGTTAGTTCCAGCAGGTCCGGTTGGTCCGGTTGGGCCTTGTCTACCTTGTGGTCCTGTTGGTCCTGTTCCTCCTGTTCCTCCAGCCGGTCCAGTAGCTCCAGTAGCTCCTTGTGGTCCTGTTCCTCCTGTTCCTCCAGTTGGTCCTGTTGGTCCAGCAACTCCTTGTGGTCCTGTTCCTCCTGTCCCTCCTGTTGGTCCAGCAACTCCTTGTGGTCCTGTTCCTCCTGTCCCTCCTGTTGGTCCAGCAACTCCTTGTGGTCCTGTTCCTCCTGTCCCTCCTGTTGAGCCAGTAGCTCCTTGTGGTCCTGTTCCTCCTGTCCCTCCTGTTGAGCCAGTAGCTCCTTGTGGTCCTGTTCCTCCTGTTGATCCTGTTGGTCCTTGATTACCCTGAGGACCAGAAGCTCCATTACTTCCGTTTGTTCCAGCAGTTCCTTGAATACCGCTTGCTCCTGCTATTCCGTCTAGTCCTGAAGGACCTTGACGTCCTTGAAATCCTTGAGCACCAGTTCCAGTAGCTCCTTGTGGTCCTGTTCCTCCTGTTCCTCCAGTTGGTCCTGTTGGTCCAGCAACTCCTTGTGGTCCTGTTCCTCCAGTTGGTCCTGTTGGTCCAGCAACTCCTTGTGGTCCTGTTCCTCCTGTCCCTCCTGTTGAGCCAGTAGCTCCTTGAGGTCCTGTTCCACCTGTATTACCAGTGATTCCAGTTGGTCCTTGATTACCTTGAGGTCCTGTTCCTCCTGTATTACCAGTGATTCCAGTTGGTCCTTGATTACCTTGTGCACCAGTAGTACCAACAGTTCCTTGAATACCAGTTGGACCTTGGTTACCTTGAGGTCCTGTTCCTCCTGTATTACCAGTGATTCCAGTTGGTCCTTGATTACCTTGTGCACCAGTAGTACCAACAGTACCTTGAATACCAGTTGGTCCTTGGTTACCTTGAGGTCCAGTAAATCCCTGGAATCCAGTTGGACCTTGATTACCTTGTGCACCAGTAGTTCCAACAGTACCTTGAATACCAGTTGGACCTTGATTACCTTGGAATCCAGTAAATCCTTGGAATCCAGTCGGTCCTTGATTACCTTGTTGACCGAATGTTCCTTGAATACCAGTTGGTCCTTGATTACCTTGTTGACCTAAAGTTCCTTGATCTCCAGTCGGTCCTTGACGACCTTGAGCACCTAATGCTCCTTGGAATCCAGTCGGTCCTTGATTTCCCTGAGCACCTAATGCTCCCTGTAAACCGGTAGGTCCTTGATTTCCCTGAGCACCTAATGCTCCCTGTAAACCGGTAGGTCCTTGATTACCTTGATTACCTGTAGTTCCTACAGTTCCTTGAATACCAGTGGGTCCTTGATTACCTTGTTGACCGAATGTTCCTTGAATACCAGTTGGTCCTTGATTACCTTGAGCTCCAGTATTACCTTGAGCTCCTGTATTTCCTTGAATACCTTGGACTGACATGTCGACATTAAATGTCCATGCTCCTCCGCTTCTTAAATATAATTTACCATAATCAGGATCTGACTGCGGTAAAGTACCTCCAACTAAACCAAATTGTCCATTTGGACAAGATGCATCAGCTAAAAGTAATGCTAAACTATTGTATGTTTGATAGATTACGAATCCTTGTCCTACAGTTCCTTGAATACCGGTAGGTCCTTGGTTACCTTGAGCACCAGTTGTACCAACAGTTCCTTGAATACCAGTTGGACCTTGGTTACCTTGATTACCCGTAGTTCCTACAGTTCCTTGAATACCGGTTGGACCTTGATTACCTTGTTGACCAAGTGTTCCTTGAAGACCAGTTGGTCCTTGATTACCTTGTTGACCTAAAGTTCCTTGTAAACCAGTTGGACCTTGGTTACCTTGGAATCCTGTTGGACCTTGATTACCTTGTTGACCTAAAGTTCCTTGTAAACCAGTAGGTCCTTGATTACCTTGAGCACCAGTTGTACCTACTGTTCCTTGAATACCAGTTGGGCCTTGGTTACCTTGAGCACCAGTTGTACCAACGGTTCCTTGAATACCTGTTGGTCCTTGATTTCCTTGGGCACCTGTTGTTCCAACAGTACCTTGAATACCGGTTGGACCTTGGTTACCTTGATTACCTGTCGTTCCTACAGTTCCTTGAATACCAGTCGGTCCTTGATTACCTTGTTGACCAAGTGTTCCTTGAAGACCAGTAGGTCCTTGATTACCTTGGAATCCTGTTGGACCTTGATTACCTTGAGCACCAGTTGTACCAACGGTTCCTTGAATACCTGTTGGTCCTTGATTTCCTTGTTGACCTAAAGTTCCTTGAAGACCAGTCGGTCCTTGATTACCTTGGAATCCTGTTGGACCCTGATTTCCTTGTGCACCGTTATTACCGGTATTTCCTTGTGCTCCTGTTGCGCCGTCAGATAGGAACGATACAAATGAATCTCCTATTATAGTACCAGTACCTGCACTTAAAGAATATCCACTAAATGTATAGTTACTACCACTAAGACTTCTGCTTGTAAATCTAATTATAGCAAAGTTAGCAGGATTACTAATTTGTACTATTTGTACTGAAACTGGTAAAGTTAATCCACCTAATAATGAACCGAAACTTTGAGAAACGCCGGTAGTACCATTTATTACTAATGTTGTACCATTCCAATTATATGTACCACTAATTGGAGTTAAGTTTGTTGAATTCCATGTTGAACTTAGTGCACCGTTTCCGCCTTTATCACCTTGATTACCTTGAGCACCTGTAACTCCAATTACTCCCTGTGGACCAGTCGGTCCTTGATTTCCTTGTTGACCAAGTGTTCCTTGAAGACCAGTCGGTCCTTGATTTCCTTGTTGACCTGTCGGTCCTTGGTTACCTTGATTACCTGTGGTTCCAACAGTTCCTTGAAGACCAGTTGGGCCTTGGTTACCTTGATTACCAGTTGTACCAACGGTTCCTTGAATACCGGTTGGACCTTGGTTACCTTGAAAACCAGTTGTTCCTACAGTTCCTTGAATACCGGTTGGACCTTGGTTACCTTGAAAACCAGTTGTTCCTACAGTTCCTTGAATACCAGTAGGTCCTTGATTACCCTGCGCTCCAGTTGCGCCAATTACACCCTGAGAACCAGTTGGTCCTTGAGAACCCTGAGGTCCATTAGGACCGGTAGTGATTCTATTTTCAAGAGATGTTATCGATGTTTGTAGGTTCTGGACCTGCTTAATTTTTATTACTGACACGTTTTATAAATATGATTAAGTTTATAAGATTGTTGAATCTATTCTATATATTAAGTTAAAAATAGGAATCTAAGTCCTATTCAGAAATATTTGTCTTCCAGTCGTATTTCCAATCTAATTTTCTGTTCTTCTTGTATAGATTTTTAATTAGCTTATCATACGTCTCGACAAGTTTATCGTTTTCAACGGTATATCGCTTAATAATCTCTTGATTTTTTCTATTGTATTCCTCTAAATTCTCATCATGGTGACGCAGAACCCAATTTAGTAAATTAGATCCAACTTCGATATTAAAATCAGGATAATAATATCCAGCATCTTGTATCATATCAGCATTATGGATTAACGGGAAGTTATAATAGAGAACATCTAGATACGCGTAGTTCAATGGATTTTCCCATTGATGTGATATTACAATATCAGTTGCTTCAGCTAGGTAGTGACAGACTGGGTATCTAGGTGTGAATTTAATTTTTGGTGGTTTGGCTTCGCTTACAATATCTAATTGCTTAATCATGGTTTTATAGTAGCCGTTCTTCAGTAGTTTCTCTCCACTCGCAATTTGTATATTGTCAAATTTTGCACCAGCTCGGTATGATTCTTCAGCGATCATAATAGGAATCATTGAATATTTAACCGTGTTTAAATTCGGTTCAAAGACTGAAATTCTTTTTTCTTCTGCTGGGCGAGGTATATAATTTGGTAAGTTTTTACTAAGATTTTGTCTAACTTTATAATCTAGGTCTAGGAACATTGGATCCCACACGAATGGAACAGGAATAGCATTACACCTAAAAATAGTTTTATAGTAATAATGATTTTGATAACCTTGTTGGGGTACATACCATACTTCGTCGGCTCCTAAATCCCAAGTTGCGACCATATCTTTACCCTCTGTAAAAATAGCTCTCTCCATATCAATTACATAGTTGTTTCCACACATGTATTTGATAACCCTTTTATTCTTTCCAGATGCCTTGAACTGGTCCATGTTTTCTTTTGGAAAACTGGTTCCTAATGTGATTAAAATATCTACATCTTTCCAAACATCCCAATATCTTTTAACTGGAAATTCAATAGGATCCCAATTAACTTTGGTCAGGTCCTTTACTTTGTCGCTCGTATCAAGTATGATAACTTCATGTTTACCTATCTTTTTTAGGCACTTCGCCAAGAAGATAGCATTTAATTTAATTCCATTAACCCAAACACTTTCATGTTCAGACTGAAGTCCCAAAGTGATTCCAATAACCATTCTTATTTACTATTATTTAGTTATATTTATTCATAAAAAAAGAGAGCCTTTCGGCTCTCTTTAGTTTAAAGTTATTATAATTCTAGTTACGCTTTAACGTAATTAATCACTAGTGAATCAGATGAATCAATTACATAAGGAAGTCCGGCAAATGTTACAGTGGTTCCAGATATTCCAGTCGGTGCAGGAATCCTAACACCATTTACGAATAATTGAACACTTGCAGTATTTACTGGACTATTTACTAATACTAAACTGAATGGAGCTCCAATTGTAGTAGTAACAAATCCAGCCATTGTGTAGTTTTCAGAGATTAGATCAGCGTCAGCTACATAGTTAGTATCGATTGAAGCGATAGTTGCTTCAACTGTTGATACTCTAGTTTCTAGTGATGTATCTGCAGTTCCTCTAGTTGTAATTTCGCCAGATAGAGCAGTTTCTAATGAATCAACTGATGCGTCAGCACGTAAAACGAAAGTAGCAAAAGCAGTATCGTTAGTTGTGTCTACTGCGTTAATTAATGAAACGATCTCAACGAATGTGTCAGCACTTGCACTAGCAGCGGCTAAGATAGCATCAATTCTGTTTTTCTCAGTAGTGATAGAAGTTGCTAATGAAGTATCAGCAGATCCTCTAGTTGTAATTTCTCCAGATAGTGCAGTTTCTAATGAATCAACAGAAGAGTTAATTACTGTATCAACAGAAGCTCTAGCTACTTCTTCAGCAGAAATTCTAGTAGTTAATGAAGTATCAGCAGTACCTCTAGCAGTTTCTTCACCAGAAATTCTAGTAGTTAACGAAGTCTCAGCAGTTCCTCTAGTTGTGATTTCTCCAGATAGGGCTGTTTCTAATGAGTCAACTGAGTTTTGTAAAGCTGTTAAACTTGAACCAGTTGCAACACCAGCTAAAACAGTCTCGATAGAATCGATAGAAAGATTTTGAGCAGTGTTTACTGATTCAGCAGCAGTAATTGCAGTACCTTGTACGACGTTTACTGATTCAACAGTAGATACTCTCGTATCAACTGAAGAAGATGTTGCTAAAGTTCCAGCTAAAGTTTCTAATGAATCGATAGAAAGATTTTGAGCAGTGTTTACTGATTCAACAGCAGTAATTGCAGTACCTTGTAAGGTGTTTACTGATTCAATTGCAGTAGCTCTAGTATCAACAGAAGATACTCTCGTATCGATTGAAGTTACTTTAGCTTCTAATGAAGTATCAGCAGATCCTCTAGTTGTAATTTCAGCACCTAATGCAGTTTCTAATGAATCAACAGAAGAGTTAATAGAAGAATCAACAGTGTTGATTGCAGTAACTACAGCTTCTAATGAATCAACTGAAGCTCCAACAGCACTAACAGCACTAGCTCTAGCTACTTCTTCAGCAGAAATTCTAGTAGTTAATGAAGTATCAGCAGTACCTCTAGTTGTGATTTCGCCAGATAGTGCTGTTTCTAATGAATCAACAGAAGATCCTAGAAAAGTTACATCATTTGTTAAATTAGCAAATCTAGTATCGGTTGAAGTTCTAGGTGCGGCTGCTCCAGCTAAAGTTTCTAATGAATCAATAGATAAATTTTGAGCGGTGTCGGTAGATTCTATTGCCGTAGCTCTAGTATCAATCGATGTTTTTGTTGCTAGCGTTCCAGCTAACGTCTCTAAAGAGTCTATTGAAGAACCTGCAGCGGATGTGGTTAATTCAAGAGAATCAACTGAATTTTGCAAGTCTGTTAAGCTAGAACCAGTTGCAACACCAGCTAGCACAGTTTCAATAGAGTCAACAGATGCTTCAGCTGCAGTAAATCGGGTGTTTACAGCAGATGCATTTGGAATCTGAGCACTAGTTACCGTACCCCAGTTTACGGTAGCTAAGAAATCAGAAATTTGTTTTGACCTTAATTGCGACATATGTTTTTAAATTTGTTTGGTCCCAGTTCATAATTGATCTGGATGATTTATATATTATTAAAGCTCCTATATATTAGAAGATTCTTCAATATTATAGTAATAATTTTGCACTAAAATGTATTATGATTCTACCTGATATGTCATGTCTATTCTATCATATCCGTCTAAATCATAGCCTGCTAAAATTCCATTCCAATATAGAGTATCTCCAATTGATAATTGCGCGTATGTTTTTGGTGTTAATCCGCCATCGACTGAGAAATAACAACTTTGATTAGTTCCTGTGCCGTCTTTAACATCTATAATCGATCCATTTACATTAATTTCGATAAATGTTGCGGTTGTAGGTTGTCTAGACAAAGTTATTCCAGTAGATGCATTATTTCCAGAAGTTGTAATTGGAATTCTATTTCTTTCAGTAAATGATACTGGATGAGAAATACTTTCGATATTATCTATGCTTGCAAATATTGCTAGCAATTGAGAAGATAGTTGAGATTCTAAAGAATCGATTGAAGAAGATAATGTAGTTCCACCAATTGTAGTTTCTAAAGAATCAATCGAAGAAAGAACATGTGATAAAGAAGAGAGTTGAGATTCTAAAGAATCAACCGAAGAAGACAATGTAGTTCCACCAATTGTAGTTTCTAAAGAATCAATCGAAAGAAGAACGTGTGATAAAGAAGTTTCGATATCGGCAACATCGGCAAATGCTTCTAATTGGTAAGATATTCTTGAACCGATCGCCCATGTCAAAGCAGCGTATATTTGACTGCTAGCAGCTGCTTCAAATTCTAATGTAATTTGTATCGCATCACCGAATTCGCTATCAGTACTTCCGTTTAAATTAATTCTACTCCATGATATGATTTTGTAAACAGCATATTGAGTTGGAGCTAGAGTATTTATTAATGTTATGATTCCTTCGCATTTAGCTAATCTGTTTGTTAAGAAATTTTCTAATGAAGATAATCTAATACTGTTCTCGTTAAGATTATTGAATTTTATCGTTGTTACACTTTGGGGTGCGCTGCTATTTATTGAAGCAGTACCGGAAGCTGTTGGGTTTGCTCCAGTGATAGAACTAATATTGAATGTAGAAACTAATGAATCTCCAGCAACTGCCTCCTGTAATAAAGGAATTCCAGTGGCTGCAACTGTACCTAATGCAAATTGATCAAACGCGTATGTTTTTGTGGTCGGATAATAATTTACAGTATCGACAAAAACAACTTCGGCGTATATTGCTCCTACATCTAATCTACTAGAATAAAATTGTGAAATTGTAAATTCGATTTCTCCTCTAGTTGCAGGATTTGTTGAAACAGAAATTGGTTCTCCACCGTACGCTGTTAGGTCGTCTGGATATCTGAATGTTAATAATCTTTTTCCAGCAGCATTAAATAAAGATATTCTAAGAGAACCTGAATTTCTTACGTCTAGGTGCTGTCCTATGAAATCTTTAAAAAATGTTAATTTTACGTTAGTTGATAGTCCTTGGCCAATACCAACTGTTTGCTCTAAATATATTAGAATGTCATCTTTTGCAAAGTAAGCCATTTTTGTCTGTTTATTGTTTTTATCTTGTTTATATATCTGGAATACTAACTACTCAAGTGTTAGTTTTAAGATAATTGAATAATTTATATCGAGTAATTGGTAAGAGGCATGTTTCTAGAGGAAAAGCTTTCTTAATATCTGCTCTGATATGTATTCTACTAGGCTCGTTTATGCCTACTATGGTTACAAAATCAGATATTTTTTCGATAGAGTAATCATCTTCATCTTTAAATAATTCAAATTTGAAATCTTTCCAATTTGTTAAAATCGAACCCGGTTTAATAAAACTATAGATCCTGTATTTCTTATCATTAGTGCATAGTATTAAATACCCGTTAACATAGACTCTCTTCTGCTCGGGTATTTGAGTAAAATTAATAAACTTTTCAGTATCTCTCCATTTAGCTCGAATGTCTTTGTATATTTTTTCAAAGAAAACCGTTGCATCCTCGGAAATACTTATTATAGTATTAATTTCATCAGTGTTCGCATTGTTGTATTCGTATTGAAGAGACATTGTATCGATATCAATGCCCTTGAGAGTTCTTAATCTAGAAGTAATTTCGTCGATTTTGTACTTGAATTTGTAGAGATAGTCTAGATGGAATTCAACTTCATCTAGAACAGGAAAGATGTCACCATCCTTTATTAACGACTGATATTTATTAGCCGCTGAAAGAAGCTTATACTTCTTAAATTCGTAATCTATTGGTTGTGAAGTAAGCCAATCATCATCCAGTATCTCCATGTTGTATGTATCACGGAGATGCTAGTAAATGTTAATTCTTTTTCTTAATTTTAACCGGTTCAGAATTCTTTTTAGAAGGAGAAATATATTCGGTAGATGATGTAGTTAATCCCCATTGCAGAATAAACCAGCTAGCCTCCATTTCGGCCAGTTTCTTAGTTAATCCTAATTCTTTGCTAATTCTGGTAACACAATATTCAGTGAATTTCTTTTGTTCTTCTGGTGTTGTCTGAAAATTCATATACCAATTTGGCATATCTACAACCTGTTCGTAAGTTTTGCCGAATGGTTCTAGTTGTTTATTGATTAATTCAATAAAAAGTTTGCGTTGTCTGTCTCTGCTCATAGCTCGATAATTTCATTTAATAATCCTCGGTCGGTTAAGGCGATAAATTCATTTGAAGACATAGATACTTGAACACATCCTTTAGCAGGAATATTTTGATATGTGATAGAGTCTTGCTCATCTGAATCAAGAGACCATACAATATCAAGAATTCTTTTTAAGTACTCTACTTTGTCTGATTCGATGTAAATATGTACATTCATTATTTTTTATTATTTTTTACAATAAAATCGATAATACCATATTCTAAAGCCTGATTAGCATCTAACCATAAATCTCTTTCGGCATCTTTTTTAACTTGTTCTGGATCTTTACCGCAATATTCTCCTAGTAAACCAAATAATACATCGTTTACTTTGATCCATTCTTTCCAGTCAATTGCAGCATCTTGAATATTTCCACTGAAACCTCCAGAAGATTGGTGTAGCATTGTTGTACTGAATCTTAAAGAAGACCTTTTACCTTTAGTACCAGCTCCTAATAAGATTGATCCCATTGAAGCGGCCATTCCAGTGTTTACGGTTTTGATATCGCTCTTAATGTAATCCATTACATCCACCATTGATAATCCGGATTTACAGCTTCCACCACCAGAATCAATATGCATTGTAATATCGTCGTTGTTTACTGAATCCAGAAACATCAACTGAGCCTGTACGATGGTTGACATATTATCGTTAACTTCTCCAGCTACCCATAATAATCGATCCATCATTAATCTAGAGAAAATGTCCATTTGACTAACTCTTAATTCTCTCTCTTCTAGAATATACGGTGTCAAAGATCCTTGAACCTGTTTACCGTAGTAATCTAATTTTAAAGATGAGATGTTATGCTCAGATTTGGCATATCTATTAAATTCTTTGTCTTTGCTGTAGTAATTCATAATTGTTCTAGTATTTCTTTAATAATTTTACAAGTTTCGTATTCTTCTATTTCTAAAAAATAGGCGTGTGCTTTGTTTAATGATTTTTTCCAGTTTTCTTTTTCTAAACTAATATCGTATTTACTTCCGTTATCGTCTTCGAACTGACATAATATATTATGCTTAATTGTACCATCTAATGTGTTTAAAACATGCGAGACTATTTGTCTATTTAGCGTGTCTTCTCCTTCTCTTTCGAGATAATTACTAAGTAACTTATTGGAATGATTCCGCCCTAGCATTATCTTTATTATTGGTACTTTTTTCATTAATGGTTACGTTTAAGTATTTAGATAAAACGGCTAGATATTCTATATTTTTAGAATTTTCATTGGTAGAGATCGCATCGATTTCGTCAATGTAATCGTTACCAATTTCAGTTAGTGTAAAATTATTAAAATCATCGACGTAGAATAATGGTTTTGTAAGCTCCATGGAATATTGCTTATCTGCTTTTCCATTTTCTAAAATCTGATCAGACAATTCAAAATGTCTTTCGTAATAATGGATATTATCGGCAAAATGAACATACTCTCCAATCTCTAAAGTTGGATATGTTTCTTTTAACCAAAGAAGCATGTGTTGATGTACCACTGCAAAGAAAGGAGCGTCAAATGTAAGACCATAGAAAATATCGTTAGATCGCATTTGAACTTTCATATTCAATTTATTATCTCTAATAAAAAAGTTAAGGTACATTGTACAAACAAAATCTTTATTACCTTCAAATTGATATTTTGGCTGATTCAAGAATGCAATTGCTTGACGAGTATTTATGTCAGCTTTTAAACTATCTAAGCACCATTTAAGTTGAGGTCCGAATAATAAGGCTCCGTAGTTTGAATTAATTTCATTTGTACCAGGATTTGTAATACCTTTCCAGAAATTAGAGAACTTATTAATGTAATCGATATCACAGTCTTTTTTAAGATACCATGCTACTTCTCCAGCAAAATATTTCCAGTTAAAAGCTCTGTCTTTAAATGATGCAAATGGCTGAATAGAATCTACTGAGTATTGACCATATATTAATTCACGAACTTTTAAACTTCTCGGCTGAGATTCCGAACCGTTTTTATTAATGTCTTCGATTATATCGATAAACGTGTTTGAAAAATTACTCATTGTTTTTAATTATAAAGGTTATACACTTATTTCAAAGAAAGTTTAATCGCATCTTTTTCGTGATTGACGGTATAAAAGAACTCTGTTGAAGGAGTTATTGTCTTATCAATGATTGAATCTGCCAATAAGTCTTCTACAAAATGCTGGATAGCTCGTTTAATTGGTCTTGCTCCGTATGCAATATCATAACCTTCTTTAACCAAGAATAATTTAGCTGATTTTGTAAATTTAATAGTCATTCCCTGATCTAATAATCTTTCAGCAACTTCTGCTAATTCAAGTTCTACAATCTTAAGAATAGATTCTTCAGATAATTGCTCAAATAAAATCATATCATCTAATCTATTTAAGAATTCTGGTGGGAACTTGTTCTTTAATTCTTTCCTGATCACCGATTCCATTTTAGCCTTTTGACTAGATATTGAGCCGTCTGTAAAACCAATACCTACTCCAAATTCAGCAAATTTACGGGCACCAATATTAGAAGTCATAATGATAATTGTATTTGTAAAATCAATTGTTCTACCTAAAGAATCAGTTAACCTACCATCATCTAAAACCTGCAATAGGGTATTAAAAATATCTGGATGCGCTTTTTCAATCTCATCAAATAATACTACTGAATATGGTTTTCTACGAACTTGCTCGGTTAATTGACCGCCTTCTTCGTATCCAACATATCCCGGAGGAGCTCCAACTAGGCGAGAAACTGTAAATTTCTCAGAGTATTCGCTCATATCAATTCTAATCAAATTATCTTCTGAACCAAAATAATATTCGGTAAGTGCTTTTACTGTTTCAGTTTTACCAACTCCAGTTGGACCAATAAACATAAATGAACCGATTGGTTTCTTAGCTGAAGATACTCCAGTTCTAGAACGCTTAATAACTCTACATAAAGAATCTACCGCTCCACTCTGACCAATTATAATTTTATTTAATTCTTTATTCATTCCTACAATCATCTTACTCTCATCTCCACTTAGACGAGTTACCGGAATTCCAGTAATTTCAGCAATTGTCCCGGCAACATCTTGATCAGTAACACGTCTACGTTTATCTCGTAAACTCTTTTCCCAATCTTTTAATTTAGCCTCGATTTCTTTTCTTTTACCAAGTTCAGCATCTCTAAAATTTGCAGCTGCTTCATAATCTTGTTTACTAACAGCTTCGTGTTTTTGTTTTCCAAATTCATCAGCTTCATCTTCCATCTTTTTAACATAAGGAGGAACGTTAATTTCTAGCAAATGTATTTTAGAACCAACTTCGTCCATTATATCAATAGCCTTGTCTGGTAATTCTCGTTGTGTGATATATCTTTCAGATAACTTTACGCAAGCTTCAATAGCTTCAGGTGTATAAGTTACCGAATGGTGATCTTCGTATTTCTCTTTAATCTTGTTTAAGATTTCAATTGCTTCGTCTATTGAAGGTGGATCAATGAAAACTTCTTGAAAACGACGAGTTAGAGCTCCATCCTCTTCAATATGTTCTCTGTATTCGTCGGTTGTTGTAGCGCCAATACAATGAACTTGTCCTCGTGCAAGAGCAGGTTTTAGAATATTAGAAGCATCTAAAGATCCAGAAGAACCTCCAGCGCCGATCAAAGTATGAATCTCATCAATGAATACAATAACGTCCTGATTTGACTTAAGTTCTTCAACAATCATTTTCATTCTCTCTTCAAACTCTCCACGATATTTGGTACCGGCTACAATTGTGGTTAGGTTAAGAGAGATAATTTTCTTATTTAATAGGGTACGCGCAACTTTCTTTTCGACTATGCGCTGAGCAATTGCTTCAACGATTGCAGTTTTACCAACTCCTGGATCTCCTAGGATAATTGGATTATTTTTCTTTCGACGAGAAAGAATTTGGCAAACTCGATGAACTTCTTTTTCTCTACCAATAATTGGATCTAATTTACCTTCAGCTGCTAACTGTGTTAAATCTTCTCCAAATTGATCTAGGAATGGAGTTCTACCTTTTCCACCTTTTTTGGGACTAGTCCCTGTACTATTTATATCTTCTATATTATCCATCATGTCTATTGTATTATTACTATATTTATTTAATTAAAAATTCGTATTCGAATCAGGACGATATTTTGCATTGTGCTCGATAATCTTCTGTACTGCCTCTTCTCCAGTGTCGACGATTCTGAATAGTTCAAAATCATCATTAGACATTTTACCATTAATAAACACGGTATCTATTAACCATTTATATAGACCGCTCCAGTAATCTTTTCCTACTAATATAATAGGAAACTTAGGAGAATGTCCAGTTTGAGCAAGTGTAAGAGCTTCAAATAACTCATCAAGTGTTCCTAAACCTCCTGGAAAAACGATAAATCCTTGTGAGTATTTTATAAGTGAAACCTTTCTAGTGAAGAAGTATCTACATGTTATACCCTTATTGACATAGGGATTCATGCTTGCCTCAAATGGTAATTCAATTCCTAATCCGATCGATAAACCCTCTTTAGCTCCTTCGTTTACGGCTTCCATAACTCCTGGTCCACCGCCGGTTATTACTCCAAATCCAGCTTCGACTAGTTGTTTTCCAACGACCAAGCCTTCTTGATAGAATTTATCATCTTTAGGAGTTCTTGCTGAACCGAAAACGGCGATACAAGGACGGTCTAAATCAGATAGTTCATCGAACGCTCGAGTAAACTCGCCCTGTATTCTGAGAATTTGCCAGGCGTCAATAGACTTATTAGACATATTAATCTTCTTTTTGGATTAAACCTCGATTAGGACCGAAGGACATTAAACGTTGAACACAATTACTACATAGAACCGAGGCAATTTCAGTTCCAGTAAAAACCCATTGATCGCAAACTCCGTCTTCTGGAGCAGCTTGAGAATATTTACTTAATTCAGGTTTTGAATTCATGCAAATCATCGCATGGGCCATCTTGCCGGTCTTGTTGCCTAAATGTACCGTTTCCATCATTTTAGTTTTCCAACCAACTACTTCTTTTTTACTCGCCATCTTGTTCGATTTTTGTGAATTCGTATTTACCCTTAATAAAATGATTTAGCGCCTGTCCAGCACTACCAGAGTTTGCAAACTTGTGATAGTCATCGGCTTCAACTCCATGGTAGGAATAGACGGCACCACTTTTGAAAGTTACAATGAACTCTTTAGTGTCAGCATAGTAGCTAGTCATTTCGATTGTTGAAGACTCTAATTGCGTGTGTTGAACTTTAATCATATTTCTTTAATTTTAGTTATGTGGGGGATTTTCTTTACCTATCTTATATGGGAAATTTTTGAGTTGTTTCATGTAATCTATGTCCCTAAGAATTTTTATACACAGTCTATATTATAATACCATTGGGCCTCTCACCTTCGGCCCTCACCTTCGGCCTCTCACACTTTCCGTTTGGACATCTTCAACTGGTCTAACACCCTGATAGTAACGCCAGCGTACCATCGGAAGACTACGTGGTCCCTTTAAGTACCATTATGAATATTCATATTAACCAAGAAGGTAGGGACAGCCTCACTGAAGGGTGACTATACCAAGTGCTCTTATTTCTATGTCCCCTCCGATAGTGCCTCTGCCGATCCTTTGAATCTCTAACCTCTTTTACGGTTTACAGTTTATAGTTAATAGACGAACAATCAATTTGGAGTCTAGTAGCCCTTTGAGTTCGGCGCACCTCCACCGACGATGACCTTGGCCCCTCGAGACTTCTGGTCCCTGATGAGGGTCGGGTAGTAGTTTCCCGGACCTGGAAAAAACGGGCCTACGGGGAACGTTAAAGTCTATAAGGGCCCTTTGAGTTCTCCTAGTTGCGATGGGGACGGGCCCCATTCGATCGGGATCAGGATTCTCTTCTAGCGGTTTTGGTAACGGTTCTTATTAGTCTTTTATAGGTCTTTCTGTTACTCTTTGTATTTTATGGCCACCGGATTTCCCGGGAAAAAGAAGGGCCCTTGGAGAACTCAAAGTATCACAAACGGGCCGCAAGGTAGAAAAGGGTGCCTGCACGGACCGAGATAATGTGTGCACTTCTGGTAAAGTGATTCGCTAAAAGACTTATTATTAATTTAAAGTCATGACTCTTCACCCTGGAGCAGAGTCATGTACGTCTAATCAGGCCTTTTCCTTATCTGGGCTAATCGCGCCACCAGGATTCTGGGTACCGGTAGAACACTATGCACTTAGGAGTGGAGGGACTCGGAGTCCCCTTAATCGCGCTTTAAGCGTCCAAATGCTCGTACGACTCCGATGCCTAGCTAGACTAGGAGTCCCTAAGCGACAAGTCGCTACCTTCTAGCTCTCCTATACCTTCTAGCTCTCCTATCTCTATATAGCTCTTATTGCGCCTAGTGCCTATAACGAGCACTCTTGGTGCTTATAGCTCTTAGGAGCCTTAGGTGTCTACTCAGTCCCTCTTATAGAGTCTTTAATAGGTTATTAGTTTATTGGGCCCGAAGGGACTGGTGTCCCTTGACTGCTAGTGACCTATGATCGCATGTGAGTGGTAGTGGCATAGTGACTCAGTAGTGCCCTAGGTGGCATATAGTGCCCTAGGTGGCATATAGTGCTCCTGGAGTGTCACCTGGAGTGACTTCTGGAAGTGTCCTGGGAGTGCACTCCGGTAAGTGTTACCGGTAAGTGCTCCTGGAGTGATTATTCATCATCTCCACCGTTCTCATAGCACCTTTCACACATTCCGTTAATTGCCATACCGGATCCAGTTGCATCGCAGTTACGACCACAAATTCGGCATTTAATTGCACCGTACAATTGTCCTGCTGGAGTTCTTAGGGCTCGAGATAACAGGATCAGGTTTTTTATAATCTTCATACTTTAATTTTTAAGCGTTTTAATTATCCTACTAGGATTTCTTCGATGGCATCTGCATACCAGACATCTTCGTATAGTTTTTTTAATTCTTTTTCTCGGATTAACACCTTACTGAAATCATTGGTCTGTAAGTCATTTATAATATTGACTCCGTCGAAATATCTTACTGTGTATCTCATGATTAAAATTATTTATTGTTAGAGATAAAGGCTTTATCGGCCCAAGTTTTAGCTCCGGCTAACTTATAGTTATTTTGACTATATAGGTTAGTATTAGACCAGTTTTGGTTAATATCTCCTACTTCCATATCTAAGAATAACTGTTCGTCCATCAGAACGATTTTGTTTCCTTTACGGGCAAAAACAGTTAACCAATTATCTGAACCTTCTGCTTTAAACTGGATTGTCTGTAATGCACCTTTTTTAAAGCTTCGGAATACGTTAATGGCTCTTTTCCAAGATGGACCAGATTCCCATTTACATTTAATACCTAAGTCATCTACGGTAGTCATAAAACCGGCTTGAACTTTAACGATTGCTTGATACTCTCCTTTACGATCTTGGATAAAATCTACTTGGCTAATTCTTTCTGAGTTAAAAATTGTCTTTGTCATGTGGATGTTGTTTTAAAGTGTTATTGTTAATTTGTTATATGTAAATATAATCAATTTATTTCAATCGGTAAAACTTTTATGCACTTATTTTCAAAAAAGTTATTAACATTTTGGACACACAGAAAAGGGCCCTTGTGGGGCCCTCTTCCTTCGGATACTGGAAAGGCTACTTACGCGTTAACGTAGGTAGAGTTCGCTTTGCGGTTACGAAGTAAATCATAAGTCGCATTTAAGATTCTTTCGTTGAATTCTTTACCGCTAAGTACATCACTTACGTGTGTAGTGCTATAACCAGTACGGTAAGCCATGTTTGCAACATCACCAGTTCTTTGGCGTCTGTTAACGATAGCTAATTTTTGTGCATAGCTCAATTTCTTGTATGAGCTTGGACGGTTTGTTGAGTTGAACGTGTAATTCATTTGTATGTTATTTAATGTATATCTTATATGGGCCCTGCCCGTTTGTTTCAAAAAATAATTTGAAAATAGTTGCACAAATATTTTTTTATGTCATGAAAAATGATTATATTTACTTATGAAAAATAACAAAATGACATAACGGGCCCATGGCCACCAGGGTTAACCACCCGACAAGGGTTCGCTTTTTCCACCGGAGCGCAGAGGGTAGACTCCGACCTGTTTTATATACAGGAATTCCCCGTATGTAGTGCGTCAATATAAAAGTAATCAATTTCCACGACATGGTAAAATAAAGTTTTGAACACTATGTTAATAACTTTTTTGAAAATAAATCACTAAATCGTTTCCGGTTTGAAAAATTATGTTTATATTTACATATAACAAATTAACAATAACAATTCACATTATGACGAGAGATTATTCAGAAAAAATCAGTTACTACCGCTTCCTAGTTAATAAATCTATCGAGAACCTGGACTCAAAGAAGTTACAGTTCTATAGTACTAAACTTAGTTATTTCTTAGACCGTCAGAAGGAACTTGACCGTAAGAAATTTCTTTTTGAAACTATGGGCATCCAGTCGTAAACAAAATCAAAGTAATCTATATAAATATAACAGTTTAACAAATCAAACTCCAAAAAAACATGGCAACAATTACAACACTTTCAAACAACGTTATCTCAAAACGTAAACAAGAGACCTTACAAGCACAAGCTATCCGTAAGACAGTATCATTCAGAGATGTAAAGTTAATCGATGACAAAACAATCGAATATAACGGATCTCGTATCGGAATCACCAATGGTTGTTTCAAGTCTTTATTGAAACTAATCGGAATGTCTAATCAGTTTGCTGCAAATTTCGAAAACTTATTTAATGCTGAAGCCAAAGCAACTTTCATTAACCGTATTAAAGACGCTATGTCTTCTAATGCTGGTAAATTAAGCGAAGTTACCTTGGTCCTTTCACCTTATAATAAGACAGTAATCGGAATCACAAAGAAACCAACCGATCTTATTTCTAACGAGCAATTCTTAGGAGTAGCTGAAAGAATTATCGATCAACAAGGATTCGATGTTACTAACTGGTCGGTAGATCCTACTAGCGGTATTATTCAAATCAACGCTTTTAATCCTAAGACTACTTTCGGTATTCAAGGTTTAAGCGATGAGGTTTTCACTGGAGGAGTTACTTTTAAGAACTCACCACTACAAGGTTTCCAAGTCCTACCTTATGTTAATCGTCTATGGTGTACCAATGGTATGACCACTGCATTAGCTGAAGAAGCTTACACTCTTAATTCATTAGACTCTACCACTATGGAGAAGTTCTTTGAAAATATGAACGAGTTACGTAAGAACAATTACGCACCTAAAGCATTCGGAGACAAAGTTAGAATGGCAATTAACACTCCTGCATCTCTTAAAGAAATGAGAGGAGCTCACAACATCATCTCTGGACATGCTGGAGACAATGCAGATCGTTGGATCCCATTACAAGAAAACTTATCTAAGTACAAAGCTGCTGGATTCGATGATCTTACTGCAGACCAAATGTCAGCTGCTAAATCAAACCAATCTGTTTGGTCGGTTATTAATGGTCTTACACACTTTGCTACTCACGCTCCTAACTTAATTACGAGCAACATGCAAGAATCAGATTCTACTAAGATGATGGTTCAAGCGGGTAACATCTTCGGTAAAACACGTTTCGATCACCAAAACGACATGCCAAATCCATTTGGTAACAATGTCTTACAGAACACTACTCAAATCGGTTCACTATTAAACTAATCCTTGTTTAATTTGTTAAAGGGAGTCTTCGGACTCCCTTTTTTTATGTGAAATGTTAATAACTTTTTGAAAATAAAGTGAAAAAAGTTTTACCGTTTAAAATATTTTGTTTATATTTACATATAACAAATTAAAACTTACACATTATGCAAAAGTATTCACCTATTTACCACACCATCTACTGTTTAGTAGCGTTTAAAGTAGCTTTCATGACTATGCAAGGTACCCTACAGAACTACGTTAAATTCGCGGATCCATTAAACGAAATGTTTTTCTGTGTTGGAGCCCTAATGATTGGTTTCTTGTACCTATATGCTGCTAGTACCGATATCTACGAAGTTATTAAAGGTAATAAGAACAAGTAAAATTGTTAATAACTTTTTGAACAAAAGTTTTACCGATTGAAAAATTTTGTTTATATTTACATATAACATTTAAACATCCACAAAAATGACAAGAAAACAATTCACAGTCCACCAAACAGAAGAGAACAACTTCTTCTTAGAAAACATCGAAAACCCTAATGACACGGTCCTAGTTAATAAAGACCATGCAAAATACAACTGGACGACACAGAACCAAGGTCGTATCGTAAACATCACCGATGCCGGTCGTTGGAATAGCCAAAAGGATTACGATAACATCTATGCGGTACCAATGGCAACCAACCGCAAGTCTCCGGTTACCATCAGTCAACCATCAGTTGAGGTTAAGTTGACAATGTTAGACGACCTAGATATTAACCCAGACTTATTCGTACCACTTCCTACTGGAACTGTCTTCGACAAATTCGTTTCCGAAGAAGGTGGTTTCCTACCTGGTTCTAATATCATGGCAGCTGGAGCTCCCGGTATCGGTAAAACAACGGTTCTTCTAGACCTGATCTCTAACTTAAACCAAGCCGGTAAGAAAGTTCTTTTTATCTCGGCCGAAATGAACCGCATCGACATGGCCAGATATTTAAAGAGATTCCCGAAATGGGGTAATTTGCCGATCCTGTTCCTATCCGATTACGAAGAATGTCCGAAAGAGGCCGTTGAGAAAATCTTAAATCAAGGTTGGGACGTAGTCTTAACTGACTCCTACACCGAAGTAAATGACACGGTAAAAGAAGAATGCGGACTTACTCGCGGTAAAGTTGAAAAATGGTTCCTCAACCTGATGTCGACCCATAACGACGCGAATAATGACGCGAAGAAACACACCTGCTTTATTACGATCCTGCAGCTGTCGAAAGGCGGTAACTTCGTCGGGTCGAATAAACTAAAACACATGACCACGTCGATGATGAGCCTACAGTGGGACGGATCCGAAAACTCAGGATCCCGCTACATGGAGTTCTCGAAGAACCGCGTCGGCCAAGTAAATAAGAAACTCTATTTTAACCTAACGAACGGAGTAGGATTCGACGGCGACAGATACGCCAGAGACCTATATAACGACGAGATCGTAGCTTCCGAAGTTGCACAGATCGGTAAGGAATCAGACGCTTGGGACCGAATCTTTGGTTTAGCGACTCTAGCTACCGAAGCGGAAATAGAACAGGACTCAGTAGAGATCTAAGACTAGCCAGACCGGTATACCGGTTACAAAGGATCTGTTCGTGGATGTTCGGGTCCTTTTGGCATGTCCGGGGCTCGTTAGTTAATCCGACCGGTAGTAAATTCGCGGTTACTGCCCCCTCCCCCCCAGTACTTAGAGATTTCAGCGGAGTGAAGGTAGGCGCTAGAGACCGCGGGTGTGTATGTGTGAGTTGAGGTTTAAGGACCCTTCGGGGTCTGACTTCAGGGCTTGAACACTATATATCTAGTTCTCTACGTACACGCGCGCGTAGGGTAGATATCGGTTTGGACCAGCAGGAGACTAGGAGTACCTGGATATGGAGAGGGACTAGGGTAACCGCTACGGGACTAGAGGGCACGGGTATCTGTCTATCTTTATTGTCTTATTGCTGATCCCCCTTATTCTTATCTAGGTTTTCTTTTAGATCCTTATTAAGATTTTTTATTTTATTGTATATTGGTGGGCCGTGAGTTCTGGCTCTCCGGACTTCGGGCATAAAAAAAGAGGACGGTTAGGTCCTCCTTTAACTAGGGTTTGGTTGTCGCAACGGGTGTTTAGCCTAGGATAATTCCTGTGGCATTGAATTGATTAGTGTGGCTGGTATGGACCAAGAGTATTTCTTTTCCTGGGTTCCTGCTAATTAGTTCTTGTACTGAGCAATTGAAATTCTGAACTTCATTGATCTGTTGTGATGTTGGTTCGGTTGGGGATGGTGCAATTGTACCATCGACTGCTATTAATTGTGCTTGATGTGCCATTGTTATAATTTGTTTTTAATATTCAAATGGTGGTGTTCCATAGTCTGCATGTTTTACTGCGTACCATGTACTCTTTGGTCCTAGGATATACCACCAACCTCGGTCTGAATCGACTAGTTGGTACTCTCCTTTTAAGGATACGTTTTGAAATTTGTTAAAATGTTTGGTAACTGGAGTTCCGTCTGGCCAGGTTTTGTCTGTTTGCTGTGCCTTGAACTGATCACCATTAAATTGACCTAAGAAAACCTTAGCGTCATGTCCATCTTGGATCTCGTCTTTGGCAAATTGATTAACTGCGGTTTCGACTGCCTCCATGAAAAATTGTTCGAATACTTTAACTTGTTTCATAATCTTGTTTGTTTAATTACAATCGCTGCAATTGGATCGACTGGAGTCCATTCTGTTGGATAGACTGTTGGTGTTTCAATTGGTTCCTCTCCTTCTACTAGGACGGGTGGAGTCACGATTGGTGGTTCGTATAGGTAAATATCATGGTTTGGATGTTGCGCCTCTAGAGCTTCTAATGTTCCTGTCCACTGTTCAACATGGTATACCATATCTTTGATTTCTAGAATTCTGTCGTAAATTAGCGTTGTTGCCATGATTATACCTTTTAGTATTTATCTATGATTCCTAGTTCCTCTTCGAATTGTAGAATATCTTCATATGTTGTATCTAATAGTTCCTCTTCGACTTTAGCACGGTTTGATTTTTTACCAGTTACTACGATCTCGATTTGGTGTTTGCCTGTTGCGGTTGCCTGGTCGTAATGAGCCATAATATTCTTATAATGAACATCGGTACTGGCCATTTCCTTAATTTCAATTACTTCCTTACGGATTTCTTGTGGTAGTTCTGACCAAGGCAATTTAACTAGGTCTTCGGTTGGTTGCTCGACTCCAAGTCGACTTTGAATTAGTTTCTTACGTTTGAATTCGTCAGCACGGTTCCATAATTCATTACCCCATCTTTTCATGTCCTTCGACTCAGTTACGAAATCTTCGTATAGTTTAATATGCTTCATGTTATTTAAGCTCTTTAATGAATCTTTTTACGAAACTTTTATTAGCTCCTACTCCAGTACCTGCAATAATATCTCTAACGTCGTATTTCTCTTTAGAATCTCTGTGCTGTTTAACATAATCAGCTAACTTTTTACCATCTATCTTATTATCATCAATGAAATTTTGTGCAGCATCTTGGCCACATCTTGTAATTTGATGAACGTATGCCGCATCTACTGATATAGCTTCATTTATGAAATCTTCAAATAATTTAATGTGTTTCATTAGTCTAGGTATCCTCCTTGGTTGAATACTTTATAGCCCATTGGCTTTTGGTATTTGGCCTTATATTTAAGTTTTGTTTTCTTTAGGATCTTAACTGCTTCTTTTTCACCACTGATGATTCTAAGGTTTAACCAGTTTTCATCCTCTTTGTATGTGCCAGGTTCATCGCCCTTTGGTGGATTGCCACTTCCCGATCTATATAAACCAGCATTATATAGAGCTGCAACAGCCTTATTATAGTCCTCACGACTATCGAAAGTATAATCGTTATCGATCTGTGCTTCATTTATGAAATCTTCAAATAATTTAATATGTTTCATGTTCTTAATTATATTTGTATATTTATTAAGCGTGTTTGGCTAAATGTGTTTTAATTGAAACATCTGCAAGTTCTCTGCCTAGTTGATTAATTAAATCTATGTTGTTAACATCGTCATCGAAGAACGTAATATCAGTGTAGCCTTTTTCAACAAACCATTTCATCGCTTCTTTTTTCTTTTCTGCGATTGAGCCGGATAGTTTCATTTTAGGGTCATTAATTGCCCATATAAATTCTCGCTTAACATCAAATCCAACATGGTCTTTTAACCAAGTATAAATCATGTCTTGATCGTCTCTTGCTGTAATTACTCCAATCGCATTTCCCCTCTTGTAATTCTTTTCTAAAATATCTAAGTATTTTTGAATTAGTTTTCCAGCTTTCATGATGTCTAAGTTCTTAAAATCATCAAAATTTAGGATATGTCTCTTGCTACTTTGGTAAGTATTGAACTCTTCTGGAGATAATTCGAAGCAATTTCCATTCTTCGAATCGCAAACTTTAATCTTCGCCTGTGTGATGACTAATGTGTCATCTAAGTCGAAAATTAGAATTTTTGTCTTGGAATATGCTTCTTTTATCATTTTTATAGTAAATGTGTGATTTTTATAGAAAAGGTGGTCACAGAGAACCACTTGGCTTAATTATCTTTATCTTTATGATTGATTATATAGTCAAAAATATCAACCAACCAGTGTCATCTAATCATTGATGTCTTGTTTAATTTCTTTGTCTAATGCGTCAATTTTCTTCTTATCTTGTTGTATCATTTTGCTTAGAGTACGCTTAATGTCTGAATCGGCAAACCTCATAAGAGCTTCGGTCGATTTAAATCTTGCTTCTAATTTTACTTTAGAAACATATTTTGCAAGTGTTTCATTTTCTTCGCCAATAGCATCCATCATTGTAATAATGTCTTCTTCTTGAGCTTCTAACAATTCAATTTTTACATCATGTGTACTTGAACTCTTACTTGATTTTGGAGCAGTAGGAGCGTTATAATCGTATTCATCATACTTGCTTTCTAGCTCATCTTCAAACTGTTCAACCTCATCGCCCTCAATTTGTAACTTGCCAATTTCAATTCTAACAGAAACTAATCGGTCTGCTAATTTATTTAATTGACGCTTTTTAAGAGGATTCATGACAAGACCTTTAATAAAATCAAAGAAACCTTCTCCAACAAATTCTTCAATCTCTTCACGAGTTTGATAATCCTTTAAGGATTCATAAATATTGTCGACCAATTCTTTACGGTCAAAATGTTCTTCAAATTGCTTAACTCTTTTCATTTAGAATGTTGGGATTCCTCCTATTTTTTTAGATCTTTGTCTCCATACATCCAGTACATCTTCTCGTTCATCCTGTGTCAAACCTTGGGTATCTAAGTATCGATCTATAGTATTTATCATAGATTCTTTGCGTTTCCTGCTTTCAAAGCGAAGACCTTGGATATTAGCATCAACTTCTTTAGGTAAAATCAAATACTCCGCTCTTCCGAGTACTCCGCTATTAATTAATAATCTAAGTGCTGAATCATCTTCGATTGGCTTTCCAGCCTTGTAGTTTTCAATTGAAATACCATCTTGTGTGATATGTTCTATCTCATGTCGAACAACATCACATAAATAATAATAAATCTCTTCCCAGTAGTCTGGAAGCCACGTTGGATCAACTGCAAAACTTACTTGAATAAATGGTGTCATTGAATCATCGTCATCATCGAAATCTCGGGCATCACTACCAGTAGAATCTAAAACTGAGAAACCTTCTCCTTTAAATATAATATCGCAATGTATGTCAAATTCTAAGAAATCTTCAATCTGATCAAAATATTGTGATAGTGTCTTTCCGTTATCGAAATCCTTTTTCCATAAAGAAAGCGCAGAAGCTACGATATCTGACGATAATTTGTCATATCGGCTTCTGCGCCTGTTTTTCTTGTATATAGATTTATTTACATTATTCATCTATACTTATATTAAGAATTCTTCTTTAGTTTCTCTATTTCTAAATATAATTCTTTAATTGCTTGTAATAGTATCGGAATCAATCCATCATATTGAATTGACTTATAATCTCCAGCTTTTACTAAGTGTGGTAAAACTTTTTCAAGTTCTTGTGCAATGAATCCATAACCAGTCTGTCCTGATTTACTAGGAGACATCCTTAGCATTTCTTCACTCCAGTTATATGTAACACCATTGATTTGCATGATTGTCGCTAAGGCGTTGGTAATCACTTCGATGTTAGTTTTTAATCTAGCATCTGAAGAAATAGTTACATCAGCAAATGTAGGAGAATCAATTGTTCTAACATACTGATCCATTGCAGTCGCATACACGTTTGATGTTCCAGAACCACCTGGAGGGCCTGGAGGGCCGGCAACAGTTGAGTTCGAACCAGCACTTCCTTGAATTCCTTGAAATCCTTGAGTTCCTGTTGCGTTTGTTCCAGCAGTTCCTTGAATTCCTTGAAATCCTTGAGTTCCTGTTGCGTTTGTTCCAGCAGTTCCTTGTATTCCAGTTGGTCCTTGACGACCTTGAGGACCAGCAACTGCTGAATCTGCACCATTAGGACCTTGTCGACCCTGAGGACCAGCAACGGTTGATGCAGCACCTAAAGTTCCTTGAAGACCGGTTGGTCCTTGATTACCTTGAGCTCCAACTGTTCCTTGTATTCCAGTTGGTCCTTGATTACCTTGAGCCCCAACTGTTCCTTGTATTCCAGTTGGTCCTTGACGACCTTGAGCTCCTAAAGTTCCTTGATCTCCAGTCGGTCCTTGACGACCTTGAGCACCAACAGTACCTTGATCTCCAGTCGGTCCTTGACGACCTTGAGCACCAACAGTACCTTGAATACCGGTCGGACCTTGATTACCTTGAGCTCCAACTGTTCCTTGAATACCAGTCGGTCCTTGATTTCCTTGAGCACCTAAAGTTCCTTGAAGACCAGTTGGTCCTTGATTTCCTTGTTGACCAGTTGGTCCTTGATTTCCTTGTTGACCTAAGGTTCCTTGAAGACCAGTTGGTCCTTGATTTCCTTGTGGTCCATTCGGTCCTTGTCTACCTTGGGCGCCTGTTCCTCCGGTAAATCCTTGAGGACCAGTTAAATTATATTGTTGTTGCCATAATTCGTTATCCCAGTACCATATAATACCGTTTGCTGCATAAAATTGTTGTCCGTAGTAAGCACCAATAAATTCTCCGTTAGGATTTATTATTGCAGGATCTGCTAGCAGACTTAGTCCATCGGTACCAACTGTTCCTTGAATACCAGTTGGTCCTTGTCGACCTTGATTACCTTGAGCTCCGACTGTTCCTTGAATACCAGTTGGTCCTTGATTACCTTGAGCTCCAACCGTTCCTTGTATTCCAGTTGGTCCTTGATTACCTTGAGCTCCAACTGTTCCTTGTATTCCAGTTGGTCCTTGATTACCTTGAGCTCCAACTGTTCCTTGTATTCCAGTTGGTCCTTGATTT
>Ga0208811_1000008_pt1 | contig 70878 bp, 2 predicted proteins | sample Colrivmet1561A02_FD_187681 | JGI IMG/M metagenome (GOLD analysis project Ga0208811, IMG submission 187681) | Estuarine microbial communities from the Columbia River estuary - metaG 1561A-02 (SPAdes) (version 2) | ecosystem: Environmental > Aquatic > Marine > Intertidal zone > Estuary | place... | reverse complement strand
CGTCCGTGAGGCTTACCCCGAGACGATTACCAAAAGTCATGCGAGCAAGCGCATGCCCTACCCCACCCTGGCGGACGGCGGTGGCGGCGAGGACCTTGCCGGACTTCATCAGCGCATGCACCGCGGCAAAACGCTCACGGGCGATCTTGAGGTCGGGCAGCAACGCGGACGTGCGCGGCACGTCGACGATGACGACGGTCGAACCGGCATGTTTGAATTCAGCCGAGACGACTTGGCTCGCCTTGCCGGGCACGATGGCGAACGAGACAAGCGTCGGCGGCACATCGAGTTCCTTGAACGAACCCGACATCGAGTCCTTACCGCCGATGGCGGCAGTGCCGAATTCCAGCTGGGCATCGAGCGCACCGAGGAGTGCGACGAGCGGCTTACCCCAGCGCGTTGGCTGACCACCGAGCTTTTCGAAATACTCCTGGAGCGTCAGGCGGGCGCGCGCGGGATTACCACCGGCAGCCGTGAGGCGAGCCAAGGATTCCACGACGGCACAAACCGCTCCGTGGCCAGGGGACCATTGGGCAACCTCGGGGTTGAACCCGTAGGCCATAATGGTGCAGGCATCGGTTTCGCCGGACAGGACTGGCAGTTTGGCCGCCATGGCCTCTTGGGGGGTGGACTGGGTCGCCCCGCCGAACGGGTGCAGGACCGTATTCGCCCCGATAGAGGCGTCAAAACGCTCCACCATGCCCCTTTGGGCGGCATTAGGGAGGTCGGATAGGGCCTTTGCGAGGTCAGCCCCAGAAACGGCCCCAGCAGGCGTCTGGAAGGGGTGCTTAGCGGCGTCCGGGGCGGTGACCGAGGCGGTGGCCGTCTGGGTCACGCCATTCGTGTCGAGGAAGTCACGGGCGATATCGACGACCCGCTGGCCGCGCCACTCCATGATCAGTCGACCAGAGTCGGTCACGTCTGCGACGTGCACGGCTTCGAGGTTTTCGCGGCGGGCAGCGGCGAGGAAGGCCGTGACATCCTTGGGCTCGAGGACAACGGCCATGCGTTCCTGCGATTCGGACAACGCGATTTCGGAACCATCGAGGCCGTCATACTTGAGCGGCACGCGATCGAGATGGATGTGGAGCGAAGGGGCGAGTTCGCCGATGGCGACGGACACGCCACCCGCACCAAAGTCATTACAACGCTTGATGAGTTTGCTCACCGCGGCGTCGCGGAACAGGCGCTGCAGTTTACGTTCGGTCGGGGCATCGCCCTTCTGCACCTCGGCAGAATTCTGGAGCGCGGTCTCGGTGTGCTCCTTCGAGGAACCGGTGGCGCCACCGACGCCATCGCGGCCGGTGCGGCCACCGACGAGGACGATCACATCACCAAGGACGGGAGCTTCCCGACGGACGCAGGCACGCGGACCGGCGGCCACGACGGCGCCGATTTCCATGCGCTTGGCGACGTAGCCCGGGTGGTAGTGTTCGGAGACCAGACCGGTCGCGAGGCCGATTTGATTACCGTAAGCCGAGTAGCCAGCGGCGGCGCCGGTGGTGATCTTACGCTGCGGAAGTTTGCCCGGCAGCGTCTGTTCGTAAGGCGTCAGCGGGTTACCCGCGCCCGTCACGCGCATGGCTTGATACACGTAGGAACGGCCGGAAAGCGGGTCACGAATCGCCCCACCTAAGCAGGTGGCAGCACCCCCGAAAGGCTCAATCTCTGTCGGGTGATTATGCGTCTCGTTCTTAAACATCACCAACCACTCCTCGACCTTACCGTCGATCTCGACGGGCACGACAATCGAGGCGGCATTCACCTCTTCGGAATCCTCCATGTCATCGAGGTGACCCGTGCGTTTCAGTTCGCGGCCAGCGATGGTCGCGATATCCATGAGGCAGACTGGCTTGCCCTGACGGTTAAGCCCGAGGCGGACTTGCTGGTAGCGGTCCCAAGCGGCCTTGAACGGAGCGAGCAGAGGAGAGGGCGCGAACTCGACTGACTTCAACTCAGCCAAGAACGTCGTGTGACGGCAGTGGTCGGACCAGTACGTATCGAGCAGCTTGATCTCGGTGAGTGTCGGCTCACGGTGGGCTTCGTCGCGGAAATGCTTTTGGCAGAAGACTAGGTCGGCGTCGGACATCGCCAGGCCGAGGGACTTGCGCAGGGCGACGAGTTCGTCCGGAGAATGCGTAAGGAAATCCTTGAGTGTAGCCACGGCGGCCGGCACAGGAGCGGCGCGGCGGAGCGAGCTGGGCTTGGCGAGGTCGGCCTCTCGGGAATCGACCGGGTTGATGAGGTAAGCCTTGATGCGCTTCAGGTCATCGGCGGAGGCACCACTGACGACGAACGTGCGGGCAGCCCCGACGACGGGACGCTCCCCTCCCCCGACGATTTGGAGGCACTGGGCGGCGGAGTCGGCACGCTGGTCAAATTGACCCGGCAAGAACTCGACCGCGAAGGCGACCTCGTCCGCGGCCAAGGGGAAGGACTCCAGGTGCACGTCGTCCACTGGTGGCTCGGCAAAGACCGTCGGGATCGCTTGGCGGATAGCCTCCTCGGAAGCCCCTTCGACGTCGTAACGCTGGAGGATCCGGAGACCCTGCAGGCCGGTTAGGCGGAGGGAATCACGGAGGTCACGGAGGAGCCCTTCGGCTTCGGAGCGGAAGGCGGGCTTCTTTTCGACAAAAAGGCGTTTCATGAAGTCAGTCCCACTTTGGGCGAATAATAGGGGGAAGGACGATAAGGAAATGCGGCGGCACCGCTTAGGGCGGTGCCGAGGGGACTGGCGGGCCGGAGACTGGTTGGCCGGTATTGAGGTAGGGTTGGCACTGCGTGCCAACCTAGCCTGCCCTTCTTCCGATACGAGGCAGCTAGGTCAGCACGCAGTGCTGACCCTACCTGGCACATGGGAGCCCGCAGGCCGAACTAGGTAGGGGCACGATTTATCGTGCACTCCCCTTTAGGAGGGCGCGGCGAAGCCACGCCCCTACCCCACTACATCGGGGCTAGGTCAGCACGCAGTGCTGACCCTACCTCGAGGCAGGCGGCAAAGCCGCCGCACAACCCCTAGCCAACCATACTCTAGCCCACGAGTCCACTCGCCTGTGGACGGGCCAACAAAAAGCCCCGGGAGGCCCGGGGCTTTAAAGTTAGCTAAGCGGACCGCTTACTTGGCTTCGGCGTCGCTCTTCCGCTTGTTACGGCGGCGGATGGCGGCGAGGGCCAAGGCGAGGCCAGCGAGGCTCATGCCGTAGGTGGACGGCTCAGGGATAGCGGTGAGGACGATGGCACCGTTGGCCGTGTCGTTCGAGACCGTGAACCAATCGGCCTGGGCGGTGACGCCGTACTTGTCCTTGAAGTTGGCGTAATTGACCGTGAAGAGGTCAGCCACATTCGTCACGCCATTGCCCAAGGTGAGCGTGCCGTACGTGAAGAGCGTGAAGTTCTTCGGGTCATTCCAAGCGAAGGTCTGGTTGGCGATATTGCCACCCGCAACATTCGAGCTATCGACCGAGAACAGGTTCAGGGTCATGCGGTTGGCAGAGGACAGTGTTGCGAGGTTGAGCGCACCCGTGACCGACACAGAGTCGAAGCCGACCCCGGCGACGCCGGCACCGTCCTTGATGGTCATCGTGTAAGCCGAACCAGCACTGAAGCCGAGGCTCGTGAGCGAGCCCGAACCCTTGGCAGTCGTGCCCGAATCGAAGGCTAGCTTAGCCACCTGGTCGGCCGTGACGTTGATGGACTGGCCACCAGCGTAGGTCATCGTACCCGTGTAGTTCGTGCCATTGGTCACCGCGCCGCCCGTGTTACGGACCGCGTTGTTGAAGCCGGCTGCGAAGTCGAGGGTCGTACCGGTCGAGGCAATCACGCGAGCCGAACCGAGGGCGACCGAAGCAAAGGACTTGGTACCGCTGAAGGTGACGTCACCCGTGTAGCCAGTGGCGTTAGCGAGCGTACCGTTGGTGTAAGCGATGGATGAAGTGGCGGTCTTGCCGTTGAAGTCGACCGTACCACCCGAGAGGGCGATGGCGTTGTTCAGGCCGTTGTTCGCCGCCGTGACGGTATCGCCCGCGCCGACCAGGAGGACACCGTTGCCGAGCGTGCCCGTAGCGACGGAGACCGCTCCGAGGACATCGAGGTTACCCGTGTAGCCGTTGGCGTTGGTCAACGTACCAGACTGGTAGTTGATGGACTTGGTCGAATTGAGACCCTGCAGGTTAACCGTGCCGCCCGCGAGGGTGACCGCGCCACCAGAGATCGTCGCCGACGCGTCGAGCGTCGACTTCACGATGAGCGTACCGGTGAAGGTCGAGAGGCCCGTGAGCGTACCACCGTTGAGTTCGATATCGCGGGTCTCACCGTTGATGGCCGCCGTTTGGCCAGTGAGGATGCCGACCTTGGTATTGGTACCGGCGCTGCTGAGCGCGCTGGCGTCCAGCGAAGCGGCCGTGAAGGTCACCGTGCCAGTGTAAGCAGACGGACGCTGTAACGCACCGCCCGCGAGGACGATCGAGGCGCCGGTCGCGTCGATGGTATTGAGGTCGAGGAAGGAACCCGCGCCGACCGTGACAGTCGAGGTACCCAGGGCGCCCGCGTTGCCTATGCGGATGGAACCACCCGTGACGTTGACGGGACCAGTGAGGTTGTTCGCTGCGCCGAGGACGAGGACGCCGGAGTTATCCTTCACCAAGGTACCGGCCGAGGTGATGGCCGAGGCGTAGGTCACGATGTTGCCGTTGGTATCGACCGTGAAGGTCGTGCCCGAGGCGATGGTGCCGAGCTTACCTGAGACGTCGGTCGTGTTACCCGTGCCGTAGAGGAGGGTCGCGGAGCCGGTGACGTTCAGCGCGGAGGCGTTGATGATCGCGTTGAAGGAGTTGAGCTCGAGGGTACCCGCAGCGAGGGTGACCGCACCCGTGTAGGCAGCGTTGTTGCCAGCGAGTGTCAGCGTACCGTTACCCGACTTCGCGAGGCCGACGGTGCCGGAGACAGCGCCCGAGATTGTCAGCTTAGCACCCGTGCCGACCGCAGCGTCCGTGGCCGTGGAGAGCGTGAGGTCCGTGGCGATGGTGTGATTACCCGCGGTGGCCGTGACGGTCGCATTGCCCGAGCCCGCAGCGAGGGTGAGCGCGCCGCCGGAACCAGCGTCGAGGGTGTAACCGCCGCCCGTGGTGTTGAAGGTGATGTCCTTGAGGCTAGGCGCAGTGCCGTCGAGGCTGACCGTGGCGGTCGCACCAGTGACGAGGACGGTGTTATCGAAGGTGGCCGTGTCGACGTTGGCGAAGGCCGCGTCGAGACCCGGCGAGCCTTGGTTAGCCGCCCAGTTGGTACCGAAGCCAGTCGTAAGCGTACCCCACGAACCGCTCGTGGCGTTCCAGGTGGAGAGACCCGTGTAGACTTGGCCCGTCGTGGTGACGTTGGCCGTGGTCGTCAGGGCCTTGGCGTCGAGGCCCGAGACCGTGTTGGTCGAGTTCAGCGAGAAGTTCACGCTACCCGCGAGCGAGCCAGCCGCCGCAGACGAGGCGCTGAAGACCAGGTTACCCGAGGAGCCAGCGACCATTTCGGACAATGTGTTGACCGACAGACCCGTGACCGCCGTGGCCGTCGCCGTCAGGTTATCCTGATAGGTGGCGCTGGTGATCGTGGTGTTGGCGACCGAGAGATTGCGGGTAACCACGGCTGAGCCCAAGTGGATGTTGCCGAAGGCGACCGTCGTGTCCGCGATGACCGCGTTACCGTAATCGTAGGCGGCGCCGGTGACGGCGACGGTTTGACCGGCGAGGGCCACATCGTTCAGGCCAGTGGTCCCGGCAAGAACCTTGGAGGTGAGCGCTAGGTTGGCCGTACCGGTCAAGCTGCCGGCGGAGGCGGCGGTGACGACCACGTTGCCCGAGTTGCCGGCGACCAGGTTGGCTGGGTTGGCGAACGAGAGCTTCGCGTTCGTCGAGGTGGCGACAACGTTAAGGTTATCTTGGTAGGTGGCGTTGCCGCCGGTGAGGACGGTGTTGGTTAGGCCGACATTACCAGTGGCGAGCGTACGGACGTTGCCGAGGGCGAGCGTCGTCGAACCGAGGGTGGCCGTGGCCACATCGTAGGCCGTGCCGGTGAGGGCGACGGTCTGCGTGGTCAGGGCGGTGTCGGTCAAGGTGATCACACCGGAGAGCACCTTGGAAGTGAGGCCGAGGCTGATGGTGGTGTTGAGCACACCGACGTTGGCGGCGGTGACCACCACGTTGCCAGAGTTACCAGCGGCGAGGTCCGCTGGGTTGGCGAAGGAGAGGTTGGCGTTCGTCGCGGTCGCAAGGACGTTGAGGTTGTCCTGGTAAGTGGCATTCGAGACCGTCGTGTTCGTCACGCCAATGTTGGCGGTCACATTGCGGCGGATATCTCCGAGAGCCAGCGGGGTGGTCACGACCGTCGCGTTAGCGTAATCGTAGACGTTACCGGAGAGCGCGACCGTGCCGGAGACCAGCGAGGTATTAGCGAAGGTGCCCACGCCGACGGAGGAGACCGTGACGATGGAGCTGCCCGTCTTGGCGCCCGCCGTGGTGGAGTCGAGGCCGAGGGTGACGACACCCGTCGTGCCCGCAGCGGCGGACGTGAAGCCCGTGCCGTTGGCGGAGACCGTCCCAGTGAGGGCTTCGCTGAAGCCGTCGGCCGTGGTCGTGTTGGCGAAGTTGCGAATCGTCGAGAGCGTGCTGGCGCCCGGACGGACGTTGCCGAAGTCGACGGTGGCTGGGAGCGTGCCGGTCGTGGTGGCGACGCGTACGAGGTTGACGCCGGTCACGCCAGCGGACTTCACGACCACCTGGTGGAGGAGAGCGTTGTCGATGCCCACGAGGTCGAAGGCCGAGAAGTTACCCGTCGTCGTGCCTGCACCGTTGATGATCTGGTAAGCACCGGCGCCGGCGCTATTCGAGGTCAGGCGGAGCGTGCCACCGAGGGTGACGTTACCACCGACCGTCGTCTGGGCGGCGGCGTTTGGAGCCAGAACCGTGCCAGGCGCACCGAGGATGGCGGCGTAAGTACCCGCGAGTGTCAGCTTGCCATCAACCGTCAGGCCCGTGGCGTTGAGCGTGGAACCCGTGGCGGTCGCCAACGTATTGGCGGTGTCAACGTTCACCGCACCCGAACCGGTGAGGGTCTGGCCCGAAGCGAGGGTGAAGCCAGCCGGAGCCTTCGCGTCAAAGGTACCCGCGGCACCGACAGCAATCGTCGCAGGAGTGTCCAGCGAACCAAAGGCCGTGAGGGCGAGCGTGCCAGCGTTCACATTCACCGTGCCAGTGAGCGTATTCGCCGAGTCAAGGGAGAGCTTGCCCGTGCCCACCTTGGTGAGCGTGCCTGCACCCGCGAGCGAGTGCGTGAAGATCACGTTATTGCCATTGGTGTCGATCGTGGCCGTCTTGGTGGCCGCAACCGTCAGGCCGTTGGAGACATCGTCGCTGTTACCCGTGGCGAACTTCAGCGTGGCATCACCCGTGAAGGTCAGGCCCGTCGAGGCAGTCAAGGTATTGGCGCCGGCGATTTCGAGGGTTCCCTGGGCGAGCTTGAAACCACCCGTGAAGGCGTTGGTGGCCGACAGCGTTAACGTCCCGCCACCGGTCTTAGCGAAGTTACCGGCACCATTGATGGCCGTGGCGAAGGTCACGTCATTGCCGTTGGTGTCGATCGTGGCCGTCTTGCCAGCGGCAGCGACCAGGGACGGCGACATATCCGTCGTGACGCCCGTAGCATACTTGAGGGTCGCGTCACCCGTGAAGGTGAGCGAGGAAGGCGAACCGGAGCCCAGGCCGTTCAGCACGCCATTGAGGGACGCCTGCTTGGCCATGGTTAAAGTACCGGCCGCGAGCGTGAGGTTACCAGAGGCAAAGGTATCGAGGCCATCGAGGATTAATTCGCCGCTCCCCTTCTTCGTGAATTCGAACTGACCGTAGAGCGCCGTAGCGAAGGTCACCGTGTTGGCACCGGTGTCGATGGTCAGGGACGGGATGGTCGCGGTGTCGAGGCGGCTGGAGACATCCGTGGTCACACCCGTACCGTAAGCGATGGTGCCAGCCTTATTATAAGTCGTGCCCGTGCCGAAGTGCAGGATGGCACCGAGGGCGCCACCCTCGATGGCGTTAGCGGTGTTCAGCACAATGGTGTTGTCGGCGACGATACCACCCGCGAAGGCGCTCGTGCCACCGAGGATAAGTTTACCCGAGCCAGCCTGGGTCAGCGTGCCCGCGCCCGTGAGGCCACCATTGATGGTCACGTCCTTCGTGCCTGCGGCGATGGTCAGGTTAGCGAAGCCGTCGGCGACGTTGATCGCCTTAGTGATGGTGCCGGAGACGGTCGTGCCGAGCTGCAGCGTCGCGGTGGTCGTGCCGCTAGGGAGGTTGAGGTTAGCACCCGTACCGAGGGCGGCCGAGTCACCGAGGACGACCGTACCACCGAGGAGGTCGGTATCGCCGGCGTAGGTGTTGACGCCATTGAGGACAATCGTGCCGCCGTTGGTCGAACCGAGGGCAAGCTTACCGCTGGTGGAGCCAGTGCCCGTACCCGAAGCGATGATGGCATTCACGGTCAGGGTCGTGGCCGCATCTGGAGCCAGGATGCCCAGGCCGTTAACATTCAGCGTCAGGCCGCGGTTGGCGTCGAGGGTGACGTCGGCCGTGGTGCGGAGGATACCCCCGTTGAAGGAGAGGCTATCGGCCGTGAAGGTAGCTGGCACCGCACCGAGCGCGGTGGCGGCACTGATGACGATGGCGCCCCCATTGAAGCCCAGCTTACCCGTGTAGCTGGATCCAGCGGCGAGGGTCAAGGTACCTGGGGTCGGATTCGTGCCAGCCTTATTCAGCTGACCGTTACCGACGAGCGGCGAGGTGAGTGTCACGTCGAGGCCCGTGGTGTCGATAGTCACCGGCGCATTGATCGTGAGCTGCGTGAGCGAGAGGCTCGTGGTGGCACCTAGGTTAAACTGGAGACCACCGCCGTTGAAGACCAGGCCACTGGCCGGCACGGCCGCCGCGGCGTCGATGCGGAGCGTACCGCCGTTGACAATGACGCCAGAACTAGCGGAGGCGCTGCCAGTGAGGGCGAGCATACCCGCAGATACGACGGTGTCGCCGGTGTAGGTGTTGGCACCCGAGAGGAGCAACGTGCCGGCACCCGTCTTGGTGATGCTAGAAGCGCCCGAGATCACCCCGGTGATGTTCACCGAGGAACCCGTACCGAGATCCGGCACGTCGAGCGTCGAGTTGACGTCGAGGGTGATGTTCTTCGCAAAGGTCAGCGCGCGGTTGAGTTCCGGGGCCAAACGGCCGCCGAGTGAGGAGACCGAGTTGACGTCAAAGGCGGCGTAGTCGCCCGGGGTCGTGGAGACCGCACCCAGTTTGATGCCGACGCCGATACCCGAGCCATTGACTGGACCGATACCACCGCCGCCGTTCATGACGCGGAGGTCGATATCATACCAGCCCGCCGTGGCGGCAGTGAAGCTACCGGTGACAAACTCGTTCCAGGTACCGCTATTGAAGACCGTTGTCCCGCCGACGAGGAGGCGACTCGCGTCATCGAAGTTCTTAGAGAAGGAGAAGGTCCCCGCCGGGAGGTAGACCTTGCCGACGAAGCCCTTGGTCGTGTTGTCGCCAATCCGATCAGGATTGGACAAGTCGCTGCTGTGCAGGACGGCGAAGTTGTCGGTGATGGCCGTGGAAGCTGGCGCGCCCGTGTAGATGGAGGTACCAGTGCCGGTGAAGCCGTTGAGGCTCTGGTAGTCGAAGCGGAGGCCACCACCGTTCAGGTGCAGCGTGCCCGTGCCGATATTGGCTGCGCCGAGCGCGCCGACCGAGACCGTGCCGGCATTGACTGTAAGGTCGCCACTGAAGGTGTTGTTGCCGATGAGGCTGAGGTTACCGGTACCCGTCTTGGTGAGACCGCCCGTACCGGTGATATTACCCGCGATGGTCAGATTACTACCGCCGACATTGATGGTGCGAGTGCCCGTGACGGTGACCGCGCCGCGGCCGAGATTAAGGGCCTGGGTGCCGACGAAGTTAAGGTCACCCGCGATTGCCAGGTTCGGTGAGTTGGTGAAGGTCACGCCAGCTGGGCCGGTCGAGTCGAACGTCGAGCCAGCACCGAAGGTCACAGTACCCGAACCAGCCGAGAGCGGGTGGTTGAAGTTCACCACGCCTGGACCGAGGACGAGACCACCGGAGAACGTGTTGGCGGCGCCCAGCGTGAGGTTACCGGTACCGATCTTGGTGACCGAGCCAGCACCCACCATGGTTTCGTTCATCACGATGTTACCCGAGCCGCCCAAGTTGAGCGGGCCGTTGATATTATTATTGTCCGTCGTATTAACTAATAAGGTCAGCGTCTGACCAGCGTTGACCGGGTTGTAGGCAAAGGTGCCACCGGTGATCGCATTAACCGTGAAGTCCTGTCCAGAGGAGTGACTATCCCCGGTGATGGTGATTTGACCGCCACCCAGCACGCGGCGGGCCGAGTAATTCGACAGCTGGCCGACGCCAGGGTTGACGTCGCTGTAGGAATAGTTCGGCATCGTCCAGACACCACCCGTGTTGACGGTGATGACACCGGCGTTGTTATAGGCTGCGTTGTAGATCTTACCCGTGTCCGCCAGAGTCAGGGTGCTGCCGGAATTGATCGTGATATTACCCGAGTTGCTCTGGCTCGACGTGACGATGACATTGCCGCCGGCGAGCGTCATCCCGCTCCAGGTGGCAGTGCTGGCGAGGACGACGGTGCCCGAGTTAACCGTCAAGGTGCCCGTAGCGGTGTTCGTGCCGTTGAAGGTCTGCGTACCCGTACCAATCTTGGTGATGCTGAGGGTATTAGCCCCACCTTGGGTCAATGTACCCGCGAAGACGTTGTCGGCGTTGTTGGCACCCACGTTCAGGTTGCTAACAGCAGCGTTCGTAGTGACCGTACCGGCACCCGCGAGGCCGCCGATGACTTCGGAGCCCGCGGACATCGCCAGGGTCGAACTAGCGTTGATAATCACGTTGGCGTTGTCTGGGATACCGTTCACGAGACCGGCCGTCGCGGCGCCGACCTGGACAATACCCGTCCCCGAGATCGTCAGATTACCCGTGAAGGTATTCGCACCGACGAGGCCGACGATGGCACGACCCGTGCCGATGAAGTTCACGTTACCCGTGCCCGTGATACCACCGAAGTCCGTGCGGTCTTGGGCGTTGGCGTCCAGCTGGACGTCGCGGGCGAGGACGATGTTATTGAAGCCAAACACACCCGCACCCGACACGTTCGCGGCGGAGCCGATGGTGGCCGTGCCCGTGCCGTTGGCCGAGACGACGACCTTATTCACGAGGTAAGTACTGCCGGCCGGACGCGTCACGTCGAAGTACAGCGAAGTATTGCCGGTGCCGGTATTCGCATCGCCAAGGGTGACCGTACCCGAACCCAGCGCGGCAATGTGGCGGACGTTGACCTGGCCGTCGCTGATGATGGCACCGCCCGAGAAGGTGTTGGCGACCGTGCTGGCCATGGTCAGAGAACCCGTACCCGACTTGGTGATCGCGCCGAAGCCCGCCAGGACGTTGCCCGCCGAGTTGGTCAGCGTGATATTGATCGCGCTGTTATTGACCGTGAGGATGGTCGGGGTGACCGCACCAGCGAAGGTGATGTTATTGTGGGCCAGCGTGGCGGAATCATCGATGGTGACGACGTCGCCATAGATGAACTTGTCGGCGAGCGAGGTCGCAGCGTTGGTGAAGTTCAACGCGGTGGTGCCAGCGTTCCAGGTGTTAGTGGCCGCACCCGTCCAGGTCAGCGAACCATAGCCCAGCTGCAGGTTGACCGCATCGCTCGTGACCGTAAAGGTCGGCAGCTGGCGGTAGCTGCCAGCGCCGGTCAGCACGAAGTTGGCCGCTGTGGCGTTCGTCGAAGCGAAGGACAAGATCGGGAAGGCGTTCGCATTGGCCGGACCGTTCAGGAGGTTCACCGTGACCGTGCCATTGACCGTCAGGGCACCGAGCGAGGTGAGGCGCGAGGACGCCAGCGGATCGGTCTGGAAGGCCGTGTTGTTATTGAACGTAATCGTCTTGGCGCTGCTGAGGCCGACAAGGTTAGCACCGGCGATAACCGTCAGGTCGGAGTTATTAATCGAACCGGTGAGGTTCAAGGTGCCGACGGTGACCGTGGTCGGACCCGAGTAGGTGTTCGTACCCGCAAGGACAGTCGTGCCCGTGCCGAGCTTATTAAGGCCGGAATTACCCGCGATGGTCGCGTTGATGTTCTGCGTGCCCGTGGTCGTCAGGGTCAGCGTGCCGCCACCGTTAATGGTGAGCGTGCCGCCGCCCGTGATGTCATTCTTGACCGCGAAGCCGCGAGTTGAATCGACGGTGTCGAGCGTGGCACCCGTGCCAGTGACGTTGATAATCGACGAAAGGGCGACCGCGCCATTCGGGACCAAGTTACGGATGGTGCCACCCGAGAAGTTGAACGCACCCGTGGTGAGGTTGCCGGAGATGATACCCGTGACTGCGTTCAGGGCGAGGACGCCACCAGTGAGATTATAGGCACTCGAGGCCGAGTTGTAGACCGTGGAGGTCGCGTTATCGATGACGACCCAAGGCGTGGTGACCGTACCGCCGGATTGATTGAACGTGCCCACGCCATCGCCACCGACGTAGATACCACCGTTAGCATAGGTATTAGCTGCCGCGGAGTACGGAGCCGAGCTCGGGGCCGCGTTGACCATGGTGATGGTACCGCCGCTGAGGTTATAGACCGAGGCTTCCGTGGCGTAGCGGCCGACCATAATCTGGTTAAGGACCGTGACGGTTCCACCCGTCTGGTTGATTGTGCCACCCACATTGGCGGTCGGCGTGCTGGAATCACCGAGGGTGATCGAGCCCACGCGAACCGTAGAGCCGGCATCAATGTTCAGAATCGAGCCACCGACGCTATTCGCGACGCGGAGGGAGCCGCCGACCGTGTTGATCGAGTTGAGGAGGTCGATGGTGCCGCCATTCAAGGTCAGTCCCGTGCCAGTCGTTTCGACCATGACGTTGGTCTTGGCCAGGTTCGCGGCCGTATCAGCCACGGCTTGGATCAACTGGCCTGCAGCGAGGGTGTAGCCATCCGCACGGTTGAACCAGAGCGTGGAGCCGCTGCGAACATCGCCGTACAGGGTGACCTTGCCAGTGCCGAGGGAACCCGAGGTACCAGGGGTGCCACCGCCGACACCGTTATAAGCCGACATGCCGCCGATCCAAACATCGGTGTAGCGATCGCCGCCGTCAGAGGCGTAACCACCACCGTTAATCCAGAGGTCGCCGAAGGTGTTATTGCCCAGGAGGCGAATCGTCGCATTCGCCGTGCCTTGGCCACCGAGGATGAGAACGTCGGAGGCGTTGGTCGAACTGATGACACCCTTGAGGATACCCGTGCTACTGTAAGCGTTAATCTTGGCATTACCGTCGATACGCACGGCGCCCGTAGCGGTCGCACCCTCCAGACGGAGGGCGCCGAGGCCGTAGGTGGCACCAAAGCCGAGGACGGCCGCCGAGGTGCCGCTGTAATTAACGGTGTCTGCGAAGCCCAGACCGGAAAGGACTAAGTTATTCGCGAAGGTTCCGTTCTGGAGGAAGAGCTGGCCACGATCCTTGACCTCGACGGTCGCACCACCGAGCTGCGAAGGCGTGGCCGACATGAGACGCATGGTGCCGTTCGCAGCGAAGGTGCCAGAGGGCTGGAGGAGTAGCGTGCCCGTGAAGCCGATATTATTGCCAGTCAAGGAGGCTTCACGCGCGCCAGCCGCACCCGAGATATTATTGTCGATGCGCACCGTGCCGGTGCCGGCCAGCGGGGCGGCCAAGGTGACGTTACCGTTGGCATTCGACATGAGTAACGTGGCCGCCGGGGCAATCGTGATGGTCGAACCAGCCGGGATGACCGTGCCGCCACTCCGGAGCTCGAGGGTGCCCGAGGAAACCGTCGTCGCACCGGTGAAGGTATTAGCACCCGTGAGCGTGAAGACACCGTCACCGACCTTGGCGAAGGCGAGCTTGCTCGAAGCCCCATCGGCGAGGACGCCGGCGAAGATTGAAGTGCCCAAGGTCGAATCTAGGGACAGCGTCGACGTCACGCCACCAGCCATCGAGTTGGTCACCGTAGCCGCTTGGGCGCCCTTAGTGAGAGCCGAAAGGGTCTGGTTGAAGCCTGCCAAATCGAGAACGGCGGCGCCCGATGCCCCCAGTTCCAACTTGGTATGCGCGGGGATACCTTCATTGGCACCAGCGAAGAGGTTGCCCTGCTGGAGCCTGATGTTTGCACCCGCTACATCGCCGCCCCCAGACATGATGACATTACCGAGGCGGATGGTAAGGTCGACACCCGCGGCGATGCTGATGGGCCCTGCGAGGACGAGTTCGTTACCGAGCGCGCCGCCCAAGAGCATGCCGCCAGCGGAGGTTAGATTTAGAACGGAAAGGCTACCGGTGATGGTGGCACGTCCCGAGCCGGCATGGTTGATCAAGCCCAGACCGACATTGCCCGTGACGTTGGCCTGCCCGGCACCGCTACCGATGACGAAGTTATTGGTGTAGGTGAAGCCACCAGCGAGGTTGACGCGGCCCGTCCCACCCGAAGGCAGGGTGACCGTGCCTGTGCCGAAGCTCGCGTCGTTATTGGTCGCTACGATGCCAGCCGAAACCGTCAGGCCGCCCGTGAAGGTATTGATACCGTTCAGGTTGAGGGTGTTGCCGCCGACCTTGCTCAAGAGGCCGGAGCCGGAGACCACGCCCGTCAAGGTCAGGTCAGAGCCATTGGTGTTCATGACCGTCGGCGCACTGAGCAAGGCATTGCTACCAATCGAGGAGGCGAGGTTCGTGGAAATCAAGGTGCCACCGGCCATGACGAGGTCACGGGTGAACGAGAAGCTCGAGGTGCCGTTCAAGAGGAGCGTCGCCCCAGTATTAATCGTGATGGTGGCGTTGTTCGTATTCGCCAGGACACCAGCCAGAATAGAGGTCGTGGAACCAGCGACTTCGAGGGTACCGCCGTTGACGACGAGGTTACCGAGGCTGACGTCGGCGTTCGCGAGGGCGATATAGTTGCTGCCGGTCTTGGTGAGCGTGTATTCATTCAGGGCCAACGTGGCGCTGGCGGGACCGCGGAAATCCCATCGCTGCGTGCCGCCGATGGAAGCGTCGCCCGAGAGGACGAGGGCCTGGACCGCATTGATCTGGCCGAAGCCGCCACTGTTAACGATGGCGCCATTGCCACCCACACCGGCGCCAGCGATGGTGACGATGCGTGTGCCGAGGTTGAGGGCGTTCGCGGTCAGCGAACCACCGAAGTCGAGGGTCGCCCCGGAAGCGACGGTGACGGCATCACCGACGTTACCGAGCGAGAAGTTGTCGCGGATGACCAGCGTGCCACCGTTAATGAGGGTACCACCGCTATAGGCATTACCGAAGGTCAGCGCCGACCCGGCAAGCGTGCCAGTGACCGCGTTGGAGACCGTGACGGACTTGGTGCCAGTGACCCCAGCGACAGCGAGGACCGTTGTCGCCGTGTTGAGCGTCAGCGAGTTGGCGTTGACCGCCGCGATGATCGTATTCGCCGGAATGTTGGTACCCGTGATTGGCATGCCGACCACGAAGCCAACGGTACTCGAAACTGGCAGGTCAGTGCCGAGGACCGTCTGGGTAGCCGTGGCAGTTGGAGCGGTCGCACCGATGGCCGTGATGACCGTTCTGGCTGGGAAGTAGGTATTACCCTGTTGGACCTGCATGCCGACCGTGAGTCCGGTGACGCTGTTCAGGTTCGTAATGACGGTCGAGCCAGTCAGGAGGTTACCCGTCGCGGTCGAGACGACGCCGTTGACGACCAACGTACCTGCGCCGTTCTTCACGAGACCGGTAGCGAAGGTGAGCGTATCACCCGTCGAGTCAGCGGTACCGGCGTTCGACAGCGTCAGCGTGGTGCCCGCGATGGCCGTAATCTTCGTGCCGACCGGGAGGTTCGGACCCGTGACGACCATGCCGACCGCCAAGCCAGCGTTGCTGGCGACGGTGATTGAGTTGGAGAAGCTGACGATGTCACCCGTGGTCGTGGCGACCGTCGGGCCCGTACCCGTCAGTAAGCTATTGACCGTGAGCGTACCCGCGGCGGCGTTAAGCGTGGAGAAGTTGAATGCCCCGTTGACCGTGGCAGAACCCGTGCCCGTCATACCGAAGGAGGCCGTGCCCGTGCCGACGATATCGCCGTTCAGGTTGACCGAGCCAGTCGGGTTGAGGACCAGGCCAGCACCGTTGGCCACGTTGATGGCCTTGCCGGCCGCCAGGGCAATCGGCGCCGTGAGCGTGCCTGCATTGACCGCGATGCTGTCCGCACTGAAGGCACCATTACCGGCGAAGGTAGCGGTACCGCCGTTGACCGTGAGCGCACCCGCCGTGGTGAGGGAGGCGGCCGAGAGCGTACCCGCCGTCTGAGTCACACTGGCGGCGGAGAGAGCCCCCGTGAGGGTCGTGGCACCCGCGTTGGCAAAGGCGCCCGTCGTGGTCAGCGCACTCGCACCGAAGGTTCCGCCCGTGATACCCACCGAGGCGGCCGAGACGGCCCCCGTCGAGGAAATGGCACCGGCAGAAGTGAAGGCACCCGTGGTCGCGAAACTACCGACCGTCAGCGCACCCGCGGCGGCGACGTCGAGCGTACCCGTGATGGTCAAGGACCGGTTGGCGGCGGCGTAGGCCCCCGTCGAAGCGATCGCCGTATTACCGGCCGTAGCGTTCGGTGCACCCGTGATCGTGCCAGCCAAGGTCAGGGCACCCAGCTGGAACGTGGTCGCACCCGTGGCATTCAAGGTCGCACCCGCAGCCACGGTCGTCGACACGTTGGCGGACAAGGCGTTGGTGACGGCCAAGGTGCCGGTCGTGACGTTAATATTTGCGAAGCCCGCCGCGCCCGAGAGCGTCGAGGTACCGGCGTTGTTCTTGAGGAGGTCGCCGAGGCCACCGATTTGGTTAGCGATGGCCGCATCCGTCTTCTGGAGGATGAGCTTCGAGCCAGCGGCCAGGGAGACCGCACCCGTGCCGAAGTCGCCGCCATTGATGATGGCGATGTCGCCACCAATGACGTCGACGCCCGCCGTGATGATATTGGCCGAGTCGAAGGTCAACAGACCAGCACCGCTCTTCTGGATACCCGCGTTAGCGCCGAGGGCGAGGATGGTGACATTGGTCGAGGTGAACTCATCGGTGGTGAGCGTCAGAATCGCGAGCGGGGCATTCGGCGTGTACGAGAGGACGAGGTTATTGTTGGCCGCGTTACCACCGCTGACGGCTTCCGTCAGGGCCCAGGTACCATCGGAGTTCAACCAGCCGGAGCTATCGAGCGTGAAGAGCGAAGCCAGGACCTTGTTGGCGTTCGCCGAGGTGGTGGCGTCGGTCAGGACATTCCAACTGTAGACGAGGTGCGAATTGAAGGTCGCCGAAGCGCCACGGACACCGGTGGTGTCGTTGAAGGAGAAGAGGCGGATGCCGACCGTACCAGTGCCGGTGAAGGCCGAGGTGGTGTTGAAGGTCAGCGAGTCGCGCTTCAGGGCCGAGGCGGCATCGGAAGCTTCGAGGTCGAGGAAAGATCCGGCTGCGAGGGAGAGGTTATTGACCGACAGGGCGCCCAAGGCGGAACCCGGGTTGACCACTGCCCCACTCTGCGTGGTCAGCGTATTGAGCGTACCCAGACCCGATACCGTGGCGCCCGTGGCGACGGTGATGGCACCACCGACGGTGCCCGCGTTGACGTAACGACCCGTACCCGAAACCGTGGCGGTGACGCTACCCGCCGTGGCGGTGACCGTCCCGGCGCTGAAGGAGCCAGCCGAGATGGTGCCGGCATTAGAGACCGTGGCACCCGCGGCGGCGAGGTTGGCAATGGTGCCGGTGTTCGTGACCGTACCAGCGTTGGCCGTGACAGAGCCAGAGAGTGTGCCCGCATTCGTGATGGTACCCGTGGTCAGGGTCGTGGCTCCGGCGACGACTGCGCCGGCCTCGAGTTTCAAGGTGCCACCCGTGATGCCAACCGCGCTACCAGCGGCCAGGCTGCCGGTCGAGGCGATGTTGAGGAGACCCGCCGTGATAGACGTCGTACCCGTATAAGTATTGGCACCCGAGAGGATCCACTGGCTGGCGCCCGACTTCACGAGCGAAACGGTGCCCGTGTAGTTGTTGTTCACGTCGGTGATAACGGGCGCGAAGGTGTTCGTGCCGACATTCGAGCCAGTGAGGGTTAACGTGCGGTTGCCGCTGAACTGGTTGATCGGCGAACCGGTGGCGATGGCCGTCGGGTTCACTGCAGTGACGGTGGCATCAACCGTCGCGCTCAAGTCCACGCTGATCGTGAAACTAGTGTTCGCGGTGAAGGCCGTGATGGTAGCCCCGGCCGGGATGCCCGTACCGCTGACGGCCTGGCCAACCGCGAGGCCCGTCGTGTTGGCGGTGGTGATGACCTTCTGACCAGCGGCGCCGCCCGTCGTCGTCACGGCAATTGGAGCAATGACTGGGGAACCCGTGAAGTTGAGGGTCGCCGTCGAGACTGTACCCGAGGCATCCAGGCTGGCGCCCGCCTTGCCGAGCGTGAAGAGGCGGTTCGTCGAGGTCGCCGTCGAACCCGTATACTGGAGGGTCGCCCCGTCGATGAGGATGTCGGCAGCGTTTGGTGCCGCCGAACCGCGGCCGATGGAGCTGGCGGTGTTGACGTCGTTCAGGCCGGCGACGTTGACGATGGCACCACCCATGAGGGTCGTGACCCCAGTGTAGGTGTTGTTCGTCGTCGTGAAGTTGACGAGGCCGGTCGGTACCAACTGGGCCGTGACGGTCAACAAGCCTGTGATATTAGAGGTAACCGCGTTGCTGAGGGTGATGCTGCGGTTCGGGCTCATCGCCACGACCGTGGTGCCGGCAGGGATACCTGGACCCGTGACAGTGGCGCCGACGGTGATGTTGCCGGTCTGGGTCGTGATGACGGGAGAGCCGATGGTGAAGCCATACGCGGCAACATTTAGCCCGGTCAGGTCGATGGGCGTGGCCGCACTCAGGGTGAAATTAGTGTTGGCCGTGATTGCAGTAATCGTCCCGAGGCTGACGTTGGTGGAACTAAAGACCGTCTGGCCGACAAAGAGCCCGGACGTATTCGTCTGCGGCACCACCGTGGCGCCAGTCAGCACCGTCCCGTTGACCGTATCGGGCAGCTGCACCGTAACACTCCGGTTATTCGCACCGAGCACACCCACCGAGACTTGGAAAGCCCCGGTCGTATCGTAAGCGCCCGCGCCGCCGACGTTAATCGTGCCAGCACCGACGAGGGAGAGCGAGCGAGGGCCAGCGTTCGTGGTGATACCACCGAGCAGATTGAGCGTAGCGCCCGAGGCAGCGGAAACCACCGAAGCGCCGCCACCGGCCACGACGGTGATCACACCGTTCACGGTGTTATTGCCCGAGGTGGAGGCGATGTTACCGTAGTTCTGAATCGCCGGGGTCGCGTCGCGGCCGAAACCGGTCATCGTGAAGTTATTGGCCACGGCGATGCCACCGGAGAGCTGAATCTGCGAACTCCAAGCGCCCGTATTGAAACTGGTAGTCACCGCCCCTGTACCGAGGCCGGTGCTGCTGGTGACCTTAATCATCCCACCATCCGTCGCCGCGCCTGCATTCAGCGTCACGCCACCCGTGAAGGTGTTGTTGCCGCCGAGGACGAGGAGGCCCGCACCGGTCTTAGTGATGCCGAAGGTACCGGTGACTGGACCCGACATCGTGAGGGTGCTGCCCCTGATTGTGAACGTGCGCGCAGCCGTGAGCGCCGTGGTCAGGTTTGCACCAAGGTCAAGGGCCGCCGTTCCACCGAAGGTCAGGTTATTGTTCAGCGTATACGTACCGGTCGTCGTCAACGTGACCGCCGAAGCCGAGAGGTTATCGATCCAACCAGCACCCGTTTGGGTGAGGTTACCGACGCCGAGGGCGTTCGGGCTTTCCAGGGACAGACCGCCGCCGTTGGTGATTTCAGTGCCACCGGTGAAGGTGTTGTTACCCGCCAAGCGGAAGAAGCTCGTCGTGCCAGTCAGCGACAACTTGCCCGGACCCGCGACCACGCCGAGGAGACCGAAGTTATTGGAGGTGGAGTCAACCGAGACGACATCACCTGAAGCCAAGCCGACGGTGAAGGCACCCGACCAGGTCTGCGTACCGCCACCGAGGCTCTTGATAGTCGAGCCACTGAGGAGCGTGACCGGCGCGAGGATATTACGGTTACCATAGGAGCCCACTTGGGCGCCCGACTGGACCGAGACGCCGAGGCCACCCGAGGAATCGAAGTCTTCGAAGTCGATGAGGCCAGCCGCGATATTGAAGTAGACGTTGGTCGAGGTGCCGCGGACGGTGACCTGATTCGAACCGACCTTAGTGAAGGTGAAGGAACTACCCTGCGTGGAGCTGATGGTGCCGTAGAGGCCCGAACCTTCCGAACGGCCGATATCAAAGCGGCCGTTGTTGGAACCGAAGGACGCATCACCGGCGAGGGTAACGTTGAGAATGCCCGCCGATGCATAGTTGGCACCGCCGTTGCTGTTGGTCAAGGCACCGCTGGCGGCTCCATTGTTCAGGGCGTCACCCGTACCGGAGAGAATGAAGCTGAGGCTACGTGCACCGTTATTCGTGTCACCGAGGGTCTGGGCATTAACGTCGAAGGCCGCACCAGCGGCGACGGTCACGAGGGTGTTGTTACCGAGTGCCGTGGCCGAACCGAGCTTGAGCGTACCGGCATTGACGGCGACGCCACCCGAGAAGGTGCTATTACCACTGATCGTCAGGACACCCGCCCCAGTCTTAGCCAAGGCGATGGCGCCAGCCGCGTCGTGGATGTTCGGAGCGAAGGTGAAGGAGGTCGCATCACCGAGGGTAAACGTGGCGGTCGTGCCGGCCGCGTTATTGATGACCTCACCGATAGCGTTACCAGTGGCGGCAGCCTTCGTCAGCGAGAAGCCATTGAGGTCAAGGAAACCGGCGTTCACCTGCAACGTGCCCGTGTTGGCACCGAGGGAACCGGTCGCGCCCGTCGAAGCGGCACCGAGAATCATTCGACCGTCCGACAGGATAGCGGCACCGGTGAAGGAGCTCGCCCCCGTGAAGGTGGTGTACCCCACGCCCGTCTTGTTGACATTACCCGTACCCGAAACTGGCGCAGCGAAGGTGTAGTTGCCGCCGCGATTCAGGGCCAAGCTGGCACCGGCCGCGACAATGATATTGGAGCCAGAGATATCGCCCGTCGCACCGCCGAAGCCGATTTGCAGGGTACCGCCCGCGATGTTGGTGACGCCTGTGTAGGTATTGTTGCCCGCTAGGGTGATGGTCTGGCTGCCCGTCTTGGAGATGGCGAGCGTGCCCGTGCCATCTGCCAGGAGGCCGAAGTAGACCGTTCCGCCGATGTTGTTGCCGCCAAGGGTCAAGGTCGCGGTCGTGGCAGAACTATTCGTCACGGAACCCGCCAAGGAAGGCGTGGTGTTGGCGAGGCCACCGATAGTCTCATTGAGACCCGCGAGGTCGAAGACGCCACCGTCCGTATAGATTACGGCGCTGTCATAGATCTGGTCGGCACCCGAACCACCGAGCTTCATGACGCCACCCGCGTTGACGTAGCTGTTATTGCCGATGGCGTGGAACGCGCCGCCCGAGTTCTTCGCGAGGATCACCGTGCCACCGTTCACGCGGAGCGCTACGCTGTTGTTGTCCGTCTGGGTACCCGTCTGGTCCGAAATCGTGAGGGTGTTGCTACCAATCTTGGTGATGGTGCCGCCGCCCGTGATCGGCGAGAAGATGATATCGCCCGTGCCACCGACGGTGAACGAACCGCCACCGGAGATGTTCCCTTGGAGCTGGGCCACGGTGGCCGAGGTGTTGACGATGGCACCCTGCCCGGCCTGACCGATACCGACAATCGAGGTGAACGGCTCGGCGGTAGACTGGCCATTGAGGTCAATGGTGCCGCCCTGCGTGACCACGGTGCTGCCAGTAATATTGGAACCGAGCGCGCTCGGGTGCGCGAGTTTCAGGATACCCTGGTTGACGGTGGTGGTACCAGTGTAGCTATTGAAGCCAGCCAAGACGACGGTACCGACGCTCCCCGTGGTGTTACCAATGGTGACGTTATTGGAATTCGCCAAGACCGTGTTGATCGTCAGAACCGAGCCACCACCGCCGAAACGGTAGCCACCCGAGCCCGGCGTATAATTATTCGTCAGCGAATTCAGGGCTGCCGGCGCCGACGCCCCAATCATGAGGGTGGCGAAACCGGTCGAGTTCAGGTCGAAGGTATCAGCCGAATCGGCCGAGAGCGCCAAGGTGCCCGCGGAACCCGTCGCGATACGGCCCGCGTTAATCCAAGCGGCGAGGCCATTGTACGGTCCAGAAGCCACGAGGGCACCTGCGTCATTGATGGTGATTAGGTCAGCGGCCGTGCTGAGGCCGTTCGCACCGAAGGTCAGCGTACCCCCAGAGATAACCGTCGTCCCCGTATACGTATTCGTACCGGAGAGGACCACGCTACCCTGCGAGGAGTAGAAGCCACTGCGGGCACCGACGACGAGGTTGTTCGGACCCGTGAGGTTCGAGGAGACCGTCAGGCGGGCACCGCCACCACCCAGGGAGTAGGTATTACCAGCTGGGGTCAGCACGCCGGAGTAGGTGGCGTTCGCGGAAGCACCCAGCATGAGGCTCGTGTAACCCGCGAAATTCAGGTTCTGGCTGCTATCACCGGTCAGGGCGAGGGAACCCGTCGAGCCCGTGGCAATCTTGTTCGAAGCGAGCCAAGCCTGGACATTCGCATAGGCACCCGTGGCGTTGAGCGCACCTGGTTGATTGATGACTAACGCGTAGTTAGCGGCGCCCGCGACGGTGCCCGCAGCGAACTCAGCTAAGCCGTTATCCAAGCGGAGGGTCGCCGCGTTCTGCAGTGTGATGGCACCCGTGTAGGTGACCTTACCACCGACCACCGGTACCGCCCAAGCCTGCGAGCCTTGGTAGAAGATACCGAGGTTACCGCCAATGGCCGAGCCGAAGGTAATGTCGTCAGTGCGGGACAGGATAATATTACCGCCATTGACGAAGGCTGTCGCCGCAGTGCCCATGGTGCCGGCGGTGTTGGTCGCCGTCTGGTTCTCGTTCGGGTCGACGTAGTAGCGACCGATGATCGTATTAGCTTGGTCGGCACGAAGGATGCCGGTGAAGGCGGAGCTATCGCCGAGGATGAAGAGGTAGGAATTACCCGTCTTGGCCACCGTCCCGGAGCCGAGGAGCGCGCCACCAATCTTGATATCCATACCAGTACTATTACCACCCGTATTGATAATGCTGGTGCCGACGTTCGCCGTGACGTTGCCATACCAAAGCATATTGGAGCTCGTATTGAACAACGTACCGCCGTCGTTCAGCACGATGCCGGCGTTATTGCGGGCAACGGTGTTGAAGAAGAGTAACTGGCCACCATTGTTCACCGTGATTGTCCGACCCGTGCTCTGACCCAAGTCGGTCGTGGCTTCGAGGGAGAGCTGGCCACCATTGATGACGATGTTACCCACGTTCGCCACGGGGGCGACGTAGGAGATCTTGACGAAGCTCGCGCCCGTCTTGGTCAGCGTGTAGCCACCCATGTCAAGCAGGCCGTAGTTGCCGCCGGCTTGGTCGAAGAGGTCGAAGCGGTTCGGGCCACCGATGGTCGTGTCACCGGCTAGACGGAGGTTGCGGATGAAGTTGGTCGAGCCCGTGATCGCGCTATTGATGATCGCGCCGAGGCCACCGATACCCGCACCCGAGACGACAAACTGCTTATTGAGGTTCGCGTTGTTACCGAAGACGTCGAGGGTCGCACCGCTGCTGATGGTGACGTCAGAACCCGTACCGCCCAGGGCGGAATTATTAACCACACGCAAGGTGCCGGCCGAGTTGGCGATGGCGCCACCGAAGTTACCCGCCGCCGCGTTGAGCGATACCGTGCCCGTCGTGGTGAGGTTGAGGAGACCACCACCCACGAGGGAGAGCGGGAAGTTCACGTCGTTCGTGCCTTCAACCTGGAAGACACCCTTCGGATCGATGACGATCGAGGAGGCGCCGAGGCTCGGCATGCCGCCCATGCTGACGGTACCGGAGTAGACGACGATCTGACCGAAGGCCTCGGTGAGGCCCGCGCCCGCCGGGGCGAGGAAGCGCTGCGTGCCGAGACCGCTCGAGAAGAGGTTCAAGGCGGCGCCCGTCGACGTACGGAAGGCACCGACGTAGGTGGTATCGTCGCCAGCCTGCGAGACGAGGCGGATAGCCGACTGAGCCCCACCGGTATTCTGAATGAGTGAGCCAGCATTAGCGGCCGAGGAAGCCAAGCCGCGGACGGATTGGACGGATCCACGGAGGTCGAAGGTCGCCGCGTAACCACCGTTGGCGAAGGTCAATACATTGGCGGCGTTGAGCTCCTGGGTGCGGGTCGCGGAGGTCGAACCATCGGTCCCCATGAAGAGTTCCACCGCGTTGGTGCCGTTACCGAGCGTCACGTTACCCGCGACGACTGGCGCGAAGCCGACCGCATTACCAGGCATCGAGAGATACACGCGGCCCGCGTTGATATTCAGGTTGCCAGCCAAGGTGGCGGGCGCCGTGAAGGTCAGCGTGCCGGCACCCGTCTTGGTCAGGTCATACGCACCAGCGATAGCCGTCGTGTCGGTCAGCGTGACGCCGCTAGCGACATCGAGCGTCGAAGCCGCGGTGAGGGTCAGGCCACGGTTGGCAGCGAGGGTGAACGAACTGGTGGCCGAAAGCGCACCACCGCTGAGGGTGATCGCGTTGGCCGTGAAGGTGGCCGGCGCTAAGCCGAGTTGCGAATCCGCACCAACCGCGAGGGTACCCGCGTTGATCGTGACGGCACCGGCAAAGGTGTTACCAAAGGAGAGCACCGAGCCGATGGCCGAGCCCGTGGCAGCCTGGGAGAGCGTGATGGACGAGCCGTTGATGGCCGCGATCGTCGTACCAGCGGCAATATTCGCGCCCGTGATGATTTGGCCGACAGACAGACCAGAGGTTCCCGAGAGCCCCGAGACCGTGGTCAGGCCCGCGGTCGTGGTCGCCGTGACCGTGTAGTTGGAGAGCGCCAGCGTGCCGTTACCGACCTTCACTAAGGAGCCGAGGCCCGAGAGCACGCCGCTGTAGGCGGTGTTGGCATTATTGCCACCGACGGTGAGGGCGACCGCTGCGGGAGTGGAAGCGGTGTTCGTCAGGGCGAGGTTACGGTTACCTTGCAGGCCGCCGAAGGAGGCCGAGGTGAGCGTGCCGAGGGACAGCGTGCCCAAGTCAGCCGAGGCGAGGTCCAGCGTGCTGCCGGCGAGTGCGTTGCCATTGCCCAGGGCCAAGATACCCGCGGCGATACGCGTATTACCTGTGAAGGTATTGGCGGAGCCAAGGGCCAAGGTGCCGTTGCCAGTCGCCGTGAGGCCACCAGAGCCAGCGATCGCACCGTTGATGGTTAAGGTCTTGTTGGCGGCGACGGCCAGCGTGGCGTCAGCGGTCACGCTGACGTTACGATTCGTCACAAGGGTCACGTTATCCGTCGCGACCAGGCCACCACCCGCGAGGGTGAGGTTAGTCGTCGCGGAAGCCGGGACTGCGCCGAGGGCGGCAGCGTTGGCGATCGAGAGCAAGCCACCATTAACATAGGTCCCACCCGTGTAGGTATTCGTGCCCGCGAGGACGAGGGTCGAGGAGCCCGACTTAGTCAGGGCGACCGAGCCCGCGCCATCTGCGACCACCGCGGAGACCGTGACCGTTCCCGTGCCGTTACCGAGCACGACGAGTTCGTTCGCCGCACCCGCGGTCAGCGTGCCGTTCGCGAGCGTGAAGGCGTTGGCACCGGTGTTAAGAATACCACCCGAAGCCAGGGTCAAAGTCTGCGCACCGAGGTCAAGGGTCTGCGTCGCCGAGGCGCCAGCGAGCTTGAGGGAGTTGATTACCGTGGTAGCCGTGAGAGCCTGGGCAGCGGTGACGCTCACGTTAGCCGAAGCGGCATCAGTGCCATCGCCCACGAGGGTGGCGTAGGCGGCGAAGGCGGAGACACCGGCGCCCGTGTTGGCGACGGCGAAGTCGGCCCCACCGACCGTGACCGCGCCACCGAGGATGCCGTTCACGTTAGAGTTAGAGAGAACGAGGCCGTTCGCAGCACCTGGGGTGGCGACATTGGCGATATTCAGGGTCGTACCAACCGAGCGGGTCAGCGCCGCGTTGAGCGCCAGGCTAGTGGCCGAGCCTTCCGTGAAGGTCAGGGTCGAAGCACCCGCGGCGAGGTTCAAGGTCGCCAAGGTCTGGGCGTTGACCGTGGTGGCCTTACCCAAGAGCGACAGGCTACCGCCGGCGAGGTTGACCGTGCCGGTCGCAGCCAAGATATCCGCGGCCGGAGCCCCGGTTGCGGCGAAGTCCAGCGCGAGCGTGCCGGCCTTAACCGTGGTCGCACCGGTGTAGGTGTTGGCACCGGTGAAGGACTGCGTGCCCGTACCCACCTTAGTGACGGAACCGCTACCAGCGAGGGCTGCGCCGAAGGTGGCGTTGGCCGAACCACCAACCGTCAGGGCGATGGCAGAAGAAGCGGCGTTAGTCAGGGAGATCGTGCCACCCGTACCCGTGAGGGCCGGCACTGTGACGGCCGAGACGCTCGAGCCGAAGCTGAGGGTACCCGCCGTGACGGCGAGACCGCCGACATTAACCGCACCGTTCAAGACGAGGTTACCTGCACCGGCCTTCGTGAGGGTCGAGGACGAACCCGTGACCAGACCGCCGACCGTGAGTGCGTTACCCGAGACCGTGACCGTGCGGTTACCGGTGAGGGTGACGGCGCCGGTGCCGAGGCTCAGGTTATTCGTCCCCGTGAAGGTGAAGTCACCCGTCCAAGCTTGAGCGTTATTACCCGAGAGCGTGAGTGCCGAGCCCGTGGCGTTGTCGAACGTGCCACCCGCCAAGGTGAGCAGGCCCTTACCGAGCGCACCCGCGTTGCCCACCTGCAAGGTACCCGCCGAGAGCGTGAAGCCCGCGGTCGAGGTGGCCGCATTGAGGGCAAGCGTACCCGAGCCCGTCTTAGACAGCGCACCAAAACCCGCCGCGTAACCGGCGTAAGTCAGCGTCTGACCAGCGGCGGCATCGAGCGAGCCATTGCCGATGAGGGCGAGCGAGCGGTTGCTATTCAGCGTGAAGCTGGCGGCCGCGGAGAGACCGCCACCATTCAAGGTGATGGCACCGCCGGCCGAGTTGACCGAAGCGGCCGCCCCGAGGGAGTAATCGTTGGCCGTCGCGATGAGGCCACCCGAGACGAGGATAGGGCCGGTCCAGGTGTTGACGCCCGCCAAGGTGAGCGTGCCCGCACCGGACTTAGTTACGCCGAGGTTGCCGTTGACCGAGCCAACATTACGCAACGTGCCATACTGTAGATCCAGCGCGACGTTGAGGTTCGTGTTATTCGCAAAGGTCGAAGTGAACTGGCCGATGGCGTTGCCCGCCATGTCCAACGTGCCGCCGGATACCGTGAGGCCACGCAAACCGCCACCGCCACCCTGCGTGACGTTACCATTAATGGTCGCCACACCGCCGCTGATGGTGATGCGACCGGTCTGTGGACCGTTATTCGAGGAACCCAAATTGACGCCGCCGAGACCGACGTTGAACACGCCGCCGCCGACGGTAATCGCGTTGTCGAAAGCAAAGCCCGAAGTGCGGCCCGCCATCGTGATGCTGTAGGCGTCGAAGATGCCTTGGTCGAAGGTGATCGTGTTCGCGCTGGCACCCGCGCGGGTTTGGCCATACATATTGATGGCGCCGAAGAGCACATCGACGTTATGGCCCGCCAGGAGCAGGTTTGCGCTGCTTAAGCTACCCGTGGTGTTGGTATTGTTACCCATGTTCAAGGCCGCACGACCGATGCCGGTGGCATCACGAAGGACCAAGGTACCAGCGGCCGAGTTGAACTGCAGATTACCGCCCGCACGGCCACCCACACCGAGGTTGACGGTGGTGGCGTAGAGGGTATTCGTGCCCGCACCTAAGTTCAGGGTGTGCTGACCACTGACGGCAACGTTACCCAGACCCTGTAGGCCCGAGTTACCAACAACCAACGTGCCCGTTTGAATAGTGTTAGAGCCGCCCGCCAGAACGAGCTTCTGGACGGTACCACCGCCGTTATTACCAGTGTAATCCACTGCGAAGACGCCACCCGTCCCGAGAATAGCCGTGAAGCTAGTCAAGGCCGACATATCGACCTGGGTTAAGAAGTTGTTGTCGGTCGTTCCATTAGCGGTACCCACCCAGAAGTTGGTGCCGTTCATGTAGAAATTACCGCCGCCCGTGAAGTTGGTGACGACCGCGCCTACGGGGGTCCCAGATGCCGCACCCGCAAGAGAGAAGGTGTTACCGATCTTGACGTCGCCAAGGATGTTGAGCGTACGCCCAGCGCCGATAACGACAGAATTAACGGTCGGAGCGGCGATGGTGGCGCTGCGTCCGTTGACAATCGTGAACGATGAGAAGGTCGGGCTGATATTTGCGAAGTTCAGGTTACCAGCGGTCGTGATGGTATCCGCCGAACCGATGCGCAAGGCGCCGAAGGTATTAATGCCTCCCGTCGTGGTCATGACTTCGCGGGTGTAGGTACTAAGGGCCGAGTAATTACCCGAGGCGGCCGCGCTCAGCGGCTTGCTCAAGGTCACCGTGGTGCCGCTGATGGCGGTGATGACCGTGCCGGCGTCGATACCCGTACCCGTGATGACCTGGCCGATGACGAGACCGGCAGCGGCCGAGGCCGCCAGCGTGCTAGTTCCAGAGGTACCCGTCGCCGTGAAGGCCGTGGTCGAACCGAAGGCCAACGTGCCGTTATCGACGGTGACGCCACCCGTGGTGAACACGGGACCACTGAGGGTCTGGGTACCCGTGTTCTGCTTCAAGATCAGGCCCGTGCCGAGGATCTGGCCGTAGAAATTGTTGGTCGAGGTTCCGTTCAGGGTTAGCTGATTAGCCCCGAGGTTTACGGTGCCGCCGTTACCCGCCAAGTTAGAGACCGTGGCAGCTGCCGAGAGCGTCAGGTTAGCACCGGGGATAACCGTGATAAGACCCGTACCTGCCGCCAACGCATTACCGAGGGTGACCGTACCTGCACTGACCGTCATACCACCGGTGAAGGTATTGGCGCCGGAAAGCGTGACGTTTCCAAGACCGTCGGCCTTGTTCACCGAACCTCCGCCCGTACCGATTACACCCGAGACGACAATGTTACCGTCGCCACCGAAGACCGTAGTGAAAGCACCACCGAGCGTGCTCGAGAGCGTGAGCGTGCCGGCTTCGGAATTAATGCGCGTCGCACCCGTGAGGGTCAGCGGGCCCGCGAAGGTATTGGCACCAGAGACATTACGGAGGGCGCCCGAGTTATTGATGCCACCGCCACCCAAGGTGAGCGGTTCGGCCAAGGTCGTGATCCCACCCTGAATTTCGAGGGCCGCACCAGAGCTGACCGTCGTCGCACCGGCCACCGTGCCGAGGGCGCCAGCATTAGCGATGTTGAGCACACCCGCATTGATGCTGGTCGTGCCGACGTAGGTATTGGCACCCGAGAGCTGCAAGGTGCCCGAGCCGGACTTGATGAGCGAACCCGCGCCGCCGAGAATGCCGCCGTAGATCGAAGTGGAGTTGTCGCCACCAACCGTGAGTGCGATTGCGACTGGGGTCGCCGCGATGGTCTGTAAGTTGAACGTACCACCGGTACCCGCCAGGGAATTCTGGGTGAAGGTGGTCAGGCCAGTATTGAAGTTCACCGTGCCGCCCGTGGTGGTCAGGGCACCCGTGCCGAGACCGGCAGCGTTACCGATGGTGACCGTGCCGCCAGCGACGGCCGTGCCGCCCGTGTAGGTGTTGACGCCGCTAAGGAGAACCGTGCCGGCGTTGGTCGCCGGGATGACGAGCTGGCCGGAACCAGAAAGAATACCCGAAGACGTCAGCGTCGTCGAAGCCGACGCGGAGAGGCCGCCGACATTATTGACCGTCATGGCACGGGAGTTGGTCAACGTGGCAGTACCGTTGAGCGCACCACCGTTCAAGATGATGGTACCGCCGCCGGCAAGCTCGCCGGCGCCAGCGTAATTGAGGATACCACCGTTGATAATCGTGCCACCGGAGTAGGAATTACCCGTATTGGTCAAGGTCAAGGCACCAGGACCAGCCTTGACGAGGGTAAGTGCACCCGTGCCGTTATTGGCGATGACGGAACTGATGGTCAGGAGTGCTGTGTTGTACTGATGGACGAAGAGCGTGTTCGCGGTATTGAGCACACCCGCGGTCAAAGTGCCACCGGTGATCGTGCCAGCGAAGGTACCGTTGGCCAAGATACCGCCCGAAACGATGGTCTGAGTGAAGCCCGTACCAATCGTCAAGGTAGTGGCGGCAGCCGGCGAGAGGCGGAGGGCGTTGACTGACTGCGAAGCCGTCGTGGCCGCCGTCGCGGTGACCGCGTAATTAACCGTACTGGTGGCACCGGTCAGCGGCATGGCGACTTCACCCGAGAGGGCCGAAGAACCCGCCGCGGAAGGCACGAGCCATCCGGCACCCGCGTTGGCGGTCGCATAGCCACCGAGGATACCGTTCACCGCCGCCGTGGTGGTGTTGAAGCCGTTATTGGCCGCCAAGGTGCCGGCAGGTAGGGTCACATTAAGGGTCGCACCGGCGTTCGCCGTGATCGCACCGACCGTGAGGGCAAGCGGATTTGCCGTCGCATTGGCAGTAAGGACGATAGCGTTGGCGCCGCTGTTCAACGTCAGGCCCGCGAAGGTCTGGGCGTTCGTGGTGCTCGCCTTACCGGTCAAGGTGAGCGTACCTCCGCCCATCGAAAGCGCGCTCGTAGCAGCGAGGATGTTCGTCGTCGGCGTTGCCGCCGAGAAGTCGAGGGTTACGCCACCGCGGTTAATGGCCGTAGCACCGGTGTAGGTATTGGCACCTGCGAGGGTGAGCGTCCCGGTGCCGATCTTAGTCACCGAACCGAGGCCCGAGATGACGCCGAGGTAGGACGTGGAGGCGTTGTTCGAACCGACCGAGAGGGCGATGGCCGCCGGGGTCGCGTTGGTATTGCTGAGGCTGAGAAGCGAACCAGTCGCGGTGCCAGACAAACCACCGAGGGTCAGAGCCGTCAAAGCCGTGGAGCCATTGACGGTGCCGCCGTTGAGGGCGAGCGTCCCGATACCGAGCGCACCGGCGTTGCCGAGCTGGAGTGTGCCGCGGGAAACCGTCGTCCCACCCATGAAGATGTCGGCAGAAGAGAGGATGACCGTGCCCGTCGCATCCGTCGCGGCGTTGACGGCAAGGGCGCCGAGACCATTGACGACACCGGCGTAGGTGAGCGTGGTCGAGGCGCTGGCAGCGAGGCCACCAGTGGTGCCAGAGAGTAATTCAATCCCGCGGAAACTATTGACCGTGGTGTTAGCCGAAGCCTGCAGTGCACCGCCCGCTAGTAAGAGCGTGCTGACCTTGGCCGAGGCGGGCGCCGTTCCGAGGGCGGCGTCTGCGTTGATGAGCAGCGTACCAGCACCGACGACGACCGAGCTAGCGTCGCCGAGAGCAGCCATCTGGAAGGTGTTCGTGCCGGAGAGGGCCAGCGTGCCCGCACCATACTTATGGAGCATACCGTTGCCGCTGATGACGCCACCGAGGGTCAAGGTGCCGGCGGTGGTCGTGATGCCACGCGTACCCGCCAGGGCGACTGCGCCCGTACCGAGGTTCAGGGCCGAGCCGTTCGAACCTGTGAAGGTGAAGTCAGCCGAAAGGCCGATAGCGTTATTCGTCGAGAGCGTCAGGTCACCACCCGATGAGTTATCGAGACTGAGGCCCGAGCTTTCCAGTAGGTTAAGGATACCCGTACCGAGGGCACCGGCGTTGTTCAGGCCGAGGCCGCCCTGGCGGACGATTAAGCCAGCGGAGAACGTATTGGCGCGCCATAGGGTCGTCGTATTGGTGCCCAGCTTCACGAGGGCGTTGTTACCAGTGAGGAGCGCGTTCACCGACTGCCCGAAACTCGTCGGGTTGAGGTAAATCGTACCGTTACCCGCCAAGTTCAATGTGCCCGTGCCGCCGATATCGCGCGAGATCGTGTAGGCATTACCTGCGCCGTTCGTGGTCAGGGTGGAAGTCGCATCCACGCGATTGAGGGCAAAGAGCGGAACGTTGAGGTTCGCACCCGTCATCGAACCAAGGCCAGTATTATCGATGCTCAGGGTACCGCCGTTCATGACGAGGTAAGCGGTGGCATTGGCCGAACCGACGCCCCACCCTGCCTTCACGTTCAACGTCCCACCGTTGAGGTTATACGTACCGTAAGTGGTCTGACCGTTCAGCGTACCGGAAGTCGTGGTGCGGTTATCGATGGAGACAAAGTTGGTATTAACCGTACCAGCGTTCTGGTTGAACCAGCTGACGCCATCAATGCCGACATAAATACCACCGTAGGTTTCGCCCGCCTGCGGGCCGACCGGCGAATTCGCGGTCACGTTCGGGGAGTAGGCGTAGACGTTGAACGTCCCGCCGTTCATCGTGTAATTATAGGTACCACCCCAGTGACCGACGCGGACCTGACCGGCGTTGACAGTCGTGCCGGCCTCTTGAACGGCGGAGCTATGGAAATTATTTTCCGTTTCACCCAAGCCGAGGTAGGCCAGGTTCAGGGTCGAACCATTGCTGATGACGAGGCGGGAGTTAGCTAAGCCTATGGCACCGGGCGGAACCGTAGTAGAGCCACCGCCACCGACTTCGAGACGACCACCGGCACCGCCCGTGATGGCGATGAGGTTATTCTTATCCGAGCCCGACCAGTTGGCTAAGTAGAAATTCGCCCCATTGGTTTCGACGCCCGTGCCGGTCGTGTTAATACGCACCGTGGCGTTAGCCTGCGAGGCCACGCCGCCCAAGGTTTGCTGGGCGAGTGAGATCGACTGGGTCGGGAGGAGGACGTAACCATCGCTACGACGGAAGTCCAAGATTGCACCGCGCCAGGAGGTGGTGGCGTTATTCGTCAGGCCGTTACTCCACTCGCCGTTCAGGATGATGTTACCCGAGAAGAAGCCCGTTGTGCCGTTATTACCAATCTGCAGCACATCGGTGCCCCGGGCCGTAAATTGCGTGCCCGCACCGGCGTTGATGACGACGGTCGGGACGTTGAGCTGGCCGGTGATGACCGCGGTGGAGCCGGTGGCATTAGAAGTGCCGCCAAAATTAAGGATGGCGCTCGGGGTCGAACCCGTGATCAAGCCCGCGTAGGTGGTCGTGCCACCATAAGACATCACCTTGGCCGCACCGTCCACGACGACATTACCAGTGACGGTCACGTTATCGAAGCGGAGCACGCCGAGGGCGCTGTAGGACGAAAGGCCGGTCAGCTCGGTGTAGGGGAAACCGCCGATGCCAGGGTCGCTATTGGAACCAGTACCCGTAATGGTGAGGTTCTGTGTGAAAGTACCCCCTGTAGCGTAGATATGCGTGCCACCCTTGAGGACGACGTCCGCGGTACCGAAGTAGGCCGAGGGATTGTTGCCGGCCTGGAAGCGGTAGGCGTTAGTCGCACTGCCGCCGCCGACGTTGATCTGAGCACCCGTGCCATTACCGAGAGCGCCACCGAGGGAGACCGTGAGGGAATCGTTCGTTGCATAGCCCGTCCCGCGATCAGTCACGAAGACAGAGGTGATGACGCCGTTGGTCACGGTCACGTTGGCCTTGGCGCCCGTACCCGTGCCGCCACTGAGGTCGACATTACTGAACACGCCGTTCGTGTAACCCGCGCCACCCTTGCGGATCGTGAGGTAAGAAGCCGTATTATCAAAGACGAGCGAACCCGTGAAGTTGGCGAGCGTGCCGGCCAAAATCCAGTTGCCCGAGTCAATCCCTGTGGTGCCGGCCAAGGTATGCGGGTCGAGGACGATTGTACCCGAGCCGGTGACGGCATTCTGCAAGCGCACCAAGCCGTCCGCACGGACCACGGCCAGCGTCGCACCCTGCGCGACGTTGATGGTCGCGGCTAGGTTAACGAGATTGGACGAGTAGAGGTTGGCGCCAGCGAGGGAGGTCGAGATCTTCGAGGAATCGAGCTGCAAGGTGCCCGAGTTGACGCGAATCACACCCGAGAGGGTACTGATACCGGTGAGCGCCAAGGTGCCATTCCCAGACTTGGTGAGTGAGGTGACGCCGGCACCGTTATCGACGAGGGCGGAACCCAAGGAGAAGACGGAGCCGGTGTTCTGCTGGCTGACGATGAGTTCGTTCGCCGAACCCGCGACGCCCGCGGTCAGCTGACCACCGTTCAAGGCGGCGAGGCCCGTCGAGAGACCATTGCCGACGAGGATGCCACCCGAGGTGATGGTATTGAGGCCCGCCAGCGTAACGATGGCCGGCGCGTTGACGCGGAAGGCGTTAATCGTGGAGTCAGCGGTCGGCAGCGAGGAGGTCGTCGCATCGACGGTCGCACCCGCGGTCCAAGTATTCGCAGTATAAGAACCAGCCGAGAGGCCAGCCAGTGCGCCCGACGAGAGCGTGGCGAAGGTGTTGCCGTTGACGTTCGCCCAACCCCCGATGAGGCCATCCGCACCAGTGACATTAACCGCACCACCGGTCGGGAGATTGACGTTGAGCGTACCGCCGAGGGCACGGGTGATGGCACCGAGCGTGAGGTTGGTGTTCGCACCCGTGGCCGTGATGACGGCCGAGCCCTGATTAAGGGTCGTCGCAGCGAAGGTCTGGGCGGAACCGGAAGTGGCGCCCGTGACGACCAACGAGCCACCATTCAGGACGAGGCCCGAAGTAGCGGAGATCAGGTCGGCGGCATTGGCACCGGAGCCGAAGTCAAGTTTCAGGATGCCGGCGTTGACCTGCGTGGTACCCGCATAGGTAGACAGGCCCGTGAGGCTCAAGGTACCCAAGCCGTTCTTGGCGAGCGAACCAGAGCCTGTGATGGGCGCACCGACCGTGAGCGTTGTGCCGTTGGCGATATTGAACGTACCGGTGCCGGTGACGGCGACCGTGCGGGCTGAGCCCAGGGTGAAGCTGGCCGTGTTCTGGAAGGAACCGCCATTGAGGACGAGACCAGCCGAAGCCGCGCCCAAGTTGGCGTCCGCACCGACCGAGAGGATACCACCGGCCACCGTGAGCGGACCGGTGAAGGTATTCGTGCCGCTGAGGACCAAGGTGCCGAGGCCATCCTTGGTGAAGCCAGCGCCGGAGTCGGCAATCGCGCCACTGAAGGTCGTCGTGAGCAACTGCCCAGCGACGTCGATCGTCGGGTTGGTGCCCGTAACGGTAACGGCACCAGACAGCGTGAGGTTAGCAGCGGCCGTATAGCCTTCGAAGCCGGAGGAGGCCGCGAGCGTCACCGCGTTGGCAACCGTCCGTGGAGCGAGGTAAGCAGTCAAGGCACCGCCATTCAGGACAATCGTACCCGTGCCTGCGGCGGCGTTATCACCGAGCGAAAGCACGCCAGCCGAAGCGGTCAGGTTGCCTGCGAAAGTGTTACGACGACCGAGAACCAATGTGCCCTGCCCTGCCTTGGTCAGGCCAGCCGTGCCGACGACCGCACCAGCAAAGGTGACTACCGACTGCGGGCTCGCGACCGTCAAGGTGCGCGTGGACGCGCCGAGGTCGACCGTACCCAGTTCCAAGAAGCCGTGACCGGCCAAAGAACCGCCGAGGGTGACGTTACCGCCCAGGGTCAGGTTATTGATGATGGTGCGAACCGTGCCATCCGACATCAGGCCGGCGCCGTCATTCAAGACGACGTTGCCCAAGCCCACGGGGCTGCCGAGATTCGTCTGACCCGTCGGCAAGTAAGCCGTGTAGTTCGAGCTCGTCCCGAGGATCACCGTGCCGCCGTTGACGGTCAGGTTGCCGTTGAAAGTATTGCTACCCGTGAAGTCAACCGAACCCGTGCCCGCAAGGATGAGGCCAGCGGCCGAACCGAACGAGTTCCTAACAACGCCCGAGAGTACGAGGCTGGTCGGAGCGAGGCCCGAGGTAGTGATGGTACGGTCATTGCCGGCGAGTTCCCAGGGCGTCGAAATCGTCGGGACGTTAATCGGGTTGTCGTTGACGACGACCACGGCACCCGTGGTGCCGCTGATGGCCATAGTTCCCGTACCCGAGACCGTGATGGCGGAACCCGTGGTCAGGTTCGCGGGCTGGTTGAGCGTCAGCGCAGCGATGGTATTAGCGCCCGCACCAAGATTGAGCGTGCCGGAGCCGTTGATGGTGACCGTAGAAGTCGCCCCGAAGGACCCCGTGGCCGCGACATACGTACCAATCCCTAGGTTCATCTGGGACAGAGTCACGTTGCCACCATTCATGACCAAGTTACCCGGTAACAGCGTGCCCCCCAAGATACCGCCAGTGCCCGTACCGCTGTTGCCCAGCTGGAGCGTGCCTGCATTGACGTAGGTCGTGCCGCTATAGGTGTTGGAATACATCGTCCCCAACGGCGCACCGAAGGCAATCGACGTCCCGGCAGTGATGGCGGCGTTCGTGGCCGCCGAGAGCGTTACATTATTACCGGAGACCGCGGTAACCGTCGCGCCGACTGGGATGCCGGCGCCCGTGACCGACTGACCGACGACGACCCCGGCAGCATTCTGCAGAGCCAGCGTGGTGACGGCCGTGGCCGTGGCGGCGGCGGGAGTGGTCAGACCCAGCGGAGCGAGACCGAAGAAGAGGTTACCAGTGGTGGAAGCGGTGGCGTTATTCGAGAGCGTGACGCCCGTGGTGCCCGAGATGGCCGCAACCCTCGTGCCTTGCGGGATGCCAGCACCAGTGACCGGCTGGCCCACGAACATATTGGCATTCGAGGCGACCGTGACCGTGGCACTGGCGTTGGTCACGTTACCAATGACCGACTGGATGGTCGGAGCAGCGAAGGTCAGCACACTCGCGGCCGCGACGATTGTCACCGGTGAGGACAGCGTGACGACGCCCGTGGTGGCGTTGTAGGCCGTGACATAAGTGCCCGCAGCGATGCCCGTACCGGAGACGCCTTGGCCGACATTAAGACCCGTGACGTTCACAGGAATAGTGACCGTGGAACTCCCCGTGGTAAGGTTAGAGGCGCTCGCCGTGGCCGCAACCACCGGGGCGAAGATGAGGCGAGTGGCACCCGCCGTACCGGCGGCGCTAGGCAGGATATTGACCGTCGTGCCGGACACGGAGACAACCGTACCAGCGAGCGCACCCGTGGAGCCAGCCGCGGTCGTGACCGGCATGCCCGGATAGACGACGGTACCCGCTGGGACGGTCAGCGCGAAGACCGTGCCGGCTGTCGCCGCGGTGACCGTGGTATTGAGGACCTGCTTATAGGTCGGCAACAAGGCGTAGCCATTGTTAGCGTTCGCGGCGCCCGTGCCGACGTTAGCATCGAGCGTGAGTACCGTACCGCTCGTGATACCCGTGATGATATTACCTGCGGCAATACCGTTGATCCCATTATTAAAGCCCAAGCCAACGGCGTAGTTGGCCGTGCTGGTGACGGTCATCGTATTCGCCGCCGTCGTGGTGGACTGGCTCTGTCCGACTGGCGATACGCCAAGGACAACGGTACCAGTTCCGGACTTGACCACATTGATGGCTCCGGCCGCATTATCAACGAGGTTGAACTGGATGGCCACCGTACCCGTCGGGCCTTGATTGAGGTAAAGAGAAGCTCCGGCGGTCGTGCCCGCCGTTAGGCGACCGCCACGGTGGGATTGACCATCCACCGTCGAAAGGAACCCACCCGTCGCAATCGTCAAGGTCTGGTCAAGGCCGGCCAAGTTAAAGCTGGCGGCGCCAGCGTTGCGGAAAGAGTTGATCGTGCGGGACGTGATTCCGAAGAGCTGCGCCGTACCCGTCTGATTAATGTTATCCGTAGCCACCCCCGCACTGAGGGCTGCCGTCGAGTACATGAAGCCCGGAATCGAACCCGTGCCGAGGGCGATGACGCCGCCGTAGCCCGCGTTGCTACCTGGGGCGAGATAGGTGGCCCAATCGTTGCCGACCGTGGCCCAACCGCCGATGATGCCGTTGGTCAGCGTCGGGGCGGCCGTGAAGACAATACGTGGAGCCGAGGTCGGCGAGGCCACGAAGCCGCCCTGCACATAGCCGGTCGAGATATCCGAAGAAAGCGGGGAGCCGAGGGCACCCGCGCCAGACGACGAGAAGTTCAACGTGCCGCCCGTATTCTGGGCGAGCGAAGCAACCGTGAGGGTAGCGGAACCAGCCGAAGCAGTCGTGTTGTAAAGCGTGACGTCGAGGGTGCCCGCACCTGCGCCGACGGTGACTGCACCGACGGACTGGGCATCATTCTGGACGATGGTCGACTGGAAGGAGAGCCTACCGCCATTCAGCGTGACCGGGACGGTGCCGATGCGGGCAGCGTTACCAAACATACCGCGATTATCGAGGATGAGCGTGCCGCTCGAACCGTTCAGGTTAATGGCCGAAGCCGCCGAGAGCGTCGCTTGGTCAGTCAGGGTAACAGCCCCACCGATATTCGCCACGCCGGTGAAGCCCAAGGCGTTGGAGAAGGTCTGCGTGCCCGTACCGATACGGAGCAAGCTGAGGTTGCCATTGATCGCACCGCCAAAGGTGGTCGAGACCGTCGAGGCCAAGGTGAGCGTGGCCGCCGTGCCCGCGGTATTGGTAATGATACCGCCGCCGCCCGGCAGGATATTCGCCGACTGCAAGCGTTCAAAGGCTTGGCTATTGCCGTTGAGGTCCAACGTGCCGGCGTTCGCGATGAGGGTCTGGAGCACCGCACCGGTGCCGCTCGTGTAAGCGAGAACCGTGTTGCGGCCACCAGCGAGCTGCACCGTGCCACCGTTGATCACGAGGCCGTTGGTGCCGGTCGCACCCGTGAAATACTGTGGGGCGGCGAAGACCAGCGAGCCATCCCCCGCCTTAACCAAGCCCTGAGTGGTATTCGAAATCGAACCATTGAGGGTGAGCGCCGTGCCCGCACCCACCACGTGCATAATCATCGAGATACCCTGACTCTGAATCTGCGGCACTGAGATGGCCGAGCTAGCCAATGCCAAGATACCCGCAGAGTTGACGGTGACAGCGGCCGTCGACGGCGTCCCTGCGACCCCAGATAGATTGCCACCCGTGAGTAAGGTCAGCGAGTTAAGCTGGACGGAGCCACCGATGGACTGACGGGCGCTGGTCGAAGACAGGCCAACATTCTGAGCCTTCGTGGCCAGCGTCAGGCCTGCGGTGCTAGCCAATAATTCAGTCGTCTGATTGAGCGGACGGAGCAGACCCGTCGCGAGATCCTGCGTCAGGAAGCCGCTCCCTTGGCCCGTCGAGGAAGTGTCCGCGATGATGTCCGAGCGAATCGAGAGCGAGGTGAGGCCGAGGGCGCCATTGGCTTGGCCGCCGATGCTCGCATAGGAGAGCGCGTTGGTCACGCTGACGGATGCTGCGTCAGCCGTCCCCACCGCAGAACCGAGCAAGTCGCCACGGATGAGGGCGGTGGAGTAACCATTTTGAACAGACAGGGCGACGGCTTGGATACCGATACCCGCGGTACCAGTGGCCGCCAAGGTCAGCGTGCTACCCGCTGCCGTTAAACCGAGCGTACCGGTGGATTCGATGACGGCGGTGCTATAGTTTCCGGCGATGGAAACCGTCCCCCCAGCAAGGTTGAGCGTGCGGACCGTGCCGAAATTGAAAGTCCCGCCGGCGACGGAGGTCGTCGCATTGGCGGAGAGCGTCAGCGTCGTGCCCAAGATCGTTGCGATGGTCGTACCCGTGGCGATGCCGGGGCCAGTGACCGTCATACCCGCGAAGAGGCCGGTGGAATCGGCCACGTTCAGCGTCGCGTTGGAGTAGGTATTGCCCGCGAGACTGACTGGGGCAGCCACCGCAGCGGAACCGAGGAGGAAAGCACCACCGAGACGGTTATTCCGCGCGACCAAAGAACTGTCGAGGATGAGCGTCGCGCCCGCGAGGACGTTGGTGGTCGAGAACGAGGCGCGACCGTAGCCACCTAAGGTGACGCCGCCGACCTGGACGTTCAGCGTCCCAAGGTTCGCACTATTGCCACCGGCAGCGATGCTATCGCCGCCCACCGTGAACGTACCCGTGCCAAGCTTATTCAAGGACAGCAGGCCACCCACAAATGGGTTGGTGATTGTGCCCGTGAAGGAGGTGTTCGTGTTATCGAGGCCGGTGGCCAGGGTCGCACCGGCGGTCGGATTAAAGTTCGTCAACGTACCCGTGCCCGCGAGCGAGCCGATAAAGGCCGAGCCTTGGCCCGAGCCGACGGTGACGGAACCGATCCCACGGAGATCGAGGGCCGTCTTGACCAGCGATTCGTTCAGGACGACCGCCGAGCCTTCACCCAAGAAAGCGCCTGAGGCCGAGATGGCTAACGTGCCTTGATTGACGTCAATCGGACCAGTGAAGGTTAGCGAACGACCGCCGATACCGAGGACGCCGGTGCCCGTCTTCGTCAACGAGGTCGTATTCTGCAGTGTGGCATTCAGCGCCAAGGCAATCTGCAGCGGCATCGACTCCGGCTCCGCCACATTGACCGCCAGGCCATTGCCCTTCTGATTGATGAAGCCGTTAATCGTCGGCACGCCCGCAATGGCCAAGACATTGTTAGCGCTGATTTGACCGAGAATGGTCAAGGCACCGACACCCGTACCCACCTGCGCGCCGATGTTACCGTACGAGCCACCCGGCTGCTGCAGGATCAGGTTATTGACGGCCTGGGTGTAGCCGTTGAGATCGAAGAAGGCCGTACCCCGGACGGTGACGTCCACCGGAGCCAAGAGGGAGCCCACCTGCTGGTTGTACTGCAGACGCGCGACCGCCTGCGTGTATTGTAAGTTATCGTTGCCCGCATTGGCACCACCGGTGATGACGAGGTTACCAGGGATGGCCGCGTCGTTCGGGTTACGGAGGTTGAGGATTGAGGAATTAAGGTAGGTCGTGCCCGTGTAGGTGTTCGTATTGAACAACTCAAACGTACTGCCGTTGATCGAACTGAAGATTACATTGAGCGGAAGGCCGGAATTATCCGCGATGACCGAGTTGATACCCAAGGTGCCCGTGAGGTTATGGAAGAAGAGTTCGGACTGACCGCTACCGGCCACGATCGTACCCGCATAACCCGTCGCGGCGGTGGCATAGAAACCAGAGGCGGTCGCACCGATACCCTGCGACAGGGTTACCGTGTTGGAAGCTGGGTTGACGTTCGTGATGAACGTTCCGGCCGGAATACCCGCACCCGCAATCGCCTGGCCGATGGCAACACCCGCGACGCTCGACAGGACAATATTGTTACCGGTCGTATTCGTATCCGTCCGCGTGACGGTGGCACCAGAGACCGCCGAACCACCAATCATCTTATAGTTACCCGTGCTGTTACCGAGCACACCACCCGACTGGATGGTCAGGATATCCGCCGCCCCAAGGAAGGAAATCTGCGGGCTTCCGCCGAGGTCGAGGGAGTTGGTCGTCGTATTCCCAGCGAGGCGATTAATATTGTTAATGTACAGACGCGTATTGGCGCCGGCGGCGAATAGCGCCGAGGAACCCGCGTTATTCACCACAAAGCCCGAGGCGGCGTCATAGGTCGCAAAACCATAGTAGGAGCCTCCCGTGGTGTAAGGATCGATACCGAGGGCGAGGGCCCAACCGCCGACAATACCGTTGGTCAAGGTCGGAGCCGACGCAGCGTAGATACGGGCTTCCGCACCCAAACCAGTCCCGTTCGTGGCCGCAAACACGATCGTGCCGCCCGTGGACCGGGCGACCGAGGCAAACGTCAACGCGCCCGAGGAGCCGACATTCGGATTCACGAAGGCCATGGCCGCACCCAAACCGACGTTCAAGGTGCCGACGCTAATCGCACCCTCCGTGCCTTGACGGGGGTAGTAGCCGAAGGCACCACCGTTGAGGTTGACCGCCGTGGTGGCGCCGAGTCGGTTCGAGACGGCTGCCAGGCCGGTGTCATCCCAATTCACGTTACCATGGTTGACGTTTAGGGCCGAAGCATTCTGGAAAGACCCGTAATCCTTCAGGAGAGTTGCGCCACTGGTCATGGTCGCCGTACCCGTAAAGGTACTCGGCGAGACGAAGGTGATGGTATAACCGTTGTCTCGCTGGATCGACAGGTTGCCCGTGAAGCTCTCGTTCACCGTATTGGAGCCCGTAGCGGCAAAGCGCAAGGTCACCGGAGTAGCCGAGCTATTGGTAATGATCCCAGCCATGTAAGGCAGGGCGGTCGGGCCGTTGACGTTGGCGACGGCGAGGCTGTTGCCGTTCAGGTCCAGGGTCGCACCCGGGGAAACGACAAGAGTCTGACCGCTCTGCGACGCAATGGCGACGTTACCGATGGTTGGCGGAACGGTCAGCGTAGTGAAGAGCGTATTCTGACCGGCGTTCAAGACAACGGTGCCGGCTTCAATGAGAGTGTTACCCGTGACGTAGGAGGTGCCACCGAGGGTCAGCGTGCCCGTACCAGACTTGGTCAAGACATTCGTGGTGTAGAGGTTCGGGTTAATCGTCAGGTTCGTGCTGCCGACGGCATGGATAATGAGTTCCTGGCCGAAGCTGGCGACGTTGCCCGCACCCGCACCATTGAAGGCACCACCGATGAGCATACCGGCACCGTCGATGAGGTGATCAGCCCCCGAGACAGCTAAGAGACCGCCCGAGGCCAGGAAGAGGCCGCTCCCCGAACCGATGGTCGCGCCCGCTGCACCCTTAAGCGTGAGAGAGTTGAAGACCGAGCCGCCCGCCAGTGCAGTCGCGTTAGCCGTGAGGATGGAGTTGGAGCCGTGGAGTGTGTTGGACGCGATCTGGAAGCCCGTTGTCTTGAGGTCGGACACGAACTGCGTGCCCATGCCCGGGACGGTCCCGAGGGCATAACCGCCCGCGACGTTGTTCTTGGAGATAAAGAAGCCGACGCCCGACCCGGTGCGGGAGTTATCCGCCACAATCCAGGGCATGATCTGCGCGTTCGTGATACCACCTCCGCCAAAGTTGCCGCCTGCCTGGCCGATCTGGCCCCACATCAAGGCAGCACCGCCATCCGAACCAACAATCGACGCAGTGTTCGCCTGGGTGAAGGTTCTTGACGTGTTATAGCCGAGGTTGTCCCCGCGGATAAGCAGGGTCGAGGGGACGCTACGATTGAACACCGCCGAGTTCGCACCGACGACCTGGAAGGTAACCGCGCCACCCGCTGAGGCGTCCAAGGTAATGGTGCTGAAGCCCATCGAAGTGCCGCTGCCGAAGGCCAAGTTCGGCGTGCCGTTGCCGACGAGCTGCTCGATGACGGACGTGATGGCGTTGCCCTTAATCGTGAAGTTGCCGTTCTGCCAGAGGCCACGACCACCCAGGCGATTCGAGACCGCCGTCGTGGTATTATCCAAGATAAGCGAGGCCGTCGGGGCGATGGTGTTAGCCGTACCAACGCCGCTGCTGAACATGGCATTTCCTGCCAAGGTCACGGTGCCACCATTGATGGTGAGGCCGAACGCGCCAATGTTGAGCTGCGTCGAGAGAGCGCCGCCGTTGCCGGAGAAGGTGAGGTTATTGCCGCCGACCTTGGTGATTGCGGCCGCTGAGGTGATATAGCCCGTGAGGGTGATGTCCCCTGCCCCGCTGAGTAAGGAGTCAGACCCAATGCTGCCAGCAGCGCTGAAGTTAATCGGGCCAGCGTAGCTAGCTGCCGTGGCCGACGTGTTGATGAGGGCGCCGAGCGAGTTCTTCGCCCCGAGGCCCGTGTAACCAACACCCGCGAGGACGAGCAGCTTGCCCGTGGTCATCGTCTGGCCGTTGAGGTCAAGGGTCGCACCCGAAGCGACCGTGACGGCGTTGATTGGATCGGTGCCCAAGGCGCCGGCCGAGCCGAGCTTCAAGATACCGGTCGAGACGGTGAGGGCACCGGTGAAGGTGTTGGCGCCCGCGAGGGTCAGGACATTGGTGCCGACCTTGGACCAGCCAAGGGCGAGGGTCGCACCGTCGGAGACATTACCCGCGAGCGTGATGTCGCCGTAACCACCGATGGTCGGCGAAGCCGGCTGACCACCGAGACCGATCTGCAGGTTGCCCGTGAAGGTCGCGGCAGTGGCACTGGAATTCCAGAGCGTGGCGGCCACAAACTGGACCGAGTTAGCCGCAGTCGGCGTGCCGTTCAGGACGAGGTTACCGGTGACACCCGTCTTCCCGTTGAGGTCCACCCAACCCGAGCCAGTCGCGGTGAGGTTACCCGAGGCCGTCGCATTCAGCGGCTGGCTGAGCGTGACAGTCGTGGCGGTGAGGCCCGTGATGACGGACCCTGCGGTGATACCTGTGCCCGACACTGGCGTACCGAGGACGAGGCCCGCGGTCGAGCCGACCGATAAAGTGTTCGAGCCAGCGGTGCCGGTGATGGCAATGGCGTTCGTTAAGGCCGAGAGTCCGTTGACGAAGGTGAAGCCCGTCGGCAATGCGCTGGCAGAGTTCAGAACAAGCGCACCCTGACCGATGCTGAGGTTACCCGTGAAGGCGGAGGAACCACCGAGGTAAAGCGTACCCGAACCCGTCTTGATGAGGCCGTTGCCATTATCAGCAACGCCACCGATGAGGCTGAGGGCACCGGAGTTCGGGGCGACTAGGGCGGCGAGACCCATGTTGACCGCACTGGTGAAGCCGATGGTGCCGTTACCGAGCTGGTTGTTGGTAACGAGGATGGAACCGTCGCCTAAAGTCAGGCCCGAGAAGGTCGCATTGAGGTCAGAGCCCTGCGCATCAATCGTGGACGTCGCGAAGGCCGGCACGATGACGGCGTTATTAATCTGACCGGCCCCGAGGTAGTTATTGCCGGCGGCCGGAGCCGCGGTCGACCAGAAGAGGTTGGTCGGGTCGATGAACTGGGCATTTGGAATCACTCCGTTGGTACCAATGCCGTTCGCCGCCGTGTCCGGGCCCGCATACTGCACATGGAAACCGCCGCCGCCGCCTTGGTTATGACCAGAGTAGATGATGGAGTGATAACCTGCCGCGAGGTTGATCGTGCCGAAGGTCGTGTTAGACTGGCTGATACCTTTGCCGCCCGTACTTCCCTGGGTGGTATTTTCAGCGGTGACTTGCACGCCATCAATGGTCAGGCGGCCTTGGTCGTCTTGCGGGACGTTAAAGGTGTAGATACCACCCGAGGTGACCTTCAAGGCACCGGAATGAATATAGATCGTGTTCGTCAGCCCGGCGGCGACGTTGGTGATGACCGGCGGGGCAAAGCCCTTATCCGACATGTTACCCAGGAAGGTACCCGTCACGACGACACCGGCGGCCTGGGCGGAATTCGTCACGGAGTTCAGCGCGGTGTTGGAACCGCCGAATTCGCGGCGGAAGGCAGCGGTCAAACCACCCTGCGTGAAGCCCGTCGGAGCGGTCGTGCCATAGACAGGCTGGACCGCACCGTTGACGATGTTCGGAACCACGAGCACCGGAAGGGTCGCGCCACTGTTGATGGTGACGGTCTGGCCGGTACCAAAGGCAGCCCCCGAAGTGTTGGCGAGCTGAGCGGCGCCGTAATAACCCGAGGTCGCACTGTTGAGCGAAGGGTTGAGCGTAATCGTCGTACCGGCGGTGAAGGTATTATTACCACCCAGGAAGACGCGGCCATAGCCCGTGTTGACCGGACGGGTCGTGTCGGAGAAACCGCCCCCGACGAGCGCCAAGTTAGCATTCGCCGTGGTGAAGACCTGCAGGCCCGAAGCCCCACCCGTGAGGAGTGCGCCGGTACCCGCGAAGGCTACGTTATTCGCCGTACCACCGATGCTGGTGATGTTAAGCACCGTGTTCGGGGAGATGTTCAGCGAACCCATCAAGATCGTGTCGACCTTGTTGTAGGCTCCAACATCGATGGTCGCCGCCGCCAAACCGGCGTTAACGGCGACGTCATTACCAAAGGCGACGACGGCGTTGTCGCCGAAGTTCGTGCGCAGCGAGAGCTGGCCACCATTCATGGTGATGGTACCCGTACCGAGGACGTTCGCCTGGCCGCTCTGCTGGAAGCCGACCAGCGTACCATTGTTGAGGACGATACCGCCCGAAGCGGTCGTCTTCGGCTGGGCGTAGTAGCCCCAACCGGTCGGCGACGTGAAGCCGTCGACATGGCCGAACCAGAGTGTACCGAGACCTTCCTTCGTCACAACACCCGTGCCGCTGACGCTACCGCGGAAGACCATCAAAGCCTGCGGCGCTGGGATATTAATCGTCGAGTTCGCCGCCAGCACGATATTCCCGTTGAATTGGAGGCGACCGAGGTCCTCGAAGGCGAAGCTGCCATTAACGTTCAGCTGGTTGGCGAAGTCGGCCGTCCAAGTCCCCGCCGAAAGGAAGGTGCCCGCGGCCACGTTGAGCGCCGCAAAGCCCAGCGAGCCTTGGAAGGAACTACCGACACCGACGTAGGTCCCCGTGGCGGTGGAGGTCAGCGGCGAACTGATGGTGAAATTAGTGTTACCAGAGACCGCCGTGATGACCGTACCAGCAGGGATGCCGATGCCGCTGATTTCCATGCCGACAAACAGACCGTTCGTGAGGGTAGTCGTGATGACCGACTGGCCCACAGCCCCGCCCGAAGCGGTGGCAACAGCAAGCACGAGCGGCTGGTCGAGGCGAAGCAGCGACTGCACGCCGGGATTAGCCGTGGCCGCGTTGCTCAACAGGAGGCCACCGGCATTAAGGTTGAAGGCCCCCGTGATCTTGTTGCGGCCCGAGAGCTGCAGCATGCCCGCCCCCGTCTTGGTGATGGCCGTGGCGTTCGCTAAGTTGCCGGAAATATTGAGCGGGACAACGGTCGACCACGGCGCGAAGGCCACGCCGTTAAAGAGGTAAGGGTCGACCTGGATGGTCGCGGACGTGCCACCAAGGTCAATCTGACCGCGGAGATCGGGCACCGTGCCGTAAAGGCTACCGCCGGCGACGATGACCGGGTTCGCACTGGTCGGCAGGGTCAGCAGGCCCGAGGTATTGATGAACGGGGTGCGGGCGCCGCCATCATTATTGAAGACAAGCTTGGCGAGCGTGTTGCTACCGAAGAGGGTCAACGCAGCGGCACCGTTGATGGTGACAACGTTCGACGGGTCGATCTGACCCGAATTATTCAGCATCGTGACGGTCGTGTTCGTGATCGTCAGGCCGCCGGCGGGGATTACGACCGTGCCGTAGGCACCATCGAGCATCGCACCATGCGACGTGCCACCCGTATCCCAACCCTGGAAGACCGTCCCACCAGTATAGGTATTGGCCGCGGTCATAGTCACGCCGCCGTTATTATTATAAAAGGCCGTGACGAGACGGACGGGGGCGTTCGCCGAATTATCGACGATGGTCGCGTTCAACGCCAATCGGTTGGAGTTGGCGTGGATGTAGAGATGCTGGGTGCCGACGGCACCGCTAACCGGACCAGCCGTGAGGCGGCCGGCACCAATCGACGTATTCGCGGATCCCGTGATGATACCGCCGCTGACGATGTTCAGGGTGTCGGTGCCACTGGCAAAGTTGATAACGAAAGAACCGCCGAACCTGACGGCATTGATGGCCTGGCCGCCTGCCGCGACGGTCTGCGTCGAACCGAGGGAAATATTCTGGGTAGCCGTGGCTCCCGTCAACGAACCACCGTTATCGTAGGCTGGGAAACCCGTCGAGCCGAGTTGACCCAAACCACGACCAGGGACGTAACTGAGGAATTCACTGCCGTTGACGTCCGCCCAACCACCGATGATATTATTGACGAGGCCAGGATTGGACTCCCGAGAGGTGACCAGGATACGGTAGGCGTTATTACCCAGCCCACCCGGAGCGTCGCGAACAATGAGCATCGCATCCGTCGAGGAGCGCACGAGGTCGGTCAAAGTCAGGACCGTGGAGGCGCCGACCGTGGACAGGCCGCTGGTCCCGCCCGAGGCGGCTTGGAAAGCAGAAACACCGCCGGCCAAGGTCGTGACGCCCAAGGTTTCGGAACTCTGCGAACCGACGCGACCACGGAACATCAGCCAACCTGAACTCAGCGTGATCGGGGCAGCGTCATTGACGCGGTCATTAATCGTCGTGGTGGCAGTGGCATTATCGATGAGGAGTTCGGCCTTATTAACCGTGATGCTTGAAGTGTTCGCCAGCGTGCCACTGTCCTGGAGGTAAAGTTGGGTCTGTCCGATGTAGGTCGAGCCCGTGTAGGTTTGCGGCACTTGAAAGACCTGATGTCCGCCGCCTGCCTTGAGGAAGGAGAGGTTGCCGGAGATAACGCCTCCGAAGAACCAACTTCCACCATTATTAGTGACAAGGTTGGCGTGGGTGGCTGACGAGTTAGTGACCACGCCGCCAGCGTAGCGACGGGCGCCTTCTGGGGTCATTAAGCCGCCAATCGTCTGGGTCGTACCATTCAGGTCGAGGGTCGCACCCGCACCGACAGCCATGTTACGTCCTGGATAGAGGGTGTTGTTGCCGGCGTTGAGGATGACCTTACCCGCAGCCACCGTGAACCAGTTACCGCCCGTATTGAAATACTGCTTGGCGCTCAGCTGTAGGGTGCCGGGCAAGGTCTTCGTGACGTTGAACGAACTACGCAGGACGCCTTGGACGTCGAGGGTCGTGTTCGCATCGACGGCGAGGTTTAAGTCGTAGGTGTTGCCGCCGAGGACGACGAGGTTGGAGCCGATACTATGCGTGACAGGGCTGCCCGAGGTGCCACCCGCGACGAGGAGGCCACCGTTAGAAACGGTTAACGTCGCAAAGCCAGCAGCGTTAACCGTGACCGGGGTAGCGGAATTGATTAGGATGCCCGCGACCGAACGGGTGAGTAAAGCGGTATTGCCGGTGGCGACGTTGCCGGAAGCGGCCAGACGGATGAGGTCGGACGCCGAACCGGTGACGCCCGCGGTATTGATGTTCGTATACTGATACTGAATCGCATTCGTGCCCGCGCTGGTGGCCGCTGTCGAGAGCTGGTAAGTGGTCGGGGTCAGGATGGCCGCGATGGTCGCGCCTTCTGGGATGCCGAGGCCATTGACTGGCATGCCGACGGCGAGGCCGAAGGTGGAACCGACGGTAATGACGGGGCTGCCCGTGGCCGTAGTCGAGGAGACTGTGGCGTTGTTGTAAGCTTGGAAGGCCTGGATACCGCCGACGTTCGCCCCCGTGGCATAACCCGTGGTGTTATAGGTCGCAAAGTTGACGCCGTTCGTATCAACGACCACCGCCACGCCAGCCGGAGCGAAGATGCCGTTCGCCAGACCCGGCGCTGTGGTAAAGAGCACCCGGTTCAAGGCCGTACCGAAGGCGGCGTTCGATCCACCCGTGCGGAAGGTGAGGCTCGAAGCGGCGAAATTGCCGGTCAAGGAACCGAAGGTGATGGCCGAACCCGCGGAGGTAGTATTAACGACTAAGAGGTTATTGCCCCACGCATTGCTAACGAGGGGACCCGTAGTGGTTTCGGTGGAGTAGGCCGTGGCGTTGGCCGTATACTCGAAGGTACCGCCAGAAAAGCCGAGGCTGTTGGTACCGCCCAGACGGTTGGCCAAGAAGACGGAGGAATTATCAAGGGAGAGGCGAGACTGACCCCAGAAATTCCATCTCTGGGTCGAGCCCGTGGCCATCGTACCACCTGCACCCGACAGGATCACGGAACCGTCGTAGATGTTCGGCGTCGCCGAAGCAGAGTTAGCGATACTCGTCGAAATATTCAGCGTACCTGCACCGATCTTATTCCAGCTGTGCAGAGAGGTAATCGGTGCGCCCGAAACGTTGATGACACCCGTGCCAGACGTCACGTAGTCAAGGATAGTGCCGTTCTGATTAATGCCGCCCGTGAGGTTAAGGGTGGCGCCATCCGCCACACCGATGGAGGTTTGCGTCTGCATCGAAACCTGACCACTGAGGGTATTGACGCCGGTCAGAGCAGTCAGGGCGACGTTACCAAAGGCAGGCGCGCCAGAGGTCAGGGTATTGACGACGACGTTATTCGAGAGCGAGACACCACCCGAAAGGGCGATGGTGGCGTTGTAGTTATTGTTGACCGCGAGAATGGTGTTCGGGGCAACCGCCGTGGAGTGGGCGATGACCAACATACCCTGGTCGACGCGGATGCCACCGACGACCTGCCGTTGGACGCCGGGATAGGAGATCGAACCCGTGCCCGTGAACTGACCAGCCGTGCCGAGGACGAGCGTGCCATCACCCGTCTTGACGAGGCCCGAGCCCGAGGTGCTGCCGAGGGTGAAGACGGCGGTCGGGGTGAAGGTATTACCCGCGGTGACTTCGATGACATTGTAGGTGCTACCGAGGGTAATCGGACGAGCCGACGTGAAGGTACCGGCGATACCGAGACCCGCTGGCTGAATGGTCGAGTTATTGGAGGTAGCAGTGACCGCCCCATTGAGGACGATGGCGTTGGCGGAGTCGCCGAGACCAGCATCAGACGAGACGACGAGCGTGCCGCCGGTGACGGTGACGTTCCCCGTGAAGGTGTTCGTGCCGTTGAGGACAAGGCGACCGGTGCCGCTCTTCGTGAGTGAACCCGTGCCGGCGATACCACCACCGACGGTGAGAATACCCGCGTCACCCGTATAGGTGATGGGGGTGCCACCGACCGTGAGGATGCGATTACCCGAGAGCGTGACGGCACCCGTGCCGAGGTTCAGGTTGCGCGTGCCCGTGAAGGTGAAGTCACCGGCCCAGGTCTGGGCGGGATTCGAGGAGACCACGACCGGGTTAATGGTCGTGTTATCGAGGGTGGTCGTAAAGCCGAGGACGGCGGAACCCGCGCCCAAAGACAAGGTGCCCGTACCCAGCGCACCGGCGCTATTGACGTTGAGGCCACTGTTGGCCGCGACGGAGATCCCGCCGGCTAAAGTGTTGGCGCCCGAGAGCGTGAAGACCGAACCATTACCAGAGAGAGCTAAAGAGCCGAGGCCAGCGAAGTTGCCGGCGAAGGTAGCCGGGACGCCCGCGGCTGCATTGACCGAGAGAGCGACTGCGGCGGGAGTGCCGTCGGCCGTGCTCAGGGTAATCGTACCGCCCGTGGTGCTGAGCTGGGTGAGGCTGAGCGTGGTCACGCCGGCACCGAAGCCGACGCCGCCACCAGAGACGGAGAGCACGCCAGAAGTACCGAGCGCAGCGGAGTTACCGACGACGAGCGTACCGTTAGTGACGGTGTTGGCACCGGTATATGGATTGGCGGCACCGAGGACCAACTTGCCGTTGGCGGAGCCAGCTAAAGTCACCGAGCCTGAACCGCTAACCGGGCCTGCGACGGTGAGGGTCGAGTTCGTCGGAGCAAAGGTCGCACCGTTGCCGCCGACCACGATGCCGCGCTTGGCATCCAGGGAAATATCCGCGGTGGTCTTCAGCGTGCCTCCGAAGATGGAGACGTTGGCGATGGTATTAGCAGCGGGAACGGCGCCCAAGGCGGATTCCGCGGCGATGGTCAGCGTGCCCCCATTGATAAAGACGTTACCAGTGAAAGTGTTGGCGGCGCCGAGGACAAGTTCACCCGTACCTGCCTTGATGAAACTGACCGCAGCGCCGTTATCGACGACGGGAATATTCAGGGTCAGGACGCCGGCGCCATACTGCTGAACCACGACTTCCTGAGTCGCGAAAGGCATCAGGGAGGCTCCTGCCGTCGCCGAGCTGATGGCATAATTATTCGCACCGACAAAGAGTAAACCGCCCGTGTTGAGCGTGAGCTGCTGACCACCCAAGTCGAAGACCTGACCAGACTGCGTGGTCGTGATCTTTAAGGTGTTGGCAGAGAGCCCAGCTGCGGAAGTCGTGGTCGCACCATCCGTCAGTAAAGAGTTAGCTGAAGATTGATTTGTACCATCAGTGACAAAGGCCGTGTAGCCAGCGAAGCCGCTGACGCCGCTGCCCGTGTTGGCGACCGCCCAATTGGCGCCGCCGACCGTAGCCCATGCGCCGAGGATACCGTTCACATTGGCATTCGAGATGACCAGGCCGTTCGCGGCGCTCGGCGTACCCGTCTGGCTGATATCGAGCGTCGCACCCGCATTACGGGCGAGATTACCGACGGTGAGGAGTAGGCCCGTGGCACTGTTCTGGTTAAAGACGAGTTTACTGCCGCCCGTCGCCACGGTCAGGAGACCGGCCCCGGTGATGGTTTGGGTGTCGGTCGCAGCCGACTTACCGAGCAACGTCAACGTGCCGCCGTTGAGGTTCACCGAACCCGTGCTGGCGAGGATGTTTGCAGCGTTCGTGGTGAAGTCGAGGGTCACGCCACCGGCATTGAGTTCGAGGCCACCCGTGAAGGTGTTCAGGCCCTGGAGCGTGAGCGTCCCCGTCCCCACCTTGGTGAGAGTACCGGCGCCGCTGATGACACCCGCAAAGGTCGTATTAGCGTTGTTCGAACCAACAGCCGCATTGCCGCTGACGGTCGCAACCCCTGCGGCGTCGGACGTGAGGTTACCGCTGAGGGTGACGTAGGCCGAACCAGCGATCGAACCAGACACGGCACCCGTATTGGCGGCGGAGAGCGTCGCATAGCCAGTACCCGCGAGATCACCCGAAGCCGTGCCCGTATTGGCGGCGGACAACGTCACATAGGCGGTACCCGCGAGGTTGCCCGAAGCCGTGCCCGTATTGGCGGCGGAGAGCGTCGCGTAAGCGGTGCCCGCGAGGTTACCCGAAGCCGCGCCCGTATTGGCGCGGGAGAGCGTTGCGTAAGCCGAGCCCGCGAGGTTACCGGAAGCTGCACCCGTATTGGCGGCAGAGAGCGTCGCGTACGCGGAGCCCGCGAGATCACCGGAAGCTGCGGCGATATTGGCGGCGGAGAGCGTCGCGTAGGCCGAACCGGCGAGGTTGCCCGAAGCTGCGGCGGTATTGGCTGCAGAGAGCGTGGCGTAGGCCGAACCGGCCAAAGTGTCTGCACCCGTTAGGTCGGCAATCGTGGCGGAGCTGAGGGTCACGACATTTCCGACGATCGCGATAATCTTGGTCCCGGCCGAAAGGGCGGCACCGGCCACGGGCATACCAACCTGAAGGCCTACGGTGGAAACGACGGGGACGTCGGTCACACCGGTGAGGGCGCCCGCTGGGTCGATAGCGAGGGTCGGAGCGGCGGCGAGCGCGGTCACCTTGGCGCCCGTGGCGACGCCCGTGCCGGCAACTGGCATGCCGACCACGAGACCGGTGGTCGCGGATGCGAAGACTAAGGAGGAGCTGGCCTCACCCGTGATACTCGAAACCGTCGGGGCCGCGGCGAGCGCGGTCACCTTGGCGCCGCTGGCGACGCCCGTGCCGGTGACCGGCATGCCGACCACGAGACCGGTGGTAGCGGACGCGAAGACTAAGGAGGAGCTGGCCTCACCCGTGATAGAGGAAACCGTTGGAGCCGCGGCGAGCGCGGTCACCTTGGCGCCCGTGGCGACGCCCGTGCCGGCGACTGGCATGCCGACCAAGAGACCCGTGGTAGCCGATGCAAAGACTAAGGAAGAGCTAGCCTCACCCGTGATGCCCGAAACCGTCGAGGCCGCGGTGAGCGCGGTCACAGTAGCACCCGGGGCGACGCCCGTGCCAGCGACCGGCATGCCAACCACGAGACCCGTGGTGGCGGAGGCGAAGACTAAGGAAGAACTGATGTCACCCGCGATGGCCGAAACCGTCGGGGCCGCGGCGAGCGCGGTCACCTTAGCACCCGTGGCGACACCTGTGCCGGCGACTGGCATGCCGACCTGGAGGCCGGTGATTGCAGTTGCGAAGACTAAGGAAGAACCGCTGTCGCCCAAGATGATGGAAACCGTCGGGGCCGCGGCGAGCGCAGTCACCTTGGCGCCCGTGGCGACGCCCGTGCCAGCGACCGGCATGCCGACTTGGAGACCCGTGGTCGCGGTTGTGAAGACGAAGGAAGAACCGCTCTCGCCCACGATGGAGGAAACCGTCGGGGCCGTGACGAAGGCGGTCACCTTGGCGCCGCTGGCGACGCCTGTGCCGGTGACCGGCATGCCGACCAAGAAGCCGGTGGTGCTGGCCGTGAAGACGAAGCTGGAACCGCTGTCACCGCCGAGGGCGGCGAGGCTCGGGGTCGAGCCGATGATGGAAGCAATGCGGGTGCCGGCCAAAATACCAGTACCATTGATCGGCTGGCCAACGGCGGCGGAACCGAGCGCGGATACGAAGACTCGGTTCGTGCCATTCAAACCGCCCGTGGCCGTCAGCGACGCGACGGTCGAGTTGTTACTGAAGACGGTGCCAGTGACGCCGGCGAGGCCGCCTAAGTTAAAGGTGGCGAGGTTCGCCCCGACCGTGCCCGTCGCGCCCGTGACGCTCAGGTTGAGCGTGCCCGAACCCGCGGCGTTAGCGTTACCGAAGGAGGTCGTGCCAGAGCCCGAGATAGTTAGGCCACCCGTGAAAGTATTATTCCCAGAGACCGTGATGCTGTTCCCGCCTTGGCGATTAAGCGCGAAGTTACCGATGACCGGACCAGAGAAGGTGCCCCCACTAAAATTAGCGGATCCGATGGACGAATTAGCCAGCAAGATGAGTGGACCGGTGAAGGCAACGCCTTCGCTACGAATCTGTCCGTAGGCTTCTCCCGTCGAACCACCGGAGAGCTGGAAGGTATTCGCAAAGGTACCCGTGGCTTGGTAGATAGTCGCACCCGACTCCAAACGGACGAGCGCAGCCGAATTCAGTGTAGTCGGCAGGATGACCTTACCGTTACCGTTGGCGGCGCCCACGGAGAGGAAGCCCGTGAAAGCCGATAGGTCGCCGGACAAATTCCGGGTGGAAGTACCCCCAGCCGCCGGAGACACATAGAGGTTACCTGCGCCGCTGAAGGCGTTGGCATAAGCTGGGTCTGCCGCCGGCTTTGAATTGATGACGACGTTAGCGCCCGCGGAAATCGCGACCGGGCCCGTGCCAAAGGACGGCGCCGTGATGGTGGAGGTATCAGTGTAGAGCGTGCCCGCGAGCACGTTGATGCCCCCTGCCCCGCTATTCGCCACGCCGTTCAGGCCGAGGATACCAGGGCCCGACTTGGTGAGCGCACCGGTTAAGGTGACCGCCCCGCCGAACCAGATGCCGCCGGCATTGACCGTGACCGTGCGAGCAACAGCGACCGTGGTCGCACCATTCATGGTCATACCCACTGTACCCTGGGCGGTGACGTTGCCGCCGAGCGTGAAAGCGTTGCCCGGGGAGACCCAACTCGTCGTCGTATTATCGAGTGTGCCACCATTCCAATTAAAGGCCCCCGTACCCATGGAAGTGGGGTTCATCAGGTTTAACGTACCCGCCGTCAGCGTCGTACCGCCCGTGAAAGCCTGAGGGCCATAAATCGTGAGGGCCCCCGTGGTGTTCACCGTCAAGACACCGGCACCCGTCATCGCACCTTGAATGAAACCGTAACCAGAGACGTTGGCAGGATTGATCGCCGTACCAACGAGGGCACCACCGGCAAGAATGATGGAGTTGGTCGGCGTCAGGGCCGCGAGGTCGAGCGTGCCACCCATACCCGAAGACGCGTTGGCCACGGTGCCGCCCGTGAAGACATTCGTGACCTGGTTGTTGATACCGTTGACGGTGATGGAACCCGTACCGAAGGCGGCCGCATTACCGGCCGTCGCAACGCCGGCGTTGATGACCGTGCCACCAGTGTAGGTGTTAGCCGCGGAAAGCGTTAAGTTACCGAAACCATTCTTCGTTAACGAGAAGCCGCCAGAGACGATGCCCGAAAGGGTCAGGGTATTCTGGAGGACGCTGAGGGAACGGTTAGCGGTGAGGGCGACCGTACCCGCGAGGTTGAGGCTCTGCGTGCCCGTGAAGCCAACGTTGCCACCCAAGGTAATCGGATTGGCGCCCGTCGTGATGCCCGCAGCGGAGGTATTATCGAGCGAACCCCCGTTTAAGGTCCAGCTAGCGGCAGCCGCACCAAGGGCAGCGGCATTGTTGAGGTTCAACGTACCTGCAGTCAGCACATTGGAAGTACCCGTGAAGGTATTGACCCCCGAGAGCGTGAGCAGGTTAGGCGTGTTGACCGTGAGGGAGCCGGCACCCGAGAGAATGCCGGAAATCACCCCGAAGCTATTCGCACCGATTTGGGTGACCGGGAGATTGGTCGCACCGCTGGCCGCTAGCGTGCCACCCGCGAGGTTAAAGGTATTGGGCGCAGTATTGGCGGCGAGATTCAGCGAACCGAGGTTAATCGTGACGGCACCGGTACCGATGGCCTGATTAGCGCCGGCAGTGACGTCACCGCCATTGATCGTCGTACCACCCGAGAAGTCGGTGAAGCCATTGAGGGCCAAGCTACCGAGGTTGTTCTTAGTAAGCGTCGCTGTGCCGCTGAGCTTCGCGGAGAAGGCCGTAGCAGAAATGAGGTTGTCGACCAGAACGTTACCCGTGACCGAGCCGGCACCACCCGTGCTATCAGTCAACGTACCGCCCGTAAAGGTCAGGGCATTGGTGACCGCCTTACCACCGATATCCAAAGTACCCGCCGCCGTGGAATTGCCCTTAACCGTGGCAGCCGCGGTACCCAGGCCGGCCGCATTGGTCAGGCGGGTGATACCCGAGGCTACGACGACTCCAGCGCTATTAGTATTAGCACCGCCCAAAACGGTCAAACCAGGGCCATTAAGGGTCAAAACGTTGCTTCCGCTCACTATGCCATTGATGGTCAATGCGTTATACGCAGAAACCGTGCCTGCAGCGACCGCCGTCAAATTATTGCTAATAGTGAAGTTGGTGTTCGCGGTGATGGCCGTGATCACGGAACCAGCCGGAATGCCTGTTCCTGAGACAGTCTGTCCCACAACCAGGCCCGTGGTGCTAGCCGTGGTAATGATAGCGGTACCCACGGCACCTCCCGTGGCGGTACTGGAAAAGACCCCTGCAGCGGAGAAGAGGGACGTTGCACCACTCAAATTAACGGTGCCCGAAGTCGTCAGCGGAGCCGAACCCGTGAAGCCAACCGCACCGCTGATTGTCGTCGCATTCGCAATCGTGAGCGAAGTTGTGACGTTGAGTAAACCACCGGTTGCGGTGAGCGCACCGGTGCCGAGCGCGGCATTATTACTGAGAACTAAAGTACCAGCCGAGAGATTGGCGCCACCGGTGAAAGTATTCGCCGCGGTGAGCGTCAGCGAACTATTCGCATTGAGTGGCGTCAGCCAGGAAGACTGCGCCAGCGTGCCCGCGCCAGAAAGGATGGCCGTGATCGTCCCGAAGCTACCAGCGCCCACGAGGGAAGCGGAGAGGTTCGTCGAACCACCCGTCGCGGCCAGCGTCCCGCCAAAGAGGTTCACCGTATTGGTGATCGTCTGCGTGGAGAGGTCGAGCGTACCCGTGGAGGTGACGAGGATCGCACCCGTGCCGAAGGCGGCGGCGTTGCCCGCGGTGAGCGTGCCTTCCCGAACGGTCGTACCACCGGTGTAGGTGTTCGTGCCGCTCAGGACAACGGTGCCAAGACCGGTCTTCGTGAAAGCGTTGCCACTGACCACGCCACTCAGGGTGAGAGTATTGGCGGCGGCGTTGACCGCGCGATTACCAGCGCCGAGCGAGGCGTTACCCGACAGCGTCAGTGCATTCGACCCGAGGAAGTTTGCATCCGCGGAGAGCGTGAGGGCGTTGGCGAGCGTGAGGCCGGCAGCGGAAGCGTTCAACGTGCCACCCGCGAAGGTCAACGCACCCGTGCCGAGCGCGGCACCGTTACCAACGGTCAGTCGCCCAGCGACAAGGGTCGTACCACCGTCGTAGGTGTTAGCGTTGGTGAGAATTAAACTTCCATTGCCCGTCTTGGTCAGACCGAAACCAGAACCGGAAATGACGCCACCGAGCGTGAGCGAAGTCGTGGCGCCATTGCCGTAGGTCTTGATGGTCGAGTTAGCGCTAACGACGATGTTCGCGCCCGCCGCCGTGGTCAGGGAGAGGTTACCGCCGTAGACGAAGTCGCCGGTGATGTTAATCGCACCCGTCGAGGTCAGCGTCTGTGCTGCGGTCACCGCATCGATGAGACCGCCGTTCAGATTGAGCGCGCCCGTGCCGAGCGCCGCCGCGTTGCCGAGGAAGAGACGGCCGCCATTAACGGACGTCGCGCCAGACGTGGTGTTCGCACCAGAGAGCGTCAGCGAACCTGCGTTGAGAATCGTGCCACCCGTGTAGCTATTCGCGCCCGACAAGGTCAGCGAGCCATCCCCCGTCTTGGTCAACCCACCCGCGCCGGAGATGACGCCACCGATGGTGAGCGCACCCGTATGCTGGGGGTTCATCCCGACCTGGACCGTGCGGTTGGCCGCAAGGGCCACCGCGCCCGTACCCGTGTTGAGTGAATTGGAACCAATGAAAGTGAAGTCGCTGCCAATCGTAATCGCCCCCGTAGAGGTCAGGGTAGTCCCAGCGCCATCGAGGCCAACCGCGTAGCCGGAGCCACCAATCGTGAGGGACGATGTGCCCAAGGCCGTGGCTGATCTGAGCGAGAGAACCCCCTGCTGGAGCTTGATGTTACCCGAGATGGTATTCGTCCCCGCGAGGGCCAGCATACCCGTGCCGGCCTTGGTGAAACCACCGGTACCCGCGACGTTAGCGTTGACGAGCGTAATCGCCGAGCCCGTGTTGGTGATCGTCGGCGTGGAACCCGCTAGCGTCAGCGTCTGGGCGCCCGCAATCGTCATGCCCAGCGTGCTGTCGTAGAGGCCGTTTAACGTGACGCCCAGGGTGAGGGTTGCCGTACCGCTTTGCCCGATGAAATAAGCCGTGTCCGCGTTGGTGAACGTGTAAGCTGCCCCGACGGCGTTGCCTGGAATCGTGGTGCCGGCGCCCGCGTTGACCCAGTAGTTCAGGGTCGCGTCCCAGTTCGCCGTGCCCCCCGTGCCGATGGTTTGGCCGGTAACCGCGGCGGTCGTTCCGCCGTTGGGGTCGAAGAACACGTTGGCCGCTCGCGCCGTGGGCACGGCGGCGAGGAGGGAGGCCGCGGCCATGAGGCAGGCACGGGAAATAAGCTTACGCTGACGACTAAGTTTCATTGGAATAAAATAGGGGAGTAAAAAGGGGGAAGCTGAGAAAGGGATGTGACGGGGGCGTGACCAAAGTAACAATCGTGACGCGTTGACCCACGGGCGGATGCCGATGGATTGGTTTTTTCTTATTAGGGGTAATAAGACTGAGTAAATTCAATCAGTCGGCCCGACGCATACAACGGTTTAAACCCGCACTTACCCGCAGACTTATGAGCAAATAACCTGTGAAATAAGTGTGAATAACTCCGGGACAGAGTGTCTCTTGTAGATTACTTGGTATAAGAACCCCGCTCGGCTATTTTCCTATTAAATCACATATATGATTTATTAATGATTTTATATGATAAATAGAGGGCTGTCTCGTGGCAGGAGCTGCATCGGGTAGGGTTGGCCTGTCTCGGGTAGGGTTGGCACTGCGTGCCGACCTAGCCTGCCTTTTACCCTATCCCCCTAGGTCAGCACGCAGTGCTGACCCTACCCTGGCTCCAGTCCCCCTTTGCCTCTAAAATCCATGGTAGGGGCACGATTTATCGTGCCCTCCCTGGCAGGAGGGCGCGGCGAAGCCACGCCTCTACCCCAAGGCAGAGGCAGCTACCCCATGGCAGGCGGCGAAGTCGCCGCCCTACCCCTAGCCAACCATACTCCAGCCAACCAGTCCCCCACCTTCCGGTTCCCGCACCCCCTTTGCCCCTAAAACCGTACTCTATAATCTGTACTCTGTAATCTCCTAGGTCAGCACGCAGTACTGACCCTACCAAGGGCAGAGGCAGCGCAGACCCTGCCTTAAGCCGCGTCAGTCTTCCGCTGGCGGCGGCGGCTAGCGGCGAGGGCCAAGGCTAGGCCAGCAAGGCCCAGTCCGTAGGTCGACGGCTCAGGGATAGCCGTCAGGACAATCGCCCCGGCGGCCGCGTCGTTCGAGACCGTGAACCAATCGGCCTGGGCCGAGATGCCGTCCTTATCCTTAAAGTTGGCATAGTTAACCGTGAAGAGGTCCGCCACATTCGTGACGCCATTCCCCAAGGTGAGAGCACCGTACGTGAAGAGCGTGAAGCTCTTCGGGCTGTTCCAAGCGAAGGTCTGGTTAGCGAGGTTGCCGCCAACCGTATTAGCACCGTCGAGCGAAACCATATTCAAGGTCAGTCGGTTGGCTGAAGACAGCGCGGAGAGGTTGAGCGTACCCGTGACGGCGACGGAGTCGAAGCCGACCCCAGCAGCACCGGCACCGTCCTTCATCGTCATCGTATAGGCCGAGCCGCCACCAAAGCCGAGGCTCGTGAGCGTACCCGAACCCTTGGCGGTCGTACCCGACTCAAAGACGAGCTTGGCCACCTGATCGGCGGAGACGATAACGGACTGACCTCCCGCGTAGGTCATCGTGCCCGTGTAGTTCGTGCCATTGGACACCGCTCCGCCCGTGTTCCGGACTGCGTTGCCGAAGCCCGGTCCGAAGTCGAGCGTTGCGCCCGTCGCAAGGAGCACGCGGCCAGCACCGAGCGAGCCCACCGTGAAAGTCTTAACACCGGTGTAGGCGAGGGTCACGTCACCGCTCAGGCCGGAGACATTGGCCAGCGTGCCATTCACGTAGGTCACATTAGAAGTAGTCGTCTTACCGTTGAAGTCGAACGTGCCGCCAGTGATAGCGATGGCATTACTCAGGCCGTTGTTCGAAGCCGTGACCGTGTCGCCCGAGCCGACCTGAATAACGCCATTACCGAGCGTGCCCGCTGCGATAGACACCGCGCCGAAGACATCGACATTCCCCGTGTAGTTGTTCGCATTCGACAGTTCCCCCGCGATATAGGTCAGGGTCTTCGTCGCGGCTAACCCCTGCAGATTAATGATGCCGCCATCGAGCGTGACCGCCCCGCCGGAGATGTCCCCCGCGGAGGCGTCGAGCGTCGCCTTCACAATCAAGTTCCCAGTAAAAGCCGCCAACCCCGTGAGCGTGCCGCCATTAAATTCAATCGGGCGCGTTTCTCCCGTGAGGTCAGCCGTTTGACTCGCCAGAATTCTCACTTTGGTATTCGGGCCAGCCAAACTAAGCACTGCAGCGTCCAAGGTGGCCGACTGAAAGGTCACGGCCCCGGTATAGGTCGTGGTCTTCAACAGACTACCGCCGGCCAACGTGATCAACAGGCCGGTCGGGTTGAGGTGGTTAAGGTCCAGGTTAGCTCCAACCCATACATTAACCGTCGAGGCACCAAACGCCCCGACCGTTCCCATGACGGTCGTGCCGCCGTACAGGTCCGTCGTTCCCGTGAAAGTGTTAGCTCCATTAAGCACCACCGTCCCGCTGTTTGCGGAACCCATCGCCAAATTCACTGAGCCACTGCCAACGCCATTGGTGATGGCCCCATTGACCGCGAGGGTCGTCCCTGTCGCCGTCGATAGTTTGCCAACCGAATTAACCGCGAGGGTAAGCCCGCGATTCGCCGAAAGGACGGTGTCCACGGTCGCCTGCAAGGTACCACCCCCCAAGACGATTTGGTCAGGCGTGACGACCGCAGGCGCAGCACCCAAGGCAACATCCGCGTTGATTGCCAAGACACCTCCGTTGACGTTCACCCGGCCGGTAAAGGTGTTACTACCCGTCAAGGTCAACGTGCCAAAGCCATCCTTGGTCAGGCCACCCCCAAAAGAGGTGGCATCTTTCAACAGACGTTGCGCAACGGTGATGTCATTACCGTTCGTATCGAAGCGAACCCCGCCTGCCTTGACGAACGCATTCGTCAGGCCCGACATGTAAGCTGCGCTCGACACCGTCGGGCGGAGCGTGCCGCCATCGAAATTCAAAGTGGCTGTGGAGCCGGCCCCGCGAAGCGTGGGGAACGCCGGTAAATGGACGAGAGCCGTGCCGCCGATATTGATGATCGCCGTGTTGGTCGCACCTGCTGCAAGCAAAGTGAAAGAGTTGGCCCAGAAATAGCCGCCCGTAATATTCAACGTCGAGACTACGCCCGTCGAACCGGCGGAGGCCCCGCCACCCATCGTCAGGATCCCGATGTTCGCGGTCCCGCCGGTTTGGTTGAAGAGCGCGGTACAATTGTTGGCAGCAGCATCGGAACGACCAATCTGCAGGATCGCATTGCCGTTCGCGCCCCCCGCGACGTTCATGTTTAAGGAACCCGTCCCGCTTAGATTGAAGACCCCGGAAGAAGTGCCGCCACCGTTCACGCCCAACATGACCCCGCGGGTCGCAGTGGCGATTGTCGTGATGCTGCCGCCGCTCAGGTTGTAGACACCTTGATTACCGACGGTCCCCTGGCCAATTAATACCTGATTACTACCAGTAGTGCCGGTAAAGATGATCGCCCCGCCCGTCTGATTCACGATTCCCGTCGCCGCCGTGGTCGGGGCGTTACCGATGTTCATCGCACTGGCGAGGGAGTAGGTGCCGTCGACGATATTGAGGGTCGCGCTGAGGCCGGCCGTGTCGCTGACGTTGATTTGTCCGCTTAGGGCGGTCCCGACACGCGCACCCGAGAGAATCAGCGTCCCCTCGCGTACGACCGTGGTGCCCGTGTATGTGTTCAAGCCTTGGAGTTCCCAAGTGCCTGGTCCCGTCTTGTGGACAGTAGTGGTGCCACTGCCATTGCTAATGATGCCGGTGACGCGATTAGCGGTATGCGTGCCGCCCAAGACCAGGGTGGTAGCCGCGGTCCCACTATAATTCCCGATCAACAGGTTGGCCGTGGTCGGATTAAACGTATTAGTAAAGGCACTGACTCCACTAATGACCGGCAAACTAAGGGTGTAGTTATTGGCTCCCGAGACGTTTACTGTAGCGCCAGAAACCGGGAAGCCGGCAGGCGCAAGCGTGAGGGTGCGGCCAACGCCCGCTGCGGAAGCCTGGCCGACATCGATGGTCGCGGCGACGACGCCGAGTCCTCCCAGGTTGTTGGCACCCGCGAAGGTGACCGACGTATCACTGCGCAGTTGGAGCGTACTTCCATCCAAGAGCGAAAGCGGCTTAACGTTACCGGCGGTTTCCGCCGAGAGCGCGGTGGAGATCCCCGCCACTGTGTTCGCCGTATTCGCCTGCAACTGAAGCTTAGCTCCATTACCCACGACGGTGAGGGCGGTGGCAGCCGCTGGGCGTGCGGTGTTATTACCTGATAGGATGGTCAACCCACCGCTGGCCGCCAGCGTCAGAGGACCAGTGAAAGTATTGTTGCCCTGTAATTCCAAGGTGCCGCTGCCACCCTTCGTCAGGCCATTGCCAGCCACTGGACCACCGATGGTGAGGGTGCCGGCAGTGACCGTGAGGGTTTTTACGACCGGAATCGTGAACGTACCCGTTCCCAGGTTAAGGTTATTCGTGCCGGCAAAAGTGAAGTCGCCGGTCACCTGAATAGAATTATTCGCAGAGAGCGTACGAACGCCAGCCACCGCGTCCAAGGTCCCGCCCGCAAGCGTGACAAGCCCGGCCCCCAAACTTCCATCGTGCGCAAGGTTGAGTTTGCCTGCAGCCAGGACGGTCCCACCCGAATAGGAATTCGCCGCGCTCAGCGTGGCGGTGCCGGCACCGACCATACTCAGCGATTTGCCTAGGCCGCTGACGATGCCGGCGAGCGTGAGGCTGGTGCCAGCTGCTGGGGCAAGGTTCGCAGGGCCATTGAGGCGCACGGGGGCATTGATGAGGTGATCGCCGAGGACCACCGCTAGGGCGGCCGAGGCGATGCCGTTGTCCAGCGTGAGGACATCAGCGTTAGTCCCCAGCGTGAAGGCGTTGGCGTTGTTAAATGAAATCGTCCCGACCGTCCGGGGACCGCCGAGCGTGACGGTGGTAGCCGCCAAGGCGTCCAACCCAAAATTAACGACGGCCCCGAGCCCATTGGGGACCGCGGCGTCTGTCCAATTACCGCCAGCGCCGCCTGAACTCCATAGGCCATCCCCGAGGGTGCCGTTCCAATCCGAAGTCGTCGCTGTCCCCACCACAATCTGCAAGGCCGTTCCCGTATCACTCAGGCTATAAGTCTTCCCCGCGACAGAATTCAGGATGCTCAGCTTATTGGCGGCGCCGTTGAAGGCAGTCGCATAGGTGAACAGCGTGTAAGTACCGTTGCTACTTAAAGGCGTCAGGCCACCGGTCGCAAAAAGGCTGATCACACCACCGTCAATGGTCAGGCCATTTACGGTAGTTACGGAGACAAGGTCCGTTGTCAGTCCACATTCGAAGGAGAGGCGCGCGCCGTCTTTAAGCCACAGCGAACCGAAAGTCTGGGTGCCAGCAGTGGTGGCGGTCGCAGGCGAAAGGTTACCCCCGCTATTGATGGTCGCAGCCACGAGAGTCCCTATGCCACACAAGGTCGCATCGGTACTCACGGTGACATTAGTGCTGGCGAGAGCGCCGTTAACTTCGAGGGAACCGGCGGTGACCAGCGTCGGGCCAGCGTACGCGTGGTTTGCGCTTAAAGTGAGCGTGCCTGTCCCAGCTTTAACGAGGCCGCCTGCGCCAGTGATGGCGCCAGCATAAGTCGTCGAAGTATTCAACCCCCCGACCGTCAAAGTGCCGGCACCGAGCGTGATATTACCGCCCACAGCGCCACCGCCCGCGAGCGCGCCGATTACATTGGTCGTGCCATTAAGGTCCAAGACCGCCGTCGCCGCGTCGGTGAGCGTCAATGCCGAATTAGGGTTAAGCGCTCCATCGGTACTAGCCTGCAAGGTCCCGCCAACGATAGCGGTGGCGCCAAGCCCAATATTCGTCCCACCGAGCACCAACGTCCCGGCGCTAACAGTCGTGACGCCCGTGTAAGCGTTATTACCCGAGAGCGCCCACGTGCTCGTACCGCTTTTGGTCAGCGACAAAACGTTAATCCCGTCCGTGACGTCCCCCGAAATCGTATTGCCCACGGTATTGCCATCCAGCGCGAGCGTTTTGGCGGCGTTGTTCGAGCCAATGTTCACAGGTCCGACCAAAGCGATCGTGGTATCGGTTGGAATCAGCGTCGATGAGCCCGCCGCCCCACCTGAGAGGTTCACCAGTGCAAAGGACACCGAGGGCACGCCCGAAGTCACCCTTGCCCCTTTATTGAAGGTGAAAGTGTTATTGCCTAGGCGGAGTTCGCTCATGACCTGGGTGAAGGCCGCGCCATCGGTCAGGCGATTCAAGGTCAGGGAAGTGGCAAAGCCCGAGGTACCGCTCAAGATGTAGGCGTTGACGGTTGAGTCCGTGGCAAACTCAAGATTCCCGCTGCTGGCGGCACCCGACGTGCCACCCGCCGAATTGACCACATAAGCGATGATCTTGCCGGCGGGACCAAAAGCGGCGGGGTGTTGGGCGACTAGCGTGCCTCCGCCGAGCAACGTCCAACCCGTGTAGGTATTCGCACCGGCCAAGGCGAGCCGATTAGACCCGAGCTTGATGACGCCCAGCACATTCAGACCGGCGTTGGTATCCGCGATGGTACTGCTGTAAGTGAAATCACCGTCCGAGGTATCAAGCCCCACGAACGAGCCGCTTTGGAAGCCCGTCGAAGTGGACCCTAGTGACAGTAATGCATCGAGATGCGCCGACGTGAAACTAGCGCCGGACGGGCCGACGCCGAGCGCCAGCGTCGCGCCGCTGGCGACATTGATATTCGTGTCTGTCCAGAGGTTGGTTTGGCTGTTGTAGAGCCCGGCTGCCTTGGTGATCAACAAACGCCCGGCCGTGACAGTGGTCGGTCCCGTGTAAGTGCTCGTCCCCGAGAGAACGATGGTCCCAGTGCCCGCCTTAATCAGACCAAGGCCCGCGCTCGCTTCACCGAGGTTACCCGTGAACGATGTCACGGACCCAGCCACCGTGGTACCGATCGAACCCGTCAGCGTCCGTGTGCCGCCCGAAAGCACGGCATTGCCTGTAAAGATGAGGCTCTTCTCGGTAGTGACGCTGGGGAAGGTCGTGTTCGCCGCGATCACGACGGGGTTCGCCAAAGTAGTCGTCGCAGCAATAGTGCCACGTAACTTAGCACCATTGAGCGTCAAAGTACCGACCGACCCGAAAGCCGCGTTGTTGGATGCGGCCACTTCGCCACTGCCGCTCAAGGTCGCGCCACCGGTAAACGTATTCACCCCGCCGATGTAAATCGCCCCTGAGGCATTCGAAGGGTTCAGCGTTAACGCTCCATCGCCGGTGATGATGGAGTTGAGTGTGAGCGAAAAAGCGGCGGTGTTCGTGATCGTTCCGCCCCCACCATTGAGCTGAATCCCGCGATTGGAAGCGAAGGTCAGCGCGGCGGCCGGGGTGAGGGACAGCTTACCGCCATTGAATACGAGTTTACCCGACGTCGCCGTCGCGGGCACCGCGCCCAGCGGCGATGAGACGGCCCCGTTAGCGCCGTCGGTGGTGATTGCCAGCGTGCCACCATTGAGCGTCGTGATGCCGCTATAAGTGTTGGCCCCGGATAGCGTGACGGCACCGGTCGAGGTGCTGCTGACTGTAAGGTTCGAGTTGTTCGACGCCTTATCGACGATAGGGGCGGAGATCGTCACGCCGCTCGTGGTTGTCATGTTGAAGACCAGTTCATTTTCGGCCCCGATACCCACGGTCCCAGTACTCGCCGAGGAAATCGTCAGCAAGGCGGTCTGGATGCCGAGAATGCCGTTGAGAGTAAATTTATTGGCTCCCAGTGCGACCGTGCAAGCGGCCGTATTATTCACGACCAAAGCGTAGTTGGTCAACGCCCCGCTGAGGGTCAGCGCCGTAGTCTGCCCGGTGGAATAGACAGTCGAGGCAGCACCCCCAGTTAATACAAATGCGGTGGTCAACGGACCACCCGACAATTGATAAGGGGCGGATGCCGCGCCGCGCACGGCGACGTAGCGAGTCGAGGTCCCAGTACCCCAAAAGGTATTGGCACCTGCGTAGACATAACTACCCGAAGCCGGCATGGTGACCGCACCGTTGGGCCCCGTCAGACTGTTGATGGTGACGATTTCGCTAGTGGGAGCGACGCCTGCTAAAGCCGAGGTAGTCCCAGCGGTCCAAGGGGTGTTCGCCTGAAAAATAATCGTGCTGCCGACCTGCCGAGTGACGGTGCCCAGGGTGAGCGTCAGATTAGTGGCACTGCCACCTTTATTGAGGACTAGTGGCGTCAGCCCCGAGCCTATGATTGTATTGGCAAAAGTCTGAGCGCTCGTCGCACTGGTCACATTTTTGCCGAGCACCGAAAAGATCCCGCCGTTTAGGGTCAGGGCGTTGACATTGCTGACGAGATTAGTCGGTGTGCTCAGGTTAGCGAAATCCAAGGTCAACGTACCCGCGCGCAGGGCAAGGCCACCGTTAAAGGTATTCACGGCCGCACTATTCAGCGTCAAAGTACCTGGACCCATTTTCGTGAGGCCAAACCCGATACCGCTCACGACCCCTGACACCGTCAACCCACCTGAGCCCACCGTCCAAGTCTGATTGGCCCCCAACGCGAGGTTGATGCGTTGTGTAGACAAGACATCCCCCAAAGTCACCGCGCCACCCCCCGTGGCAAGGCCACCGGCGCCCAGCGTCAGGACTTGATCCATGGCACTGAGCTGATTGGTTAAAGCCACCGGCGACGGATCGGTGAAGGTTAGGCTGTTAACGCTAGCGGACGCGGCGAAATCGATGCCGAGGCTCCCTGCGAGATTGGCCGGCCCCAGAATGACCAAGTCATCGGTACTGATTGGAGCCGTCGTCGTTGACCAATTATTAGTGTCACTCCACGTCCCACCGGTGGCGCCCGTCCAGGTTAAGGTCGCGGCCGAGGCCGACGTGGTCAGACTCATCAGCGCCGCCGCCCAAAGCATCTGGCGGTTCAAGTGCACAAGGTTGTGCCGTTGAGCCTTGGGGTAAGACGAAAGCATACAAAAGGGGAATTAATTACCAACTACTACGCAAGAGCCGATGGGGGTTTACACCTATGCCGACCTAGGAGTCGGCCTGTATCGATTCGATTCTCCTAGGTCAGCACGCAGTGCTGACCCTACCCGATACAGACGGCGCCTACCCCTGTCGCGAGGTAGGGTTGGCACTGCGTGCCAACCTAGCCTGCCAGGTGGCGATGGACTGGCCTGTCTCGAGGCAGCGGCACGATTGATCGTGCACTCCCTTGAAGGAGGGCGCGGCGAAGCCACGCCCCAACCCGCCGCCCGCCGGCGGCGATTGCTACCCCAAGGCTGGCGGCAAAGCCGCCACCCAACAAAAAGCCCCGGGAGGCCCGGGGCTTTGTAACCGCTGTCGACGGACGGCTTACTTCTTGGCGGTGCGCTTCTCCTCGATGGCTGCCTGGGCAGCGGCGAGGCGAGCGACTGGCACGCGGTAAGGCGAGCAGGAGACGTAGTTCAAGCCCACGCGGTGGCAGAACTTAACGGATTCAGGTTCGCCGCCGTGTTCGCCACAGATGCCGAGCTTGATGTCGGGGCGGGTCTTGCGACCTTTCTCGATGGCCATCTGGATGAGCTGGCCGACGCCAGTCTGGTCGAGGGTGGCAAACGGGTTCTTCTTGAAGATCTCGTTCTCAGTGTAGGCGTTGAGGAAGTTACCCATGTCGTCACGGGAAACGCCGAGCGCGGTCTGGGTGAGGTCGTTCGTACCAAAGCTGAAGAACTCGGCAGTGTGCGCGATTTCGTCGGCGGTGAGGGCGCCACGAGGTACTTCAATCATCGTGCCCACGGAGTAGGCGATCTTGCACTTCTGTTCCTTCTGCACTTCGGCCGCAACGCGGTGAATCACTGCGACCTGGAGGTCGAGCTCACGCTTGAAGCCGACGAGCGGCACCATGACTTCAGGCTTCACCTTGATACCCTTCTTCTGGACCGCGGCAGCGGCTTCGAAGATGGCGCGAGCCTGGGTTTCGGTGATTTCTGGGTAAGCGATACCAAGGCGGCAACCGCGGTGACCGAGCATCGGGTTGAACTCGTGGAGGGCGGCAACGCGGGCGATGACTTTCTCGGTCTTGATGCCGAGCTTCTTCGCGAGGGCGGCCTGGGACTTTTCGTCGTGCGGCACAAACTCGTGGAGAGGCGGGTCAAGGAGACGGATCGTAGCAGGCAGGCCGTTGAGAGCCTTGAAGATGCCGGTGAAGTCCGCGCGCTGGTAAGGCAGGATCTTCGCGAGGGCCTTCTTGCGGCCTTCCACGGTGTCAGCGAGAATCATCTCGCGGACGGCGTCGATGCGGTCGCCTTCGAAGAACATGTGCTCGGTGCGGGTGAGGCCGATGCCTTGAGCACCGAAAGCGAGCGCCTGGGCGGTCTGCTCCGGATTGTCAGCGTTGGTGCGGACCTGTAGGCGGGTGGCCTGCGAGCACCACTGCATCAACTGCACGTAGTTCTTGTACTTCTCGGTCTTCTGCGCGGCCTTGTCGTTATTGAGCAGGCCGGAGACGATTTCCGAAGGAGCGGTCTTGATCTGGCCAGCGTAAACCGTGCCAGCCGTACCGTCGATGGAGAGGAAGTCGCCTTCCTTGAAGGTGTGACCAGCGATGGTCGTCGTCTTATTATCGTAGTCGATGGAGACGGCGGCCGCACCACAGACGCAGACCTTGCCCATCTGGCGAGCCACGAGCGCGGCGTGCGAGGACACTCCACCGCGAGCGGTGAGGATGCCTTCGGCGGCAATCATGCCACGGAGATCTTCCGGGGAAGTTTCGATGCGGACGAGGAGGACCTTTTCACCCTTCTCGGCGGCGATGACGGCGCGATCGGCGTTGAAGTAGATCTTACCGGTGGCGGCACCAGGACCGGCGGGGAGACCGTGGGCGATGGCCTTGGCCTTCTTGACTTCGGCGACGTCGAAGATGGGCGCGAGCAGCTGCTCGAGCTGGTCGGCCGGGTTGCGCATGATGGCGGTTTCCCAGTCGATGAGTTTTTCCTTCACCATGTCGGCGGCGAACTTCAGCGCGGCGGCAGCGGTGCGCTTACCGTTACGCGTCTGGAGCATGTAGAGCTTACCTTCCTGGACGGTGAACTCGATGTCCTGGACGTCCTTGAAGTGCTTTTCGAGGGTCTGGCGGACCTTCATGAGCTGGGCGTAGCTCTGCGGCATCACGTCCTTAAGCTTGCTGACCGGCTCAGGGGTGCGGACGCCGGCGACGACGTCTTCGCCCTGGGCGTTGATGAGAAACTCGCCGTAGAATTCGTCCACGCCGTTGGCGGGGTTACGGGTGAAGGCGACGCCGGAGCCGGACTTTTCGCCGGTGTTGCCGAACACCATGGCCTGGACGTTAACGGCGGTGCCCCACTCGGCGGGGATGTTATATTTGCGGCGATAGACGATCGCGCGGTCGTTCATCCAGGATGAGAAGACGGCACCGGCGGCGCCGTTCAGCTGCTCCCACGGGCTATGCGGGAAGACCTTGCCAGTGCGGGCCTTGACGAGGGCCTTGAAGCGCTTGACGAGCTCCTGCTGGTCTTCGGCGGTGAGGGCGGAGTCTTCGACGTCGCCCTTGTATTTCTTGTGCTTAAATTCTTCGATGATGGTCTCGAACGGCTCGTGGTCTTCGCCTTCGCGCTTCTGCACACCGAGGACGACGTCGCCATACATCTGGATGAAGCGGCGGTAGCAATCCCAAGCGAAGCGGGCGTTGCCGGTGGCCTTGGCGAGGGCGTTGACGGATTCATCGTTGAGGCCGAGGTTGAGGATGGTGTCCATCATGCCAGGCATCGAGTCGCGAGCGCCCGAGCGGACGGCGACGAGCAGGGGCATGCCGGAGGTGGCGCCGAACTGGGTGCCCATGATCTTCTCCATATTCTTCACACCGGCTTCCATCTGAGCCTGGAGGGAAACCGGGTAGGTACGCTTGTTGGCGTAGAAGTAAGTGCAGACTTCGGTCGTGACCGTGAAGCCGGGAGGCACCGGGAGACCGATGCGGGTCATTTCGGCGAGGTTAGCGCCTTTGCCGCCGAGCAGGGCCTTC
>Ga0208811_1000007_pt1 | contig 74775 bp, 73 predicted proteins | sample Colrivmet1561A02_FD_187681 | JGI IMG/M metagenome (GOLD analysis project Ga0208811, IMG submission 187681) | Estuarine microbial communities from the Columbia River estuary - metaG 1561A-02 (SPAdes) (version 2) | ecosystem: Environmental > Aquatic > Marine > Intertidal zone > Estuary | place... | reverse complement strand
GGGGCGACAGACGCTACCGCGCGCGGGGCTTCCACGACGGCTGGTTTAGGGATATCGACCGCCACAGCCGTCGGCTTAACGAAGCGGGCGATCAAGAAGCCACCCCCGAGGCCGAGGGCGAGGAGGAGGACGAGGGTGGTTTTGGACATGGTGCCAACGTAGCAAAGGGCTGAAATAAAGCCACCGATAATTGAAGAATAATTGTGCGATAATGAGCAAGAAGACCCCCAGAAAAGGCCTGTAGCCCACCTCGCCAACCAACCCAAGGCATAAGACAAGCGAAGCCGACCTGAACTTAGGCCAACGGCCTACTTCCCCTCTCGCCCGGCGTTGAGCTTGTTCAGAAGGTCAGTCCGCTCATTCAGCAACCGCACCACTTCGTCGCGTTCGGCCATGAGTTTACGCAAGCTCTCATTCTGAATACGCATGGCGTCGTTCTGCTTGGCGACGGTCGCATTCTGACCCTTGATCGCATCGTTCTGCTTAGCAAGCGAAGCCCGCAAGGGCACGACCTCCGCAGCGGCATCGCGGGCGGACTGTTCGGCGGAGCGCGCAGCGGCGAGTTCCTTCCGCAAGGCCTCCTCGGCGCGCTTAAGTTCCCCGATCCGAGCATCGAGCCGACGAATCTCACCCGCATAGGTCTCACCCAGACGGACGGCTTCGGCGGACTTCGTCCGCAGGTCGCGTTCGGCGGTTCGGCTGGAGAGCAACTCTGCACGCAGGTCGGCCTCGCGACCCCACTGCACGGCGCAGAAGACCGATAGCAGTACGCACAGTGCGGCGAGAACGAGTGGCCAACGGGAACTCATCGGGCGGCCGCCTTGACAGTAAAGGCGACTTTCTGGACGCCGGCGCTGCGCACAAAATCAAGGACGTCGATCATCCGACCATGAGGAGTGTCCGCGTCGCCCGCAATGTAGACGGCCACGCCGGCGTTAGCCTTTACGCGGCCGGCGAGCAAGGAACGGAGGTCAGGCAAGGTAGAGGCTTGGCGATCCACGAAGACCTGGCCAGCGCGGTCGACCGAGATGATGACGGCGTCGGGCTTTAGCTCAGACTGCGCCGTGGTAGCGCCTTCGAGGTTCACGGGCATGCAGTGGTTCTTATGCAACGTGACGCTGACCAACATAAAGGACGCCAGTAGGAAGAACATGATGTCGATTAGCGGGACAATCTCCAACCGGGCGCGCCGCGGGGGCAACGGGGACGGAATCTTCATGACGCCCTCCCCTTCTGGATCGCGACCTGCAAGGCCGTCGCGGCTGCCTCCAAGTCGGCTTGCAGACCAGTCAACCTCGCCGACAGCACATTCAGGGGAAGGAGCGTTGCGATGGCGATACCCAGACCAGCCGCGGTCGCGATGAGTGCCTCGCCGATACCGCCCGTGACCTTCGCCACAGCGAGTTCATCGGAACCGATGGAGTTGAAGGAGCCCATGATACCGGTCACGGTGCCAAGGAGTCCGAGCAGCGGTGCCAACGTCACGAGGGTGTCTAGGACGCCGATATAGCGCGCGGCCTCGCGTAGCTCGGCGGCGGAAGCCACCTGCACTGCTCCTTCGAACGCGCCCGTGCGGTGGGCCAGACCAGCGCGCAGTACGCGGGCGACCGGGTCGGCGGATTTCGCAACCCCCTGCTCGGCGGCAACCCAATCACCAGCTTCGGCCGCGGCCAGCGCAGCTGCGACCGCACGCGGGTCGCGACGGCCAGCAACGCGCACCCACCAGAGTAGACGTTCCGCGACGACCGCGACGCCGACAAGGCCCGCAAGCAGGAGCGGATACATAATCGGTCCACCTTTGAGGAAAAGGTCGACCGCAGCGTTGGCGAGGAGAGGTGGCATGGGGGTTATTGTAATTGGAAGATAAAAGGCACTAGGAAGCGGCGCGGCGGGCCCGGGGCCCAGGACCAGCGCTGGCGGACCCACACGACCGCATGGTCGTCCAGAGCCGTCGAGCCGCAGGATTCGCGGATGACGACGCTGATGGGCGAACCCGCTGAAGATACTTCAACGAGGACAAGTAAGTTGCCCTCAATTCCCTGCTGCCGGGCCCAGCGCGGATAGGGCGGTTCCGGGAAATCGCCCGGCATATTCGTCGTGAATGGCTCAGCGGTCGCAGGTGCGGGGGCCACGGGAGCAGCGATTGGCTTTAATGTGGCGGACGGCGGCGCCACTGCAGGGGAGACCAAGGACACCAAAGCGGGCGCGGCGGTGACGGGCACGACTGGAGTCACTTCGGCGAGCGGGGCCTCGACGACGGGCGTCGGCAGTGCGACCAACGCAGGGGCTGGCGACGCGGCAGCCACGGCCGGAACGGAAGGCGGTGGCCGGAAATATTGCACCGGCGCGCCCGGCCCGTGGTCATGCTCGTGCTCATGCGGAGCCCGGACGGGATCGGCCCAGACACCGAGGAGGCAAACCACCACCGCGCACCCGCCTAGTGCGGCGGTCCAAGCACAGACACGTTCTGATAGGGCGATGGAAGCGACGGTGGCCAAAGCTTAGAAATTTAACTTCAAGCCTGCCTCTAGCCCGCGGCCCGGTAACGGCAAGGCATCCTTGATAAAGGAAGAGGCGTTACGGGCTTCGACATCGAAGAGATTCGTCAAGCGGAGCGTGAAACGGGCGTCAGTCCCAACTAGTTTGAAATCATGGCCCAGGCTGGCGCCGACCATCGTGTAGCCGGCGGTCGAGGTCTCGGCAGTCGCCAGATGATTCTGCGCAAGATGATAGGCGGCATCGAGGCGCCAGGACCAGCCTGAGGCGAGGCCATGCAAGGCCACACCCAAGCGGCCAGGCGAGATCCGCGGTAAAGCCTCGGAGGTGTCGCGGTTCGCAGCCCGGACGAAATCGCCGAAGAACTCGAGCCCGAGCTTGGCCGTCGCGTTGTCGTGGAGCTGATAATTGACCTTAGCCTCAGCGCCAAAGAAGTCAGCCGGTACGGCAACGAAGTCGTAACGTGCAAGGCCGGAGTGATCGTCCCCGCCGGTAAGCGTGAGATCCGGACCTTGGCCATTCGCCTGTTGGGCGATGAACGAGCTGAAGCGGTTATAATAGACCGAAAAACTACCGGAGACCGCTCCGCGCGTCTTGGCCAGTTCGAATTCGATACCGATCCCCCGCTCTTTGCCGAGCGCCCCGTCACCGACTTCGTAGGCATCTGTCCCGACGTGCGGACCATCCGCGAAGAGCTCTTGGTAATTCGGTGCCCGCTCGGTGCGCGTGAGGCTGAGCGTTGTCGCCCACGCCGGGCTCAGGTCCTTGACCCAAGCCAAGGCGAGGCTAGCGGGCGTAAACGAGGCGGAGGCCGAACCGGGATTACTGACCAGACCTTCGTGGACCCAAGCGTCGGCCGAGACCTTGGCGGACTCGACGCGGAAACCGTAGCGCAGCCGAGAGTCGGAGGCGAGTGCCTGGACGAACGAGCCGAAGACTGCGTCGTTGGCATTGCGGGTCGTCGGCAGGAAAGCCTCAGCGCCCACGACCGAGAAATCGAAGCGGCCGGATTGGAGACCGACCACGCCTTCAAGCGAGCCGATCTTCGTTAGCTCGAAGTCGATGCGCCCATCCCAGCCCTGATTAGCAAACGTGCTGCCCGCGACACCGGCGGCGAACTCGGAGTGCCCGTAATCGGAGACCCCGAGTTTATAGCTGATCGACTTCAAAGCCGCGGTGGGGGCATTCACGCTGCCGGCGAGGTCCCAACGGCGCTGGCGCAGGCCGATCTCGATACCCGGCTCGGTCACGCCATAAGTGGAATTCAGGCCCGAATAAGAAAGCCCGACGTATCCGAAGGCACCAACGCGTGAAACACCAAACCCGGCCCCTTGGCTATCGCTGGCCGTATCGGCGATGCGGCCGATGGGAGTCGAGAGGTCCTGCGTTGTCTTATTAAAACCGTCGAGGTGGTAGGCGAAGTCACCGAGGGACCCCTCGGTGAGGACGGAGAGCGCACGCAAACCATCGGCGGAACCCATGCGACCGAAAAGCGTGGCTGAGCGCGGCAACCGCTCGACCGGGATACGATTATCGAGGAGATTGATAACGCCACCCATGATACTGGAACTATAGAGCAACGCGGCCGGCCCACGCAGCACCTGGACTTCGCGGATGGTGAGTGGATCGACGCTGACCGCATGGTCAGGGCTAGCACTGGAGGCGTCGAGGCTGCTCGTGCCATTCTGGGTAATCTTGAGGCGATCGCCTTCGAGCCCGCGAATAATCGGGCGGCCCGAATTAGGACCGAAGTAACTGGAGGCCACGCCGGGGATGTCGGCGAGCACGTCCCCTAGGGTGGACTGCGAGAGATCAGCCAAGACCTTGCCCGACAGGGTCAGCGCAGGAGACACTGCCGTCACTTCCCCGCCGATGGATGTGCCTTTAACCACCACGGCCTTCAGCTTTTCTGGAGTAACGGGCTTTTCTTGGGCACAGACGGCAAAGGCTGAGGCCGCGAGAATGAATAGCGGGTTAAACCGTTTTAGACGCGGGGCACTCATGGGGATATCAGATGCAATATAGTTGCATTAAGCAAAGCCAAGCCGAAATCATCGGGTTTGCAGTCCGCCAATAATTGCACGGAGTACTGCCAACCCCATGAAAGAGTCGAACCCTACCCCCGACCCCATCCATTCGGATGCGTTCTTGGCGCGCTTGATGAGCGGCCAGCTCAAGCTCTCCATCGCTTGCGCCTTCTGCTTCATCGTCGCGCTGGTTGCCCTCCCCTTGCTCAACTACTTCCAACCGGAGTTCATGGCCCAACGCGTCTATGGCTTCACCCTCACGTGGTTGATCCTTGGGGTGCTATTCTTCCCCTTTGTCTGGATTATCTCCTATATCTTCATCCAGCGCTCTATCGCCCTCGAGGACGCCGAAGCCAAAGCTGCCCTGGACGGCCTAAAGAAGTAACATGAACACCCTCCTCGCTTTTCTCGCTGCGGCCGAACCCGCCGCCAAGGGGATCGACCCTTGGATCGCCTTCTTCTCGTTGATCACGGTTGTGATTACCGTCGGCATGGGCTTCTGGACCGCTGGTAAGTCCAAGAGCGCCGGCGACTTCTTCGTCGCGGGCCGCTCGGTGTCCGTCGGCTGGAACGCCTCCGCCATCTCCGGCGAATACCTGTCGGCAGCGTCCTTCATGGGCGTGGCTGGCATGGTGATGCTCAATGGCTACGATGCGCTCTGGTATCCGGTCTGCTACGCTTGCGGCTACCTCTTCCTGCTGCTCTTTATTGCGGGCCCGCTGCGTCGGTTCGGCGCCTACACCATCCCGGACTTCGCCGAAGGCCGCTACGACTCGCCCGTCTTCCGTAAGATTGCGGTCTGCTTCGTACTCTTCATCGGCTTCTTCTACACGATGCCGCAGATGAAGGGCGCTGGTACGACGCTCGCCTACATCTTCCCTGGCCTGCACTACTCCGTCGGGGTCATCGTGGTCGGTGCCGTCATCACCCTGAACGTCGCGCTCGGTGGCATGAAAGGCATCACGCTCGTCCAAGCCTTCCAGTATTGGCTCAAGGTCTTCGCGATCACCGTGCCGATCTTTGTGATCGCCGCCATCGTCGGCCATTACCAGTCGCACCTCGAAGCCAACAAGACCGCCCAAGAAACCGTCGCGGCTGCTCCGGCTGGCATCGAACGCAAGGCCCTCCCCGCCAAGGCCCCCAAGGACGAACAGTGGATTGCTCCCTTTGGTAGCCTGACCACCAAGGCCGTCGACACCGCCATCAAGGCCGCCAAGACGCCCGAAGAAAAGGCCGCGCTCGAAGCGAATAAGAAGCCCTACTCCCTCCTCTACACCTACTCGCTGATCATCGCGCTGGTCTGCGGTACCGCTGGCTTGCCGCACATCTTGGTTCGCTTCTACACGAACCCGGACGGGGTAGCCGCCAAACGCACGACCATGTGGGTCATGATCCTCATCGGCGTCTTCTACGTCTTCCCGCCCATCTATGGGGTCATCGGCCGTTCACTCACGCCGGAGCTCTACGATGCCGTCGGCTCGAAGGGCACGGATAAGGTCGTCCTGGAACTACCGACGCTCCTCGCCGGCCGCGACTACCCGCTCCTCGGCTCCATCCTTTCCGGCATCACGTGCGCGGGCGCCTTCGCCGCGTTCATGTCGACCTTCTCTGGCCTATTGGTCTCCATGTCTAGCGCCCTCGCCCACGACATCTACGGCCGTATGCTTAAGCCAGACTCGTCGCCAGAACAGCGCCTCACGGCCTTCAAGTGGTCGGCGGTCATCATCGGTGTGGTTTCCGTCGGCCTTGGCACCCAAGTCGAGAAGTTGAATATTAATTACCTCGTCGGTCAGGCCTTCGCCATCGCTGCGGCCAGTTACTTCCCCTTGCTCTTCATGAGCGTCTGGTGGCGGGGCATGACCATGAAAGGTGCCGCCACGGGTATGCTCGCCGGCGGCCTCCTCGCCCTCGGCTCCATCTTCCTCACGACACTGTCCGATGTCTATGGCTTTGCTGGACTAGCTGACTTCTGGGTCGCCCACCCGCTCCTACGCATTCTCTGCGAACAGCCCGCCATCTGGGCCGTGCCGCTTTCGATCACGCTGATGATCGTAGTCTCCAAGGCTACCGCCGCGACCATCCCCGCGGATGTACGCATGAAGATGCTCGTCCTGCACGCCCCGGAAGCTCTCGGCCTCAAGCAGGAGTACATCAAGGAGCACGAAGGCGCCGGCGGCCACTAAGCTAGTACCGATGGGCAGCCTGATTGTATCACTCATTTTCCTGGTCGGCCTCTTCTGGGTCGTCGAGCACGTCCTTGGTAATAAGCGGGGCCTGCCGTGGCGACGTCCGCGCATGCTTGTCGATCTGGGGCTCTACGTGTTCGACACCTTCATCACGAAGCCGATTAACTTTGTGGTAATCAGCGTGGCGGCCGTGGTGTTCCTAATCGCCGCAGGTGTCATCTCATGGGAAGCGCTGAAGGCGGGCGAGTACCAAGGCTTCGGGCCACTCTCACGGCTACCAGGCTGGGGCCAGTTCCTTGCCGCCTTCCTGCTGGGCGACTTCCTGCTGTATTGGATTCATCGCTGGTTCCACGGCAAGCAGCTCTGGCGCTTCCACGCGGTACACCATAGCTCGGAAAAACTTGATTGGCTGAGCAGCGTGCGGGGGCACCCCATCAACGACATCGTCGCCAACGCGATGCTCTTATTCCCCTTCCTACTCCTCGGCTTCGGACCGGGTGCCGCAGCGGGAGCCGGCCCTGCGATCGGCATCTTCGCGCTGCTCGGCCATGCCGACGTCGAATGGGATTGGGGTCCGTTTCGTCACGTCATCGCCTCGCCAGTCTACCACCGCTGGCACCACTCCAAGGACCCGGCGGCCATGGACAAGAACTTCGCGAGCTTCCTGCCGCTCTGGGATATCCTCTTCGGCACTCACTACATGCCGAAGGGCCGTAAGCCGGAGGACTTCGGCATCCACGAGCCGGTCGAACATACCGTCCTCGGCTTACTGAAGCACCCCTTCAAGCCCAGCTCGGCGGGCTTCGGGCAAAATCAGACCACGCCGCCGCCTTTACCTAGACAGACGCCCGACAAATCCACTGAGCCAGAAACTTGAAACTTGGAAGTCCCACCGAGGGGGACTTGGATAAGGGCGTCATGACGTCCACCCGAGAAGAAGAGAACGGCGGTTACAGCCTCGTCCAGATTCTGGCCGTGCTCATCGGCGCGGGCGCTTTCGCCGCCGCGTTCGTGATGAGCCGCAAGGGCGGGCTCGTCTACCTCGACTACGTCAATGACCCCTTTGCCCGCGACATCACCGTCGGCATCTGGATTGGCATCCCCACCGCCTTTGCCGGCGCCATCTGCGCTTACTTGGGCGGACAAGACCGGGTTTGGGATTGGATACGCATCGCCGCCACCGTCACCCTGACGGCTAACCTACTCGTCCCCACCGCTTGGCTCGTCATGGCACTCATGAAGGCCGGTGTCATTGGGTTCTGATCATGGCGGGTCCGATCATCATCGTCACTCGCGGTAGTCCGCTAGCGCTTCAACAAACGCGTGATGCCGCCGCACGGCTCGAAGCCGCCTTAGGCCGCCCGACGGAGGTCCGCATCCTTACCACGACGGGTGACCGCCAAGCCGCTTGGTCCTTAGAGAAGCAAGGCGGCAAGGGTCTCTTCACCGCCGAACTCGAACAAGCCCTACTCCGGGGCGAAGCCGACCTGGCCATCCACAGCTCCAAGGACCTGCCGACCGAAATGCCGGCGGGCCTCGCCATCGCGGCGTGCCTACCGCGCCAAGACGCGCGCGATGTTCTCGTCCGTCGGGCAGACGTGACTACTCCAAACCTAATCGCGACCGGCAGCCCGCGTCGACGCGCCCAAGGCGCCCTCACCTTTCCGCAGGCCCAGTGGACCGAACTCCGCGGTAACGTGGACACTCGCCTCAAGAAGCTCGCCAACGGCGACGCCGACGCCTCTTACCTTGCTGCCTCAGGCCTGAATCGCCTCGGTATCACCGAGTGGCCTGGGCTGGTCCTAGAACCCGTTGCGCTCGACCGCATGGTTCCGGCGGCTGGTCAAGGCGCCGTCGCCATCCAGAGCCGCAGCGCGGAAGTCGCGCAGTACATCGCAGCTGGCTGCGCCCAGACGACTTTCTCCGTTAGCGTCGAAAGGCTCTTCCTCGCCAAGCTCGGTGAAGGTTGCCACACCGCGTTCGCCTGCCATCATGCGAATAACCGGATCGCGCTTTTCCGTGCTGACTTCGGTCGCTGCGACTTCGATTTCGCGGTGACCGACCTAGCCGCTGCGTCGGACCTCGCCGATACTATCCTCGCCCAAATTTTGCCCCGCTGAACATGTCCAAGCTCCCCTTACGCGACCGCCACGTCGTCCTCACCCGCCCCGAAGGACGCGGCACGGACTGGAAAGACCACCTCATGGAAGCGGGCGCTTCGGTCGCCGAACTCCCGCTGATCGAGATTTCCTTTGAGCCCGACGCCATCGTCTTGACCGAAGTCCTCGATGGCATGGGCGAATACGACTGGCTCGTCTTCACCAGCCCGAACGGCGTCCGCGGCTTCTTCGACCGTTTCTTCGAACGCTTTCCTGACATCCGTTCCGTGGGCGGGGTGAAGATTGCCTGCGTCGGCCCAGCCACCGAAAAGGCCGTCCGTTCATTTCACCTCGAGCCCGACCTCACCGCCGCCCAAGCCGATGCCGTTTCGTTGGCGCGCAAACTGATCACGGACTTCAACGTCGAGAACCAGAAGATACTCGTCGCTGCAGGCAACCTCAGCACCGCCGAACTCCCGCGTCTACTCATGGAAGATGGCCTCGCCATTGTCGACGTCCTGCGGGTCTACTCGACCGAAGAAAAGCCCGTCACGGAATCGCCGGAGGCCGCAGAGTTCCGCGCGCGCGGCGCCGATGCGATTGTCTTCGCCAGCCCCTCGGCCGTCGAATCGTTCATGCACCAAGCGGCTTCGCTGCGACCCGCGGCCGGGGCACGTCAGCCCAAGGCCATCGCCATCGGGGCGACGACCGCGGACGCCATGAAGCGTTCGGGCATTCCGTTGGCTGGCGTCGCCACCGCTCCGACCGCGAAGGCAGTGTGCGATGCGGTCATCACCGCGCTCCTATCATGATTGGCAACGTCACCGTCAAAGTCTGCGGCATTACGCGTGCGGCCGATGCCGCGGTGGCGCTTTCGTTCGGCGCTGATTACCTCGGCGTGAACTGCTGGGCTGGTTCCCCTCGCTACGTGGACGCGGCGCTCCGTTCGACTTTGCTGCGCGAGATCCCGGGTGATAAGCGCGTTGCGGTGACCGTTAACCCGACCGTCACTGAAGCCCAGGCCTTGCTGGCGGAAGGCTTTGCCATCGTCCAAGTCCACTTCGACCCCGGCAGCAGCGATTGTGATCCCGCGGCCTTATCAGCGGCGCTGGGTCCTGTGCGCCTTTGGTTAGCGCCCAAACTCGCTGATGGCGTGGCTTGGCCGACCGACCTGCTGAAATATTCCCGAACCTGCCTGCATGATGCCCACGCTAAGGGGGCTTTTGGCGGGACGGGCAAGCAGGCTGACTGGACCCGCTTCCAAAGCCTCCAAACTGCCCATGCTGAGCACGTTTGGGTCCTCGCTGGGGGATTAGGCCCATCCAACGTGGCCAGTGCCATCCAGGCCTCAGCGCGCTTCTTAGACCTTAATAGCGGCGTAGAAATCAGCCCAGGCCTTAAATCTGCTGAAAAACTGTCCGAGGTCCGAGCCATCCTGCTCAAAAATAACCAATCGTAAGGATGGCGGATAGCCAAACCCACTTGGCACGAGGGTTGCATAAGTGGACTTGCTCAACCGAACGCCTAACCCAACCTATACCAACACCACCATGAAGCTCGTCGTCGCCATCATCAAACCCTTCAAACTCGAGGAAGTGAAGGATGCCCTCGCCGAAATCGGCATCGAGGGCATGACCGTAACCGAAGTCAAAGGCTTCGGCCGTCAGAAGGGACACACGGAAATCTACCGTGGTTCCGAGTACACGGTCGACTTCCTCCCCAAGGTAAAAATCGAAGCTGCCGTGGCAGACGAACAGGTCGAGAAGGCCATCGCCACCATTTCCAAGGCGGCCCACACCGGTAAGATCGGTGACGGTAAGATCTTCGTCTTCGAACTCACCGACGTCGTCCGCATCCGCACCGGCGAGCGCGGTCCAGCGGCTATCTAATTACCAGACCTACGTTGAATACAAAAGGGCGGCTTCGGCCGCCCTTTCTGTTGCGCGAGTGTGCCGACTGTTTACTTCTGAACGGCTGCCTTGGCAGCGGCGGCCGCTTCGGCCTTGGCCTTAAGCATCCCAGGTGAATTCCACTTGATCACGTGATAGGTCGCCGGCTGTTCCCCAGCGTTACGAATGGCGTGGTCGATATTAGCGGCCTGGAAGATGACGGAGCCTGGACCCAGCTTAACCCACTCGCCGGCGACAAGGGCCTCAACGACGCCCTCCTTGACGATGATGAGCTCTTCGTCGGCATGGCGATGCGGCGGGTGGGCCGAGATGCCTTTGTTGAGGGTCGTAATATGACACTCGAGCTCATCGAGTGTGGCCGTCGGGGCTTGGCAGACCTTGCGGCTAGCGCCGTTCGCTGAAGTCTTCACGACCAACTTCTCCCAATCAAAAGCCAGCGAGCCCATCGGCGGCTTGGCCGACTTAGGTTCGGGGGGAGAGGCCGCGGCAATGAAGCCGGGTAAACCGAGGCAGAGGGTGGCCGTAACGGCGACCAAGACGATATCACGACGAGTCAGAAGGGGCATGTCCCGACGCTAGTCGCTCATTTAGCGGGAGAAAGCGGAAAATGGTTTCACCCGCACACTTGCCCTCCCCACCCGCAGCCACCTAATCTCGCCCTATGCGTTGTCCCTCGCGAAGCCTCTCGCTCGCCCTCGTCGCCGCCCTCGTGGCCCTCGTTGGGTGTAAGCCGAAAGAAGACACTGCCGCCCAGATGGCCAAGGCCGGCATCCTGGTAATCAATAATAACGCCGAACCCTCGGGCCTCGATCCGCAGGAGGTCACTGGCCTACTGGAATCGCGCATCGTCTACTCCCTCTTCGAAGGCCTCGTGAACTATGATCCCGTCGACCTCCACCCCATTCCTGGAGTGGCGGAAAGCTGGACGATGGCGCCGGATGGCAAGACCTGGACCTTTAAACTTCGGGCCAACGCGCGCTGGTCCACCGGTGACCCGGTGACGGCGCAGGACTTCCTGTTCAGTTTCCAACGCATGCTCTCGCCGAAGTTCGGAGCCGAATACTCGTCGATGCTGCACTGCGTCCGTGGCGCCAAAGACTTCAACGAAGGAAAACTTAAAGACTTCAAACAGGTCGGCTTCAAGGCCACCGATGCACGCACGCTCATCATCGAGCTCGATAATGCGGTGCCTTACTTCCTCCAGCTCATCTGCCACCACAGCTGGTTGCCCGTCCACCCACCGACGATTCTGAAGTTCGGCCACATGGAGGAGATGCATACGCTCTGGACCCGCCCCGGCAACCTCGTCGGCAACGGCGCTTTCACGCTGGAATCGTGGGCAGTCGCTCGCCGCATCATCGTCCGCAAGAACCCTGGCTATTGGGACGCCGCTAACGTCGCGCTAAACGGCGTGGAGTTCCGTGCCATCACCGACCTCTTCGCCGAAGAACGCGCCTTCCGCGGTGGCGAGCTCCACATCACTGGCACGGTACCGCCCTACAAGATTGTCCAGCTCCGCGAACAAAAGGCCCCGTTCCTCCGTCTCGACCCTTACCTCTCTTGCGCGTTCATCCGTATCAATACGGACGTCACAGGCAACGAGCCCGTGCGCAAGGCCTTGGCCGATGTCCGCGTCCGCCGGGCACTGGGTATGTCCATCGATCGCAACCTCATCGCTGAACGCGTCCTGCGGGCGGGCGAAACTCCGGCCCTTAACATGACGCCCCCAGGCACGGGCGGCTTCAAGTCCCGCCCCCAGTGGAGCACGGACCTCAACGAGGCGCGACGCTTACTCGCCGAGGCGGGCTATCCGGGCGGTCAAGGTTTCCCCAAACTGGAATACCTGCTGAACACCTCCGAAGGTTCCCAGATGGCCGCGCAGGCCTACCAAGAAATGTGGCGCAAGCAGCTCGGGGTGGAGATCGAACTCCGCAACCTCGACTGGAAGGTCTACCTCCGCTCTCTGCACAAGGGGGAGTACCAGATTGCGCGGTCGGCTTGGAGCGGCGACTACAACGACCCCAATACATTCTTGGAGATGTTCATCACCGGCAACGAGCTCAACCAGACCAACTGGAGCGACCCCGAATACGACCGGCTCATCGGCGCGGCGGCCCGCGAAATTGACCAGACCAAACGCTACGAATTCTTCCAGCAGGCCGAACAACGCTTGATTGAAGGGGCCCCCGTCATCCCGGTAGTCTTTAATAAGAATAAGTTCCTGATCCGCCCAGAGGTCCAAGGCTGGTACCCCACCCTCCTCGACCAGCACCCCCTGAACCGCGTGAAACTGGTGCCGGTGAAAGGAGATTGAAGCCCGCCCGAGGGCCGGCACACTTAAACGTACCTTAAAATAACATGCGCCTTCCTGCCCTCGCCCTCGCCGCCCTGCTGACCATCGCCACCGGCAGCCTCCAGTCTCAAGGCTTGGACGACCCAGCCAAGGTCCGCTTAGCCGACAACCCGTTCTCTAAACTGCGCGGCATCTCCTACTTCTTCATCGACGTCATCACCGTCGACCCGCGCCCAGAAGATGGCGACCTCCGTCAGGAACTCCGTGACGGAATCGAGCTGGAAATGCGCCGCGCGGGCATTACGCCGAAAGAATACAATGGCACGAACCCCGAAGCTTCGACCCCGCTCTTAACCGTTGAGATCCGTTTCGACCGTGGCCTCGGCCGCTATGCAGCCGACGTGACGCTTTTCATCCGCGATAACGCTACCATTGCGCGTAACCGCGAACCCGTCCTCGCCCAGACCTACGTTCAGACTAAGAAAGCCGTCGGCTCGTCCGACGCCACACTGACCAAGGAAATCAAGGGTCGCTCCCGGGAACTCGTCAGCGAGCTCATCGAAGGTATGAAGAAGGTTAAGTGAGCGCCCTTTCGCGTCTCCGCAGACTCTTCGAAAAATTTCACGGGGTCGGTGCGCCCCGTCCCAGCCGTTGGCCGCAATACTGGTAACCTTTATGTCTCACGAATACCGCCTCGCCGAACTCGGCATTGTGCTCCCCACGCCCCCGCCCGCCGCGGGTGCTTACGTCCCCGCTGTGCGCACGGGCAACTTACTCTACCTCGCGGGCACGTTGCCCATGAAGGATGGCAAAGTAGCTTCGCTCGGCAAAGTCGGGCGCGAAATCGACCTCGGGCAAGCGGCAGAAGCCGCCCGCCTCTGCACGCTCAACTCCCTGGCCAACGCCAAGGCGGCTTTAGGCTCACTGGACAAGGTGGTGCGCGTTGTGATGGTCAACGGCTTCGTCAACGGCATCGATGGCTTTAGCGATAGCCCCAAAGTGCTGAACGGCGCTTCGGAATTCCTCCTGCAAGTCTTCGGCGACGCGGGCAAACATGCTCGGGCCGCCGTATCAGTCAACGGGCTACCGCTGGGTGTCTCCGTCGAGGTCCAGATGGTCCTCGAAGTCCGCGACTAAGCGGCTTCAGCCTTCGGACACACCGACGTTCGGGAACTCGATTTCGAAGGCTGTGCGCCCGGGGGGCGGACCACAGTTACCGATTTGGGCACAGGCACGCTTCACGAGCTCAGCGACATGTGCGTCCTTCGGTCGATTAATCCATGAAGCAAAGTTAACCGTGCCACTGGCGTCGACCTTGACAACTACTCCGCAGGTGGCGGCCGAAGCTGCACCGTCTGAAGCGATAATGTCGGCCCAGGCCGACTTAAAACGCGCCGTCACGGTGCCGGCGTAGATTTGCTGTTCGGAAGCGCTCCCACCGTCGCCGCCGTTATTCCCTTCCCCGTAGTTACGCCCCTTCTTGATGCTGACGCTGCCGACGGAGCCGACGGAACCAGTGGAACGCCCCGTGCCACCCTTTTGTTTACTCTGAAAATCACTGAAGGTCGTGCGGCTCGTGGTCGCACCGGAGGTGGTGGTCTTACTCGTCTTGGCGTTGTCCGCCTTCGCGTTGGAACGCTCCGCATTGGCCTGCGCCTGCGCTTCGCGGGCTTCCGCTTTGATCTTCTCCACATCGAGGGGCTTAATCTTAACAATCTTGATACCGCTCTGGGTGCCGGATTCATGGCCACGGGCGACGCCCGCCTTCTCGCCGACTAAGCCAGCCTTACGGCCGGGAATCCCATCCAAGTTCACCAGTAAGATGTCCGTGGCCTCGATTGGTTCACCCGTGTAGCGGGCAGCATACCACGACGCCCCGACCAGCACAGCGACGATGCCGAGGTGAACCGCAATGGAACCGACGATGCCTTTGCTGCCTTCAGCCATGTTAGCGAATCTCCGAGTCAAGGCCGACCTTGGTCAGCCCTTTAGATTTAGCCAACGAGAGGACGTCGATGATTTTCTGATAGGCCAGGCCACCATCGCCGCGGACGCGGATGATGGGCTGATCCGCTTCAGGCATGGCGGCAATCTGGGCAAACTCCGCCTCCAACTGCTGCCGATTGACGGCGCGGTTACCGATGGCCAGGCCACCGTCAGCACCGATGGTTACAAAGCGGTACTGCGTCTTGGAGTCAGCCGCCTTACCCACGCCCTTATCGGATTTCGGTAAATTTATGGCGGTCGTCTGCTCCAGCACGGGCGTGGCAATCATGAAAATGATCAGGAGCACGAAGCAGAGGTCGAGCATCGGCGTGACGTTCAGCTCGCTGATGACGTGCAGACGAGACTGCTTGGAAAAAGAACGGGCCATGGTTACTGGGCGTCTTCCCAACCCGGCAATTCCCCAGGAGCGGCAGGCTCAGCGGCGGGCACGGGTGCAGTGCTCGCCGGGGCGGAGACCGCGGCAGCTTGGGCGACTGCGCGGCGCAGCAGCTCGCGCTGCTGTTGTTGTTCGTAGTTCAGGCGGGCCTCGGCTTCGAGTTCGAGTTCGACGCGGTCGGCCAAGGTGCTGGCGAAATTCTCAAGCTCGGTGCTCATGATCTTCACCTGCGTCAGCAAATAGTTGTAGCCGAAGGTCGCCGGGATGGCGACGAGTAGCCCGAGGGTGGTGGTCACTAATGCACCGCACACGCCCGGAGCGAGCTGCGCGATGCTGGCCTTTTCGGTCAAGGCACCGAACGTCACCATAACGCCCCACACCGTTCCCAACAGGCCTAAGAAAGGACCGCCGGAAACGAGCGAACTCAAGATGACCATCTTGTCTTCGTACTTCACCATCGTGCGGGAGAGTCCACGCTGCAGCGCATTCTCGACGTGCCCCATACAGAGACGCACATCGGACTGGCGGACTAAGCGGCCCTTGTGACGCTGCACCGCGGAGACGGCCTCGGCCACGAGGAATTCATAAGGGCAAAGATTACCACTGCCCGGAAAATTGAGCGCGATCACGGAGTGTTGATCACGGAGGCGACGGTCAAAGCCGTGATTACGACGACGGAGCTCTTGGACATCGGACCACTTCTGGATCATCGCACCCCAACCAATGAAGGAACAGATGACAAGGACAGCGGCGACGGCCAAACCAGCGCTGTCCATCTGACGGAAATACCAGAGGGCGCCCTTTTCGGTCTCGGCTGCCAGGACGATGGGTAGAACGGTGCAAAGCATTACCCCTAGGCAATCCAGCGGGAGCAGGGCTTCAACCTGAAAAGGTTTCGGCCCACGCTTGAAATATGCCCGTGAACGGTCAGCCTATTCCTTGATGGATCAACGCCCGTCCCAGTGCCAAGGCTGCACCCAGCCCTGTTCGACCTACTTCACCCTCGTCTCCGGGGGGAAGGCGGAGTCGTTCGGCTGTTGCCAAGCGTGCCCGGTCGTGACCGCCCCGGTCGCCGGCGGCCTACTCCCCTCCGTGGAACTAGGTTACAAGCTGAGCGTCCCTAGTCCGACCGGACGGGGCCGGTGCCCGTCTTGCGGTTTCCGCTGGCAGGACTTCGAGCGCACCCACCGCATCGGTTGCCCCACCTGCTATCAAGCTCACACGGAGCAGGTTTTGGCGACCATTGCCCGTCTCCAGCCTGGTATGGCCCACCAGGGCCGCCGACCACAGGCTTTGACGGCCGACCGCCAAGCCAAACTGGCGGCCTGCCAAGCGTTGCTAGCGGAAGCGGTTAAAGAAGAAGATTTTGAGTCGGCCGCGGCACTCCGCGACCAGATTGTCGCCCTCGAAGCGGGCAACCCCTCCAAGCAGGCCTAACCTTCCGCGTTGCCCGTTCGGCGGGAAGTACCACTGTGACGCGACATGAAGCCCACGGTTTTACTCACGAACGACGACGGGATTGGCACGGCCTTCCTCCATGCACTGGTGGCCGCCTGCCAAGCCGAAGGCTTTGCAGTCAAAGTAGCCGCACCTTCAGGTGAGCGCAGCTGGATTGGCCGGGCCTTCAGCCGGCACCGCGAGGTCACCGTGGCGGCCTACCCCGGCCTCGGCGACGAGGCTTGGTCGATCGACGGCACCCCCTCGGACTGCGTGAACATCGCCCTCAGCCACCTCCTCAAACAGAAGCCTGACGTGGTCCTTTCAGGCCTGAACATTGGCTTTAACGCCACGATGCCACTCTGCCTCAGTTCCGGCACCCTCGCGGGCGCGACCGAAGGCACGGCGTGGGGCATCCCCGCGGTGGCCTGCTCGCTCGACCTCGAGCAATCGATTTTTGAACGCGTCCACCGCGCCTCGTCCGAATGCCCACCGGAACTCCGCCCGCACCTTGAAACCGCCTGCCGGCATGCCGCACGCTTCGCTAAGGCTTTGGTCGGGCAGCCCCACCGTGGCCTCGAAGTCCACAGCCTCAACTACCCAGCCGGCGTGACGGACACGACTCCCATGGAACGCGCCAGCCCTGCCCTCCTCCGCCATGGCTCACTCTTCCAGCCTTCGGCGCTGGGCTTCCGCTTTACTTGGAATGATGGTGAAGCCATCGAACCCGAAGAAAACAGCGACCTCGCCGTTTTAGAGCGAGGTCTGATTAGCCACACGTTATTCGACTTCAGCCAAGTCGGCCAAATCTAAGCCGACGCGTCTCAGTGGCCGTGGTCATCGGCCTGCCCTACGCCCGCGATGGCGATCGGCAGGATGAGGGCGAGACCGGCGAAGCCAGCGACGGACCATGCCTTGGTGAGGCCGTGGTGCGAAAGGAAAGGCTCGAAAGCGATAAAGGTGGCTAGCGCCCAAGCACCCAAATGGGCGATGAAGACGAGCAGGCCGTTCTTAGCAGCTTCATTGGCACGACGCTGCAGGGCGATGGACAGGAAGCCGGCGAAGAAGATGGCCGAAATGATCAGGAGGAAAATCGCGAAGGGCGCCCAAAGGGCTTCGGCGTGGTGCTTGGTTTTGTCGTGATCCTTGGCAGCGGCCGCCAAGCCGACCTGTTTGGCTTCAGCCAAGGCGGACTTTTCGTCGAAAACCTTACCCTTGGCGGCGGCCTTGGCCTTGGTGAAAGCTTGGTCCTGCGCCTTTTGGGCGATGGCCTGCTCTTCCGCCTGGATAGCCCCCTGTGGCAGGGTGTGGGTCATGTAACCGAAGCTCAGCCAAGATAGGCCAGAGAAGACGACGGAAAGGAATACAAGGTTCACCAGGAAGCCGACGCGGCTCAGGGGCTTAGTAAGGTCCAGCGAGAAGGTCATAGGAAGGAAGCGGCAACCTAGGGGAGCAGGCCAAGCGTGCAAATCCAAACTTGGAATCTAACCCCAGTGCCTCCTGATTAGGCGGCAGCATGGCCTCCGACCTTCCCGAAACCGTCCTTTTCGACCTCGACGGCACCCTCGTCGACAACTTCGAGGCTATCCACCGGTGCTACGACGATGTCATGTCCATGATGGGACTCCCCAGCGTCACCCTCGAGGAAATCCGTCGTGCCGTTGGCGGCTCGGTCAACGTCACCGTCGTCAAACTCGCGGGCGAAGCCAACGGCCCCACCGCCACCCGCCTCTTCCGCGAACACTTCCCTTCCGTGATGTTCCATGGCCTCCGTGTCTACCCCGGCTGCGAAGAAATCCTCAAAGCCTTGCGGGCCCGCGGCGTCCGGACGGCCGTCTACACTAATAAGGACGATGAGAATTCGAAGAAGATCATGGCCCACCTCGGGCTAGCTCACCTCTTTGACGGTATCTTTGGCACGAACGTCCATCCTTGGCGCAAACCGCAGAAGGAGTTCAGCCACTTCGTCGTCAGCACGCTGAAGACGGACCCGCGCCGCACCGTCATGGTCGGCGACTCACCGTTCGATATCGAGACCGCCCGCAACGGACAGCTCGCGGCGATTCACTGCGTGACCACCGGCACCCACACCGCCGCCGAGCTCGCACCCTACCAGCCCGACTCAGTCCACGCCGGGCTCGCCGAACTGCAGAGGGATATCTTCGGTCTGTAAGGGATTGCTTCGGTCGAGTACGGGCGGAATGATGCCGCCACGCATGTCACCTCCGCGCGAAGATCCCCGCGGGCCCGAAATTAAGCTTTCGGGCGTGGTGGAACGTATCCTGTGGCTGGATGAGGAAACTCACTTCACCATCGCGGAGCTCTGCCCCGAGGCTGGCGAAAAGACCATCGTGCTTGGCAATATGACGGGCCTGCAATGCGGCGAGACTGTCGACCTCGTAGGTTTCTGGGAACGCCATCCGCAGCACGGCCCACAATTACGGGTTAAGAGCTTCACCTCCCGCCTGCCGTCCTCCGTGCACGGGATTCGGAAATACCTCGGGAGCGGCTTGATCAAGGGCATCGGCAAAACCTACGCCGATAAAATTGTCGCTAAATTCGGGGTGCGCACGTTCGACATCATCTCCAACCAATCGGCCCGCCTGCGCGAGGTGGACGGCATCGGACCCGGACGAGCTAAATCCATCAAGGCCGCCTGGGAAGACCAGAAGGCCCTCCGCGAGGTCATGGTCTTTCTCCAGACTTACGGCGTCACCAATGCGCTCTGCCTGCGCATCGTAAAGGCCTATGGCCAAGACGCGAAGAAGGTGCTCATCACCGAGCCGTACCGAGTTTGCCGGGAGGTCGAAGGGGTCGGCTTCAAGACCGCCGATAAGATTGCGCGTAACCTCGGCCTACCAACGGCGGGCCCGCAGCGGGTTGACGCCGGCATTTTGCACAGCCTCGAGGAACTCGAGGGCGAAGGTCATAGTGCCTACCCGGAAGAAGGCTTACTCGAAAAGTCGACCGAACTCCTTGAAGTCGACCGCGCCATCGTCCAGGACCGCATGAAGGTCCTGATGAAGGAGAACGCCGTGGGCGTGCTCGACGCTAAAGGCGTTCGTCTGTTGCAGCTCCGTCCGCAAGAAAACGCCGAGCGCTCCATCGCCACTTCTATTCGGCGTCTACGGGCCACCCCCAGCAGCCTACCAGCTATCCACGCCGAGAAGGCCGTGGCTTGGGCACAGGAACGCGCCGGCTTCGCCTTCTCGGAAGCTCAGTCTGTCGCCGTGATGATGGCCCTGCGCAGTAAAGTGGGCGTGCTCACCGGTGGCCCGGGGACGGGTAAGACGACTATTCTCAAGGCACTCTGCGACATCCTCGTCGCCAAGCGCGTCCGAGTGCTGCTCGGCGCCCCCACCGGCCGGGCCGCCAAGCGTATGCAGGAAGCGACACGCGTCCAAGCCTCGACCATCCACCGCTTGCTGAAGTTTGACCCGGCCGCCGGCGGCTTCACGGCCAACGCCGAGAACCCATTATCCGCGGACTTTGTCATCATCGACGAGTCGAGCATGCTGGATACTAAGCTCGCGGCGGCCTTACTCCGCGCCATCCCCGGCACGGCCCACCTCTTACTCGTGGGTGACGTCAATCAGCTCCCATCCGTCGGCGCTGGTAACGTCCTCGGCGACCTTATTGAATCCGGCGCTGCCGAGGTCACGCGCCTCGACACGGTCTTCCGCCAAGGCGCCCGCTCAGGGATTGTCACCGTCGCCCACGGCATTCTGCACGGGGACACGACCCCACCAACGCTCGTGGAGGACCCGACGAAACTCGATTTCACGCAGGACATCCACTTCGTCCGGGCGGACGACCCAGAGGCCTGCGTGCGCATGGTTACGCGGCTCTGCTGTGAGATTCTGCCGAAGGCGCTCCGGTTCGACCCGCTGCGTGACATCCAAGTGCTCGCCCCGATGCACAAAGGTTCAGGCGGCATTCAGGCCTTCAATACGGCCCTCCAGGAGAAACTCCGCGGGGCCGGGGCGCGCCCAGGACGTATCACCATCGGCGATAAAGTCATTCAAACGCGCAACAATTACGATAAGCTCGTCTTCAATGGGGACTTCGGCGTGGTCCTCGACGTGCAGGCCGAAAGCGGCGACCTACTCATCGACTTCGATGGGACCCGCGTGGAATTAGAGCGGGGCGAGCAAGGCGACTTACACTTAGCCTACGCGGTGAGCATCCATAAGTCGCAAGGGTCCGAATTCCCCGCCGTGGTGGTGCCCCTGCTCCGGCAGCACAGCATCATGCTCGCCCGTAACCTCGTCTATACGGCAGTAACGCGCGGCCGGAAGCAGGTCATCCTCGTCGGCGATCCCACCGCCTACGCGATGGCCGTGCGTAACGCGTCCGACTCTCGTCGCATCACCGGACTGCTGCCCCGTCTGAAAGACGAGGCCTGATCAGACGCGCACGCGCAACGTTCCACGGGTGACGCCGAGTTGGTTGAGGACCTTGAGGTCATTCCAGAGCTCGGTGCCGGTAATCTTGCCATCCAGGAGCGCTTGATAGCGCTCCAAGGTGCGCGTGACCGTGGCGGCATCTTCGTCGACAAATTCGATGCGGAAACGACGCACGCCCAAGGCCAGCAACTCGGTCGCGTATTCGGCGCCAGTCTGGGCGCGCGAATTGTACAAAGTATTTCGGCAACCGGCATCGGCCTTCAGGATGTGTTCAGCCCCGACGCGGTCGCGGAGCTTGACGCGGTGCTTATCGCACGGGCGGCCGCAATCGCGGTAATCCTTACCTTTTGAAAGGAAGGCACAGAATACGCAGTGCTCCATATGGAACATCGGCATGTGCTGGTGGAGGGTGACCTCAAACCACGCGGGCGGGGCGGACTTCAGCAACGCCGCCAGCTGGGCGGAATCAAGGTCATACGAGGCGGTGACGCCTTCGAGCCCGTGATGCTTAACGAGCCACTCGGCGGTGAGGCCATTGGCGATGTTGAGTGAGAAGTCGGCCCGGCGGCGCTTCCCGGCGAAGGCACGAAGGTCGTCGTGGTTACGGACGAGGTAGCCATCGGCTTCGCACGAAAGAACGATCTCGGTGATGCGGTCCTCGCCCTGTTTATGGACGCGCGGGCCCATGGCCCAGAACTCGACCTTACGGCCAGCTTCTTGCTCGTAGGCGCGGACACGGGCGACGGCGGCCCGGAACTTCTTGGGGTCTTCGAATTCAGCGTAGATGACGCGAGCACCCCACGCCAACGCTGGCTCAAGCTGCTCGGGCTCACGGATGACCGTGATGATTTCTGGCCTCGGCAAAGTTGCCGGCACGACTTCAACGGGCACCTGCCAAGCGGCGGAATCCTGCGGCAGCAACGTCCAAGCGGGCGGTACCTGCCGGAGCTCCGTGAGTCGCTCGGAGAGTTCGCGGCGGAGGCGATTGAGTTCGCTGACTGGGACAATGAGAGCGCCTTCGAGGTCTGCCTGGACTTCGCCGACTTCGTAACCTGTATCGCCTAGGCGGCCGAGCTGATCACGGAGGGTATCGACATCCATCGGACGCTTCTCTGCCAGGGCGCAGGGCATCGCGGAATCGGCGGCAACGACGTGCCCTTCCCCATCGTTAAATTCAACGCGTAACGGCTGACCTAGACGGCCGATGACCTTGACCGAAATCGCACGGCGGTAATTTGGCCGCTCACGGTCCCAAGATTCATGTAGGCGCTTATCGAGCTCTTGGTCTTTCGTCTTCCAGAGCAACGCGCCCGGGACGACCAGCGACCAATCCACGTCGGTTCGACCGAAGCGGACGAACGTGAGGCCACCACGAGCGGGCTCGAGGCCATGGACGAAACCGCCCTGCTCGCGTTCGGCCGGCTTACCTTGGTCAAAGACCACGCCATCACCAGGCTTCAAAGGCCCTTCGAGGCGCATCGTCACGCCATTGCTAGCGATGTCGACGACCGTGCCGAGTAACGTCCCGCGCTTCTTGCCGAAGCGGGCATGCACTAGGCGCTGGTTATCGATACCCCGCAGCCAACCCGTGTGGAGGCCACGGGAGAAAGTCATCTGCATCGCATAGTCCTCTTCACGCCGCACCTGTTGGGCGGCATGATCGGCATTGCCGTTTTTTTGGAATGCATCCCAAGCCGCATCCACCGCCCGGCGGTAAGCCTTGGTGATGGCAGCGACGTACTCGGGAGACTTCAGGCGACCCTCAATCTTCAACGACTTTACCCCGGCGCGAATTAAGTCGGGCACCACCTCGATACTCGCTAGGTCCTGGGGCGAGAGCAGGTAGGCCTTATCCCCGAGATCGCGAACGACCCCGTCGACGACCAGCTCGTAGGGCAAGCGGCAAGCTTGGGCGCACTCACCACGATTGGCCGAGCGACCACCGAGCGATTCACTGGTCAGACACTGGCCTGAATAGGCCACGCAGAGGGCGCCGTGGACAAAGACCTCGAGGTCGAGCGGTGCTTTTTTTGTACCCTGTTCGGCTTGGAGCTTCTCAATCTCTGGAATGGACACCTCGCGCCCGAGCACCGCCAAGGACGCACCCAGCTCTTGGGCGTAGTCGACCCCGGCGGCGCTCGTGACCGTCATCTGCGTTGAGGCGTGGATGGGGAAGTCCGGCGAGATGCGGCGAATCAGGCGGCAGATACCAGCGTCCTGAACGATGGCGGCGTCGACCCCTGAGGCGATGATCGTGCGGAGTACCCGGGTGGCCTCGGCGAGTTCGTCGGGGAAAATCAACGTATTGAACGTCACGTACCCTTTGACTCCGCGGCCATGCAGGTAGGCCATGAGGCTGGGCAAGTCGGCTTCCTCAAAATTGTGGGCCCGGACCCGGGCATTGAAGCGCCCCACCCCGAAGAAGATAGCGTCGGCCCCGTTCTCGACTGCGGCCTTGGCGCAATCCCATTCCCCCGCAGGCGAAAGGACTTCGGGCTTTCGGAGGGCGGACTGGAGGGAGGCGGCGGGCACGACCCGACAATGAAGCCACCTTGCCCATAAGGGGAAGCGAGAAAGCGGGGCGATCGGGGCGGGTTTAGCCCTCCAGTCCCTGCTTACATGGTTGCCCAGAAGCGTGGGGAGCCTTTCATTGATGCCATGGCCGACAAGCTCGAAGAAATCTTCAAAATGCAGGAAACGCTGAACAAGCGTATCGGCGTCGAAACCGCCGGTATGACCGAGGAGGAAAAGGTGAAGTGGACCCTTAACTACCTCCGCGCGATGCAGCAGGAGATGGCCGAGCTGACTGACTCCGTGCCTTGGAAGTGGTGGGCCAAATACCAGAAGTTCGACGAGCAAAACGCCCGCGTTGAGGTCATCGACCTCTTCCACTTCCTCATCTCGATTGCCCAGGTCCTCGGTATGTCCGCTGAAGACGTCTATCAGGCCTACCTGAAGAAGAACGCCGTCAACCACCAGCGACAGGACTCGGGCTACGTCCAAAAAGACGAAAACGATTCTCGCCACATCTAAGCTTACCCCGCCCCATGTCGACCCGCACCCCCGCCCGCCGTGGCTTCACGCTCATCGAGCTGCTCCTCGTGATCGCGATTATCGCCATCCTCGCCTCCCTCACCTTCTCCCTCTTTAAGGCGGCCAAGAACGGTAATAACAAGGCCACAGCCAAGGGGGAAATCACGGCCCTCTCCACGGCCAGTGAAATGTACAAGAAGATGTATGGCGACTATCCTTGCCGCAACACGGGCGGGCTCAGCGGCGGCGATGATCCCGGGTTCCGTAAGGACCTCTTCGACCAACTAGTCGGCCGCAAGCGCCTCGTCAGTACGGCCCTCAGCGGCGGCGGCACTTCCGTCGCACTCAAAAACTATAACGACGCGACTCTGCCTGGTGGCTCGACGCGCAAGATGAAGCCCTTTCTCAGCGTTGGCGCGGTGAACTCCAACGACGACAAATCCCTCGGCCTCAGTGACTGGACCGGTGGGGCCGCGGCGGCCTATGAGTTTCGTGACCCTTGGGGTAATCCGTACGACTTCCGTTACCGCATCCTCCCCAGCTCCTCGACGGCAATCCAGAACCCTACAACCGGACTCTTCGCCACGCCCTTTAACCTCTGGCTAACCCCTGGCTTCCTCATCGTCAGCTGCGGCGCGAACTACATTGAACCGACCAATCCCGCCGATGCCCCGAGCTACGCCGACTATTGGGATGATTCTGGTGCGAACCCGATGTCGAAGTCAGGCATCGTCCCCTCTACCTACAGCGACGAGTCCAACGCGGACGGACCGTTCCGCTCGGACAACATCACTAGCTGGACGAACTAAGCCTGCGGGCCGTCCGGCTGCGGTCGGATGCAATGGACTAAACCTACGCACACCCACCACGCCAAAGCGGCCGTGGCTAAAGTGTGCGAGAGGAAGTGTTCCCCCCGCGCGATTTGGTAGAGGCCCATCCAGAGGCCGAACCCGAGGCCGAGCCAAAGGCCCCATGCCCGACGAGCCTTAGGCAGAGACCAATAAAGACAGAGAAGAGCAAAGCCCCCGCTGGCATGTCCGGCGGGAAACGCATTACTAGGGTAGCCGCTCGGCTTCGCTTCAAAAAGCAGGAGGTGTTCCCAAGTACCACCATACATTTTCAGAGCCAGCGGCGTAGCCATCTGACTGACGGCGCGCAGCTGGGTCGCCGCCACCGTGACCGTCGCGAGACAAAGTAAGGTGAACCAAAAAAGTCTTGAAGCCCGCCCCGTGAAAGTCGCCCCCAGTGCACGGATCAAAGTCACCACCGCCAAGAGGATGATGAGGACCTTCGGTCCGTCGTAAGCCAACCACCTCCCCCAACGCGCCTCATGGGGAATTAGCCAAGCCTTACCGTCCCAAAACAGCCCTTGAAACCAAAGGTCAACGCTTTCGCCACCGAGACCCGGAAACCCGAAGAAGACCACCACCACCACGAGGGCGAGGCTCGGCCACAGGAGCGACGGGCGCTCAGCGCTTGGGATTGGCGAGTCCACCTTGGTTAAAGAGCTGGTCGGTGCCCTGATAGAAATCGATGGCCTGTTGCAGAGCTTCGTCATCGCCAGGCGCCGGCACCCGCGGGGCGAGTGCGCCCGTGGCGAGGTCGGCCTGGTACTGCGTGGCATTACGCACCGGCTTAAGGACCGTCAGCAAACCATCGCCGCGCAGCATCGCCACCTTCTGGTAGTTACTGATGAAAGCACGGGGCTGGTAGCCCGGCTGCAGGACATCGGAACCGACAAAGCGCGAGGTGTAGGGCAGGTTAAGTAAGCCCAGCACGGTGGGGGCCGTATCAATCTGGCTCATCATCGGATCAAAGCGACGGGCGTGGATATGGCCAGGGGACCAAATGAAAAGTGGGATCTGATATTTACGGACCTCCAACTCGTTCTTACCAGCGACCGAAGCGCAGTGGTCAGAGACGATGACGAAGACCGTGTCCTTGAACCAAGGCTTGGATTCCGCCGCCTTCAGGAAGGCTCCGATGGCGTAGTCCGTATAAGCTACCCCGCCCTCACGGTTCACGAGCTTGGGGTCGATTTTTCCAGCCGGCCAAGTGTAGGGACGATGGTTGGAAGTCGTCATCACGAAGTGATGGAATGGCTTACCCGCTGCATGGGCCTTATCGGCCTCCTCGAGAGACCAAGCGAACGAGTCCTCGTCACACACCCCCCAAGCGTTGGCGAAAGTCGGCTTCTTGCCGGCCGCCAACTGACGCGGTAGATCGACGAGACGATAGCCATTCGCCCCGAAGAAGTAGTTCATGTTATCGAAGAACCCATCGCCACCGTAAATGAAAGCGGTGTCGTAGCCCGCCTGCTTCAAGACCGAACCCAAGGTGCATAAGTCTTCGCAGCCCTTGCGACGCAGCACCGACTGTCCCGGAATCGGCGGGATGGAGAGTGATAGGGCCTCCATGCCACGCACCGTGCGCGTGCCGCCCGCGTAGCAATGGCGGAACCAGAGCGAGTCTTTAGCGATGAGGTCGAGGTTAGGCGTCAGGTTCTTAGCCGCGTAGGCAGGGTCGCCGTAGCAACCGAGGAACTCAGCGCTCAGACTCTCAATGGTGATTTGGATAACGTTCAAGCGGCGGGCGGGGCCAGCTGGCTTCACCTCACGCGTGATACCGTCGGGCTTATCGGCCTGCAGGCGCTTGGACAGCCCAGCGATTGGGTCGGACTTCGCCGAGGGGTAAAAGCGCTTCCACTCGAGTTGATTGGCCCAGAAGGCCGCCAAGAAGGAATACTCTCCGTTCTTAGAGAGCTCGGTGTCGAAGCTGTTGGCAAAACTTGGCTGGGGATCGCCCATGTGTCGCAGACCCGCGACCAAGCGTTCGCCCACGCCTGTATGGACGGTTGAAGCCGCTTTGAGGTCATGTCGGCCGACGGCGTAGGCGGAGACCAAGACCAGCAACAACGGCGTGCCCATCCAAGCCAACGTCCGCCAGCGGGGCGTAACGTCTTCCGTGGCCCCTTCGGCCCACAACTGCGTGCAGCCTAAGCGGCGCCAGACGAAATAGAAACCCGCGGCGACCAAGAACACCGCCGCCACGATGAGCGGGAGGTTGTAGGACTCCTGGATATTCTTCAGTACCTCGGTCGTGTAGATCAAGTAGTCGACCGCGATGAAGTTAAAGCGGACGCTAAATTCTTCCCAGAAAAGGATTTCGGAAACCTTCCAGAACGTAAACAAGAACGCCCCGAAGCCCCAAGCGGGGAGCAGCACCCAACGGCGCCAGAACGCCCCACCGATGAGGCTCAAGCCCGCGAACGGTAGCGTCAGGAACCAAGCCATCAGTCCATCGAAAAGGAACCCGATGAACAGCGAAGCAAACGTCGGTAGTCCCCAAGACACCTCGCCAGCCGAGACCAGCAGAAAGCCGAGTCGCAAGGCCGTGCCGAGCGAGAGGTAAGTTAAGGCTAGTAGCCATGTGCCACCTTGGCGGGTCCGAAGGTTCCGAAGAAGCAGTGCTTTCACGCTGGCACGATGCCTGCAAACCGCAGGCGGGAGCGAGCCTTTTTGGAGCCACGAGGTGGCGGTTGGTTAGTTACTTCTCTGGCACCTCGTCGACGCCGGAGCCGCCCCAGGGATGGCAGCGCCCGAGGCGTTTGAGACCAAGCCAGAGCCCCTTTAAAAACCCGAATCGCTCCAAACTTGTCGCCATATAGCAAGAGCACGTGGGGTAGAAGCGACAACCCGAACCGGGGATCAGGTGGAGCGGCTTGGAGAGGAACTTCTTGTAGAACGCGACCGCCCCCAAGGCGCAACGTGCCAACCAAGATGGCGGCGGGGCGCTCATTCGGCCTGCTTGGACGCTTTCGCCACGGCTCCGGCGACAGCGACGGCGTAAATCCGTCGCAAGTCCTTGAGCGGCTTGCGCAGTAAACTCGGGCGGGCGATGAGGACGACCTCCCACCCCGCCGGCAAAGCCTCCGGATCGGTCTGGAAGAGCTCACGCGCCAGGCGTTTGGCCCGATTCCGGTTCACTGCTAACGGAATAGCCTTTTTGGCGACCACGACGGCAAAGCGCGCAGGCTCGACTTCGGCCCCCACCTCCGCTGGGCCGATATTCAAAAGAAAAGGCCCGCAGTCGAGCCGCGAGCCTTGGGAGCGGAGGCGTTGGAAATCGGCCGAGGCACGAATCCGACGTTCCCGCGGAAGACGCATGCGCTTACTTCCAGGAAGCGGTACCGAGGCGCTTGCGGCCGAGCTTACGACGAGCAGCGATGACCTTACGGCCGCCCTTGGTCTTCGAGCGGGCGAGGAAACCGCACTTGCGGGCGCGGGAGATTTTAGATGGGCGGTAGGTGGGTTGCATGGCGTTTGAAGGGGATAGCCAAGAACACCCCGCCCAGCCTGTCAAGCCCCACGCTTCCCGGCTTGGCAGGACGCCCTAGGAGGGGAAAGATGGGGGTAATGAGCCCCGAAGAAGGAAAGAAGCGCCCCCTACCCCAGCGCGCCTACCTGAACCAAGAGTTCATGTGCAGCCCCCAGGCCAGGACCATCCGCGTCATGACGGAGCTCACCGAACCCCACCTCCGGTTCAAGAAATACAACGTCCGCAACACGGTCGTCATGTTTGGTTCGGCCCGCACCCTGCCCCTCGAACAGGCCCGTAGCCAATATGATGAGGTCAAAGCGCTCATCGCCCGGGGCGAGTGTTCCGGTGCAGAATGCTCCGCCCGACTGCGCATTGCGGAAATGAACCTGCGCAGCGCCCCTTACTACGAAGCCTGCCGCGAACTCGCCTACGAAATGACCAAGTGGTCACTCTCGCTGCCCGAGTGGCAGCGCTTCTTGGTCTGCTCGGGCGGGGGCCCTGGTATCATGGAGGCCGCCAATCGCGGGGCCTTCGAAGCCGGCGGCCGTTCGGTCGGCCTCGGCATCGCCCTGCCCTTCGAGCAAAGCCATAACCCTTACATCACCCCAGAGCTCGACCTCGAATTCCATTATTTCTTCGTTCGGAAATACTGGTTCCTCTACCTCGCCAAAGCGTTGGTCGCTTTCCCGGGCGGCTTCGGGACGTTCGACGAGCTCTTCGAAATGTTGACGCTCATCCAAACGGGCAAGACAAAGAAGCATTTTCCGATACTGCTCTTCGGTTCGGAGTTCTGGAAGAAACTCCTGAACTTCGAGGTCTTACACGAGTGGGGCATGGTCTCACCCGAAGACCGCAACCTGTATGTACACGTGGACTCGGTGCAAGAAGCGCGCGACGCCCTGATTAGTATCATCACCGAGAAGTATCTACAGGATGGCAGCGAACCCAACGACTGACGGTGTGCTGGTCGCTTGGACGACCTTGCCAACGCGGGAAGAGGCCGACCAGCTGGCCGCGGGCGCGGTGGCCGCGCGGCTGGCGGCGTGCGCGCAAGTGGAGGGCCCCGTTCGCTCCCATTATGTCTGGGAAGGCCAAGCGCAGGCTGAAGATGAATACCGTATCACCTTCAAACTCACCGCAACGCAGGAACCGATCTTACGGACCTGGGTTCACAGCCGCCATCCGTACGCTGTGCCGCAATGGCTCGCCGTCCCCGCGACTCACGTGAGCCCCGCCTACCAAGCCTGGGTTCTCGGCATCCGCTAAAGCCCCATGACGACTAACACCCTCGAAGCCCTCCTCTACTTCCTCCTCGGCCTTGGCCTGCTGAGCGCCTGGACTTACGAGTACCTGAAGCGGTGGCGGACGAACGGCCCCGAAAGTTTTTGGCCGGGCACCTCCAGCGCCCCCTGGCAGGCCTCGCTCCTCATCGCCGCAGTGATGATCTTAATCACTATCGCCGAAACAGCGGTCGAGCATCGCTTGGGCGTGACGACCCAACAGTCCACCATCGCTCCCTCATTCCTCCTCGCGATGCTCGGCGCGTCGGTGATCGAAGAAGCGGTCTTCCGAGGCTTCACCGCACCGAGTTATTTCGGTGGCCGCAAACTCCTCGCGCTCATCCTCATCGGTTCCGTGGTGTTCAGCGCTATTCATGGCTTCGACCTGCAAAGCACCCAAGGACGCATCAGTGCCATCTTTGCTTTCGTGACTTCTATCTGGCTCTACTTGGCTCGGTTCAATCCACTGAATCCGGAGCGCTCGCTCATCCCGTGTTTTACGGGACATGCCGTGCGTAATCTGGCAGTGTTCGGCGTTAAATGGGCACAAGGCTTCATAAACTGGAATTAGGGAATCTTCCTTAGCAAAACCATTGCAACAGCGGTGGGTTTTGGGTGTCTTAAACGCACCCCCATGAATACTCCCGAAAGCAATAACCGTCGCGACTTCCTGAAGCTGAGTGCCCTCGCTGGCCTCAGTTTAGGCTTTGGTGCAATTCCGACCGCCGAGGCGGCACCAGACCCCAAGAACCTGAAGCTCCAAGGGCCCAACGAAATCGGCGTCACGCGCCCCCGCCCCGCCGGCAATAAGCCCGTGTGGGACCTCCAGACCAAGCCCCTCCAGAAGGTCCGTTGTGCATTCATCGGCCTTTCCCGCGGCTCGACGCACCTCAACTCCGCACTGAACATCGACTTCGCCGAAGTCGTTGCCGTCTGCGATATCAACCAAAACCGCGCCAAGGGTGCCGCCGCCAAAGTCAAGGCTGCCACCGGTAAGGAACCCGCCATCTACATGGAGAACGAAGACTCCTGGGAGCAGATGGTGGCCCGGGACGACATCGACGTGGTCTATATTTCGACCCCGTGGGAATGGCACGTGCCGATGGCCGTCAAAGCCATGGAATGCGGCAAGCACGCCTTCGTCGAAGTCTCCGCCGCTGTCTCCGTCGACGAGTGCTGGAAGTTGGTCGACACTTCCGAGAAGACCCAGCGCCATTGCGCAATCATTGAAAACTGCTGCTACGGCGACGAAGAACTCTTCGTCCTCAATATGGCCCGCCAAGGCTTCTTCGGCGAGCTCAAGCACGCCGAGTGCGCCTACATTCACGACCTTTCGCAGGGCGTCCTCTGGCAGCTCGGCAGCGAAGGTGGCTGGCGCCGCAACTACCACACGTTCATGGACGGCAACCTCTACCCCACCCACGGCCTTGGCCCCGTGGCACAGTACATGAACATCGGCCGTGGCGATTCGTTCAAGTTCGTCGTCTCGGTCTCGTCGCCCGAGTTCAACCTCACGCAATACCGCGACGCCAAGAACCCCAACGGCGGTAAGCACAAGGACGAGAAGTACGTCTGCGGCGATATGAATACCTCCATCATTAAGACACAGCTCGGCCGGACGATTATGATCCAGCATGACGTGGTCAGCCCGCGCCCCTACTCGCGTATTAACGCGCTCAGCGGCTCGCAGGCGACGTTCTTCGGCTACCCCGGTCGCCTCGCCGTCCACCCCGCGAACCCGCATCCCTCGATCAAGGGCATGAAGCTCAGCTCCCACAGCTGGCTCCAAGATGAAAAGCTCGCTGCGTTCATGAAGGCCAACGCCCACCCGCTCATCAAGAAGGTCGGTGAATCCGCTAAGAAGGTCGGCGGTCACGGTGGCATGGACCACGTGATGAACTTCCGCATGCTCGACTGCCTGCGCCAAGGCATCACCCCGGACATGACCGTCTACGATGCGGCTGATTGGTCCGCGATTCTCGAGATCTCCGTTCGCTCGGTGAAGGACGGCTCGATGCCGATCCAGTGCCCTGACTTCACGCGCGGCGGCTGGAAGACCATCAAGCCCCTCGGCATCGTCTCCTAAGCGAGGCGCCCAGAGTTCCCCACGAGACCCGGCCACTTGGCCGGGTCTTTTGTTTCGCTCCTAACTAAGCCGGGTCGATCCCTCATCCCTCCCGTCAGATTCCCTGCGTTGAGGGGACTGTGCGGCTACCCAAGGCTTGACTGTATTCCAAATTGGAATGTATTATGTCCCTCCCTGAATGGCACCTCCAGCCGACGCCTGAATTCATCCGCACCACCCAAACCTACGAAAAGAAACACCCCGACGAGCTCGCCGCGACCCTCGCTAACCTCCAAGAACGCTACCTTCCCCGTCTGCACCACGCCCGCCACGCCGGCCTCGTCCATGCCGGTTGCCTGCATCATGAAGGCCGCGGCATCATCGCCATCGACCAGCATGGCCAAGGACCACACCTTCGCGAAACCCGACTCTACGCTTACCCAGACGACAGCACACGCACCCTCCACCTCCTCCTGATTGCAGATAAATCCACCCAGAAGCGCGACCTCCGCCTCGTCTACGAACTCCTCGATCATCTCCGCACCGACCCATCCCATGGCTGAACTCATCACACCGACCCGCTCCACCCGCTACCGAAACGTAGAAGACCTCCGTAGGGCAGGCATCATTTCGGCGGAAACCGCCCAGCGCGTCCGCGCGGCCGGAGAACGCACGAAGGTGATCACCCATCTCGTGTGCCAGCGGCTGAAGGCCGGCCTCTCCCAGAAAGAGGTCGCGACACGCCTGCGACGAACCCAAAGCTGGGTCTCCAAGTTCGAGGACCAGACCGACGCCGAACTGACGCTCGGGGAAATCCAAGCCTACTGCCAAGCGGTCTCAGGCTCGTTCTCGCTGAAGTTCGGACGACCGACCAGGTCGACTTGAAAGGGATTCAGGGTTGCTCCAAATACCCCGCGCGAAAGACTCTCCGCATGGCTCCTCCTGCCGACCTCGCGTCCTGGACCGCCGGTCTCATCACCCGTTCGGGAGAGGAGACCGAACGGGCCGCCGAGGCGTTTGCAGCCCTCTTGCCGCCTGATACGGTGCTCACCCTCCAGGGCGACCTCGGCACGGGCAAGACGACCTTCGTACGCGGTCTCGTGCGCGGCCTAGGCGTCACGGGTGACATCACCAGCCCCTCCTTCGCACTGCTTAACATTCATGAGGGCCGTCGCCAGGTCTTCCACGTCGACGCCTACCGACTGAAGTCCGGCGCCGGGCTCGATGACCTTATGATTTGGGACGTGGCGAAGTCGCCCTGGAACGTGCTCGTGGAATGGCCCGAACGCGTGGCCACCCACCTTCCTCGCGGGCTCTGGAAACTAAAGACCTCCATCCTTGCGGATGGAGGCCATCGTTACGAACTAACGCTGCCGGGGTAACCCGACGGCTTACTTGTCGAAGCGCTTGCGCTCGTTTTCCGTGAGGTAACGCTTACGCATGCGGATGAAGTTCGGGGTGATCTCGACCATCTCGTCGGACTCAATGTACTCGAGGCAGGCCTCGAGGGACATCTGGCGCATCGGCTTGATCTTGGCTGCGTCATCGGAACCAGAAGCGCGCACGTTCGAGAGCTTCTTGTTGATGACGAGGTTGATCTCGAGGTCGTTATCCTTGCAATGTTCGCCCACGATTTGACCCATGTAGATTTCGTCGGTCGGCTTCACGAAGAAGTCACCGCGGTCATACAGACGGTCCAAGGAGTAGGCCGTGACGGCGCCACCTTCTCCACCAATCATCACGCCGGCGGCACGGTGCGGGGCTTCGCCGCGGACTGGTTCATAACCGAGTAAGTTGTGGTACATGACCGCTTCGCCACGGGTGGTGGTGAGCATCAGGGTGCGGAGACCGAAGAGGGCGCGGGAAGGAACCTTGAATTCCATGTGAATCCAGCCGCTGGTGCCGGCCTTGGCATCCATCGAACGGAGTTCGCCACGACGACCGAGGACGAGGGACATCACGTCACTCTGCGAGGCTTCCGGGCAGTCGACCGCCAAGGTTTCGACTGGCTCGCACTCGACGCCATCAATCTGCTTCATGATGACGGTGGGCTTACCCACGGAGAGTTCGAAGCCTTCGCGGCGCATCGTTTCGATGAGGACGCCCAAGTGCATGAGGCCACGGCCGGACACCTTCCAAGAGTCATCCCCCGTGACGCGGTCGACGCGGAGGGCGACGTTCTTTTCGAGTTCCTTGATGAGGCGCTCGCCGACCTGGCGGCCGGTGACGAACTTTCCGTCGCGACCAGCAAAAGGCGAATCGTTGACGCGGAAGGCCATGGTCACAGTGGGCTCGTCGACACTGACAGGAGTCATGGGACGGGGGTTCTCAAAGTCGGTGATGGTCGCGCCGATTTCGACGTGATCGAGGCCGATGACGGCACAGATATCGCCGGCGGAGACTTCCTGGGACTTAACGCGACCGAGGGCCTCAAAGACTTCGACCTCAAGGACGCGCTGCTTGAACTGTTCACCGCTACGGGCGACCATCATGACAGGCATACCGGGGGCAATCTTGCCGGCGGTCACGCGGCCCACCGCGATACGGCCGACGTAATCGGAGTAAAGCATGGCAGTCACCATGATCTGGAGGGGGTTGGCGAGGGCCTCGGCGCGGGACTTGAAGCCAGCAGCGGCACCGCGGGAAGAACCTTCAGCGTAGGGCTCAGGGATTTTGTCGACGATGGTGTAGAAAAGGTCCATCAGGTCCTTCGGGCGCTGACCTTCGACGGTCTTGGCGCGGTCGAGGGTACCCCAGCCTTCGCGGCCGGAAGCGTAGACGATCGGGAAGTCGAGGGCGGACTCCGGCGCATCGAGGGCGACGAGCAAGTCGAAGACTTCGTCGACAACGGCGTCAGGGCGGGCGGAGGCCTTGTCGATTTTGTTGATAACGACAATCGGCTTGAGACCAAGCGCGAGGGCCTTCGAGAGCACGAAGCGCGTCTGCGGCATCGGGCCTTCAAAGGAGTCAACGACGAGGAGGCAACCATCCGCCATGTTAAGCACGCGTTCGACTTCGCCGCCGAAGTCCGCGTGGCCCGGGGTGTCGATCAGGTTGATCTTATATTCCTTCTGATCGCGCGGATCGGTCCACTTGATGGCGCAATTCTTCGCGGTGATGGTGATGCCACGTTCACGCTCGAGGTCACCCGAGTCCATGATGAGGCCGTGCTGGCCACCGGCGAGCTTGTCGAGGTCTTCGGCACGGAACATGCCGGACTGGTAAAGTAGGCGGTCGGTGAGAGTGGTCTTGCCATGGTCGACGTGGGCAATGACTGCGATGTTACGGAGATTCATCTGTAAAGGCCTTACGCATAGGAAAAACACCCTCGGTGCAAGGGGAATAAGGCGTCCCAGCCCACTTAGTGGGCATTTTTACGCTTCCGTCACTCGGGGAGGGCCTCAGGCCAAGCCATCTCGGACCAAGACGGCCTCAGAATCGAGGTCCCGGCCCATGAAATCGCGAAAAACCTCCTCGGCGGGCTCAGAATTGCCCTTAGCGAGGATTTTAGCCCGTAATTCACGCCCAACCTTGGGATTAAGGACACCCTCCTTGAGGAAGCGGGTAAAGGCATCGGCTTCCAGGGCCTCCGCCCACTTATAGGAGTAATAGCCAGCCGCGTAGCCGGTGGCGTCTGAAAAGAGGTGGTTGAATCGGCGAGCCATGGAAGGGAGGCGGCGGGTCGTCCGAGTCTGCCAAGCGCCAAGGTCATCATTCCAATGCTGATCGAGGTCGGCGTCCTTCAGTTCCTGGGCACGGATGTGCAGGTCGAGGTCGAGCTTCGAGAAACAGAGCTGCCGCATGCAGGTGGAGGCCGCACGGAAATTCGCGGCCGCTTCCAGTTTAGCAAGGAGCTCGGTCGGCAGGGTCGCGTCCGTCTCGTGGTGACGAGCGAAGAGCGCGAGAGACTCCTCTTCCCAACACCAGTTCTCGAGAATCTGCGAAGGCAACTCCACAAAGTCCCAAGCAACGCGTACGCCGGCGAGGGATTCGACTTCGACCTCGGAAAGGACGTGGTGCAGTAAGTGGCCGAACTCGTGGAAGACCGTGGTGACTTCGTCGTGCGTCAGGAGGGCCTGCTTATCGCCGACCGGTGGCGTGAAGTTGCCGCACATCAAGCCGAGGTGCGGGGCGAAGGAACCATCGCGACGCGGGCCGCCGGTTCGGAAGAAATTCATCCAAGCGCCACCGCGCTTCGATTCGCGAGGGAACCAATCGGTGTAGAAGGAACCGAGGTGGCGGTTACCATCCCGGACTTCGTAGAAGCGGACTTCGGGATGCCACACGGAGACAGGATCGCCGTCCACGCGCGGGTCAGCCGCCCGGACGACCTGACGTGTCCCCGTGGCCGCATCGACGTAGACGGTATCACGGCCCACGACTTGGATGCCGAAAAGACCGCCGAATAATTTGAACATGCCAGCAATCACGCCATCAACGGGGAACCAAGGGCGCAGGGCTTCATCGTCGAAACCGTGTAGCTCGCGCCGCATCTGCTCAGAATAGTAGCCGAACTCCCAGGGGTGCAACACGCGGACAGCATCGCCAGCCTTCTTGGCACGATAGGCTTCGAGCTCCGACATCTCCGCCTCAAACTTAGGGCGAATACGTTTCGCCATGTCCTCAATGAACGACAGGGCGGTGGCGCCGTGGCGAGCCATACGACGAGCCGTGGTGAAATCGGCGAAGTGGGCCTTGCCGAGGAGGCGGGCCTTCTCGTCGCGCAGGGCGAGAATCTCGGAAACGAGTGCGGTGTTATCCCACTTCTCCTTGTGGCCAACTTGGGTCAGGGCTTCCCAGCAGAGCCGGCGGAGGTCGTCGTCCTGCGCATACTGGAGCGCCGGAGAAACGGAAGGCTGCTGGAGCGTGAAGCGCCAAGCTTCGGGGCGACTCTTAGCGGTGGCAGACTGCTTAGCGGCGGCGAGGGCGCTGGCCGGGAGGCCAGCCAAACGGGCTTCGTCGGTAACGAAGTGCTCCCAGTCATTCGTCGAATCGAGGACGTTCTCCGAATACTTCTGCGTCTTCGCGGCGAGGGCGGCATTGAGCTCAGCGAGTCGTTGCTTTTGTGCGGCCGGAAGGTCCGCGCCATTCTCCTCGAAATCAGCCATCGTCTCCTGCAGGAAACGGCGACGCACACCCGTCAACGCCTGGGCTTCGGCGGTGGCGGCGTACGCCTTGAAGACGGCCCAGATCTCGGCGTCGAGCGTGAGCGAGGTATAGAAGGCCGTGACCTCTGGGAGGAGCGAATTGTAAGCGGTGCGGAGAGCGGGAGAATTCAGGACCGCATCGAGGTGGGTGACTAAGCCCCAGCCGCGACCGAGCTCGCGCGTGGCGCTCTCGAAGCCCAGCAGGACGTTGTCATAAGTCAGCGCGGAGCCAGAAAGTTTCTTGAAGCCATCGACGTTGCTGCGGGCACGGTGCAGGGCCTCCCGAATGTCCGGCTCAATCGTGACTGGCTGGAGTTGGCTCCAATTGAAGAGAAAATCGTCTTTGAGAAAAGGGTGCACCACCCGAAGGTGCCCCAAAAGAGGGTAATTTCAAGGTTGGTTGGCAGGAATATGCGACGGCTTTCGGCCGTAATCGGGCAGTCAGGCTTGCGAACCGCAATGGATAGCCCAAATGCTTTCGTCATGAGCAATCTGCCCGTGCTGCCCGTCCAGCACCTCGAGGTCATTCCGACCAAGGGTGGTACGGCCGTCTTCTTGGTCACTGAGCGCAAGACGATCGTCATCCAGGTCGACGCCTCGGTCGGCGAAGCCTTGCTGGCTGCCTTGGCCGGGAAGGTCGCTGATCGTCCGCAATCGCACGACCTGATGTTACACCTGCTGCTCGGCTTAGACGCCATGGTCGGGCATGTCGTCATCCTGGAGGTTAAAGATGGCGTGTTCTTTGCCCGTATCGTCCTAAGCCAAGAGGGCCCCGTCGCCCGCAAGGTAGCCGAAATCGATGCGCGTCCCAGCGACGCTTTGGTGCTGGCGGTGAAGGCCAAGCGTCCAGTCTTCCTTAGCCGCCAAGTGATCGAAGCCTGCGAAGACATGACGGAGACGCTCGCCCGCCTCCGGAAGCAGGCGTGAGTACTCCCCTGCCCGACCCGCAGGTCGCCGGTACCCGTCCATCGGTGCTCGCGCCGATGCAGGATGTCACCACCACGGGCTTCATGCGCGTCATCGGACGGCGCGAGGGGCCTGACTGGTTCGTGACCGAGTATTTCCGTGTGCATGAATCGTCGACGCCGGAAAAACACATCGTCGACTCGCTCCTGAACCACGGCACGGGACGCCCAGTCTTTGCCCAGTTGATTGGCGAAGACACGCCCCACATGGTGCGTACGATCAAGCTGCTGCAGAAATACCCAATCGCGGGCATCGACCTCAACATGGGCTGCCCGGCCCCCAAGGTTTATCGAAAGAACGTCGGCGGCGGCTTACTCCGCGACCCAGCCAAGATCGACGAGCTCCTCGGAGTCATGCGGGCGGAAACGCCTGGACGCTTCACGGTGAAGATGCGCATCGGCTTCGAGGATCAACGCCACTTCGACGCCATCCTCGCGCTGGTCGCCAAGCACCAGGTCGACCTGCTCACGGTCCACGGCCGCACGGTCAAAGGGCTCTACTGGTCCGAGGTCGACTACGCTGCTATCACGCATGCGGTGAAGTCGGTCCCCTGCCCGGTCATCGCCAACGGGGACGTGACGAGCTCTGCCAAAGCCCAGCGACTCCTCGCCGAGACGGGTGCTTGGGGTATGATGATGGGCCGCCACGCCATCCGGAATCCGTGGATTTTCCAGCAATGGCGGGCCGTCCAGCAAGGCCGGGCGCCGTTCGCGCCCACGCTCGGGGACGTCCGGCAGTACATCCAAGAAATCGCCGAAGAATGCTGCGACCAGGCGATGGCCGTCGACCGCCAGGCCGGCCGCCTGAAGAAATTCCTGAATTTTATCGGCCTCTCCATCGACACTGAGGGACGCTTCTTGTTCGAGATGCGTCGCACAGAAACGATGTCAGATCTCCTGAAATGCTGCGACGCTCACCTCCTCGGTGCCCGTACCACGGAGCGCTACCCCGAAGAACCGCACCGCGGACTCATTGCGCGACCGACGCGCGAGACCCAGCAAGGTTGCGAGCTTTAATCAGTCGCTCTTCACCGCACCACGCAGCCGACGGTCACGGGCTAAGACTAGCAAGAGCGGGCCACCAATCACCAATAGCGACCAAAGGCCGGTGACCAAGGCGACGAACGTGCCGAGACTACAGGCGCAGGATTGCTTGCGGCGCAGCACTAGGTACCACGGCACGCAGAGGGCCAAGCCGACGAGCGAGGCCTTACTCGTGCGCAGGAGCGATGACTCTAAAGCAGACTCATCGGTGCGGACGCGGCGCAGGAGAATGGCTGTCCAGACAATCCACGAGACCAGCCAAGCGACGAGGATACCGATGATGAACGCACCGCTCTCGAACTCCTTGGGATTCGCGCCAGGCAGGAAATAATAGACATCGAGCAACGCGAACAACGGCAGTGCCACGAGAAAAGCTGTGCAAAAAGCGGCCCCGAGGAGTCGCGGCCACAGCGCCGCGGGCTGCGCCGAGAGGGTCAGCGAAGGCGCCAGCGGCAGGAAGAAGACGCCGGACTGCAGGAGGGCAAAGGCCCAATAGAGCATCATCGGCACGACCTCGATGGTACTTTCCCCGAGGTGCTCCCAGTTAATACGGAAAACGTTTCCGCCCAAGAGGTCACTCAGTTCGGGGGCGTCCCCAAGGCTTAAAGACAACACTAGCTCCATCACTGCGTTGAACAAGAAGGCCAAGGGAATCGAGAAACAAAAAACCTTCAGAAGGGGTCTCATGGGGATAAAAACAGGGTATTTCCCGCAGCCGTCGGGGCGAGTTTAAACAGCCCCCCTTGACTCTGCCTGCAGACCTATAAAGTGATAGGCATGATCAACCTCACCGAAGCCGCCGCCCAACAGGTCCAGGTGCTGAAGAAAGCCCAAGCCAACCCGGAGTCGATCCTCCGCGTCCTCGTTGAGACTGGCGGCTGCTCCGGCTTCGAATACGGCATGGCGTTCGACATGCGCAAGGACGGCGACCTCGAGTTCGAAAGCCAGGGCCTGAAGATCCTTATCGACCCCACCAGCCACGCCTACCTCGACGGCTCCACCGTACATTTTGACGACGGCCTGCACGGCAAGGGTTTTGAAGTGCGCAACCCCAACGCCAGCAGCACCTGCGGCTGCGGAAAATCTTTTAGCTAACACCATGAAGCCCCTCCTCCTACTCCCCCTCGCCGTCGGCGTCGCGGTCGCCCTCTTCGCCGCCACCTCCCCTTCCGAAAACAAGCCCATGACCAAAGCCGAAACCTCCTCTTCGAAAGCCCCGCAAGTCCTCGTCACCCTCGACGACGGCAAAGGGGGCGTTAGCAAGCCGCAGCTCGTCGACAAGATTGTCCGTACCGATGCCGATTGGGCCGCCCGTCTGACGCCAGCGCAGTATGAAGTCTGCCGCGCCAAGGGCACGGAACGCCCCTTCTGCGGCACCCTGCTCGATAACAAGAAGACCGGCACCTACCACTGCGTTTGCTGCGAACTCCCGCTGTTCTCTTCCGACGCCAAGTTCAACTCTGGCACAGGCTGGCCGAGCTTCTTCCAGCCTGTCTCCAAGGAAAACGTCGCGACCATCACCGACAAAAGCCATGGAATGTCCCGCACGGAAATCCTCTGCGCCCGCTGCGATTCCCACCTCGGACACGTCTTCGAAGACGGCCCCAAGCCGACGGGCCTGCGCTATTGCCTGAACTCCGAATCGATGAAGTTCAAGGAACGCGCCGGCGAAAAGAAGTAAGCGGCGCTTACTTCTTTTTAGCCTTGGTCTTGACGGCCGCCTTCTTCACTGGGGCGGCCTTCTTCTTGGCTACAACCTTGACCGGCTTCTTCGCGGCAGGCTTTTTAGCCGCAGGCTTCAGAGCCTTCTTAGCCACCGGCTTCGGAGCCTTCTTCGCAGCGACTTTCTTAACGACCTTCTTGGCTACAGGCTTGGCAGCGGTCTTGGACTTCTTAGCCGGCGCAGCCTTAGCCTTCTTAGCCGGCTGCTTGGCGGCAGGCTTTGCGGCAGGCTTTGCGGCCTTGGCAACGGGCTTGGCCTTGACCGCCTTGACCTTGACCGGAGTCGGCTGGAGCAACGCACGTTCTTCGGGCGAGCCCTTGACGAACTTCCAGAGCGTGGCCTTTAGGTTTTCAAAACCTTCAAGAGAGTAGCAGGAAATTGGCACGACGAGGACGGGCACCTTCTCGCAGAACTTCGCGAGGTTAGCGGCCGCTTCGGGGAGATCCATCTTGTTGGCCACGACCAAGCGAGGCTTGCGCGCGAGGATCGGCGAATAGAGGGCGAGCTCGCGCTCGAGGATACGGAAGTCGTCCCAGGGCTTGCGGTTCTCGCTACCAGCCATGTCCAAGATGAACACAAGCAAGGTGCAGCGCTCGATGTGACGGAGGAACTGGTGGCCGAGGCCACGGTTCTCGTGCGCGCCTTCGATCAGGCCAGGAATGTCAGCCATGAAGATACGACCAAAGGTTTCCGGGTACTCGATCACGCCCACGTTGACGTGCAACGTCGTGAACGGATAGGGCGCCATCTTCGGACGGGCCGCGGTGAAAGCATTAGTGAGCGTCGACTTCCCAGCATTCGGGTAGCCCACGAGGCCGATGTCGGCAATCGTCTTAAGGACTAATCGATACGTACCGAACTCACCCGGGTAGCCAGGGGTCGTGCGGCGGGGAGCTTGGTTGACCGAGCTTTTGAAGTTCATGTTCCCCATGCCGCCCTTGCCACCGGCGAGGATGACTACGCGTTCATTGTGTTCAGTCAACTCGGCGAGCAAGCGGCCCGAAACATCGTCGACTACCTGCGTGCCTGGAGGGACGCGGAGAATCAAATCTTCGCCATCGGGACCCGCGCACTGGCGGCCCATACCCGGCGTACCGTTGCGAGCGCTGCGGTGCGGCTGCCAACGGTAGGCCTGGAGGTCGCCCTCGTTACGATCGCAAAGCAGAACCACGTCGCCGCCCTTGCCGCCGTTACCGCCGTCGGGTCCGCCCTTCGGGATGAACTTCTCGCGACGGAAGCTGACGCACCCGTGGCCACCGGCTCCGGACTTAAGGATGACTTTGGCTTCGTCGATGAACATGCCCCCAAAGTAGGGCCTCGTCGCCTCGCAGGGCGAGGAGGAAAGCGTCGGACTCGCCTAAACTCAGCGCTCCAGTCCGCGGGAACGGCGCAACCAGCGCTCCAGCGGGGCGAAGAAAACGAGGTCGGCCAGCAAGCCGACGAGCATGACGACCGCCATGACGCCCATGACTTGGTCCATGCGGAGCAACTCGCGACCGGCGTTGAGCAAGGAGCCCAAGCCAAAGCCCGTGACGATGACAACGAAGATTTCGGCGGCCATCAGCGAGCGCCAAGCGAAGGCCCAGCCTTGCTTCATCCCACTGAGGACACCCGGTAAGGCCGCAGGGAAAATGACGCGGGACCAGAGGTGCCAGCCCTTGGAGCCCATCGTCTGGGCGGCGCGGAGGTAGAGCGGCTGCACGTTCAGGACGGATTCCTGCACGGCGATCACAACGGCCCACAAGGTGCCCATGACTACCACGAAGAGGACGGCTTCCTCGCGGATGCCAAACCAAAGCAACGCCAGTGGCACCCAGCAGACCGAAGGCAAGGTCTGCAGGCCCAAGGCGAGCACGCCAAAGGTATCGCGCACCCAGCGGACGCGGGCGCAGAGAGCGCCCAGGGGGATACCGATGGCGGCACCGATGGCGAAGCCGATAATCAGGCGACGCATCGTCACCCAAGTGGCCGGTAGGAGTTCGCCTTTCTGGATAGCGGCGAGGTACTGGCCGGACTCAAAGGAGGCCTGATCGAAGAGCGCCCACCAGAACCATTGCAGGATGTGCGATGGGGCCGGCACGAGCACGTCATTGACGTGGCCCGCACGCACGAACCATTCCCAGCCACCGAGGACGGCGAGGGCAATAAAGGTCGGAATGACAAAGCGCGGGAGTTTCATGGCCTTACTGCTTGTCCGCGGTGAGATGAGAGGAAAGTGCCGTGGTGACTTCGGCGGCGAGGTTCGCCAAGGCCGGATCGTTCATCCGGCGTGGGCGCGGTAGGTTAACGTCGAACACCTGCTGAACTCGGCCCGGATTAGGCGAAAATAACACGACGCGGTCGCCAAGGCAGACGGCCTCGCGGATATTGTGTGTGACCAGAACGATGGTCTTCTTGCGCTTCGTGAAAATTTCCTGGATGTCGCCGTAGAGCTGCTCGCGCGTCAAAGCGTCGAGGGCCGAGAACGGCTCGTCCATGAGGAGCACGCGCGGGTTAGGGGCGAGCGAACGGGCTAAGGCCACGCGCTGGCGCATGCCGCCGGAAAGCTCGTGGGGGCGAGCCTTCTCCTTGTTACCGAGGCCGACAAGGTTCAGGTAGTAACGAGCCGACTCGAGGCGCTCGGCGTCGGAGAGACCGGGCTTCAGACGGAGACCAAAGAGGACGTTCTCCAAAGCGTTCAGCCAAGGAAAGAGCGCGTCCTGCTGGAACATGACGAGCCGATCGCGGCCCGGAGAATGGACGGGCTCGTCGCCTAACTTAATAGCGCCTTCATCGGTATGCTCGAGGCCAGCCAGCAAACTAAGCAGCGTCGACTTACCGCAACCCGAAGGACCAACCACCACGAGGAACTCCCCCTCCCGGACATCCAAAGTGATATCCTCTAAAGCCGTGACGCGTCCTGCCGAACCATTGAAACGCTTGGTGACGTTCCGCAGGGTCAAGGCCGCCTGGGCGTTGGATTTAGGAATGGGGAGGCTCATGGGACAAACCGATGGAAAACTTCAGGGTCTGGCTTCAAGTTGTCAAGTTTAGTTAACTTATCAGGATTAGGACCTATCTTCAAAATAAACAAGCCCCGCAGAGGAGTCACCTCCCAAGGCGGGGCCCAGTAGATTGTAACCGCTTACTTCGCGGCGGGGGCGTCGGAGACCAATGACTCCAAGAGCGGGGCGATGGGGGCGTCGCCGTTCAGCAATCCGGAGTCCTTTGAGTCCTTCAGCGCGTGGGTGAAGGCAGCCGTCAGGCGAGCCTTACGAGCGACGTCTTCTTCACGGGCGTCGAAGATCACGCGTCCGAGGGCCGGACCGATGAGGGTGGCTTTCGGCGGGGTCGAACGGGTCTCGCCGCCGAGGCCGGCGATGATGAGCTTCTCATGCCACGCTTGATCAGCGAGCAGCTTGTCGCGGAGTGCGTAGTGGGAGCGCACGAAGGCTTCGATACCCTTCCCGTTCTTGGCCAGCGCGGTCTTCGAGGAAGCCAGGACGGTGATGATCGCATCCTTTTTCTCGATCAGGATCTCACCGCCGAACTCGCTCGTCAGGCGCGTCACCCAAGGCTCGGTCGTCCAGGCCGCATCCACATCGCCACGCGAGAAAAGCAGCACCAGCTCAGCGTTTTGTGCCGGGATGACTTGGGCATCACCCCCATTGACTTTAATCGTCAGACCACCTGCACGCAGCCACACGCGGGCGTCGATGTCCTGCGTGTTACCGAGTTGTGGCGTCGCCACACGGCGACCAATAAAATCTTTCGGCGTCTTCAGGCCAAGGCCCTTGCGGACCACCAACGCGTTACCGGCGCGGGCGACGGGTGCCAGGATGCGGAGCTCGTTCCCCTTCGTGCGGACGTGCGCGTTGATGACGGGCGAGGGACCGACGTAAGTGAGGTCGACCGCGCCGGCCAACAAAGCCTCCATCGCGGAGGGACCCGCATTGAAAGAACGCCATTCAATCTTCGAGCCCTTCGGCAGGTTCGCGAGGTGCCAATCGGCACCTTCGCGTTCGAGTTGGCGGGCGGCCAAGGCTGGCGAATGAGTCAGGTTCGGAAAGAACCCAACGCGGAGGGTCACTGGTTCCGCTTCGGCGCAACCGAAGGCTGCCCAGAAAAGCGTTAATAGTGAAAAGAATCGCATGAAATTAAAGGATACCGTCTTAATGATTACTACTTTAGTAAAGATATCAAGATTAATCAAAATCATCTATTTATCGCTACTTTCCTAAATATTGAGCACAAACCATAGGCTTGACCCGACGACCAGGCCTGTGGAGACCCAGCCGAGCGTGGAAATCCAACGTGGCGCGACAAATACGCCCATCAATTCAGCGTCGCTGGTCATCCGCACGAGCGGCCAGCAAGCGAAGCCAAGCTGGAGGCTGAGGATGACCTGACTCCAGATGAGCAGGCTTTCCACCTTACCCTCCCCAGCGAGCCCGATGACCAGTAAGGCGGGGGCCAGCGCCGCTAGGCGGGTCGCGACGCGCACAATCCAGCCAGCGCTCTTAATCTTAAGGAAGCCTTCCAGGACGATCTGGCCGGCCATGGTTCCGGTGATGGTGGCGTTCTGACCCGAAGCCAGAAGGGCCACAGCGAAGAGCGTGCCAGCGAACGTCACACCCAGCACGCCGTCCAGCAAACGATGGGCTTCGCGGATATCTGTCACGGCTTCGGGTCGGCCGTGGAACGCCGCGGCACTCAGCACCAGTAGGCCGGCGTTGACGAAAAACGCCAAGCTGAGCGCGAGCGTAGAATCCCAAGTCGCGAAGCGCATGGCCTCGCGGCGGGAAGCTTCCGTCTGCCCGAAATCACGAGACCCGACGATCGAAGAATGCAGGTAGAGGTTATGCGGCATCACGGTGGCACCGATGATACCCAGCGCGACGAAGAGCATGCCGGGGCGCGTCAGCACGTCTGCGGTCGGCACGAAGCCTTTGACGAGGTCAGCCATAACCGGCTGCGCGAGCAGAAGCTGGACGCCGATGCAGGCCGTGATCGTCAGCACGAGTACGGCCACCAAGGCTTCGAGCCAGCGGTAACCGAGGCGGGTCAGCGCCAGCAGCACCAACACGTCGAGGGCGGTGATGATCGCGCCAAAGAAGAGCGGAATGCCAAAGAGGATTTGTAACGCGATGGCCGAGCCGAGCAGTTCGGCGAGGTCCATCGCAATGATGCCCACCTGGGCCGCGACCCAGAGGAACTTACCGACGGCCGGCGAATAACGCTCCCGGCAGGCTTGGGCGAGGTCGAGGCCGGTCGCAACATTGAGCCGCACGCAGAGGTGTTGGAACAAGATCGCCATCAGGTTCGACAGCAGGATGACCCAGAGCAGTGCATAGCCGAACTGCGAACCACCCGCGAGGTCGGTCGCCCAATTCCCCGGATCCATGTAACCGACCGAAACTAAAAAACCCGGCCCCACAAAACCCAAGAAGCGCCGGAAGGCACCCCAGCGGGAGGCGTTACGGGCGGGATTCGGTTCGGCTGTCCTCATCAGTGTTGAGCATTACGCCCCGACCGTTGCTGTCAACCCGCCGCCAGTCGGACGGAGTAAATCGCCAAGCCAGACCAGACGGCCGTTCGCCACGCGTGCGAATGGATGAGGCTGCCCAAAGCCGGCGAGGCAGGGCCTTGCAGTTGTAATCGCCGGTGGCACGGGACGGACCAGGCGGCCGTTAATACCCAGCAGACGAGCACGAGGCCAAGGCCCAAGCCACCGCCCGTGATGACGGTCAGCCAGATATGACCCCCCAGCTGGGCGAACAGCAGAGGCCCGACGACCCAGCCGACGCGACGGGTATAAGCCTCATGCGCCTCGGCGAAGCCTTCGGGCCGCCAGCGAGCGAAGTCAGGATAGGTGCAGAGCAAAATCAGCCAGGAAACCGCGGCCATCGCGACATCGATGCACGCCACGCCGAATTGGATTAAACGAAGGTCCATGAGGGTACCGAAGTGGGTTTTGCCCTTTGCACAACCCGGCGAGACGTTAAACCCAAGGCATGCCCCGCCTTCTCCTTGGCCTATTGCTCGGTGCCTTGCTCGCGCTCTCCCCTGCCTCAGCGCAGGAGACCCCGCCTAACTTTGTCATCCTCTTCGCCGACGACCTCGGCATCAACGACCTCGGTTGTTTTGGCCGGAAGGATCAACGCACGCCCAACCTGGACAAGCTCGCCGCCGAAGGCGCCCGCTTCACTCAGGCCTACGCCGCGGCTTCGGTCTGCTCGCCCTCGCGAGCCGGCCTGCTTACCGGCCAGAGCCCGGCTCGCCTGAAGATCACCACGTTCCTCACCGGTCGCAGCGACCGCGCCTCGCACCGCGTACTCGCCGCGCCCATTAACCTACATCTTCCGGACGGCGTCCAGACGATCGCCCAACTCCTTAAGCCGAAGGGCTACGTCTCGGCGGCGGTGGGCAAGTGGCACCTCGGCGGTAAAGGCCATCAGCCGACCGACCACGGCTTTGACGAATCCTTCACCGGCAAGGTCAATCCAGGTGCGGAATCTCCGCAGGGCGGCAAAGGCGAACTCGGCCAGGCCGACGCGGCGGTGAAATTCATCGAACGCAGCAAGGGTAAGCCCTTCTTCCTCTACCTTGCCTTCGACAACCCGCACATTCCGCTCGCCGCGCCAGCCAAGGGTATCGAAGCCAACGCGAAGTCCTTCCACCCCACCTACGCCGCACTGGTCGAATCGCTCGACACCGCCGTCGGTCGCGTCCTCAAGGCGCTCGAAGATAACGGCCTCGCAAAGAATACCTTCGTCGTCTTTGCCTCGGACAATGGTGGCGTGCATGTTTCGGAACTCAAGGAAAGCCCAGCCACTTACAACGCCCCTACACGCGCGGGCAAGGGCTTCCTCTACGAGGGCGGCATTCGCACCCCGCTCATCATCCGCTTCCCGGGTCGACTCGCCGTCCGCGAAATCGCTGAGCCCGTCGTCCTCGGTGATATCTGTCCGACCATCTGTGCGTTGGCCAAGGTCACCCCACCCGCGGTTCAGGACTTCAAAGACCTCTCTCCCCTGCTCTTTGACAGCAAGCCAGCCAACGCCACCCCGCGGGCGCTCTACTGGCATCAGCCGCACTACATGAACCAAGGCGGTAAACCCGCCGGGGTCATCCGCGAAGGCGACTGGAAACTCCTCGAACAATACGAAGACGGCAGCCTCGAACTCTACAACCTCGCGAAAGACCCGAGCGAAATGACCGACCTCGCCGCGACCGAACCCGCCCGCGTGGCCGCCCTCCGCGGCAAGCTCGAAGCTTGGCGCCGCAGCGTCGGTGCAGAGCCGATCAAGGCCAATCCCAACTTTGACCGCGCCCGCTGGGATAACTGCTTCGTGAAGTTCGACGCCACGCGTATTCAGACGCTCCCCACATCCGAAGCCATGCGCCCGCTGATGGCGGAATGGCGCAAGGCGATGGACGAATTCACGCCGACGGGTCCGAATGCACTCATCTTCCTCGAAGCCCGTGACGCGAAGGTCCAAGCAAAGAAACTAAAATACGAAGACCCACCCCAAAAGGATACGCTGGGATTCTGGGTCGACCCGACCGACACCGCATCGTGGACCTTCCAGGTCGCCAAGCCTGGCAAGTACCGCGTGAGCATCCTCCAAGGCTGCAGTAAGGGCAGCGGTGGCTCCACCGTCGCGCTCGAGGTCGGCGCCTCCAAAGCTGAATTCACGGTCGAAGAGACCGGCCACTTCCAACGCTTCATCCCGCGCGAAGTCGGCCTCCTCGACCTGACCACCGGCGAGAACACCCTGACCGTCCGCCCGCTCAAGAAGAAGGGTGGCGCGATCATGGATCTGCGTCGAGTGACGCTGGAACGCGTTGAGTAACTTAGAGCGTAGCCAACAGCGCGCGTAGTTCTTCCTCGGGCTCTTCATGGCCTTGGGCCACGGCGAGGCGCAAGGCGTCGTCAAAGGCGTTGCGCGCCGCCGCCCGATCACCAAGCGCCAAATGGGCTTTGCCCAACAAAATCCGCGGCATCATCCAGTCGGCCTTCGAGGCCGTCGCGAGCTGAAGATGTTCAATCGCTTCGGCGGCCGCCCCTTCTTTCAGTAACTCCTGACCCAGCGAGAAACGGAACAGCGGGTTCGTCGGGTCTTGCGCGACCAACGGACGGAAGAGATCGGAACGAGGAGCCATGCTTAGCGTTTTTGGCGGAAGATCACGACGGACAAACCAGGCAGACGCACTTCGATCGAATGACTACGCCCATGGGTCGGCTTGGACTCGGCCTGCACACCGCCGAGGTTACCGATACCCTGGCCGGCGTAATGCAAAGAGTCAGTGTTCACGGCCTCTTCCCACTTCCCGGCGAAAGGTACACCCAGTCGATACGTCCGCTCCAGTGGCGTGAAATTGCCGACGACCACCCACGCACAGTCGTCGCCGTGGCGCTCAAACGACAGCACGCTCTGATCGCCGTCATTCGGGTTAATCCAAGCAAAAGCGCGCGAATCGAGGTCCTTGGCCGCCACGGAACCATCTTGGCGGTAGAGCCGATTGAGGTCGGTCACGAGGCGCTGGAGCCCCCCGTGCAGCGGATACTTCAGGAGGTGCCAATCAAGCGAAGCGTCGAACTTCCACTCTGCGAACTGCCCAAACTCGCAACCCATGAAGAGCGTCTTTTTACCCGGCCAAGCCCATTGCATCGCCAATAGGCAACGTAAGTTAGCGGCCTTCGTTGCATCGTCGCCACCGGCCATCTTGCCAATGAGTGAGCCCTTACCATGCACGACTTCGTCATGCGAAAAGGACTGCACGAACGCCTCGGACCACTGGTAGATCATCCCGAAGGTCAGCTTGTCGTGGTGAAACTTTCGAAACAGCGGATCCTGCTTAAAGTAGTCGAGGCTATCATGCATCCAGCCCATGTTCCACTTGTAGTCGAAGCCGAGGCCGCCTTCGGCCACGGGCTTCGTCACGCCCGGATAGGACGTCGACTCCTCGGCGATGGTGACCACGCCGGGATGGTAAAGATGCACGAGCGCGTTGACCTGTCGGAGGAATTCAACGGCCTCGAGGTTTTCACGACCACCCTGCCGATTGGGCACCCATTCGCCGGCCTTGCGCGAATAATCCAAGTAAAGCATCGACGCCACAGCATCGACGCGGAGGCCATCGATGTGAAAACGCTCGAGCCACGATAGCGCGGAGCCGACCAGGAAGCCACGGACCTCATGGCGGCCATAGTTAAAGATCAGCGTACCCCAATCTTGGTGCTCCCCGAGGCGCGGATCAGCGTGCTCGTAAAGATGCGTCCCGTCGAAGCGGGCTAACGCAAAAAAGTCGCGTGGGAAGTGAGCCGGCACCCAATCGGTGATGACGCCGATGTTGGCGCGGTGCAGCGTGTCGACCATCGCCATGAAATCGAGCGGTGTGCCGAAACGGTGCGTCGGTGCGTAGAAACCCGTCACCTGATAGCCCCACGAGCCATCGAACGGGTATTCTGACGGCGGCATGAGTTCGACGTGCGTGAAACCTAGGCGCGTGCAGTATTCGGCCAGCTGTGTACCCAGTTCGCGGTAGTTTAGGACGCGGTTGCCCTCTTCTGGCACGCGACGCCAAGACGCTGGATGCACCTCGTAGACGGACATCGGCTGCGCCCGGGAGTCGGCCTGCCGACGCTGGTCCAGCCAGGCCTGGTCGTTCCAGACGAAGCCCGACACGTCGCACACGATGGCAGCGTGATTGGGCGAAGGCTCGAAATGTAGCGCACAAGGGTCCGTCTTGATGAACGGCGTTTGATCATGGGCACCGACAATTTCGTATTTGTAGCGGGCCCCCACGCCGAGCCCAGGCAGGAAAAGCTCCCAGATACCCGAAGCCCCCAAGGAGCGCATCGGGTGCGCCCGACCGTTCCAATGGTTATGGTCGCCGACCACCGACACGCGGCGAGCCGAGGGAGCCCAAACTGCGAAAGAAACACCGACCACCCCCTCCAAAGTGCGGACGTGAGATCCGAGCTTATTGAAGACCTTGTGGTCGTCACCCTTGCCAATCAGGAACAAATCCTGCTCGGAAATTGTCGGGAGAAAACGATAAGGGTCCTCGTGTTCCTGCACGGTCCCATCGGCATAACCAACCTGGAAGCGGTAGCGGAAGGCCGGCGACTTCGGGTAAACCAGCTCGAACACCCCTAAGTCAGCCAGTTTCGCCATTTCCTCCCCTCTCGAGGCCTTATCCTTAAGCACCTTGCAGCTCGTCGCCCCAAGGAAGAGAGCCCGAATGACCACCCCCCATCGGCCAGAGGGTGCGCCCCGAGGAAACGGTGCGGACAGGTCTCCGTGCCCTCCACGAGGGCGGCCAACTCTGCGGGACTGTGGCGCATCCTTGGACAATCCACGTCCGCCCCCCTTGCCGCAAGCGTGCAATCCCCGAAAATACTTGAGACGCAGGCCGGAGCGACAAGTCTGGGACGGATGCCTGGCCGTCGATTTTGGATTCTTGCCGTAAGCGTCGGCCTCACCCTCAGCGGCGTCGCCGCGGACACTATACCTGTGCCCGCGCCGGTGGCGGGACAAGCGGCCAAGCCCGACGTGCCCGGCCTCTCTGGCCAAAGCTTCAGTTACGAAGAAAACGGCAAGGTCCTGGTCGCCGTCAACGCGAGCTTCAGTGCGAACGGTGCGTTCCTTTCGGCCCGCCTGATTAAACTCGATACCCGCACCGGCCTCATCACGGCGGAGGGCGACGTTGTCTACGCCACGCGAAACCTCCGCATCCTCGGTGAAAAAGCCCAACTAGACCCCAAGAACGATATCGTCATCGCCACCAAGGTCCGCTTCGGCCGCAACCCTGTCTACTTAACGGCTGACGAACTGCGCATTGAGAACGGTGATAAGACCATCAAGGGCCTGCGAATGTGGCACAACGAACCCGCCGCCAGCGGCATGTCGCTGAACATCGGTTCCGCCCAGTATACCCAAAAGGATGATTGGCTCGCCCTCCGCGACGTCCGCCCGCAGCTCGCCGGCCTCCCCTTCCTCTACATCCCGTACTACGGGCAAGAAGGGTATCAAGATATCCCTTACGACATCTACCTGAATATGGGGTCGAAGGATCGCCAAGGAACCTACCTTCGCACCACGACGCTCGCCCGCCAGACGCCCTCGCTCTGGGTTGGTGCTCTCCTCGACTTCTACAGTAAGTCAGGCTTCCTGGTCGGCCCCTACCTCAAGTACGATAACGCCAAAGACCAGCAGGCCACCACACACTGGAAAGGCTTCTTCCAAGCCGGCTTCATTAACGACCGCGGTGATTTATTGGCGGATAGCTTCGGCCGCCTCCCTGGGCGGACGCGAACCTTCGAATACGGCGAGATTAACGGTCGCACCGCCGACGGCGTCCAGGTGGCCGGCCAACTCTTCGCCACGAGCGACCCTGATTTTGTTCGCGACTTCCGCCCAAACCTCTCCGGCCGCACGGGCACTCCGCAGTTGAACCTCGAAGTCACCAAGCCTTGGAATGGCGGCCTGCTCTCGGCGAACCTCGTCGCCAAAGCCGATAACTACCAGGAAGTCACCCAGAAGCTCCCTGAGGTCCGCTTCGACCTGACCGAGACGGCCTTGGGTGAGCATGGCCTCCGGCAACGGGGTTTCGCTGCCCTGGCCTACCTGAACGCACAGCCGGCCGCCGGGATTGCCCCGACGACTGCTTGGTCCACCGCGCGCCTCGACCTTTACTACGGCCTCTCCTACCCGCTCGTCGCGGGAGACTGGCTGACGTTCAAACCCGTCATCGGGGCGCGGGCCACCGATTGGTCATCCGCTCTCAACGGGCTCGGCAACCAAACTAAGGTCATGGGGCAAGTCGGTTTTGACGTCGAAGGCCTCTTCACCGGCTCCTGGGCGCTGATCGCTAAAAAATGGTCGATTGATGGCATGCGTCACAGCCTTCGCCCGATCGTCCAATACCGTTACCTCCCGGGTGCGGAGCAAGGGGCGGGCGTGCTCCCGCTAGCCGACCGCGCCGTGGCCCTTTCGGCCTTCCAAGAACTCGACCTAGCTGACCGCCCCGACGTCGCCAGCGTCACGGCCCGCCAGGCGGCTCGCCTGGGCGTGCGCAATACTTTGGCGACCCGCGATACCGTCAATGGTACCCGCGACCTCCTGCGCTTCGACGTCTTCACTAACTGGGAGCAGGATGCCGTCACTGGCACCGGCAATAAGTCGGACGTCCAAGCCCACCTCAGCCTCACGCCCGCCCCTTGGGTGAATATCGATTCCTACCAGCGCCTCCCGAATGGCGGCGGGGCTGCCCACGAGTCGCTCAACTCGATTTCCTTTAATTCTGGTGATTTCTGGAAAGCCTCCTTCGGCTGGTATCAACTTCGGCAGGCCGAAGTCGCCAACCAGCTCTGGTTGACGGGCGAAATTCGCCTTAATTCCGTCTATTCCGGAGTTATTACGACTAATTACGATGCCCTGACTAACCAGTCCATCTACCAGTCCATTGGCCTGGTACAGCGCATCGGCAATTCATGGGAAGTGGAATATGGCTTCCAGAAGAAGATTTCCGCGTTCGGGGATAGTGCATTGGGCTTCCACCTGCGGGCTCGTTTGTTCAAGTTCTGAACTGTGACGGACCAATCCGCGACCCCCTCTTCTATTCCGACTGACGGCATTTTGCCGCCAGCCGACCTACCGATCCGGCTGGACGTCTTTGAAGGGCCGCTGGACCTGTTGCTTTTCCTTATTCGGAAGAACGAAATCGATATTTACGATATCCCGATTGAGAAGGTCACCCAGCAGTACCTCGAGATCCTCCGGACGGAGGAGAAGGACAACCTCGAGCTCGCCGGCGACTTCTTCGTCATGGCTGCGACATTGATGTATATCAAAAGTCGCATGCTCTTGCCGGTCGAAAGTCGACCCGAAGAAGAAGCGCTCCCGACCCCGGAAGGCCAAGACCCACGCTGGGCCCTCGTCCAGCAGCTCATCCAGTATAAACGCGTTAAGGAAACCGCCGCGATTATCCGCGGCTTGGCCGATGACCGCCAAGGCCTGCTCGCTCGCTACGTAGTACAAAATGAAGGCGAAGATGCCGTCGTGCGGCCCGTCGCTCCCACCGAACGCATCGAACTCTGGAATACCTTTAACAACGTCCTCCGCCGCCTCGCCGAGCGCATCCAGCCGGGGAATCTTTCCGTCGAGAATGTCACCGTATCGGATCGCATGGAGTTCATCCTCAAGCGCCTCGAAACCGAGCCGAAGTTCATCTTCACCTCCCTCTTGCCCGAACGCCCGAGCGTGGCCCTGCTAATCGCCAATTTCTTAGCCTGTTTAGAATTGGCCAGGCTAGGCGCCATGCAGCTCGAACAAGACAATAATTTTGAGGACATCGTCTGCTCGAAGCGCGAACAGGCGGAAGCCCCGTTCGCCGGGGAGACCGCCGAAGGTGGGTCCGAATTCGATACACCGCCGCCTGAGGCGAACCCGTGAGCCGCTGAGGCTTGCGGCGATGACTGCCATCGCTAAAGTAAATCCATGGCTCGCAAGAAGCGCACCCCGAACCACCTGCTAGGCTTAGGCTTGGATAATTCCGACCAGCATAAGCGTATCACCCAAGGCGAAGGCTTTTCGCTCGTCGGGGGTTCTCAAGAGACCCACGAACGCATGACCGAAACCGTAGTGAAGACGGTTGAAGACCTCAGCCGCAAGGGCCGGAATCTGCAAGGAGCCGACCCCCGTGAAGTCGCCGAGCTCCTGCGCAAGCACGACCAGAGCCGTTAGCCCCAAAATCTGGCACTGACTGGTTGACTCACCCCTTTTTTAACGGCTTCATTCCCTTCCCTAACGATGAGCACCGAGACACCCCCTCCCCCTCCTCCCCCTGAAGGCGATAACGCCGCACCTCAGGCCCCTAAGCTCAAGCTGGCTAAGCCCGCTGGTGCTGTGCTTCCGCCACCGCCCCCTCCGCCCCCGCCCGCTGCAGGTGGCGCCCCGCGTCCGCCCGTCGCTCCCATTCCCGCCCCGATTGCGGCAGCCGCTCCACGCGTCTCCCCGACCACCGGCGCTGCTAGCAATCGCAACGTCGGCAAAGCGGCGGCCGCTGTTGACGTGCTCGCCCTTGTGGCTTCCTTGAGCGCAGCCGTCTTCTTGTACTTAGAGCTCTTCTCTAAGACCAAGGGCTAAGACCTTCCATGGCATCCGATCTGATTACCAACCTCGACAGCAACACCTTCGAATCGACGATTAAATCGTCGACCGTGCCCGTCCTCGTGGACTTCTGGGCAACCTGGTGCGGCCCCTGTAAGCAGTTGGGCCCGGTCCTCGACCAGCTCGCTGCTGAGATGGGCACGACTGTGCAGATCTGCAAAGTGGACGTGGACACGAACCGTAACCTCGCGACCCAGCTAGGCGTGACTTCGATTCCCGCCCTCTTCCTCTTCAAGGATGGTCAAGTCGTGGATAAAATCGTCGGTGCCCGCCCGAAGGGTGACATCGCCGCTTTCATCAAGAAGCACCAAACGGCCTAAGCCTGAGCGGCTAAGCTAATAAAAAGGCCCGGGGCGCAAGCCTCGGGCCTTTTGCTTTTCAGCCCAAACCGCGGGCTTACTTAATTTCCAGCGGGTGAGCCTGCAGGATTTCAGCCGGGCTATAGGAGGCACGAGCACCCACGGCCTTGCGGGCCTCGGCGACCTTGACGTCCGTCACCGGGCCAGCCGTATTACCCCAAGCCTGGCGGACGTAGGTAGCGATGTGCGCAATCTGGGCGTCCTTGAGGCCGGCGCCGATATTGGGCATAGCCCCGTTATACTTGGTCCCCTTGTAATCGAGTTCACCAGCCAAGCCGCCAATAATGATCTTAAGCAGACGCTCTTCATTGCCGGCAACCCAAGGAGAGTTGGCCAACGGGGGGAAAGCACCGGCGAGCCCTAAGCCTGTAGGCTGGTGGCAGCCAGCACAGTTCGTAACGTAGAGTTTCTCGCCCTTCACCGGATCGGGTTCGAATTCCTTCGGGCCATTATCAGCCGAGGCCCGCGGGGCATCGAGGTCGAAGGAGCCTGGATTGAAGCCATCCGAATTGCGGGTCAGGTAAAGGCCGGCCCAAAAGCCGAAACCGCAAAATAGAAAAACAACGATGACCGGCAACAAGGCGAAGCCTTCGGCGGGCTCTTCCTTGTCATTGGCGAGCTGATGATGGACCTCGACGAGGCGCCCGTCGGAGAAACCTTCGGTGCCTGCATCGTTCGACGCCCGAGGGCGACGGTGACGGTCATTGGGACGGTGAGAATCGTTCATGGGTTCACTGCTTCAATTTGGCTTCGGGCGAGGAGTAGTCCTGGCGAAGAGATTTCAGGAAGGCGATGAGGGCCGTGCCACGCTCATTAGGGTGGAGCGAACCATCTTTACCTTGGTTAAAGAGCGACGGGAAGGCCGGCATGGCGGAGCCAGCGGCGGGAGCCGAAAGGTGCGCGGCGATTTCAGCGTCAGACTTGGCCCGGGCGCCGTAATTAGCGAGGTCCGGACCGATACGACGATTACCAAGGGCAACCTGTGACTGCAGGACGTAGTCGCGGGCCACCGAGGGACGGACGCCCCAACCTTGGGCGATATCGCTCCCCTGACCGGCGGGACGGACCTGCTGGGTGTGGCAAGCAACGCAACCAAGCTGGAGGTAGACCTGACGGCCTTGAATCGCTAGACCCGGTTCCAAAGCTGGAAAGAGCGGACCGCCTTCTTCAGCTGGAGCCCGGCCGAGCGCGCCCAACTGCGCATGGCCAGCGAGGAGCAAGCCACCAAACGAAGCGGCGACGGTCGAGAAGACGCCCGCGAGGATGAGATTAAGGTTATTCATGGACGGGGCGGGTTAGGCTTGGCGAGCTTCCTCGGTCGAGGAGGAGCAGGTGGACAGCATACCAAAAGCGTTAAGCGCGAAGGCCACATGGCCGATAAGGAAGAGGACTGCACAGGCCGAACTCAACAGGGCCTCCTGCGGGTGCATAGTCTGAGCGAAGGGCTTGGCGGCCGCGAGGGCGGCCCCTTGCGTCCAGCCAAAGAATAACGAGCCAGCAACCGAGCCGACTACAGCCAAGGCGCAGGACCAGAAGTGCAGATGCACTAACTTGGCGGAAGGCCAGAAGGCGCCCGTCAAGCGCGGCAAGATGTAGTAAGCCGCCCCAAAAATCACCATCGAGACGAAGGCGTAAGTCAGCAACTGCTGCTGGCCAGCGGCAAAGGAGGTGAATCGAACGAGGGCATTCAGGGAACGCGCCGAGAAGACAATCTGTAGGGCGATGGCCAACGTGTAGGCCACGAGGCCAAACGCGACGAAACGTAGCGTGGTGTTATTCCAAGCGCGGGTCCAACCCGAGTCGCGCGAGAGCGTACCAAAGAAGTTGATCGACGTAATCGTGAGCGGGATGAGTAACATCACGGCGGCCACGACGCCCGAGGACTGAATCCAGAGCGGCACCGGGCTACCGAGTAAAGTCGCGGGACCGGTCCAACCAGCAAAAAGGAAGAGCGTCCAGAAACCGACGGTCGATAGGTAGTAACCAGTGAGGGTCGTTTCGAGTTCCTTCGGCAGGAAGTAATAGACGGCGGCAAGGGCGGATGCGCCCAACCAGAGGAGGAGGAAGTTCTGCAGGAACCAGCTATGCACGAGGGCCTGAAGAACGCCGTTCGTCGGGCACCACAGCACCATGAGCTGGGTTAGAAGGTAGACCACTGGTAAGACGAAGGAAGCGCCCAGAATATACCACTGCGAGACGAAGACTTGGCCCGTGGGACGACGCACGAAGGCGACGGCCGGCCAGAGGGCCGCCAGCAGGAAGGCGACGAAGAACGCCAAAGCGACGCCACGCGGGAGTTCTAAGAGCTCAAAGGCGTTCTGGGAATCGAGGAGTACGCTCGCAATACCGACGGTGAGGGCAAGGTTCCAAATCAGGCCGCCCAAGGTGGCAATCCAGCCGTTGCGGAACTCAAAGCGACCCAAGGAAGCCAGTAACCAGAGGTTCAGGCCGATCAAGGCATTCGATGCCCAACCATAGAAGAATACGTTGCGCTGGATAGCATCGAGACGGCCAAAGGTGAGATACTCGCAGCAATTCAGGAACCCTGGGAGGTGGAGCTTCACCGCCGTAATCACCGCCAACACCGAGGAGACGAGCAGCCAAAGCAACGCCGAAGCGAAGAAGAACTTCACCGGGCTGGCGACGCTGGCGTCGACGCGGGAAATGCGGGGGGAGCCGGTATCGGCGGATCGTCCCTGCGGACGGCCCTGCCCTGGCGGACGGCTATGTTGATTTTCCTGACTCATCGTATTATAAAGGGATTACTTGAGGCCGAGTTCGGCGGTGTTCCATGGGGCGGTGCGGGCCGCGTTAGCTGCACGGACGGCCTTCACCTGGTCAGCGGTGACCGGGTTAGACTTATTGCCAAAGCTTTGGCGGACGTAGGTGAGCACATCGGCGATGTCTTGATCGCTGACGCCAGCCACCGGCGGCATCATGCTATTGTACGTGATGCCATCCACGGTGATGGGGCCCATCAAGCCATGAAGAATGAACTTGATCGGTAAAGTCGTATCACCGTTGACGATCGGCACGCCGGCAATCGAGGGAAACACCGGAGCCAGGCCCTTGCCCGTCGGCTGGTGGCAAGCAATGCAGGTGCGAGAATAGACCGCTTGACCGCGCTTCATTTGCTCATCGTCTGCTTTAACGAAAGCAGCGCTGGCGGAAGCAGGAGCGGGGGCAGGAACCGCGGCGGACTTTCGCATGTCCGCCAAGACCTTCGGGTTGGCCGCAATCACCGCCATCGCGTCAGCGACCGGTAGACGATAAGTCCCATCGGCATTCTTCGCGGCATCGGTGAGCAAAGCCTTGGCCTTGGACTCAGTGTCCGCCCGCAGAGCCTTCTGGGCGGTGCGGCGATCGCGGTCGGTATTAGTGGCTGGGCGGATTGCGACGAAGGCAAAGGCTAACACCGCCACCGCCACGAGGACGAAGGCGACGATACCCAACCAAGACTTGACCTGGCCAGGTAGCAGCGCGCGGGAACCGTTAGAGGGATGCTCACTCATGGTAATTGATGGACTCGAGGATACGAGGGTCGTGGACCGGGATGGTTTCGGCCTTAGTCGCACTACGAAGGAAGAGCCCAATCACGATGGCGCCGAAGCCGGCGATCGCGAGGAGGTCCGTCGCAAGACCACCGCAAAGGAAGGGCGAGACCGTGAAGCCTTCGGGCGCGGTCTTATCGAGAATCTGCCGAGGGACGGCATTGAACAAGAGGTCGACGATGCCACCGATGAAGATGATGACAGCAATGGTCAGGAGACGCCCAGGGACAATCTTCGAGCGATAAAAGAGCAAGGCGAGGAACGGCAGTAAGAAGAAGCCGAAGATGAGGTACATCGAGACACCCCACCAATCGCTCTTCAGGCCAGTGACTGGGTTAAACTCACGGATGTTATACCAGTAGGTTTCTTCGGGGATATTGGCCGTGTAGATAAGGAAGTACTGCGAGAAGCTGATGTAGGCCCAGAAGACCGTGAAAGCGAGCATCAGGCAGCCCAAGACGTGGCGATGCGCCTGGTTGAGAATGCCATCCAACCAACCGCCGTTCGAGAGGCGATAGGTCAGGATAACCGTCGCCGCGAGGGCGAGGCGAATCGACAAGGCGAAGAACCACACACCATACATCGTGGAGAACCAGTGGTACGACAGGGCCATGAGGCAATCGAAGGCCAACATGGTCAGGGCGACTGCGCCCAGCGGAATACCAGCGGCCGAGAAAGCATGCAGCGTATGGGTGTGGCTCGCGGTGCGATCGGTGTCCTGCTTAAAGGACCAGGTGCGCATCGCCCAGGTCAGCACGCTGAAGAAAACGACGTAGAGCGAGATGCGGACGAGGAAGAACTTCTCGTTCAGGAACCAGCTCTTCGCCTGCAGGATCGGGTCATGGCCGACTTCATGGCCACTGGGCAGGATATGCTTCACGTCCGTCCATTCCCAGAGGAGGTGGCGGAAGTCCGGCAGGAACGCTAACGGGACTACGCCGAGCAGTAAGACGACCGGCAAGGCGCCGATCATGAATTCCCAGTTGCGGCGGATGACCGGAGCCCAGCCGGCGTCAAAGACGCGGGTGATCATCGTCAGCATGAGCATGCCGATGAGGAGCGAGGTCCAGAAGAGGCAGCCGAGCAGGACGGAGAGTGCCGGGCGATGGTCGTGTTGACCGAGGCCGAGAAAGGCCAAGGCCCAAGCAGCAACCAGCGCGATAACGCCGAGGCCCAGGATGGTCGTCCACTTGGACGTAAGTTTGGAGGAAGAATCGCTCATGTGCGGATTACTTGACGGTGGCCTTCAAAGCGGCGGGGACGAGGTTAGGCGGGCAAGATTGCGAAAGCTGGAGGGCACGCAGGTAGGCGACGACGGCCCAGCGTTCTTCCGGGGTGAGTTTATCCCCGTAACCGAGCATCGTGTTCTTGCCATTAGCGATGACGTCGAAGACTTGGCCCTGCGGGTAGGCGCGGAATAAGGGCAACTGGAGGTTGGCAATCGTGATGATGGCCACATCACCTTCGATAGTGGAACGGACCTTCATGATGCCATTGCCGTCGGCCGCCGAGCCGTGGCAGACCGCACAATAGATCTGATACTTGGCTTGGCCTAGGGCGAGGGTCTTGGCGTCCACCGTGAACGGGGCCAACTCACCGCTAGCGAGGAAGGTCAATGACTTCGTGGGGAAGTCAGCGAGGAAGTTACCTTGCGCATCTTTACCCGTCGCAAACGAAGGGTTGAGGGATTCGGCGCGGCGGTAATCCGCAGAGAAAACCTGCAAGGGCTCGAGGCCGGAGCCGCGGGCGACCGTACCCGCGACGGCCGGACGGGCGTCACGGCCATCCGCGAAAAACTTGTTCTCCCCCTGCGGCTTGTACTTAGGCTGGTAGTCCATGTCGTCGAAGACATAGACGGGCGTGTCCTTGGATTGCTTGCCCTGAACACCAAAGAAGCCGATGACGGCAACGACGACGACTGCGAGGAAAGTGAGGTAACGGTACATGGGACGAATTAGTCGCGGATGACGGTGATTTCCTGGCCGCCAAGCGACTGGAGGAAGTTACGGGAATCATCCACATGGAACTTCGGGTCCTGGGCTTCGAGGACGACCATGAAGGTATCGTCGGAAACGCGAGCGAAGTTCGGGAGCTCAAATAGCGGGTGATGATGGTGAGGCAGACGGTTCAAGATGAACTGGCCGAAGAACGTCCCGAAGGCCGCGAAGAGAATCGTGCACTCATACAACACCGGGAACGGGTAGATTGCGCTCCAGTAGGGCTTACCGCCGACGATCAGCGGGTAGTCGTAGGAGTTCATGTACCACGTCAGGAGGCAACCGGCGATAAAACCGGTCACGCCACCGAGCAGCGTGAGGCGCGGCACCTTCGAGCGCGGCAGGCCCATGGCCTGGTCCATGCCGTGGATGGGGAAAGGGGTGTGGACGTCCCAGCGGGTCCAGCCAGCATCGCGCACCTTTTCGGCGGCGTGGAAGACGTCGGCGGGCTTGCGGAAGGTGCAGGCTACACCGAAAATGCGTTCGTTTCGTTCGTTCATGGTCGGGGCGGACGGCGGGATCAGTGGGCGTGAGGATCGGCCTGGGGCGCGACCATTTTAATTTCCGCCATCGGCAGCAGCGGAAGGAAGCGGATAAACAGGAGGAAGAGGACGGAGAAGAAGCCGAAGGTGCCGAAGAACGTGAAGATATCCACGATGGTCGGGCTGTAATAACCCCAGCTGGATGGGAGGTAATCGTTAGCCAGCGAGGTACAAGTGATGACGAAGCGTTCGAACCACATGCCGACGTTGACGAAGATACAGATGATCCAGACGAGCGAGTGGTTCTCGCGGACCTTCTTAAACCAGAATAGCTGCGGGGTAATTACATTACAGGACACCATGATCCAGTAGGCCCAGGAGTACTGACCGAAGGCCCGGTTGATGAACGCGAACTTCTCGTAGACGTTACCCGAGTAGGCCGCGATGAAGAATTCGGTGGCGTACGCGTAGCCAACCATCGTGCCAGTGGCTAAGATGATCTTACACATGTTGTCGATGTGGTACTGGTTGATGACATCATGCAGGCGATAAATCGCCCGCAGCGGAAGCATCAGGGTCAGCACCATCGCAAAGCCCGAGAAAATAGCGCCCGCCACAAAGTACGGCGGGAAGATGGTCGTATGCCAGCCCGGGACGTTCGAGACGGCGAAGTCAAACGAGACGATGGTGTGCACCGAGAGCACGAGCGGGGTCGAAAGGCCGGCGAGGAGCAGGTAGGCCATTTCGAAGTTGCTCCACTGGCGGTTGCCGCTGCGCCAACCAAGGGCGAGGACGGAGTAGACGGCCTTGCGCCACCAGGTCGTAGCGCGATCGCGGATGGCCCCGAGGTCGGGCACCATCCCCATGTACCAGAAGAGCGTCGAGACGGTGAAGTAGGTCGAGACGGCAAACACATCCCACTCGAGCGGCGAGCGGAACTGTGGCCAGATGCCGTTTTGATTCGGCAGCGGCAAGAGCCACCAGCCAAACCAAACGCGACCGACGTGGAAGAGAGGGAAGATACCAGCGCACATGACCGCGAAGATAGTCATGGCTTCGGCGGCACGGTTAATCGAGGTGCGCCACTTCTGGCGGAGGAGACAGAGGATCGCCGAGATGAGCGTGCCGGCGTGGCCGATACCGACCCAGAACACGAAGTTAACGATGGCCCAACCCCAACCCACCGGCGAACGCAGGCCCCAAGTACCCGTCCCAGTCGAGACGAGGTAGAAGAGGCCCAGACCGGTGAAGGACGCGATGAAGAGGGCGACGCCGAAGAGGACCTTCCACCAGAGCGGGGTCGGTTCTTCGACGATGCCACACACCTTATCGGTGATCCAGTGGAAGCCGCGATCGTTGAGAATCAACTTCGGGCGGGGGAGTTCAGCTGGACGGACCTTATCCAGAATTGCGGGGCGCTCCGAGGAGCTATCGTGGGCGTGAGCCATGGAACAGGGATGCGTTAAGGGTTACTTCTGGTGACCAGGGCTGGTGGCGGCGGGGGCGCCGTGAGGGGTCTCGCCATGGGGGGCGGCACCATGCGCCGGGGCGTGGCTTTCGCGACCAGCCATTTCCTTGCGGGACAGCGGAATCAAGATAGCGCCAGGCATCTTCGCATTGAGATTACGCAGCTTGGCCTGGTAGGTCGTGCGCGGACGGGTGTTAAGGTAAGTCAACGCGCCGTAGCTGCGGGTCGAGGCCTTCGCCTTCGAGACGCGGGACTTCGGGTCGGTGATATCACCGAACTCGATGGCTTCCGCCGGGCAAGCCTGCTGACAAGCGACCTTAATCGCGCCGTCGGCGACGTTGATGTCGGCCGAATCCTTGGCACGGACCTTGGCCTGAATCTTGGCTTCCTGAATGCGCTGGACGCAATAGGTGCACTTTTCCATGACGCCACGCATACGCACGGAGACGTCCGGGTTCTTCTGCAGCTGAGGCAGGTCGGCGGGATCCTTCGGCAACTTAGCGGGTCCGAGCGGGCCCTCATAGTAGTGACCAGCTTCGCGCTTGTTGTAGTCGAAGAAGTTGAAGCGGCGGACCTTATACGGGCAGTTGTTGGCGCAGTAACGGGTACCGATACAACGGTTGTACGCCATCGTGTTGAGGCCTTGGTCGTCGTGGACGGTGGCGTTGGCCGGGCAAACGGTCTCGCACGGGGCGGTTTCGCAATGCTGACAGGCGACGCCCATGAAGGTGACCTGCGGATCCGCGGGGATTTCATTGCCGGCCTGCTCGCGACCGTCGAAGAAATAGCGGTCGAGGCGAATCCACTGCATGTTACGTCCCTTGAGAACTTGGTCGCGGCCGACCACGGGGATGTTGTTCTCCGCCTGACATGCGGTCACGCAAGCGTTGCAACCGGTGCAGGTATTCAAATCGATCGACATGCCCCACTGCTGCAAGAGCGGGAACTTATCTTCGTGGCCCTTCCACACCGCGACGTTCGGAGCGACAGTATGGTTCGGGTGCTCGTAAGCGGAATTACCGCGCGGCGTGAGGATGGCCTTGTCTGCCGGGGACATCTTCTCGTCCTTGCCGTAAACCGCCGGGGCGTGGCCATCGATGCCGAGTTTAGCAAAATTCTGGTTATGCTTAAGGTCCTCGGCATTGCCTTCCCGGACGACGTCACGGCCTTCCATGGACCAGTGGTCCTGCATGTTCGCGATGGGGGCGCTCTCGCCAGTGAGCTCGAGGACGACGCCCGTGCGGACGGCTGGCTGAGCAGAGGTGACGAAAGGATAGACGTCGAAGCCATTGCCAACGAGCTGACCCTGGAGGCGCTCGGCGACGCGGGTGGCCACGCGACCAGCGATGCGACGACCAAAGCCCAACTGCAGGCCGATGGTGTAGTCAGCCATGCCCGGCATGATGAAGAGGGAGCCCTTGAGGGTGACGCCGTTTACCGTGAGCGTAGCGACCTTCGCAATGAGGCGACCATCGACGAGCTCGTTGATGTTACGGTTCAGCTGACCAATTTTATTGATGAGCGCCACGGTCGGCTCGACGTCGAGCTCCTTCGCCATCTTGGGGCTGATGAGGATGACATTCTGCCAAGCGGTCTTGGAAAGCGGATCCGGAGCTTCCGCGAGCCAACCATTGTTGGCGGAGAGGCCATCGCCGGCGTGCACGCTAGGAACGATGCGGACTTCGAGGGACTTAGCCGAAAGCTCTGGGGCCTTAAAGGCAGCGGTCGGCAGCGCGAACAGCATATCCGAAAAAGTCGGGTACTGCGTGCCAGCGAGGACGCCTTCCGCTAACCAAGCAGCGAAAGCGGTATCCGCGGCATCCTTGGAGAGGCTGTTGAAGGTCTCGCGAACGAGCGCATAAGGCTCCCGGGTGAGGCCCGCGAAAGGAGCGAGGACGTCGAGCTCGGTGACCGTCGGGAAGAGCGGGTCGATCATCGGCTGGACCGGCACGTAGGTGCCATCGACCGTGCGACCATCAGACCAGCTTTCGAGGTAATGCGAAGCGGCCACGAAAGTGCCCTTGGCATCCTTCACGAGCGCGGAGGTCTCGTCGTAAGCCGGGCCATGGTAACCGAGGCGGACAACCTGCTTGGCGGCCTTCACGGCCTTAGCGAAGTCGACGTCCGAAGGAGCGTCGTAGGCAGGATTACCGCCGAGGATGACGAGCGTGCTAGCGGGCTTGGAGACGAGGTCGGCAATCGTGCCGGCAACGGGAGTGGCAGCCTTGACGTAGCGGACGGCAGCACCGAGCGCGGCGTTAGCTAAAGCGACGGCGCGATGCGCATCATCGGAAAGGTGATCACCCGCGACGATGAGGGCCTTGCCCTTAGCGAGGACGAGGTCAGCGATGGATTCCTTGAGCCACTTTTCTTCGACCTTGAGGCCCGAGACCTTAGCGCGCAAAGCGGAGGCGTCGGCACCCTTCCCTGTCTGCGCGAGGACTTCGGCGGCGAAGAGCAAGGCGAGGCCAGAGATGTGCGAGCTAGCGGCGCGGAGGCGGTGATCGGCCGCAGCGCCGGTCAGCGTGAAGGTCGATTCGACGACATAGAGGCGGGCCATCGCATCGGCTTCCGCCGCCGTATCGGCGCGACGCGCAGACGAGTAGGCACGGGTGGCTTCGATGATGGAGTCACCGGCACCAAGGAAGTCAGCGTCGAGGCTGAGGATGCGACGGGCCTTCGCGAAATCAGGCAAGGCGCGGGCACCCAAGACGGCGTCGGCACGGTTCTGAGCGACCGGCGTGTACTCGACGAAACGAGCCTGCGGTAACGCCGCCTTGACGGCGGCGACGACGCGGGCACGGGTCGGGGACGTGGACGGACGAGCAAGGAACGCGAGCCCAGCACCACCGTTGGCCTTAGCCTCAGCGGAAAGTTTGCGGAGTAAATCGCGGACGGCCGCGACGGAGAGCATGGCGCCCGTGGCGTCCTGCGAAGCCTGCGCACGCTCGGGGTCGTAGAGGTCGAGAACGCTCGCTTGAGCGAACTTCGACGAAGCCGTGCCGTTAGCGACGTGGCTCGGATTACCTTCGACCTTCGTCGGGCGATGCTGGTGCGTCTCGACAATCAGTGCTTGGTTGGCGGACTCGCCCGGGAAAGAAGACGCGTAGTAAGTTGCGACGCCAGGGATCGTATTCTCGGGCTGCTTGCTGTAAGGCAACGTGTGGTTGCGCGGCTCGCGGCAACCAGCGAGACCGAGACCAGCTAGGCCGAAGGACGCGCCCATGAGCAGCAGGAACTCGCGGCGTTCGACGGTGGTGATGGCGGCAGTGCCATCGACGAACTCGCGCTCAGCGCGGGTGCGGAACTCGGGCGTCTTGTTACGCTCATCGAGGCTGCGCCAGTACGAAGGACCGGTCGGCTCGCCGGGCTGCGGCGCGGGGTGATTGAAGACTTGCTTGCTCATCGAAGAAAAAGGCGGGGATTAGCGGTGGCAGCCCGAGCAGCTCTGGGGAGGATTAACTTTCCAGTCGTGCACGAACTTCGTGCCCTGGGCGGTCTGCGCAGCGGGAGATTCAGCTTTCCAAGCAAGGTCGGTGACCTTGTCGACCGGCCGGAGGAACTGCTCGGGGTTGCGGTGGCAATCGAGGCAGAAGGACATGTTCAACGACTTCTGCTGACCAACGACGACCTGTTGGTCAACGCGGCCATGGCACTCGACGCAGCTAATCCCGCGGTTCACGTGCACGGCGTGGTTAAAGTAAACGTAGTCGGGCACCTTGTGCACCTTGACCCAGCGCACGGCTTCGCCGGTTTCAGCGCTGCGACGAATCAGGGCCAACGCCGGGCTATCGGGCTTCACTTGGCTGTGACAATTCCAACAGGTGTTGGTGGCGGGCACATTCGAGTGCGCGGACTTGTCGACGGAGTTGTGGCAATAGCGGCAATCCAGCCCGAGCACCGAATCGGGACCAGCGTGGAAGGAGTGATCGAAGGCCACCGGCTGATCAGGCGTGTATCCGACGTTTAAATACTTGTTCGTGGCGTACTCGTTGATGCCGGCGACGACCACGGCACCCGTGACCAAGAGACAAATGAGCACCTGGAGAGGGATGCTGTTGACCGAGCGGGGGAAGAAGTTGCCGCGAGGGGCGGCGCCGGTCAGGAAGTTAATGAGCTTACGCATCGGGATAACGGGCGGAGAAGTGGTGCTTTTGCCCACAGAGGCACGAAAGCCGCCCCCCCTTCGCAACCCAATTTTTAGGGCGTTTGGACGAGTTTAGGGGGTTAGCGGGGTATAACCTGTTAATAGACCTGTTAATGGAGTGTTTTTAAGTAACTTAAGACATTGATTGACAACAAGTTAACTCTAAACAGTCAAATACTGCGCCGGCAGAGACCCTAAACCACGCCATTGGACAGGTATCAAACTATTAGGCCGACAGAGGGATTGGCCTTGTAGGGCTAATCACCTCTGTCGGCCTAGGTGCCGAAGGGTCGTTTGACTTAGCCAGCGACGGACTTCGAGGCCGAGCGGACGAGCTCGACGAAGCTCTTGGCTTCGAGGGAAGCGCCCCCGATCAGACCGCCGTCGATATCTTGCTCAGCCAACAGGGCGTCGGCGTTGTCCGGCTTCATCGAGCCACCGTAGAGGATGAGGATGCGGGCCGCCGACTCGGCGCCGAACTGCTGGGTCAGGAGCTTGCGGATGAACGCATGCACTTCCTGGGCCATGGCTGGGGTCGCCGTCTTGCCGGTACCAATCGCCCAGACCGGCTCGTAAGCAATGATAACGTGGTCGGCCTTGGCGGCCGGTACGCCTTCGAGGCCCTTCTCGACCTGGCGGCGCACGACTTCCATCGTCTGGTTGGCTTCGCGCTCAGCGAGGAGCTCCCCAACGCAGAGAATGGGGCGCAACGTCGCGCCGAGGGCCGCATGCACCTTGCGGTTCACGAACGCGTCATCTTCACCGAAGATACTGCGGCGTTCGCTGTGGCCAATAATCACGTGCGTGACGTGCAAGTCGCGCAGCATGGAGGCCGAGATTTCACCGGTGAAGGCACCGTTGGTCTTGTCGTGCAGGTTCTGGGCGCCCAGGGCGAGGTGCGAACCTTCGATGGCCGCACCGACGGCCGAGAGGGCCGTGAAGGGCGGGCAAAGGACGATATTGACGTTTGGGTCGATGCCAACGGCGGCCGAGATCGCCTTAACGAGCTCGATGCCATCCGTGGCGGTCTTGTTCATCTTCCAGTTTCCAGCGATGAGGGGGGTGCGCTTAGACATATTAGTGGTATAGATTGTTAATGGCGAAAGCTTTAAGCCGAGAGAGCGGCCACGCCGGGGAGGAGCTTGCCTTCGAGGTATTCGAGGGAAGCGCCGCCGCCGGTAGAGCAGTGCGTGACCTGGGTATCGACGCCAAACTTCTTCGCCGCCGTGGCGGTGTCGCCGCCGCCGACGATGGTGATCGCGCCGCGCGCCGTCGCCTGGGCGACGGCTGCCGCCATGGCCTTGGAGCCGACCGCGAACTTATCGAACTCGAACACGCCGCAAGGGCCATTCCAGATAACCGTACCAGCACGACCGATGGCCGCTTCGTAAAGTTTAATGGACTCGGGACCCGCATCCATGCCTTCCCAACCCGCTGGGATGCCCGACTGCATCGTCGCAGGCTGCGTGTTGGAATCAGGCGAGAACTTGTCGCCGCAGTTGAAGTCGACGGGGAGCGTGACCTTCACGCCGCGAGCCTTGGCCTTATCAAGGAGTTCCTGGACAATCTTAGCGCCTTCGGCGTCGTAGAGGGAGTTGCCGATTTCCATGCCGTCGCAGACCTTGCGGAAGGTGTAGGCCATGCCGCCGCCGATGATGATTTCATCCGCCTTCTCGATGAGGTTGCGGATGAGCGGAATCTTGTCGGCGATCTTGGCGCCGCCGAGAATCGCGAGTAACGGACGCTGCGGATTGTTGAGCACGATGTCGAAAGCCTTGAGTTCGGCTTCGAGCAGGAAACCCGCGGATTTACGGGGTAAATTGACGCCGACCATCGAGGAGTGGGCGCGGTGGGCGGTGCCGAAAGCATCGTTGACGTAGACGTCGCCGAGGCGGGAAAGGGACGCGCGGAACTCGGCAACCTTGACCGGATCGGCCTTCATGCTGGTGCCGTCTTCGAGCTTCACTTTGCCTTCTTCTTCGATGTGGAAACGGAGGTTTTCGAGAAGCAGAACTTCGCCAGCCTTGAGAGCCTTCGCAGCGGCTTCGGCTTCAGGGCCTACACAACTTGGGATGAACTGCACTGGGCGCCCCAAGAGCTTCTCGAGTTCGACGGCGACCGCACGCAGGGAGAACTTCTCCACGACCTTCCCGTCCGGCCGGCCAAGGTGCGACATCAGCACCAGGGAGGCACCGCCTTCCAGGAGGAACTTGATGGTCGGTAGGGCCGCAGCGATCCGCTGGGCATTGGTGATGGCACCGGTCTTCTTGTCCTGAGGGACATTGAAGTCGACGCGCACGAGGGCGCGGAGACCAGAGACGGAACCGAGTTCGCGGAGAGAAGGTACAGGCATGGTCGGAAAGCAGGAGAGAAAGGAGTTCCCCCAGCCGTGGGAAGGCTAAACCAGCGGATAGCCCAAACTGGCGGTTGTCCCCCTACTCCGCCCCACCCTTCGGAGCCTAAAACAAAACAGGCGACCCGAGGGTCGCCTGTCGTCAGGTGGGTCGGACTAAACTTAGAGCTTAGCCGTGACCTTACCGAGCAACTCGACGACGCGGTTGGAGTAGCCCCACTCGTTGTCGTACCAGCTGATGAGCTTGAAGAAGTTCTTGTTCAGCTCGATCGAGGAGCCGGCGTCGAAAATCGACGAGCTCTTGTCGTGAATGAAGTCGGAGGAAACCACTTCTTCGTCCGTGTAGGCGAGGATACCCTTCATGTAGGTCTCGGACGCCTTCTTGAGGGCGGCCTTGATTTCGGCGAGGGACGTTGGGTTGACGGTCTTGACGGTGAGGTCGACGACCGAGACGGTCGGGGTCGGTACGCGGAAGGCCATGCCCGTCAGCTTGCCCTTCACTTCAGGGATGACAAGGGCGACGGCGCGAGCAGCACCCGTGGCGGACGGGATGATGTTGATCGCAGCAGAGCGGCCACCCTTCCAATCCTTCTTGGAGGGGCCATCAACGGTCTTCTGGGTGGCAGTGTAAGCGTGGACCGTAGTCATCAGGCCTTCGGCGACGCCGAAGCCTTCCTTGAGGAGCACGTGAACGAGCGGCGCGAGGCAGTTCGTGGTGCAGGAAGCGTTGGAGATGATGTGGTGAATGGCCGGGTCGTACTTGTCGTCGTTGACGCCGATAACGACGGTGATGTCTTCATCCTTGGCGGGAGCGGAGATGATGACCTTCTTAGCGCCGGCTTCGAGGTGACCCTTGGCCTTGGCGGCTTCGGTGAAGAGGCCCGTTGATTCGATGACGACTTCGACGCCGAGCTTACCCCAAGGGAGTTCAGCGGGGGATTTGGCAGAAACCACGAGGATTTCCTTGCCGTTCACGACGAGGACGTCGTCTTCGAGCTTGTCCGGGGAGGATTTCTTGGAGGAAACGGTGCCGTTGAAGCGACCCTGCGTGGAGTCGTACTTCAGGAGGTAGGCGAGGTTGTCCGCAGGGACGATATCGCCGACGGCAACGACGTCAAAGGTCGTGCCGAGGTGGCCCTGTTCGACGAGGGCGCGGAAGACGAGACGGCCGATGCGGCCGAATCCGTTGATAGCTACTTTGGTGGCCATGGTATGTTGAGAAGATTGGGTTTTGCGCGGGAGCGGAAAGGGATGAAAAAGGGTGACCCACCCGCCATTGGCAAGCGGAGAATGCGTTTAGGCCTTAACAACCCAAACTCCGCACCCCAAAGCCGGAAGTGAAAGCGTGCCGGACTGGATTTGCGGGGCCTCCGCAGAGGCATGGCGGGTGCCCGGGTGGGGCGAAAGGACGACGGGCTGCCAAGCGGCAAGGGCCGGCAAGGGCAACTCGACCGGATAACCCTGTGGATTACAGGCGACGAGGATCCGCTCAGGCCCGAGTTGCCCGTCGGCGTTAAAGACGGCGACAAAAGCCTCCCCGCCCGACTGCAGGCTAGCGTTCATCCAGCCAGGCGAGACGGCCTGCCGCGGGCGTAAGCCGGCACCTCGGGGAGACAAGCGGAAGCGAATCAGTTGCGCCACGAACTCGTGTTCGTCCCGGAAGAGTTCCAAACGCGCTGGGTCCAAGCGGTTCAGGTCGCCCCGCCGCCAGGTATTGGCCACGCCGCGCTTGGTCATCAGGAAGTCCTGGCCCGCAGCGAGCATCGGGATGCCTGCCGAGCAGAGGAGGATCACGTGCATCAACCGGGTGCGCAGAATATCGGAAGCGGTCGGCTCCAAGGCATCAGCGCCAGGTTGCTCGGTGATGCGATCCAACCAAGCCATGTCATCGTGCGACTGCGCATACCGCAAGCGGGCCGCTGGTCGGAAAGCGCAGGCTGCCATTTGGTGGAGGAGGTCGGAGGCAGGTGCATGGCCGCGGACATAGGACGGCAAAAATTCGCGGAAGGCATCGTCCCAGCTCGTCCAGGTGGTATGGTCCAGGTCCCGAGCGATGTACCCACGAAAGCTCCACGGCTCAGCGATGAGAATCTTCTCGGGCCGCTGCGCCCGGAAGTCTTCCTCGATCTCGCGGAGCAAAGGCGTGCCCAGCAACTCCGCTAAATCGAGGCGGACCCCATCGACGCCCAGCGTCTGGGTCCAATGCTGCAGCGAAGCGAGGACGAGTCGTCGGAACATCGGAGCCTCGGCCCGGACGTCATTGCCGCAACCGCTCCAGTTCGAGAGTTTGCCCTCCGCATCGACGCGGTAATAATAACTCGGGTCAATGGCCTGAAGCGCGTTCGGTGCACCGAAATGATTCAGCACGAGATCCATGATGACCGCGAGGCCCGCCTCATGGCAGGCCCGCACTAAATCACGGAAAGCCTCGGTGGCATTCACGGACTTGGCATCGTCCCACGCATACGGCATCGCGGGGGCAAAAGCGGAGATAGGCATGTAGCCCCAGTGGTATTCCTCGGGGCCATCGCGCTCGTAATCCGTGCAAGGCAAGAGCTCCAAAGCGTTCACACCCAAGGACCGCAGGTAAGCGCCATCACGGCGAATCCATTGGGCTAAGTCACGAAAACCCAGGAGACCGGCGGTCTCCGTTAGCCCCAGTAGATCGCGTACGTGGGCCTCCACGATGACGAGATCCTCCGCAGCGGGGGGGACGAATCCGTCTTTAAAATCAGCCAATTCGGCGGGGCCGCAAACCACGCCAGCATCGAAGTTAAGTCGCTTGGCCCAAGGATCGAACGTCCGGCGGCCATCAATATCCAAGAGGTAAATCGCGTCCGTGAGGTCTTCAGTGACGACCCCTTCCCACGCCCCTTGGCCGGCGGGTTTTAATTCTAGATATCCCGGCAGCGGTGCCACGGTGAGGTCGGTTGAGACCTGGCGCGAGTAGCCGACACTGACCGCCCGGGCGCGCGGGGCGAAGACTCGGAAAGTCGTGCCCTGAGGGGAGACGGTCGCACCGAACGGACCCGGCGGTTCGAGGACATCGAGTGGATCGGAGGCTAAGACTTCGCAGAACTCCACGAGGTCATCATGCTCAAAGAGTACCCGGACGGGGTGTTGCTCGGGGACCGCGCCGGTCGCGGTGAAACGGAAGACGTGGAGGTTCGTCCGGGCAAGGTCGACGGTCAGGTTACGGTTACCGTGGGCATCGCGCTGCACGTTATCAGCGTCATGCGGGGGCTCCAACCAGCGTCCGTCCGTGCGGATAAACTTGAACGCCATCGAAGGGGCGTCCCCCAACACTGCTGCGATCGGCGCGCTCACCTCGAATCCTTCAGCGCCGAGTAAGCAAACCGCATGCAAAGTCCACGGCGCCATGTCGGCGACGTTCCCCCAGTCATTGAACGGCCCCAGCACCCGCAGGCTGTCGTCGGTCGCTTCGGGACAGAGGGGCTTCCACAGAAAAAAGTGTACCTGACCGTCCTCGATCCAGCAGCCGGAACGGGTCGCCCAGGCTTGGGCCTCGGCCCGCTCCAAAGTCACCAATACTGCTGGCTCGTTTAAGAGCAACGGCGGGGGCGTCTCCGACCGCCAATCGCTGGCCAAGGCGACCAAGCCCGAGGCCTTGGTCTCCCAGCGTGCGCTGGCGAGCAGACGGTTCATGGCGTCCTTGATGCGACCGAAGAAATCCATGGCGAGCAAAAGCGGGCTTCACTCCGAGCGAAACAAGGCTCACATTGCCGAGGTGAACATCCAAGTTCTAGTCAGCGATTGGGAAGGCCACCGCCTTCTGGACACCGGCGACGGCCTCAAGCTCGAGGAAATCGGTGGCGTTCGCATGGTCCGCAGCGAACCCAAAGCCTGGTGGCGCCAAAGCCTGCCGCGGACCGAATGGGCTAAAGCCGTCGCGGTGCACGAAGAAGGCGGTCGCGAAGGCCGCTGGAAGCTTAACGGCAATTGCCCCCGCGACTGGGAAACGAAGTTAGGGAAACTGAAGCTGCAGCTGCGCTTCATGGATAATTCCAAGCAATTTGGCGTCTTCGCCGAACAGTCGCCCCACTGGAAGTGGCTGGCCGAGCAAAAGGCCACTGGCGCCAACCGCCCCCGCTTGCTCAACCTTTTCGGCTACACCGGGGCTGCTTCGCTGATCGCCGCCCAAGCTGGCTGGCACGTGACGCACGTCGATGCCTCCAAGCCTGCGGTGGCCTGGGGTCGCCGTAACCAAGAGGCCTCCGGCCTAACCGAGGAGCCGATCCGCTGGATTATCGAGGACGCCCCGACGTTCGTGAAGCGCGAGATCAAGCGCGGCAACCAGTACGAAGCCGTCCTCATGGACCCGCCGGCTTTCGGTCGCGGCCCGACCGGCGAATTCTGGAAGGTCGAACAAGACCTCGCTCCCCTCCTCCGCTCCTGTCGCGAACTCCTTTCCCCGCAGGCGCAGTTCATGATCTTGACGGTCTACACCATCGATGCGTCGTCGATTCTCTGTCACAACCTGCTGGAGGAATGTACCAGCGGCCTCGGTGGCAAAATCGACATCGGCGAACTCGCTTTGCAACAGGAAGGTAACGGTCGCTTACTCCCGCTTTCACTCTGGGGTCGCTGGCAGGCTAATTCGAAAGGATAGACGCCCTTCTGAGCCGAGTTTTGGCCTTGGGCTTGGTTATTAGGTTTCCTCCCTCCAAGGAATCCCTCTAGTTTCAGCCCGTGAGCCTAGTGCCAGACCAAGCCACCTTCCGCGAGTTCGCCCGCACCAGTGACATCGTGCCCGTCTGCCTAGACCTGATGGCCGATTTGGAGACGCCAGTCTCGGTCTACGCCCGCCTGCGCAGCCAAGGTGCGAGCTTTCTCTTTGAATCCGTCACTGGCGGTGAACACATCGGCCGCTATAGCTTCTGTGGTGCTGGCCCCGCCCTCACAATCACCTCGTGGGAAGACCGCACCGAGAAAGTCTACCGCGATGGCCGCAAGGAATCATTCCCCACCCCGGCCGACCCGCTCGAACTCGTCAAAAAGGAAGTCGCTGGCCTCCGCGTCGCCCAAGTCCCTGGCCTGCCCCCTTTCGTCGGCGGGATGGTCGGCATGGTCGGCTACGAATACGTCCACCGCACCGAGCCCACGGTCCCTCGTCCCGCCAAGGACCCCGCGGGCACGCCGTTGACCCACTTCATGCTCGTCGACCGGGTCGTCGCCTTCGACAACGCCCGCCAGACCCTGCGTCTCATCGTCAATACCCGCATCACGTCGCCTGAACAGGCCGATGCCATCTGGCTAGCCGCTAGGCAGGACCTAGAAGCCCTCAAGGCCATCGTCACGGGTCCCCGCGCCGCCCAAGCCGCCGAGTTGCCCGATGCCGCTGGCTTCGCCGTCGGCCAGTCGAACGTCAGCCAGCCCGGCTTCGAAGCCGCCGTCCGCCGCGCCCAAGAATACGTCCGCGCCGGC
>Ga0208811_1000003_pt1 | contig 134446 bp, 102 predicted proteins | sample Colrivmet1561A02_FD_187681 | JGI IMG/M metagenome (GOLD analysis project Ga0208811, IMG submission 187681) | Estuarine microbial communities from the Columbia River estuary - metaG 1561A-02 (SPAdes) (version 2) | ecosystem: Environmental > Aquatic > Marine > Intertidal zone > Estuary | place... | reverse complement strand
GACGCCTTCCTTCTTCACGAGGTGCTTGGCGAGCTTGGCGGCGCTGGTGGTCTTGCCGGAGCCTTGGAGGCCGACAAGCAGGACGCGGAGGGGGCGGGCGGGGGCGAGGGGGCGGGCACCTTCGCCTAGGAGCTTGGTGAGCTCGTCAGAGACGACTTTGACAGCCATCTGACCCGGGTTGACGGATTCGACGACGGCAGTCCCGAGGCAGGCGACCTTGACGCGCTCGGTGAAATCCTTGGCGACCTTGAAATTAACGTCGGCCGTCATCAAGGCCGAACGCACTTCGCTTAGGGCCGGGGCGATGTTCTCCTCGGTGAGCTTGGATAGCCCTCGGAGGTCACGGAGGGCCTTGGTGAGTTTCTCGGTAAGGTTGGCGAACACGGGAAGGGGAGGAGAAGGTAATCAGGCTAGAAAGGCAAGAGGGAGCAAAGGCCCGAGGGGGCAGATTGGCTAGCGTAACGAGTATGGGGGAGAACTGCGGTCTTAGCCCGTAGCCTTATCCCATCTTTGTCACCTTGAAGTATCCGTCCTGCCGGACAGATTATTCCAGTTCCTTAATGGTCAGGTTCTTGAACCAGCAGGGGTCGCTGTGCTCGGTGAGCATGAGCTTACCCTTGCCTGGCGCAAAGCCGACCTTCTTGGCGAACTTACTCTTGGCGAAGGCCGCTTTCCAGGCCTCGGACTTCGTGTCGACCGAGGCGCAGAGCTTACCGTTCAGGAAGTGCTCGATTTTACCGTCCTTGACGACGACACGGCTGTGGTTCCATTCGCCGATGGGCTTGAGGACCTTTTCCTTGGCGGAGTCGATCAGGTCGTAGACGCTGCCGGAATTATGCGAGCCGCCGCGCTTGCCGTCAGGGTGCTTGTCGTCGTCGATCATCTGGTATTCCACGCCGAGCCATTCTCCCTTGCCCTTGGCGTCCTTGATATTGGTCACCCAATACTTGATGCCGTTGTTGCCGGCGTCTGCGAGTTTCCAATTCCACTCCAGTTCGAAGCTAGCGTATTCTTTTTTAGAAACCAGAAAGCCGCTGCCCTTAGTGGGCGTGAGGCGGATGACGCCGCCTTCTTCAGTAGTCCAACCCGCGCCCGGCTTGCCGCCGTTGCCGTCGGTGAAATCTTCGAGGGTCAACTTAACGGGGTCGGCCGCGTAGGCGGTGCCGACAGCGAGGAGCGCGAGCAGGAGGGTCTTCATGGGGAATACCCCTACCTTGGAGGAATCCCGGACCTAGGAAAGACTCTTTTCTGGCTGAATCCTTAACCTAACTGGATTCGTAAGCCGTCGTAGCACAGGCCAACTTTCGGGAATTCCTTGGCCAGCGACTCCGTATAGGTGGCGTAGTCGATTTGGTAGGTCATGTGCGTGACATACGCCTGCTTGGCCCGAATCTCACCGGCGACTTCGCAGGCCTTGCCGATGGTCATGTGCGTGGGGTGAAAGTTGGGACGAAGCCCGTCCAAAATCGCTAAATCGCAATCAAGTGCTAGGTTCACCGCGGGCGTGGGCACGGTCTTGCAGTCGGTGTAGTAGACGAACTTCGTCCCCGTGGAGGGCTCTTCAAAGATTAGGCCCAGCGTTGGCTCGGAGCCATGGGGCAAAAGGATAGAGCGCACGACGCCGCCGCCAGGGAGCATCAACTCCTCGGGCATGCGGTGCAGGTCGAGTGCGATGTAGCCGGGCGAAGCCGCTTCGCCGATCGCGTACGGGTAGATAGTCTCGACGCGCTTCAGGCCTTGTTCGGTGCTGTAGACGGGAATCGCGGCACCGCCGTTGTTGGTGCAATACTGACGAAGGTCGTCCATGCCGAGGACATGGTCGGCGTGTCCGTGCGTCAGGATGAAGGTGTCGACCGCTGGTATCTTGTTCTGTAGGCACTGCAGGCGGAACTCCGGAGCTGCATCGACTTGCACATGGTGTCCTTCGATGACCACGTGGATACTCGTGCGCGACCGCCAGTTCTTCGAGTTTGCCTGGTCCAGACCGGCATTGTCATGCGCGACCAAGGGGACCCCTTGGGAAGTGCCGCAGCCCATGACAATAATTTCCATAGGCCGATAGAGCCCAAGAAACCCTAAAATGCAAAGCAGATAGGGGACAAGTTGGCTGGAAGAGCATTTCCCCTAGCCAACCATACTCCAGCCAACCAGTCCCCTATCTCCAACCTACTTCTGCTCCACGATCCAAACGTTCCGGTAGTACACGGGGTTGCCGTGGCCTTGGAGTTGGAAGGGGCCGGGCGCAGGGACTTCAGTCTTGAAGCCGCCACCAGGGGTCGCGCCCTTGAGCGAGAGCTTATCCTGCACGACGACGCCGTTGTGCTTCACGGTGAGGATGGCGTTGGCGGTCTTCTTACCGTCAGCATCAAACTTAGCGGCGGTGAACTCAATGTCGTAGGTCTGCCACTGCAGCGGCGGGAAGCACATGTTCACCTTGGGCGCACTGTTCTGGTAGACGCCGCCGCATTCGTTATCCAAGCCCTTGAGGCCAAAGCTATCGAGGACCTGTACTTCGTAGCGGTTCTGCACATAGACGCCGCTGTTCGCACGGCCTTGGCCTCGACCAAGGGGTTTGAAGGGTAGCAGGAATTCCAGGTGGAGGGTGAAGCTCTGGAAGGCCTGCTTTGAGGTCGTGCCGGCTGCGAGGAGTTTGCGCTCATCCAGGTGGCCGCCTTTCCAAGCATCCGCATTGCTGCCATCGAGAAGGATAATTGCGCCAGCCGGGGGCTTGGCACCTTCGGTCGGGCTGTGGCGCTCGATACGCTTAAGCGAAGTCGCACCAATGGTGAGCACGCCGCCTTTGAGTTCGGCGAGGTCTTTGAAGCGGACGATGTCACCGTCGCGCTTAGCTTCGGCTTCGGTCTTGGCCGAAGCATCCCAGCCAGCGCCAGGGAGGCCGCCCTTGAAGGTGACGAGGCGGAAGTTGCCGTCGCCGAGCGCAATGATGTTCGCCCCGAGGCCTTCGCCGGCATATTCGCCCTGCAACGGGAAGTCGGGTCCGGCCGTCTCGACGGTCATGTAGACCGGGGGTTCCGCGTTCTTGGGGGCCGGGGCCTTAGGGGTGGCGGGCTTAGGCGCGTCGGCAGCGTAGCCCGTGAAGGCGGCGAGGCTAAGGGCGCAAAGGAGGGCGGGGAGGCGCATAGGGGTTAAAGGTGAGTCAGCAGGGAAGTGGTTTGGTTGCAGGCTAAGGGATGAATTTCTGGTCACGGAGCCATTCCAAGGACTGCTTCTGCCAAGCGTCCCATGAAGGGCCCTTGTAGCCGTTTAGGCCGTGGCCACCGTTAGGGAGTTCGAGCAGCTTAGAGGCCACTCCCTTGGCTTGGCAGGCTTGATGGAACAGGCGGCTATTCTCAATCGGCACGGCTTTATCGTCGAGGGCGTGCGCCAGGAAGGTCGGTGGAGTGTCCTTGGTAACTTGCTTCTCGTTAGAATAGAAATGCGCGAGTTCATCCGAAGGCGTTGCGCCCAAGAGGTTCTTCTTCGAGCCGCCATGCGTGCCAACGCTCATCGTGATGACCGGGTAGATGAGGATGGCGAAATCAGGCCGGTTCTCGGGGGTAAAGTGCGTGGCCGCGGTGGCGGCTAAGTGGCCGCCGGCGGAGAAGCCGATGATGCCGACCTTCTTTGGGTCGATCTTCCATGCGGCGGCACGCGTGCGGGTTAGTGTGAGTGCCTTCTGTGCGTCGAGCAGCGGCACTTTGTCGTGTCCAGCGGGGAGACGGTATTCAAGGACGATGCCGGCAATACCTTGGGCGTTAAGCCACTTAGCGATGCCGTGTCCTTCGCCGCCCACTACTAAGCCGCCGTAGCCGCCGCCCGGACAAATAATAACTGCGGCACCGTTAGGCTTCTCGGGTAAGTGCACCGTGTAGCTGGCCTTGGTGGGGAGCGGGGCTTCGTCTGACTTCAATCCTGGTGCGACGCCCTCCCAAAGCGGTTGCTTGGGGGGGAAGGCATCCGCGGCCAAGGCGGTAACGGCGCAGAACAGAGGCACTAGACGGAGCAGGTTCATTGGGGGTGGGGTGAGCGGAACTTAGGTATCTACTAGGAAAACACAAGGGGGCAGGGTCTTGGCGGGCCTGTCCGTCTTAAGTAAACACCCACAAAAAACCCCGGGGTCTCCGGGGTTCTGTGGGGTGCTACGGTGAAGGGCTTACTTCTTGGCTTCGTAGCCAGGGAGGGCCTTGCCGTTGGCGTCGATCTTATTGACCGACCAGAGAACGGCGCGGGCGACCATGTCGAGGTAACGGGCATCTTCAACGGTGGCGTTGTTGTGGCCGATGGTGGTCGAGAAGATACGGGTCTTCTTGGGGCCGTATTCGTTGGTCCAAGCGACCATGGCGGTGGTTTCCTTGGCCGGTACGACCTTGCCGGCCTTGTCCTTCCGCTCGGGGCTGGTCTGGGTGCCGTTAGCGAGACCCTTGCCGGTCAGGACCTGGACGTTGTTATAGAGTTCTTCGTTGACCGTGGTCCAGTCAGCCATGCCCTTGGTGATGGGGTGCTCTTTGTCGGTGAACTTAATCGCGATGGGCTGCTGGGGACCGTGGCCAGTGGACTGCAGGCCGAGCATCTCGAACCAATGCGAGTTGTCGTCGCCGGGCTTCACAGGCTGCTGGAACTTGCCCCAGCGGTAGCTGTGCATGGCGCAGTGGAGGTTCACGGCCGGCACGCCTTCGCGGTGCGCCTTGAGGATGTTCTCGACATAGGTCGGGTCGGTGATGTCGGCAGCGCACTCGTCATGGACGACGACGTCGAAGTCTTTGTACCAGCCATCCTTCTTGTAGATTTCGAAGACCGGCTTCGTGCCCTTTGTGGCGTCGTAGGCCATCTCAACCTTGGCGTTGAGGCGGGCTTCGATGCCCTTCTTGAGGATTTCCTTTTGGTTGGCGTAGTCGTGGCAGCAACCGCCAGCAACGACGAGGACGCGCAGGGGCTTCACTTCATCGGCAATGGTGGGCGTGGCCAGACCCGCGAAGAGGGTGAGGGCGAGGAGGGTACGGAGGTTCATGGGGGTAAGGGGTAGATTTAGGTGAGGGGAAACCGAGGGGGCAAAAGAAAAAGGTTACTTCTCAAGGAGATGGGTATTTAGCAGGCTTTAAAAGCCCCTCTCCCGTGGGGTTTAGATTCTTGAAGGTATCTAGACCCTGTAAGGTGGCTTTAGTTCCCCTTGTGAAGGGGCGCCGATTGCAGGTGGGACCGCCGCGCTGGCCTTAGCGGTTGAAGAAGCGGCCGGGGACCGCCGGCACGAAGGCGGTCTTGGTCGACTCCTGGTTAGGCTTAAAGAGATCCCCGTGGACTTTGTCGCCGCCGATGTGTGCAGCAATGATCATGGCGACGACCGCAACAATCTGCGCGGCGACGCGGACCCGCCAGCTTTGGGAGATGAGTAACCACGCGGCACTCGCTAGGAAGGAGCCAGCGACGCCAGTCCATAGGTGGGTCTCGAGATTACTATAGTCCGAGCCATTGAAGTAGGCTTCAAGAATGCCGAAGACGCAAGTGGCCCAAATGCTGACGGCGCCCAAGAGGCTGAGTCGGCGAATCAAGAGGCTGGCTTCGTTGTGGCGATCCCAGATTTCGAAGAACGGAATGAGCATCAGGATGGCGACGGGAAAATGCAGCACGATGAAGTGCTGGTGTCCGGCGATGGAGAGCAACGCTGGACCACGGTCTTCGCCGTCGTGCGGAAGCCACCAGGCGAGCAAAGCGAGGGCGAGGTTGGGGCCGAGGGCGAGCCAGAGCCGGGCGTATTTTGTCAGGGGGGACTTATCGGACATAGATGAAAAGGGGGTTAGGGTGCACAGTGTTTGTGACGCGCTCGCCGCGGTGGGTCAAACGGAAGTCACGACTGAGGAGGCGCGAAGATTTTATGGGTGCGGGGTCCAAGTATGAGACACAAAAAAAGCCCGCAGGTTGCACCGCGGGCTTTCATGGAGAACTGAAGGCCTCGGCTTACTTGGCTTCGATGAAGGCCTTGAGCTTAGCGAGTTGGTCCTTGGTCAGGGGCTCGGACTTAGCCTTCTTTGGGGGCATGGCCATTTCTTCATCGCGCTTGGTCGCACCGAGTTCGGAAAGGGTGTAGATGGCACTCTTGGCGGCGTTGCCCCAGGTGATGCCGACACCGTTTTCTTTACCACCCTTGGCGGCGGACTCGAGGGTCATGATATTGAAGCCACCCTTAGCCTTCTTGGCTGGGTCTTTTCCGTGGCAGCCCGCACAGCTATTTTCGAGCATCGGGAAGATCTCTGCCTTCCAAGCCTTTTCGCGATCAGCGTTGGCCTTAGGGGCATCGGCAGCAAAGGCCGAGGCGGAGACGAGGAGGGAGAGGAGGGCGAGGTGGCGCATGTGGTGTGTTACGATATTAGAACCCGACAATTAGGGGAAAGTTTCGGTTTTGGGAGCAAAAAATCATCGGGCCACGACCCAGGGCTGGACCTGGGCCTGGAGCCGGTCCGGGATAATGGCTTCCACCCGGGTGCCGGCATCCTCGGATTTACTAGATAAAACGGTGGCTCCGGCGTGAAGTTTGGCCAACAGGGCGTATTGGTCGTGGGGGAGGAGTAAGGTGACTTTCTTGTCACGCTCGGCCGCGCAGGACTCCAAGAGGTCCTGGAGTTCGGGAATCCCTTGGCCCGTAAAGTTACTAAAGAGAATGGCCCCGGGGTGCTGAGCCTTGGCTTCGGACTTCACTACCTCATCCACGAGGTCAGCCTTATTGAGGACGGTGATGATGGGGCGGTCGCCCGCGCCGATCTCCTGGAGGACCTGCAAGGTCGTCTCGGCGTGCTTCTCGCGCTCAGGGGAAGAGAGGTCGACGACGTGGATCAGGTAGTCGGCTTGAATCGCTTCTTCCAAGGTCGCCTTAAAAGCTTCGACGAGACGGTGCGGGAGGCGGCGGACGAAACCGACGGTGTCGGTCAAGAGCATCGCACGTCCAGACGGTAATGCGAGCCGGCGCGTGGTCGGGTCGAGGGTCGCGAAGAGCTGGTTTACCGCGAGGACGTCCGAGCCGGTGAGCTTGTTCAGGAGGGAGGACTTCCCCGCGTTGGTGTAGCCGACAATCGAAACAGTCGGCAGCGGGATGCGTTGGCGCTGCTTGCGCTGCGTGGCGCGTTGGGCCACCACGGCCGCAAGGTCGCGTCTGACCTTGGCAATCTTGTCCCGGATCTTGCGCTGGTCCATTTCCATCTGCGTCTCCCCCGCGTCACGCTGCATCGCGCCACCGCCACGCTGGCGGTCCAAGTGCGACCAGAGGCGCTTGAGGCGCGGGAGTTGCTGCTGGAGCTTGGCGAGCTCAACTTGCAAGACGGCTTCCTTGGTCTTCGCCCGTGAGACGAAGATATCGAGAATGACTTCTTGGCGATCGATGGCGTGCAGGCCGAGAGAGTCTTTCTCCCAATTACGCTGCTGCGCCGGGGTGAGTTCGTCGTCGAAGATGACGAGGCCACATTCTTTGTCGTGCGCGAGCTTGGAGATTTCCTCCATCTTGCCAGAGCCAACGAGGTGGCGCGGGCTTTCTTCGCGGATGCGGGCAATGAGTGAACCGCGAATCTCGACTCCGAGGTTCTCGACGAGTTCATGCAATTCGTTCAGGAGCGACTGAGCTTCCGCCGCCGTCTCACCTTGCCGCTGCAGCCCCACTAAGATGGCCCGGTTGGAACGGGCGATAACCTCGGGGTCGAAAGGATCGAGGGGCTTAGGCTTAGGGACAGGGTCGGACACGAGGTGCGGGACGGACACTTAATCCTGACGGCTAGACCTTCGCGGGCAAAGCGAAACTGCCGTCACTTCGCCGAAGGGGGCGCCTAATCCATGGGGCCGCCATGGGTCCACGCCTGCGGAGTCGCTCGGCCTCAAGGGTTAAACTGAATCCAATCGATATTCATCAGCCCACCTTTGCCAGGGTTGACGAGCACCAAGTAGACGTCGTGCCTTCCGGTGGAAGCCGTCAGTGCTGCCTTGTTCTCAGCCAGCTTATTCCAGTCGCCAGTATGCGTGATGTTCACCGTGCCTAAGAGCGGGCCGTTGGGCGCATCTAGGCGGACTTCTACCTTGCTGTCCTTCGAGCCGCCCCCGGCGGAGGCGAAGACCGTGATGCTCTGGCTATCGGCGAGGTTGAGGTTCGTAAACTTCAAGGTGTGGCCGTGATTCGTCGAGCCCACGACTTTACCCGAATGCTTGGGGCCGTTCAGTTCGGCCGTTTCTGCTTCGATGCGACGGGTGCGTAGCGCGACGTTTGCTTTGCCCGCGAGGGAGCCGGCGGGAGCAGCACCGGCATCGGTGTAGGTGGCCTCGAGGACGAATTGGCCAGCCTTGTCAGCTTTCGGTGCAGTGATTTCACCAGTGAGTCCTCGGGTGATTGACGGGCCGCCCTTGCCCTTCTCGAGAACTAGGATCCAGCGCAACATGAACGCGACTTCATCAACCGTGTGCTGCGGGTGCGCGAGCATCGGGACCTGTCCCCAGACGCCGCCACCGCCGAGGCGGATTTTCTTGTTCAAGGTTTCGGAGGCGTCCTTCACGCCACGGTACTTATCCGCAATGGCGACAAAGGAAGGGCCGACGAGTTGGGTTTCGGTCGCGTGGCAATTGAGGCAATCGCTTTGGCGCATGAGCGTCAGGCCAGGGTCAGTCGACTCCGTCTTACCGTCGCCGGCAACGAAGGCCGATGACACAAACGCGCGCAGGCTAAACTCGAGGGCCTTATCGACCGAACTGCCGTCTTCGCCGTCCTGCACCGCCACCTGGAAGGTGACCTTCTTGCCGGGTGTGAAGAAATCACCGTCCTGCGGAGAGGTGAAACGCACCTGCGGAGGGGTGTTGCCAACGACGACAGGCAGGCTCGTGGTAGCGTTGCTGCCGTCGGTATCTTTGACTGTTAGTTCAATCGAGAAATTACCGGCCTCGGCGAGCGTCGTGGAAAGCTCGGCCCCTTCACCGAGCGTGCGGTCGCCGGGTTGGAGTTTCCAAGTGTAGGCCACAGCTTTCCCTTCGGGGTCACTCGAGCCCGCTGCGCTGAGCTTCACCGCCAAAGGGGCCTTACCGAAGCCGACTGAGACCGAAGCCTTGGCGATAGGGGGCAGGTTGCCACGGAGGTAGGAGATTTTGTAGAGGCCGCTGTCGCGGTTGGCCCCCCAGGTCTCGCCGTAATCCATGAAGTAGAGGCAACCGTCTGGACCGAAGACCGCGTGCACGGGGCGCTTCATGAGCGTGGCCCCATTGGCAATCGCGGGCTGCAACTTCTTGACCTGCTCGGCGGAACTGCCGGCGACAACCTTACCGTTCGTGAATGGTTCGATGCCGACAAGGTTCGAGTCGGCGTCGAGGCGCGCCCACTTGATGAACGGCCGCTGCCAATCCCAGAAGAGCAGGCAACGATCGAAATATTCTGGGAAGCCATCGGTCTTTTCGAACGATGGTGAATAGTGGAAGACCGGCCCCGCACAGGCCGTGCGGCCACCTTCGCCGAGTTCGGGCCACTTCTTCGGGTTTTTATACGGCCAGTAGATAAATGCCGGGGTCGCGGGCGGTAGGTCATTCAAGCCCGTGTTGTTGGGGCTCGTATTGCGCGGGCGGGCGGGATCGGCGAAGGGGCCGATGGCGTTGGTGGCGAAATCGACCTTCGCGTAGGCGTAATTATCGCCCACGAAGTAAGGCCAGCCGAAGTTGCCCGCTTTACGGGCCTGGTTGATTTCATCGTAGCCACGCGGGCCGCGAGGGCCGTCGGCGTTGGCATCTGGGCCGACCTCGCCCCAGTAGACGAAGCCCGTGGTGCGGTCGATGGAGAGGCGCCAGGGATTGCGGCAACCCATCACGTAGATTTCGGGACGGGTCTTGGGCGTGCCAACCGGGAAGAGGTTACCCGCCGGGATCTCGTAGGTGCCGTCGGCCTTGGGGCGGATACGGTTTACCTTACCCGCGAGGCTCATGGTGCTGGCGGCGGATTTCTGCGCATCCCACGGGTGGCGACCCGGACGTTCATCCGCGGGTGAGTAGCTTTGGCTGTCGCCGAAGGGGTGCGTGTTATCGCCAGCGGACCAGTAGAGGTTGCCGTCCGGACCGAAGAGCATGCTGCCTCCGTGGTGACAGCACTCCTTGCGCTGCTCGTCGTAGCGCAGGAGGACCTTCTCGCTTTTGAGGTCGAGCACGTCGTCCTTAATCGTGAACCGCGAGATGGATTGACCATCAAAGCCGATGGGAGAGTAGAGGCAGTAGACCCAGCCGTTCTCGCTGAACTTGGGGTCGAGGGCAAAACTCAGGAAGCCATTCTCCTGCTGCAGAAAGACCTCGAGCTTGCCGATGACCTTCACCTGCTTCGTCTTGAGGTCGATGGCCTTGAGCAAGCCGCCGTATTCGTTGAAGTAGAGCCGACCGTCTGGTCCCATCTCGGTCGTCATCGGCTGGGGGATGTCACCCAGGAGTTTCTCGACCTTGAAGCGCATGTCCTCGGGGGCAGCGGGCGCCGCGGTGAGCGGGGCAACGAAGGCAGCGAAGGCTAAGCCAAGGAAGGACAAACGCAGGAGCGACTTCATGGGGTAAGGAAAGGATGACCGCCGGGGGGCTCGGCGGTTCCTTACCATCGGGAAATTTACATCCTGCGGGAAGACAAAAGAAGGCCACCCAACCTTAGTCCCCTCTAAAGGGCACCTTCAGGGTCCTTTAAATGAGCCCCAACTGCATCTTGCCGTCTTCGGAGATCATAGTCTGGGTCCACGGTGGGTCCCAGACGATGCTGACCTGTGCCTGGTTAACGCCCGGCACCGAGAGCACTCGGTTACGTGCGTCTTCGGCGATGACTGGACCCATGCCGCAACCGGGCGCCGTCAAGGTCATGGCGACGACGACGCTATGACGGTCGGTGGACCCATCGATGGCGTCGACCTTGAGTGAGTAGACCAAACCGAGGTCGACGATATTCACCGGGATTTCTGGATCGAAAACTTTCTTCAAGCTATCCCAGACGGCTTCATCGGAAGGCTTGCCAGCATGCCCAGGGTGTTCCGCCGTGCCAATCGAGCCATAGGCGTCGGTCTTGCCTTCGTTCTCCGTAGCATCGGAAGGCACCTGCTCGCCGAGGGCTTCGGCGTCTGTGCCCTTAATGCGGAACATACCAGAGTCGCAGACGACGGTGAAATTGCCGCCGAGGCGGTGCGTGATGGTGACCTTAGTGCCCGCCGGGAGCACGGCGGGTTCGCCCGCTGGAATGACAGTCGCTTGCACATCGCGCGCGAGGGTGCGGTCGTGTGGGCTGGGGGCGTGGCGTTGGCCGGTGGTATCTTCGCTCATAAAATTAAACTTGGTGGAATTTAGCGCTCAGCATGCCGCGGAGGGCTTCGGCACCTTCTTCGTCTTCGACCTTCGCAATAACTTCTTCGAGGAAGCCTTGGGCGAGGAGTTCTTGGGCGACTTCGAGTGGGATGCCGCGAGCCCGCAGGTAGAAGAGCTCGTTCTCGTCGACCTGGCCAGTCGTCGCACCGTGCGAGCACTTCACATCGTTAGCTTCGATCTCCAGGCCAGGGAGGGAATCCGCTTCCGCGTCGGGCGAGAGCAGGAGGTTTCGGTTCGTCTGGTAGGCATCCGTGCGCTGGGCATCCGGCGCTACTTTGATGAGGCCAGAGAAAATCGTGCGGGCCTTGCCGAGTAGCGCGTTCTTAAAGAGGAGGTCGGACTTCGCTTGGCCCGCCGTGTGAATCTGTAGGGTGCGTTGGTCGAACTCCTGTTCGCCCGTGGCTACGCTGATGCCGTAGAGGCGGACGTCCGCGCCGGGGCCATCAATACGCACAGTGTTCTCGAGGCGGGCGCGGCGCGAGCCGACGGCAGCGTTGACCGAGGTGATGAGCGCGTCGCGACCGCCACAGGTGTTATCCACCTGGAAGGACTGCGTGCGGGAACCCCAGCCTTGGACGGCGAGGCGGGAGACTTTGGCGCCGGCGCCAGTATGGATGTCGCAGGCAGAGATGGCCAAGGCGCGGGCGTCGGCCGTGGCACCGAGGTGGTAGTCCTGAATAGAGACCGTGGCGTGCTCTCCGGCGATGATCAGGGCGTGTGGGAAGACGGCTGCGCCATCGGTCGAGGTCCAGTTGACGGATACAAACGGCTGGCGAATCTCGACGCCCTTGGGGACGAAGAGGACGTAGCCAGCCCGGAGCCACGCTTGGTGCAAGGCGAGGAACTTAGCACCACCGAGACCAGCAGCGTGCTTCAAGAGGTGTTCTTGGAGGAGGGCAGGGTGGTGACGCACTGCATCCGTTAAGGTCTCAAAGCGCACGCCTTGAGCGGTGAGCTCCGGGGACAGGGCCGGACGCAGCACGCAGTGGCCATCGACGTGAACAATCAAGGACGCGGGACGAGCAACGAAGTGCGAGCGCGCGATGAGCGCGGCGGCGAGGGCTTCGGTCGGCTCCGGCGCCGGCGCATAGCCATCGAGTGAGAGCGAACGGGCGTCGGAGAAGCGCCACTTTTCGTCGTCGCGGGTCGGCATCGGCAACGACTGGAAGGTGTGCCAGCCCTGCTGGCGGAGGACGGCGAACCAGTCCTGCGCTCGGAACTGGGTGGTCTCGGCGGACTGCAGGGCGACGTCAAGGACGCCCGCAGGTGAGGTGAGGGTGCTCATCTTAGCCGACAGACCCTTCCATCTGGAGTTCGATCAGGCGTTTGAGTTCTACGGAATACTCCATGGGGAACTCCTTCACGAGGTCGTTGACGAAGCCGTTCACGGCGAGGGACATGGCTTCGCCTTCGGAGAGGCCGCGCTGCATCATGTAGAAAATCTGCTCAGCCGAAACTTTAGAGACGCTGGCCTCATGCTGCACGGAGTTCTTCTGGCCGCGCACGGAAATCGCCGGGTAGGTGTCGGTGCGGCTGTGCTCGTTGATGAGCAAGGCGTCGCACTCGGTATTGTTGCGGCAGTTCTTCAGCGTCTTCGGGATGTGCACGAGGCCACGATAGGTGGAGCGACCCGAGCCGACAGAAATGGACTTAGCAATGATGTTGGAGGTCGTGTCGTCGGCCGCGTGGATCATCTTTGCCCCAGTGTCTTGGTGCTGGCCGTCGTTGGCCAAGGCAATCGAGAGGACTTCGCCGCGCGCACCCTTGCCGCGCAGCACGACGCCCGGGTACTTCATGGTGAGGCGGGAGCCGATGTTACAGTCAATCCAGCGCACTTCGGCGCCTTCCTCGGCGACGCCACGCTTGGTGACGAGGTTGAAAACGTTGGCCGACCAGTTCTGGACGGTGACGTATTGAATCTTCGCGCCCTTGAGGGCGACGAGTTCTACGACGGCAGAGTGGAGGGTGGCGGTCTCGAACTTGGGGGCCGTGCAGCCTTCCATGTAGGTGACCTCGGAGCCTTCATCCGCGATGATGAGCGTGCGCTCAAACTGGCCGAAGTTCTCGGCGTTGATGCGGAAGTAGGCCTGCAGAGGCTGGGCCACTTTGACGCCCTTCGGGATGTAGATGAACGAACCGCCCGAGAAGACGGCCGAGTTCAGGGCGGCGAACTTATTGTCGCCGGCTGGGATGACCTTACCAAACCACTTGCGGAAGATCTCTGGGTGGTCGCGGAGGCCATCGGTCGGCCCGCAGAAGATGACCCCGAGCTTCTCGAGCTCTTCCTTCATACGGGAGTAGACGGCTTCGGAATCGAACTGGGCTTCAACACCCGCGAGGAACTTGCGTTCCGACTCGGGGATGCCGAGGCGTTCGAAGGTCTTCTTTACGTCGTCCGGCACTTCTTCCCACGTGCGCACGGCCTTCTGGCCCTTGGCGAGGTAGTAGCGGATTTTATCGAACTTAATGTTATCGAGGTCGGTGGTCGCCCAATGCGTTGGCATGGGGAGTCCCTCGAAAATCTTCAGCGACTTTTGGCGGAACTCGCGAATCCATGGCTCCTCGTCTTTCACCTTCGAGATATAGTCGACCACACTAGCGCTCAAGCCCACGCCCGCATCAAAGGCGTAGCTCTCCTCGTATTTAAAGTCGCCCTTCGAGCGATCGACTTCGATCGCTTCACGCTGGGCCAGGTTTTCGTCGATTTCAGCCATGGTCTTAGGCCGTAGCGAGTTCGGTTTTCACCCAATCGTAGCCCTTGGCTTCGAGTTCGATGGCCAGTTCCTTGCCGCCGCTGTGGACGATGCGTCCGTCCCACATAATGTGGACGCGGTCGGGAACAATGTATTCAAGGAGGCGCTGGTAGTGTGTGATAACGAGGAAGCCCGTGTCCGGACCGCGCATGCGGTTGACGCCTTCGGAGACGATGCGCAACGCATCGATGTCTAGGCCGGAATCGGTTTCGTCAAGGACGGCATACTTAGGCTTGAGCATCATCAGCTGAAGGATTTCGCAGCGCTTCTTTTCGCCGCCCGAGAAGCCTTCATTCACAAAGCGGGCCGTGAATTTGCGGTCCATCTTGAGGGCATCCATCTTCGCGTAGAGCTCGGTATAGTAGGCCTTGGCGTCGAAGGGCGCACCCTTGGCTTGGCGGGCGACGATGGCGGCACGGATGAAGTTAGCGATGGTTACGCCGGGGATTTCGCTCGGATACTGGAAGGCGAGGAAGAGGCCAGCGCGGGCGACAACGTCTGGCTCGAGGCCAAGGATTTCTTCGCCGTCAAGCAGGGCAGAGCCCGACTGCACACTGTAGTCGGGATGGCCGGCGAGGACCTTCGAGAGGGTGCTCTTGCCGGTGCCGTTCGGGCCCATGATGGCATGGACCTCGCCTTTCGGGACGGTGAGGGAGAAATCCTTCAAAATCGGGCGTTCGCCGATTGAGGCGTTCAGGTTTTTGATGACCAAGGAGTCAGGCATGGAAGTAAAAAGAAATTAGTTAGAGGTGGAGCGGGGGGCCGTTTCCTGGGAGCGTCCCCGGAAACTGATTTCGATCGTCTCGGAGTTGAAGCCAGCTGGTAGGATGGAGCGGAGGCTCTGGATAATCTCCGGGGGGAGTTCGATGTCGTGGACGTGCCCCGTGGCCTCATCACGGAAGTGTGCATGCGGGGCCAGGTTGGGGCAGTAGCGCGTGGATTCACGCTCGTGATTCACCTGCCGGACGAGGCCGCAACCTACGAAGGTTTCGAGGCAGTTATAGACTGTGGCGAGGGAGAGCCCGGGCATGGACTCACGGGCCCGCTGGAAGACATCTTCGACCGTCGGGTGGTCGCGCTTGGCGAGGAGCACCGCAAAAACGATTTCGCGTTGCGCGGTGACCTTCTGGCCGCTGGTCGCCAAGGACTCTTGGAGGTTCTCGCGATCGTGTTCTGTGAGCTTTTGAATCATTCTAAGTTAGGAATGAGTTGGAATGATTCCAATTTGCAAGTGAGAAGCCGAACCTCGGGCTCGGGGCTCGGGGTTTGGGCTACGAGTTATTGCGTGAATAGACTATTTAAACTGCTGATAGTTAAAGAGTTAACATAAGTAGCGGCCATGTTTTACCGCCTCAAGGGCTGCTTCGCTCCCTTGGCCCGAAACTACCGAGCTCAAACTCATCAAAGTGAAGAACTCTTAGGGATAGGACCACGTACTGTCCTCGCTAGGTTGTGACGCAGTCCAGGCCCAACCTATTAGCTTAATTCATTCCCGGATCTAAGTCCTGACCTTGTTCGCCCAAACTACGTTCGGCTTCGAGTCGCGCCAGTTGGTCGGCGACGAGGATGAGCCGTTGCTGTGGCGAGAGGCATTCGAGGAGCCGCCGCCGCACCGCCGTTTCAGTGATGAGATGGCCCGCGGCTGCATCTGCTAAGAGCCCGGGTTGATTCGTCAGGCCGCGGAGTCTTTCAATAATCGGTTGGGCGTCGGCACCGAGCTCGCCGAGGAGTTGCTCGGAGAAGGCCATGATGCGCGCAATCTCGCGCGTACAGTGCAGCGGGTCCACGATGTCTTCTTCCGCTAGCGGCGTAATCTCTAGGCGTGGATAGGGCGTGCGCCGTTGCACCTTAAGCACCTTTGCGCGACGCAAGCCTTCGAGCACCAAGTGGCTGGTACCGTCTTCGAGATCCACATGACCAGCGATGCGCCCGACGCACGTAAAGGGGCAGGGCGGCTCTTCGTTGTCGGGCGATAAGTTGTCCTCATCGAGCTGCGAGACCGCGAACATGCGATTCCCCGCCAACGCTTCTTTCAGCATTAGCCGGTAGCGTGGTTCGAAGATGCGCAGGGGCATGAGCTGCTGCGGCAGGAAGACGCAGTTCCCGAGGGTCATCACTGGCACGACGATGGAAGGCACGATTTGTTTAAAGTGAACCGAAACGTTTGAAACGCAAACGGCCGCCGATGGATATTCGACCGAAGTTACTTCGCCTTGGCTGGCACGACCGGGAATATCGGGCTATCGTAGCTGGCGAGGTCGGCAGGTTTTACCGCACCCGCCCGCTTGAAGGTGCCCAGCCAGGTCGGATTATAGGGGCCGACGAGGTCGGTCTTTAGGTCCGGTTGAATCGCGGCCTCAAGGCCTGTGGTCCAGAAGCACGCGTTCACGAGCATGCGGCGGAAACCATCATTGGCGAGGTCACCCGAGGCGCCGTAGGTCGACGCAAAGACGCGGCCTTCTTTACCGGAGGTGGACTTATAGGTGCGCACCCATGCGCCTGGCATGGGCTTCTTGGTGGCATCGACCGGAGAGTCCGGCTTCATGCCGCTGAGGGGCTGGGCCATGGCAAGGATCGTGCTTCCTTCGATGGGGTTCGCATTGTACGCACCGATCTCGGCCCAGACGTTCTTCACGCCACGAAGGACGGGGTGAGTGGCTTGTGCTGCGACGAGGTCGAGGCGGGTGCTGGACTTGTGGTTAGGGCCATAATGGCCAACCCAGGTTTCCCCGAGAATCTGTCGACCAAAGCCGCCCTTGAAATCTTCTCCTTTGTAGTCGAAGGAATATTTGTAGAGCGGGCTGTCCTTCGCGTAGCGGAAGCCGTGCGTTGAGGTGCGCAGGCCGATGACGGCACCGCCGCGGTTAAGGTAATCGATAATGGGCTGCATCTGCTCGACCGGGATGGACTGAAAGCGTGTGAAGATGACCAGCAGGTCAGCGTCCTTCAGTGCCTCGGTGCCCGGGATGTTGCTCGGGTTGCCTAGCGCGATAGTACCGTTCTTGGGGTCAATGCCGAACAACACCGTGCAGCTGAAGCCCTGATGCTTGGCCAAGATACGCGCCAGTTGCGGCAACGCCTCCTCGGACTTATATTCATGGTCGTTGGCGATGAGCACGACCTTCTTGCCCTTCCCCGGGCCTTCGGTGCCAACGTAGGTCAGCGGGGCATCCGCCGCCCGGGCAACGAGACTGAGCAGGGAAAGGCAGAGCAGGGCGAGGGGGCGCATGGGGAGGTATTACAGCGTACAGAGTCCTGAATCGAGTACGGAATAGATAATAGATTATAGAGTACAGACTACAGATTACAGAAAAGTTGACCGAAAGGCATCGCCTAGTCCTCGCCCCAGCAATCGCCCCAGCACTCCGTACTCCGTACTCCGCCCTCTGTACTCTGTAATCCGTACTCTGTACTCCGCCCTCTATTCAGTTCTCACTGCCACTGATCCAAGAACAGCTTCTTGGGGTCTGGGCTATCGGACTCCGCGAAGTAGACCGCCATGCGCAAGGAGGGCAGGAAATGCGCCGGGAGCTTCTCCTTATTGCGCGAAACAATCTCGGTGAGCAGCGATTCGGGCGAACGGCCAGCGAGTTGGTCGACGCGGTAATAGCCAGCGTCTAGAAGTTCGCGCGCAACGTCGACCGGGAAGCGCGAGATCCGCATGAACGGACTGCACACGGCTTCCCGTCTCCGTTCGGCCGCGCGCTGTCGTTCCGCTTCGTCCACGATCAGAGGCGGGCGAGGATGGCCGCACCCATGGCCTTCGTGCCCACAGCCTTGCCGCCGGCGGCGATATCCGCGGTGCGGATGCCTTCGGCGACGGTCTTCTCGACCGCGAGTTCGATGGCCTTGGCTTCGGCTTCGAGGCCGAAGGAATGGCGAAGCATGAGGGCAGCCGAAAGGATCTGCGCGCAAGGGTTAGCCCTGTCCTGTCCAGCGATGTCCGGGGCGGTGCCACCAGAGGGCTCGAAGAGGCCGTAGCCGTAGCCGTGGCGGTTGTGGTTCGCGCCCAAGGAAGCCGAAGCCATCATGCCGAGGGAGCCGCAAATGACGGCCATCTCGTCGGAGAGAATATCGCCGAACATGTTCTCGGTGAGGAGGACGTCGAACTGCCCAGGCTTGAGAATCAACTGCATCGCAGCGTTATCAATGTACATCACGGTGAGGGTGATATCGGGCGCGGTGGCCTTGAGGCGGTCGGCGACGACCTTGCGCCAAAGGACGGAGGTCTGGAGGACGTTGGCCTTGTCGACGAGGGTGATGTGCTTGCGGCGGGCGCGTGCCGTCGCGATGGCGACGTCGGTGATGCGCTCAATCTCCGACTTGCGGTAGACCATGGTGTCGATGGCTTCGATGTCGCCGTCCGCCAGCGTCGTCGTCGACTTCGGGCCAAAGTAGAGGCCACCGGTGAGTTCGCGGATACAGACCATGTCCACGCCGTTCGGGATGCGGTCCGGGCGAATGGGCGAGGTGTCGATGAGGTTCTTCAGCAGGAGGCCGGGACGGACGTTGGCGTAGAGCGTGAAGTGCTTGCGAAGGGGGAGCAGCGAGGCGCGCTCGGGCTGTTCGGCCGGGGGGAGTTTTTCCCACTTCGGGCCACCAACGGAACCGAAGAGGATAGCATCCGCGGCGCGGCAGGCCTCGAGGGTCGAGTCCGGCAAGGCCTTACCATGATTATCAATCCCCGCACCACCCACGTCGTGCGTGGAGTGCTCGAGGGTATGGCCTGACTTCTGCAGGACGGCCTCAAGGACGGGCAGGGCGGCGGCCATGACTTCAGGGCCGATGTAATCGCCAGGCAGGACAGCAATCTTCAGGTGCATAGGAGAAAGGGTCGTCAGTTAAGGGGAACGGTCCGCTGGAGGGCAAGGACAAGCGGTGTCTCCGCCCATAATTGCATCTAAACGACAGCCTCTATGCTCGGCCCAGTATTGCAGTCGGGCGGGACTTTCGTTTGGTTCGGGCTCCCTTCTTATCAAAGTTATGTCCTCCCAACCACTCGTCATTGGTAAATTCTCCCTCGGCATGGGCGACCGCTTCGCCCACGAAGCCGAAGCCCAGCTCGCCGCCTGCCTCGCCGCCAAGCAGCTCGGCGTCGAAATTGTCCCGGTTTGGAATAAGTCGAACCGCGAGCACAACATCATCGGCTCCGAACCCACGAGCACGCGCATCGCAGCCGATGCCGCCGTGAAAGCGCTCGGTTGGACCGCCCCCTACTTCCTCGACGCCGACCACATCGGCCTGAAGACGGTTGATCGTTTCGTCGGCGTGTCAGACTTCTTTACCATCGATGTGGCCGACTTCATTGCCCAGCCCGCCGACCCCGCTGCGGTCCAGGCCTTCGTCGATCGCCACCCCGAACTCGTCGGCACCATCACCCTGGCCGGTATCGACCGTCCGTTCACGACTTCCCGCGCCGATGTCGAGCGCACGGCCGCGAAGTTCCTCCTCGCGGTGCAGGAAGCTGGTAAGGTCTATCGTTACATCACCTCGGTGAAGGGCGTGGGCCGCTTCGTTCCGGAAATCTCCATGGACGAGACCGATAGCCCGCAGACTCCGCCGGAACTACTGGTTATCCTGGCGGCCATCGCCGACGAAGGCGTGCCGATCCAGACCATTGCCCCGAAGTTCACGGGACGCTTTAACAAGGGTGTCGACTACGTCGGTGATCTCGCCCAGTTCGAACGCGAATTCAACGACGACCTCTGCGTCATCGCCCATGCGGTAAAGCAGTACGGCCTGCCGGCTAACCTGAAACTTTCCGTGCACAGCGGTAGCGATAAGTTCTCGATCTACCCGGCCATCCGTCGGGCCCTCGCCAAGCATGGTGCCGGCGTCCACGTGAAGACCGCAGGGACGACCTGGCTCGAAGAGGTCATCGGCCTCGCCGAAGCCGGCGGTGCTGGCCTCGTGCTCGCCAAGGAAATCTACGCGGAAGCCCTCGCACACATGGACGAGCTCTGCCAGCCGTATGCGACCGTCATCGATATCGATCGTTCCAAGCTACCAGCCGCCGCCGTCGTGAATGGATGGACGAGTGAACAGTTCGTCGGTGCCCTGCGCCACGACCAGAAGAACCCGCTCTACAACGCGAACATCCGCCAACTGATTCACGTGGGCTTCAAGGTCGCCGCCAAGATGGGCCCGCGCTACCTCGAGCAACTGAAGGCCTGCCGCGAGTCCTGCGCCCGTAACGTCACCGGCAATCTCTTCGACCGCCACATCAAGCCGCTCTTCCTGTAAAGGGGGCTTAAGCGGGGCAATTACCCGTGCCCGTGGTTTCGACTTGGTAAGCGTGGGTCGTGGGCTAGTTTGCACACGATGGCCAGACCCCGGCTTACCTTGAATGCTTATGCGGTTTTCGTCGCATGGGCGTTGTGCTGCTCGCCCGCGGTCGGCGCTCCCGTGGATTTCCTTCGTGAGGTTCGCCCAATCTTCGAGGCGAAATGCTTCAAGTGTCATGGTCCGGAAAAACAAAAGAGCGGTTTTCGCCTAGACGCTAGCCAGGTCGCTTTGCATGGAGGCGAAGCGCACGCACCTAATATCGTGCCGGGTCAGCCAGACCGAAGTCCGTTACTTCGTTTCATCTCGGGGGTGGACCGCGAGATGCGCATGCCGCCCAAGGGTGACCTGCTGACGGCGTCCGAACAGGCCACCTTGCGCGCATGGATTGCCGAAGGGGCTGTGTGGCCGGCAACGGCAGATGTCGTTCTGGCTAACCCGCTGGACTGGTGGTCTTGGCGACCCCTCCCTTCGTCGCCGCCCCGGGGTGATGGTTCCGCCAAGATTGACAGCCTCGTGCGCGCTAAACTCGCCGAGCGTGGCTTGCAGCCCGCCGCCTCCGCCCCCGCCGCTACCTTAGTACGCCGCGTCACCCTCGACCTGACCGGCCTGCCGCCGACGCCCGAGGAAACCGCGGCGTTCCTCGCCGACGCTTCGCCGCTGGCCTACGAACGCTTGGTGGATCGGTTACTCGCTTCACCGCGTTATGGCGAGCGCTGGGCCCGCCATTGGTTGGATGTCGTCCACTACGGAGACACGCACGGCTACGATAAGGATAAGCCCCGTGAACACGCTTGGGCCTATAGAGACTATGTCATTCGGGCCCTTAACGCCGACAAGCCTTACGCCCGCTTCGTTCAGGAGCAGGTTGCGGGGGACGCTTTATTCCCGGGGACGCGCGATGGCATCGAGGCGCTGGGCTTCCTGGCGGCCGGGCCTTGGGATTTCATCGGTCATGCCGAAGTGCCAGAGACGAAGGTGGATGGTAAGTTAACGCGGCATCTCGACCGTGATGACATGTTGGCGAATACCTTAGGGACCTTCACGAGCCTCACTGCGCACTGTGCGCAATGCCATAACCACAAGTTCGATCCCATCACCCAGGAAGATTATTATAGCCTTCAGGCCGTGTTCGCTGCTTTGGATCGAACAGATCGGCCCTATTACCTCGATGATACCACCAACGCCACGGCAACGCAGCTAGGGCGTCGGCAAAAGGACTTGGGCGCACAGGTTCGGCAGACTGAGGCAACTTTGAGCGCTCAAGCCGGCGAGGCTTATGCCGCGTTGACCCGTCGCATCGAAGGGATCTCGAAGACCGCGGCCGCCAAGGCGGGTAACCCGACTCCTGACTTCGGCTATCACGCCCAAGTTTCAAAGCAGGCCCAAGCGGTGAAATGGGTGCAGGTAGACTTGGGGCAACGTATTGAGCTGGCCCGCGTCGTCCTCGCGCCCTGCTATGACGACTTTAATGGCATTGGGGCAGGCTTTGGGTTTCCAGTCCGTTTTAAGGTCGAAGTCAGCGATGACCCAGAATTCCGTCAAGGCGTCCAACTGCTCTGGCGCGGCCACGACCAACGCTTCATGGCGGATCTGCCCAATCCTGGACTGACGCCGTACGTGGTGCCAATTGAGCCCGAGGACGCCGTCACTGGCCGATATGTGCGCGTCACGGCGGTCCAATTGGCCCCGCGTAAAGGCGACTTCATTTTTGCGCTGGCAGAACTGGAGGTGCGGACCGCGGATGGCCGCAACGTCGCCCAAGGCCGACCGGTCCAAGCGTTGGATTCAATCGAGGCGACGCCACGCTGGCGGAAGGTGAACTTGACCGATGGGCTCGCCCCGGTCCGTCCGTCGTTAGATGAGCTGACGCAGTTACGCACCGAGCGTGATCGTTTGCTCTTGGCTGCAGCGACGCCCGCGGCGGCGGCGGCCCTGCGTGCGCAGCGCGCCGAGGCGACGGAGATTGCCGCGTCGTTGGCCCGTTTACCCAAGCCTTCCTTGGTCTATGCCGCTGGCATCCACACTGGTTCGGGCGCGTTCGCCGGCACGGGAGCCCAAGGGGGCCGACCTCGCCCGATTTTCTTGCTGGCCCGCGGACAAGTGACTCAGCCCCAGCGTGAGGTCGGCCCCGGTGCGCTGGCGGCCTTGGGGTTCGCGCCTGCACGCTTTGTCTTGCCTGCAGGGGCGGGCGAAGGGGAGCGCCGCGCCGCATTGGCCCAGTGGCTGACCCATCAGGACAACCCCTTGTTCTGGCGCAGCGCGGTGAACCGGATTTGGCAGTATCATTTCGGCCAAGGCCTGGTCGAGACGGCTAATGATTTCGGACGCAACGGTGCGGTTCCGACGCATCCAGAATTATTGGACTGGTTGGCGGGGGATTTTCGCGAACATGGCGGGTCGTGGAAGCGCCTGCATCGCCAGATTTTGCTGAGTGCGACCTACCGGCAGTCATCAGACGACAATCCCGCCGCTAGTCGTCTCGATGCGGGCAACACCTTGCTGTGGCGTCACCAGCGGCGGAAGCTCGAGGCGGAAGTACTCCGCGACGCCGTCCTGCAGGCGAGCGGTCGACTGGACCTCACCATGGGCGGGCCGGGCTGGCGGGATTTTGTCGTGGAGCGCCCCGAGCACTCGCCTCACTACCGCTATGACCTAGCCGACCCGGCCGACCCACGGACGTTTCGTCGGTCGATTTACCGTTTCGTAGTGCGATCGCAGACGCAGCCTTGGATGACTTCGCTCGATTGTGCCGACCCTTCGATGCGCGTCGACAAGCGCAACGAGAGCCTCTCGGCCCTTCAGGCTTTGGCTTTACTCAACAATGGCTTCATGCTGACGCAGTCAACCGTACTGGCTGAGCGTGTCGTCCGCGAACGCGGCGAGGTAAAGGCGCAAGTGGCGCGTGCCTACGAACTAGTGCTCGGTCGTCCACCGTCCGCCGCGACGCTCGAGCGGTTAGTGGTTTTCACCCGCGAGCAAGGCTTACCGGCTACCTGCCGGGCGCTTTTCAACCTCAACGAGTTCGCCTTCGTTGATTAAGCGATGAGCAACACTTCTCCTTATCATCGCTCCCCCGCACCGCCCGCGCTGAGCCGGCGTGACTTTCTCTGGCAGGCGGGCGGCGGTCTGGGTGGCCTCGCCTTGGCTTCGCTCCTCGGGACTGATCGTGCGCTGGCCTCGCCTGGTAAGCTCACGGGTTGCTTGCATCATCCGCCCAAGGCCAAGCGGGTCGTCCAGTTTTTCATGGCGGGTGCGGCGAGTCATCTCGACCTCTATGATTACAAACCTGAGCTGATTAAGCGCCACGGACAACCCAGCGATTTCGGTGAGAAGGTCGAAGCCTTCCAGAATGGTTTGGGACCGTGGATGCGACCATTCTGGGACTTCCGGCCCTACGGACGTTCCGGCAAGATGCTCAGCGAAGTCTCCGCCCCGTTGGGTGCGGTCGTCGACGACCTGGCTTTTATCCATAATATGGTAGGGAAGTCCGGCGTGCACAGCGCCGCGACTTTACTGCAGTCCACGGGCTTTCAATTGCCAGGGTTTCCGGGCGCCGGGTGTTGGGTGAGTTATGCGCTGGGTTCGGAGAACGACAACCTGCCAACTTTCGTGGTCCTGCCCGATCATCGCGGTTTTGCCTCCAATGGGGTGAAGAATTGGGACGCGGCGTTTCTGCCGTCCCAACACAGCGGCACCATCATCCACCCGGGCACGGCCAATCCGGTGGCCGATCTTTTCCCGGGTAAAGGTGCTGGCCTGTTGCGTCCCGGTAGCGAACCAGCGACCCAAGCCCTACTCGCGGAACTGAATCAGGCTCACGCCGCCACTCGTCCTGGCGACCAGCGGCTCGAGGCGCGAATTCGCAGCTACGAGTTGGCCGCGCGGATGCAGCTCGCCGCCCCGGAAGCCTTGGATCTCCAGGCCGAGCCGGCGCATGTGCAGAAGCTCTACGGACTGGAGCGCGGGCCACAGGCGTGGGCGAAGGAGATTAACGAGGCGGAGGAGACTTTCGTTTTCGGCCAACGTTGCCTCGCGGCCCGTCGCCTCTTGGAACGTGGCGTCCGCTTCGTACAGGTGTGGAGCGGTAATGATAATGGCTTCCCCCGGCGTAACTGGGATTCACATGAGGACGTTAAGCGTGACCACGGGCCGTTGGCACTCGGGATGTCGCGTGGTATCGCCGCTTTCATCCAAGACCTCAAGCAACGCGGTTTGTTTGAAGACACCATCATCCTTTGGACGACGGAGTTCGGCCGGATGCCCTCGTCGCAGGGCGGGAAGGGGCGCGATCATAATCCCTTTGTCTTCACCAATTGGCTGGCGGGGGGTGGTATCAAGGGCGGCACTACCTTGGGCGAAAGCGACCAGTGGGGATTTAAGCCGCTCGACCGGGCTAACCCCACGCAGGTTTACGATGTGCACGCCACCATCCTGCACCAGCTGGGTATCGACCATACCCGGCTGAGCCTGCGCAATAATGGCATCGACCGTCGGCTTACGGATGTCCACGGGCACGTGCTGCACGGCCTGCTGGCGTGAGCGAAGGCTTGTCCTGAAAGGTCCCTTACCTTTAGGTGGGGCTACCCCTTCTGTATGCGTTTCCTCGCCCTCTTCTTTGCCGTCGCCCTTGGGGCGGCGGATCGTCCGAACATTTTGCTCATCGTCGCCGATGACATGGGCTACGCCGATGTCGGCTTCCATGGCTGCAAGGACATCCCAACGCCCAACCTCGATGGGCTCGCCGCCGCTGGGGTTCGCTGTACACAAGGCTACGTCACGGGCCCGTATTGTTCCCCGACGCGCGCGGCCTTGCTCACCGGACGTCAGCAGACCCGTTTTGGCCATGAATATAATCCCAACGGCAATAATGGACTGCCGTTGACGGAGACGCTTCTGCCGGAGCGTCTGGCTAAGGCTGGCTATGCCACCGGAATGGTCGGTAAGTGGCACCTCGGTGCTAAGCCTGAGCAGACGCCACCCAGCCGCGGTTTCGGCACGTTCTTTGGTTTCCTCGGCGGCGCCCATAGTTATTTCAATACGGGCGGTATCCTGCGTGGGGCAGAACCAGTGAAAGAGATGGACTATGCCACCGACGCCTTTGGCCGCGAGGCGGCTGCTTTTGTCCGCGGGCATAAGGATAAGCCTTGGTTCCTCTACTTGGCGTTCAATGCGGTGCATACGCCCATGGATGCGACCGACGCTCGTCTGGCGAAGTTCGCCTCCATCGACGATAAGAAGCGCCGGACCTATGCGGCGATGATGTCCGCGCTCGACGATAACATCGGCCGGGTGCGCCAAGCGCTCAAGGAAAGTGGCCAGGAAGGGCGCACGTTGATTTTCTTTATCAGCGACAACGGCGGCCCGGTGATGAACGGCACGACCACTAATGGCTCCAGTAACGACCCGTTGCGTGGCTCCAAGCGAACCACCCTTGAAGGCGGTATTCGCGTCCCGTTCCTCGTGGCTTGGCCCGATCAGCTGAAGCCTGCCGTCTATGATTTTCCGGTAGTGCAGCTCGACCTCCATGCTACGGCTTTAGCCGCCGCTGGCGTGGCCGTCGGGCCCGAGGCGAAATTGGAAGGGGTTGATTTGGTGCCCTATTTTTCGGGCACGAAGAAGGCTGCGCCGCATGACGCGCTCTATTGGCGTTTCGGTGCGCAGATGGCGATTCGGCAAGGCGATTGGAAGCTCGTTCGCTACGATGGGAACGCCGATACCAACACCGGCAAGGCCCAGCCCGTTAGTGCGCTTAAACTCTACAACTTGTCCAAGGACATCCATGAGGATAAAGACCTCACCGCCGAACAGCCTGAGAAGGTCAAACAGCTGCAGGCGCTTTGGGACGAATGGAACCGGAGTAATATCAAGCCGCTGTGGGGTGCCGATTACGCGGACAATGACGGGGCGGAACCCGGCACGGCGAAGAAGAAAAAGGCCGCGAAGTAATTCACTTCTTTTTACCTGTGGGCGAGGCGGCCCCGAGCGCCGCGCCGTTGTCCGGCGGCATGGCCCGGTGCCAGGCCAGCACGGCCTGGGTTAGCCGCTCGACCGTTCGTGGTTCCGTGGCTGCGAGGTCGCGGCTTTCGCCAGGGTCGCGCTTGAGGTCATAGAGCAGCGGTTTTGAGCCATCATACTCGCAGAGGAGTTTCCAATCGCCGTCGCGGATGGCGAGGTCGGGCGCTGGATTGGGGAGGGCGGGGGCCCACGTCTTGCGGTCCGGCGGTCGGCTCCAACAGAGGGGCTCGGTGTGTGAGGTCGCAGCCTTGCCGAGTAATGTGGCGGAGAGGTCCTGCCCATCTAGTTTTATTGCGGCTTCCGGTTTCGCCCCCGCGAGTGCGGCGAGCGAAGGGGCGAGGTCGATGCCGGCGAAGACCGATGTAGCGTTGCGTTGGCCGACCTGCGCTTTCGCCATCAGCCCGGGGGCCCAGACGACGAGCGGAGAGCGGATGCCCCCTTCGTAGAGTTGGGTTTTGTTGCCGCGGAAGGGTCCCGCGCTGCCTGCACCGGGCTCCGGGCCATTGTCCGAACACACCACCACGATGGTGTTGTCGCGCAGGGCGGGGTCATTGCGTACCCGATCGAGCACGCGGCCTAACTGTCGGTCCATTTCCGCCAGCACGGAAAGGTAGAGACGTTGCTTGCCGGGCGTCCATTTTTCCAACGGCGGGAAGTAGGGGCTGTGCACGTCGTCAGTCCAGAGGTTGACGTAAAACGGCTTTTGCTTGGTGGCAGCCTCATCGATGAAGTGCACGGCGGCGTCTGCGTAGCCAGTGGTAATCTTGGTCCGGTCCATCCAGGTGACGGGCCCGCCGAGGCGCTCAGCATCGCCCCAAATCTTTTTAAACTCCTTGGCGTCAGGGGTACGCGTCAGTGGCAAGATTTTGGGCCCCATGCCTTCGAAGTTCGTGAGCGAGGCGTCAAAGCCGTAGGCTGCGATGGCGGGCGCGTCAGCGACGTCGCGTTGCCCACCGAGGTGCCATTTGCCGAAATGCCCGGTGGCGTAGCCCGCAGACTGCAGCGTGCGTCCGAGGGAGGGTGCTTGGGGGTCTAACCATTGGGCCAAGCCGCGGCGCGTGTTGTCCGCACGGTTGTTGAGGTAAGAGGTAATTTTCCAGCGTTGTGGGTATTGCCCGGTGAGCAGGGCGCAGCGAGAGGGCGAGCAGATCGGCGAATTCACGTAGAACTGGGAGAAGGTCAGTCCTTCGGCCGCGAGTCGGTCGATATTAGGGGTCTTTGCCTCGGTATTACCGAAGCAGGAGAAGTCGCCCCAGCCCATGTCGTCGATGAGCACGAAGAGAATATTCGGCCGCGACTGGGCGGACCAGAGCGGCGCAACTAGTCCGAGTAGGAGGAGGCCTAAGAAGCAAGCACGCATGGTTTAGCGACGGCCACCCTTGGCTTGAATTTCCGCCAAGAGTTTCGCCATCTTGGCGACTATCTCGGGGTTTTGGTCAGCGACGTTGGTCGTCTCGCCCAGGTCTTTGCTCAGGTCATAGAGTTCCGGTTTTTTTGGGGACTTAGCTTTTTCCTGGTTTTTCTTGCCGGCACCGGCGCCGCTGACGAGGTACTTCCAGTCGCCCGAGCGTAGGGCGAGGACATTGCCATGTTCAACCAAGGTCGCCCGGCCGGCTTTACCTTCAATTAAAGCGGGCAGGATGTTCTGGCTGTCGGGTGCATCGGCCTCGGCGAGTTTCTGTTGGGTGAGGCTCGCGAATGTCGAGAGCATGTCGACGTGCGAGATCAGGGCACCGGAGGTTCCAGGTTGGATATGCCCAGGCCAGCGGGCGATGAAGGGCACCCGGGTTCCGCCTTCATAGGCCGAGCCCTTGTTGCCGCGAAGGACGCCATTATGGGCGTGTCCATTGTTGGTCTTTTGGTCGCCGCTGTTGACGTTGTCGGTGGCGCCGTTGGTGTCGAGGACGCCGCCGTTATCGCTCGTGACAATCACCAAGGTATTGTCCGTAAGCTTGAGGCGATCGAGGGTGTCGAGGACGCGGCCAAGCGTCCAGTCGAACGAGTGAACAGAGTCTCCGCGGATACCCGCCTCGCTGGTGCCGCGGAAGCGCGAATTCGGTACTCTCGGCACATGGATGTCATGCGTGGCGAGATACAGGAAGAACGGTTTGTTTTTATTATCCTCAATAAACTTGATGCTCTTTTCGGCCAGCACGTCGGCAATCATATCATCTTTCCAAAGAGCGGCTTTGCCTCCGAGCTGCTCGCCGATGCGGGGGACGCCGCCGACGAAGGAGCGGGGTTCGCCTCGCTGGACGCTGTAATCGAGCTTGATCGGATCGGTGGGGTCGAGGTTCACGACCCGATGATTCTCCACCCAGACGCAGGGGGTGCGGTCGCCCGTCGCGGGGATGATCCAAGCGTAGTCGAAGCCTATTTCCAGCGGACCGGGTTTGATTTCCGTATTATAGTCGGTCGGGGTCTTGCCTAGACCAAGGTGCCATTTGCCGATGACCGCCGTCACGTAGCCGGCGCGCTTGAGCAGGGAAGGGACCGTGGTACGTCCCGGTTCGATGATAAGTCCGGCGGTGCCGGGCAGGATACCCGTGCCTTGTTTACGCCAGGCGTATTCGCCGGTCATGAAGGCGTAGCGGGTCGGCGTACAGACCGCCGAGGGCGCATGGGCGTCGGTGAAGCGTCGGCCTTGCGCGGCCAGCTTGTCAGCGTGCGGTGTCCGGATTTTCGTGGCTCCGTAGCAACCGAAGTCCCCGTAGCCGATGTCGTCAGCAAGGATGAAAATCACATTGGGCTTGGTCTCGGCCGCTCCGAGGGAGGTGTAGAGGCAGGCTAAGATGAGGGTGAGGGAAGATTTCATAGAATTCACTTTTTGGAAATATCGGCTCCGGAGGGCACGGCGTCTTTGAGTAACTGGGTGAGGCGGACCCGCATGGCTTTGACGCGATCCGGTTGGGTGGCGGCGAGGTTCTTCGTCTCGCTGGGATCTTCGGTCAGGTGGTAGAGGGCGACCGCCTCATATTTGCCGGTAGCTTTCTTCCCTTTATTCTTCGCATTGGCTGCACCGTCGTCTGCGCCGCCGTTGGCATCACCGTTGCCGCTCACAATGAGTTTCCACTCCCCCATACGAACGGCGGCGGTGGCTGGACCTTGGGTCGAGACGCAGAGGATGGCGTCGTGCGGAGTGGGTGCCCCTTTGGTCAGCGTCGGCCAGACGTCGAGGCCATCGATGGGGAGCTTCTGCTCGAGTGAGCCGCCACCCAGCTTGATGAGGGTCGGGTACCAATCGACCATGTGCATCGGCTCGCGGACGCGTTGGCCAGCGGGTATTTGGCCCGGCCAACAAGCAAAGGCTGCGGCGCGCACACCGCCCTCAAAAATCGACCCCTTGTGGTCGCGCAAGGGCGTGTTATCACCAGGGGGCGGTCCACCGTTGTCGCCGGAGAAGACGATGAGCGTGTTTTCGAGCCGGCCGGCCTTGCGCAAGGCATCTTCGATTTTGCCGACCGCTTCATCGACGGCCGCTAGCATACCTGCGAGCTTCTGCCGGTTATTCTTTAGGTCAGGATAGGGTTTAAGGTACGGCTCGGGGACCTGGAAGGGACCGTGGACGCCATTAAAAGGGACGTAGAGGAAGAGCGGTTTATCCTTGGGCTGGCGGTCAATCACTCGGCACGCCTCGTCGCGCAGCAGGTGCGTCGTGTAGCCAGTCTCTTTCAGCGGCTTACCGTCGCGATACCAATCGAGTTCTCCGCCCCGTTCGTGAGTGAAGTAATCGAGCATCCCGAAGTAATGTCCGTAGTGGTGGTCAAACCCGCGGGCCAGCGGTTGGTATTCTGGTTTGAATTCCCCGAGGTGCCATTTGCCGACAATCTCGGTGGCGTAACCGGCTTGCTTGAGGGCATCCGCCAATGTCCGCTCCGCCAGCGGGAGTCCCCAGGGTGCGTGTGGACTGACGATTGAATACACACCCGTGCGCGTGGGGTAGCGGCCAGTGAGCAACGTGGATCGGGTGGGTGAGCAGACCGGTTGAACATAGAAATGTTCGAGCACGGCGCCGGCTTTAGCCAAGCGATCGATGTTCGGGGTCAGGATTTGTTTGCCGCCGTTGAAGCCACAGTCGGCGTAACCGAGGTCGTCAATCAGGAGGAAGACGATGTCGGGCTTGGGCGCAGCGCACGCTAGCCAAGGAAGTAGGAAGGCGGCGAGGAGGGCACGGGGGCTCATGGGGTGGCCTCACTTATGCCCATTCAGGTGCGGCCTGACACCTAAAATATTACCCTTTTATAGGCGGCTCAGCGCTGCGGGCCGCTACCGAAACGCGGGCGGACGTCGATGCCGGGCTGCGTGCCGCGGACGGGGCCGCTGCCGAACCCGCCGCCGACGTCCGTGGCATACCAAGCTTCGAGTTTCTCGCGTGCCCACGGGGTCTTGCGCAGGAAGGTGAGGCTCGACTTCACCGAAGGGTCAAAGAGGAAGCAACGGATTGGGATACGATTCCCCATCTCGTGCCAGCCATGCTTAGCTTCGAGGTATTTGACAATCGTCTCAAGGGTCACGCCGTGGAGCGGGTCCCGCGGATGCTGGCGCTGCTCGGTCATCAGGCGCGGCTGGCGTAATCGCGGGCGTACGCTTCGGCGAAATAGGTCAGGATGACGTCGGCCCCGGCACGGCGGATGGCGAGGAGCGATTCATCGCGCGCGGAGCGGAGGTCGAGCCAGCCCTTTTCGGCGGCGGCCTGCAACTGCGCGTATTCACCCGAGACCTGATAGGCCGCGAGCGGAAGGTCAGTGGACTCGCGGAGGTCGCGGATAATGTCGAGATACGCACCTGCAGGCTTCACCATCAGGAGGTCGGCACCTTCCGCGGCGTCGAGCGCAGCCTCGCGCAGGGCCTCGCGGCGATTGGCCGGGTTCATCTGGTAGGACGTCTTGGAGATGGCGGCTTCACCGGGCTGGCGGGCACTGCCGACGGCATCGCGGAAGGGGCCGTAGAAGGCCGAAGCGTATTTGGCGGAGTAGGCGAGGATACCCGTGCCGGTGTGGCCGGAAGCATCGAGGGCCGTACGAATTGCGCCCACGCGGCCATCCATCATATCCGAGGGTGCGACGAAGTCGGCGCCGGCTTGCGCGGTGAAGAGGGCCATCTTCACGAGCGATGCGACCGTGCGGTCATTGTCGACGTCCGCGCCGGCCTCGTTGAGGATGCCGTCGTGTCCGTGCGTGGTGTAAGGGTCGAGTGCGATGTCAGCGAAGATGACGATACCTGGGCACTTCGTTTTCACTTCACGAATCGCACGGAGGGCGAGGTTGTTCGGGTTGAGTGCTTCAGCGCCCTCCGCTGTCTTGCGCTTCGGATCGATTTTCGGGAAGAGGGCTACACCATGCACGCCGAGGAGTTGGAGTTCGGCGCACTTGGCCGCGAGCTGCGAGAGCGGGATGCGGCTGATGCCCGTAAGCGATGCGATGGGCTCGGCCTGCTCGCCTTCGGTGACGAAGAGCGGCTGGATCAGGTGACGGGGTTCGACGACGGTCTCCGAGAGCATCGCGCGGATGCCGGCCGACGCACGGAGGCGACGGAGGCGGATGGGCTGGTTCAAGGAGTCCGACATGGGAAGAGGGGAATAGCCCTTTGGCTATGCTAGGGCAACGGCGAAGGAATTAAGGGGCCGACCTGACACGCCAGGGTGTGACACTTTGTCATCCCGCCCCACTTAAAGGGGGCATTTTAAGGGATAAATCTCATTAAATACGCTAAAACCAGTGTTTTCAGCCTTGGCATAAGCCCTGCCTATTAAACCCACACTCCTAATACCAACCATATGAGCAAAATCATCGGCATCGACCTCGGTACAACCAACTCCTGCATGGCCGTCCTGGAAGCAGGCGAGTCCGTCGTCATCCCTAACTCCGAAGGCGCGCGCACCACGCCCTCGGTCGTCGCCTTCACTAAGAACGGCGACGTCCTCGTCGGCCAGGCCGCTAAGCGCCAAGCCGTGACCAACCCGAAGAACACCGTCTTCTCCGCCAAGCGCCTCATCGGCCGCAAGTACGGTGAAGTGAAGGGCATCGCTTCCAAGCTACCTTACAAGGTGGTCGAAGGGAAGAATGGCGACGCCGCCATCGAGTGTGAAGTTGACGGCAAGCCGCGCGTGTTCACGCCGCAAGAGATCGCCTCTAAGGTCCTCGCCAAGCTGAAGGCCGACGCCGAAGCCTACCTCGGTGAGAAGGTGACCCAGGCGGTCATCACCGTTCCGGCCTACTTCAACGACTCGCAGCGCCAAGCCACCAAGGACGCCGGCACGATCGCTGGCCTCGAGGTGCTCCGCATCGTCAACGAGCCGACTGCGGCCTCGTTGGCCTACGGCCTCGACAAGAAGGGCGATGAAAAGATTGCCGTCTATGACTTGGGTGGTGGTACTTTCGACGTCTCGATTCTCGAAATCGGCGGCGGCGTCTTCGAAGTGAAGGCGACCAACGGCGACACCGAACTCGGTGGCGATAACTGGGACGAGCGCATCATCCAGTGGCTCATCGACACCTTTAAGGCCGAGCAGGGCATCGACCTCTCCAAGGACCCGATGGCCCGCCAGCGCCTCAAGGAAGAAGCCGAAAAGGCCAAGATTGCCTTGTCGTCCTCCAACTCGGTCGACCTCAACCTGCCGTTCATCACGGCCGATGCTTCCGGCCCCAAGCACCTCAACGTCACGCTCTCCCGCGCCCAGATGGAGAAGGTCTGCGACGACCTCTCTGACCGCACGCGCAAGCCGTTCGAGTCCTGCCTTAAGGACGCCGGCCTCTCCATGACCCAAGTCGATGAGCTCGTACTCGTCGGCGGCATGACCCGTATGCCCAAGATCATCGAGATCGCCCGCGCCCTCGCTGGCAAGGAACCCCACAAGGGTGTGAACCCGGATGAAGTCGTCGCCATCGGCGCTGCCATCCAGGCCGGTGTGCTTAAGGGCGACGTCAAGGACGTGCTCCTGCTCGACGTCACCCCGCTAACGCTCTCCATCGAAACGATGGGTGGCGTGGCCACGGCGATGATTGACCGTAACACGACCATCCCGACCAAGAAGTCGCAGGTCTACTCTACCGCCGCCGACAACCAGCCGTCCGTCGAGATTGCCATCCTCCAGGGTGAACGTCCGATGGCTCGCGACAACAAACAGCTCGGCACGTTCAAGCTCGATGGCATCATGCCCGCTCCTCGCGGCCAGCCGCAGATTGAAGTCACCTTCGACATCGACGCCAACGGCATCCTGCACGTGAGCGCGACGGATAAGGGTACCGGTAAGGCGCAGAAGATCTCGATCTCGGGTTCTTCAGGTCTCTCCAAGGAAGAAGTCGAAAAGCTCCGCAAGGAAGCCGAACTCTACGCCGACGACGACAAGAAGGCCCGCGAACTCGCCGAGGCCCGCAATCAGCTCGACGCCATGGTCTTCCAGGGCGAAAAGCAGCTTAAGGATAACGGCGACAAGTTCCCGGCCGAGGCGAAGACCCGCACCGAGGAGGCCGTCAAGGCCGCCCAGGAGCTACTCAAGAAGCCTGACGCCACCGCTGAAGAGTTCACCAAGGCCTACGAGGCTATCCTCGCGCCCCTCGGTGAAGCCGCCCAAGCGATGAACGCCGCCGCCACCCCGCAGCCTGATCAGGGTGCGCCAGACGGCGGTGCCCCCGAAGGCGCCAAGAAGAAGTCCGACGGCAAGGTGGTCGACGGCGACTTCGAAGTCGTCGACGACAAGAAGTAAGCCTGCTCAGCCGGACATGACAAAAGCCGGGGTCGCGAGACGCCCGGCCTTTTTGTGCCTGCTTGGCTTCTGGGCTGGAACTTTTCGCTCTTATCATTGTTAAAAGAGAGTACCCCCATGAACCGTTCCACCCTCATCTTTGGCCTGCTGATTGTGTGTGGCGCTGCTTATCTGGCCTCAAAAATCTTTGCCCCCTTGCCCGTCGCGCAACCTTCTGTCCGCGTGCCGACGGCGCCGCGTCCGGTGCCCGCTCCGCCGGTCGTCCGTCCGCGTCCCGCGCCCGTAGTGGCCCCGGTCGTTGCCAAGCAACCCGAGGTTCGTACCATCCTTGAGACCCGTTTCAATGAGCTGCGTGAAGAGGGCCGCGTGATTCGGGACTCTTTGATGAAGTCCGAGCCGAAGGCGAACCAAGCCTATGACAACGTGGGTAGAAGTCCAGATTACCAAGCCCTAGTGAATCGTCGCCGTTTCTTGGAGGGCACCTGGGGACAGGCTGGCGATGCCGAGAAGCAAGCCATCGTCGATGAGGTCAACGCCATCCGCCAGCAGACCGTAGGGATGGTGCTGGCCGAACTCTCCCGCTTAAACACGCAGCCCGCTACCCAGCCGAACACAACGGCTCCGCAGACTCAACGCAGCAACGCCGCGCCGCCACCGGCCCCGCCGCCTCCCATTATCTATATGTAAGGGTCGGGCCAGGGTGGCCCGTGAACGATACTTGAACAAAGGGACGGACTGCCTAGGTGTGTGTGGGTGAATTCTTCAGAGCAACTCTTCCAGCGTGCCCTCGCGATGATCCCGGGTGGCGTCAATTCCCCGGTCCGTGCCTTTCGTTCGGTCGGTGGTACGCCGTTCTTTACGAAGTCGGCCAATGGCGCTCGCCTGACCACCGCCGATGGCCAGGAGCTCATCGACTTCGTCCTGACCTGGGGGCCGGCCATCCACGGCCATAATGACCCAGAGATCCGCAACGCCATCCGTGAGGCCCTTGACCGGGGTACCAGCTTCGGTACGCCTAATCCGCTTGAGGTCGAGATGGCCGAGCTCCTGCTGTCCTGTGTCCCGGCGGTGAAGAAGGTCCGCATGACCAATAGCGGTACCGAGGCCACGATGTCCGCCATCCGCCTCGCCCGCGGTTTCACAGGGCGTTCGAAGATTATCAAGTTCTCCGGCTGCTACCATGGCCACGTCGACTCGCTCCTCGTCAAGGCTGGCTCGGGTGCGCTCACGCAGGGCAATCCGGATTCCGCGGGCGTTACGCCTGGCACCGCCGCTGATACGCTCGTCGCCGACTATAATAATCTCCCGGCACTCGCCGCGCTCTTCGAGGCCAACGCTGGTCAGGTCGCTGGACTTATCGTGGAGCCGTTCCCCGCCAACGTTGGTCTCATCCTGCCGGACGCTGGTTTCCTCGCCGGTCTCCGGGAACTCTGCACCAAGCACGGCACTGTGCTCATCTTTGACGAAGTGATGACGGGCTTTCGTCTTTCCCTCGCGGGCACGCAAGGCCTGCATGACGTCGTGCCTGACCTTGTCTGCATGGGTAAAATCATCGGCGGTGGTCTGCCCGTCGGTGCCTTCGGCGGTAAGGCCGAAATCATGGACAAGCTCGCGCCGTTGGGCCCGGTCTATCAGGCCGGCACGCTCTCGGGAAATCCGCTCGCCATGGCCGCGGGCCTCGCTTCAGTCCGCAAACTCCAGCGCGAGAACCCGTATCCTCGCCTCGAAGTCCTCGGTCAACGCGTCCGTGATACGCTGCTCGGCGCGGCCAAGGCCAAGGGCATTCCTTTACAGGTCCCGCAGGTGGGTTCGATGTTCTCGTTGTTCTTTAATGCCGAGAAGGTGCGCAACTACGACCAAGCTATCGCGTCGAACGGCGACCAGTATCGTAAGGTCTTCCGCTACGCGCTCGACCGCGGTGTCTACCTCGCCCCTTCGCCTTATGAGACCGCCTTCATCTCGACCGCCCACGAAGGAGCGGACATCAATAAGGCCTGCGAAGTCCTCGATGCCGCCATCCGCACGCTCTGATCATGCCTAAACTCGCTTTCATCGGTTCCGGACGCATGGCAGGGGCCATGGTGCAGGGTCTTCTCCGTTCGGGCGCCTGCGCCCCAGCTGACATTACCGTCATCGGCGGTAACGACTCCACCGCTGCCGATCTGTCCAAGGCCACCGGCGTCCGCGTGGCCGCAACCCCGACTGAACTTCTTGTCGGTGCCGACGCGGTCGTGCTCGCCTGCAAGCCGCAGCAGTTCGCCGACCTCGATAAGTCCTACGCCTCGCTGGCGCAGGGTAAGCTCGTGCTCTCCATCCTCGCCGGCACGCGCCTCGCGACCATCGGCGCTTTCTTCTCGTCCGCCCGTAACGTCGCCCGCGCTATGCCCAACACCCCAGGCGCAGTCGGTCAGGGTATCAGCGCGCGTTGCTCGGCGGCCCCGCTCGCGGTCGCCGATGCCCAGATTGTCGACGCAATCCTCTCGGGTCTCGGCCCAGTCATAGAACTTCCGGAAACGATGTTCGACGCCGTCACGGCGGTCTCGGGTAGCGGTCCCGGTTTCTTCTTCGAATACGTCGCCGCCTACGAAGAGGCCGCCGTCGCCCTCGGCTTCACGCCCGAACAGGCGAAGTTGCTCGTCCGACAGACTTTCAGTGGGTCGCTGGCCTTACTGGCGGCCACGGGTGAGACGCCGGACAACCTGCGTAATCAAGTCACCTCGCCTGGCGGGACCACTAAGGCCGGACTCGACGCCATGGCCGCCGCTAACTTCCGTCAGGTCGTCGCCTCTGCCCTCATTGCTGCTAAAGCCCGCGGCGAGGAATTGGGGAAGGCGAAGTAGGAAGGGGTAGAGTACAGGGGGCAGAGTACAGAGTACAGAGTACAGAGTACAGAGTACAGAGTACAGAGTACAGAGTACAGAGTACAGGGGACGGATGTTGGTGGAGTCTTACTCCCCCTAGCCAACCAAACTCCAGCCAACCAGTCCCCTTCAGCTCCTACTTATTCCACGGAGCGCGGGCGAGCAGGAGGCCCATGCCACACCAGTCGGTGACGCCCGCAAAGACTAGGCCTGCGCCGATGAAGCCGCTGAGGCCATAAAAACCAGGGTGGACCCAGGTGCCGAGAATCACGCCCGTCGCGACGAGTGATCCCGCGGCGATGCGAACCTGACGTTCGACCGAGATGACGCCGCCGGCGTCTTTATCCATCGGAAGGCCCGCCTGAGCGCAGGAATTCGTGCCGCCTTGGACGACGAGCGTCTTGAGGCCGCTGGAAGCTAGGCGTTGCGCCGCGGTCCGCGCGCGGCCGCCGGAAGCGCAGAGGAGTACCACGGTCTTCTGGTCGTTGCCGACGAGGAGAGAGCGTACGGACTCAGCCGTTACGTTCTCGAGGGGTAGATTGATCGCGCCTTGGACACGTCCAGAACGGAATTCAGCGGGTGAGCGGACATCGAGTAGGAGCGCCCCTTGCTGATGAGCGGCCAGCAGAGCTTGTGGCTGAATCTCGGAGGTTTCCATTACCCGAGGCGATTCGCTGCGCTGACGAGGGCCTTGAGGCCAGCGAGTTCGATGTTGGCGTCGACGCCGCAACCCCAGACGTTGCGGCCGTCCTTGGACTGCAACGAGACGTAGGCTGCAGCGGAAGACTCCGAGCCGGCGGTCAAGGCATGCGAGCGGTAGTCCTTAAGAGAGAAGTTCGCCCAGCCCATGGATTCAAGGGAGTGCACGAGAGCGCTGATCGGGCCGTTACCTTCACCGGTGAGCGTGAGGATTTTCCCGTCGCGACGAATCTCGGCCTTGCAGCACACGGTCTGCTTATTGACGGGGGCGGAGCTGAATGAGAGGAGTTCGAGCGGCGTGGAGACGTTCACGAAGTTCGCGCGGAAGCATTCGTGGATTTCAGCCGGCGAGAGTTCCTTGCCGAGTTTGTCCGCATGCTTACCGATGAGGTTGCCGACTTCGGGATGCATGAGCTTTGGCAGGTCAAAGCCGAACTCGCGATCGAGGATGTAGGCGACACCACCCTTGCCGCTCTGTGAGTTGATACGGATGATGGCCTCGTAAGAACGGCCGATATCCATCGGGTCGATGGTGAGGTAAGGGACGTCCCACGGGGCGTCGGCGCCGATTTTGCCTCGGCGGTCCATGCCTTTCTTGATAGCGTCTTGGTGGGAGCCGGAGAAGGCCGTAAAGACGAGGTCGCCGCCGTAAGGGTGACGCTCGTGCACGCTCATGCGCGTGACCCGCTCGTAGACTTCGCGGATGCGGCCGAGGTTACGGAAGTCGAGCTGGGGGTCGACGCCGTGCGAGAACATGTTCAACGCGACGGTGACGATGTCTACATTGCCTGTGCGTTCGCCGTTACCGAAGAGGGTGCCTTCCACGCGGTCGGCGCCCGCCATGAGGCCGAGCTCCGTGGCCGCGACGCCCGTACCGCGGTCATTATGCGTGTGCAAGGAGACGATCGCGCTAGCGCGGTTCTTGAGGTGGCGGCAGAACCATTCAATCTGGTCTGCGTGCGTATTCGGCGTGCCGGCTTCGACGGTCAGCGGGAGGTTGAGAATGATGCGTCGATGCGCGGTGGCGCCCCAGGCGGCGGAAACGGCTTCACAGACTTCGAGGGCGTAGTCGGCCTCCGTCAGCACGAAGGTCTCCGGACTGAACTCCAGTTGCCACTGCGTTTCGGGCAGGGCATCGGTGAGCTCACGGATAAGCTTGGTGCCGGCGACGGCCATCTCGAGGACCTTCTCCTTGGATAACCCGAAGACGATTTCGCGCTGGGCCGGATTAGTAGGCGTGTAGAGGTGGACAATCGCCCGGCGGGCACCCTTGAGGGATTCGACGGTGCGACGGATGAGGTGCTCGCGGGCCTGGACTAGCACCTGTACGTCGACGTCGGCCGGGATGAGATCCTTCTCGATGAGCTCGCGGGTGAAGGCGAACTCGGTGTCGGAGGCGGACGGGAAACCAATTTCGATTTCCTTGAAACCGATGCGGCAGAGCTCCTGGAAGAGCTCGTGCTTCTCCGCTACGTTCATGGGGATGGCCAAGGCCTGATTGCCATCGCGAAGGTCAACCGAACACCAGCGGGGGGCGGACGAAATCGTCGCGTCGGGCCAGCGGCGGTCCGGGAGGGCGACGACCTTGAAGGGGCGGTATTTCTGGCCGGTGGGTTGCATACGCGGAAAAGAGGCGGAAAGGTGAGAGGTTAAGGGGCGGCGGGAATGAGGCGAGCGTGGTTTGGGTCGCTTCTAAAGCAAAAAGCCCGCCCGGAAGGTCCGGGCGGGCTTTCGCAAAAGGGCGAGACCCGGACTTAGGCGTCTGGCTTGGTCTTCGGAAGCTTGGTCACGCGCTTGATACCCTTGAGGGCACCACGCTTTTTCAGCAGCTCCACGCGCTCGAAGCGCTTGAGGACGTTACGCTTGGCGCCGGAAGAGGAGGCGCTGGACTTGAAACTGTTGTGCTGGGTCATGACCGTGAAGGGGAGGAAAGGTGGAGAAAAGGGCAGGGAGGGCGGGGGGCAAGGGGAAAAAGCCGAAAAGTGAGGTTAGGGCGCTTTTACCCTTAGGTTTAGGCGTTCTCCCACCCCGTCTTAGGCCAAGATGCCCTTGGCGACCTTACCATGCACGTCCGTGAGCCGGAATTGACGCCCTTGGTAGCGGTAGGTGAGGGCTTCGTGGTTAATCCCGAAGAGGTGCATGAGCGTGGCCTGCATGTCGTGGACGTGCATCGAGTCCTTGGTGATATTCCAGCCAAACTCGTCGGTCTCGCCGTAGACGTGGCCTTTCTTGATGCCCCCGCCAGCGAGCCACCAGCTGTAGGCTTTGCCGAAGTGGTCGCGGCCTTTAAAGCCTTGGCCTTGTTGGTTCTGACCAAATGGCGTGCGACCAAATTCCCCGCCCCAGACGACGAGCGTGTCGTCGAGCATACCGCGTTGCTTGAGGTCCTTGACGAGCGCTGCGCTGGGTTGGTCGGTGTCTTGGCACTGCGCCGCTAGCTGACCAGTGGTAAGGTTATTGTGCTGATCCCAGCCCGCATGCATGAGCTGCGTGAAGCGCACCCCCCGCTCGGCGAGGCGGCGGGCGATGAGGCAATTATTCGCGAATGTGCCTGGGGTAAGGACGTCGGGTCCATACATCTCGAGGACGGCCTTGGGTTCGTTACGGAAATCCAGCAGGTCAGGCACGGAGGCCTGCATGCGAAACGCCATTTCGTATTGCGAGATACGGGTATCGATCTCGGGGTCGCCGACGCTACTGAGGTGCTCGCGGTTGAAGGCTTGCACGTCGTCGAGCATCGCCCGGCGCGCTTCGCGGCTGACGCCCGCAGGGTTGCCGACATAGGGCACGGGGTCGCCGGTGCCACGGAAACGCACGCCCTGGTGCTTGCCGGGGAGGAAACCGTTGCTCCAGTAATGTTCAAAGAAGAGCTGGCCGCAGGTCTTGGTCTTGTCCGACGAGGTCATCACGACGAAGGCCGGGAGGTCCTCGTTCATCGTGCCGAGGCCATAGGCAAGCCACGCACCCATCGCCGGGCGGCCCGGAATTTGCGAGCCGGTCATGAAGAACGTGACGCCGGGGGCGTGGTTCACGGCCTCGGTGTTCATCGAGCGGACGACGCAGAGTTCGTCGGCAATGGAGCCGATGTGCGGTAACATCGTGCTCATTTCGATCTCACTGGAGCCGTATTTTTTGAAGGGTTTAATCGCTGGCACGCACGGCCACTTGGAGTAGCCGCTCGACATCGTGGAGAGGCGCGTGTCGCCGCGGATGCTGGCCGGAATATCCTTCCCCGCGAAATCGACCATCTTGGGTTTGTGGTCGTAGAGGTCGATGTGCGAGGGGCCGCCGCCTTGCCAGAGGCAAATCATGCGCTTGGCCTTGGGGGCGAAGTGCGGGAGGGCCGGGAGGCCGCCCTGGGCGGCAGGGCTGGCGGCGGCAAGGAGGTCGCGCGAGAGGAGCGAGGAGAGGGCGACTGCGCCAATGCCTTGGACGGAAGCGTTGAGGAAGCTGCGGCGCGTGAGTCGCGTACGCCATTCGGTCGGGGAGAGATGATCGTGGTCCATGGGTCAGTCGCGGGTCTGTGCGGCGTCGAGGTTAAGGAGGGCGAGGCAAGCAGCGGTCAAGGCCGCTTGCTCGGTATTCTTGAGCGCGTCGTCGCGCTTACTTTCGCCAATGGCCAGCAAGGCGTCGGCGGACTTTGGGTCGTTCGCATAGACGGTGCGTTGGCGGGCGAGTAAGTTGCGCAGGAGGGCTTGTTCACGCTCGGTGGGCGGGCGGCTCAGAATCAGCGCGTAGGCACGGGCGAGGCGGGCGTCGTCGGTTGCTTGTTCCTTACTCACACGTTCGGCCAACACGCGGGCGGCCTCGACCCAAGTCGGGTCGTTCAGCATCGTTAGCGCATGCAGGGGTGAAGTGGTCAGCGTCGTCCGCACGCGGCAAGCCTGGCGCGCCGATACGTCGAACATGTTCACCGGCGCAATGGTGCGTCTCCAGAAAGTATAGACGCTCCGGCGATAAAGGTCAGCGCCCTTGGAGGTCGGGTAGGTGAAGTTGCGTTCCTTGGTGATCGCGAGGCTTTCCCACGGGGCGGGTGGGAGGTAAGGGTAGACGGGCGTGCCGCCGACTTTTGCGTTCAGCAGACCACTGCTCGCAAGAGCGACGTCACGCAGGACCAGGGACGGCAGGCGGAAGCGCGGGGCGTGGGCGAGCAGTTTGTTCTCGGGGTCCTTGGCAAGGTGCTCGGGCTTCACGTGGCTGGACTGACGGTAGGTGCGGCTCGTGACGATGAGCTTCTGTAAGGCCTTGGTCTTCCAGCCGCTTTCCTGGTATTCGACGGAGAGCCAATCGAGGAGCGCACGGTGGGTTGGGGCGTCGCTTTGCACGCCGAGGTCTTCGGAGGTACGTACGATGCCTTGGCCAAAGAAGTGCTGCCATTGGCGGTTGACCTGCACGCGGGCGGTCAGCGGGTGGTTAGGCGTAAAGAGCCACTGCGCCAGTCCGAGGCGGTTGGCGGGAGCATTCGCGGGTAGCTTTGGTAGGAAGGCCGGCGTGTTGAACGTAACCTTCTCCTTCTTCGAGAGGTACGCACCGCGGTCGAGGATATTGGTCACTCGGGCCGTCGCGTCGCTCATGATCATCACGCGGGCGTAATCCTCGGACGACTTGAACTTGGTGGCGGCGGTCTTGGCATCGTCGATGGCCTTGAACGCAGGGGACTTCTTTCGGTCGTCGGGGAAGACGTTCTTGTTATAGTGGGCAACGAGTGTCTTCTGTTGGGCGGCCGTGGGCTTAGCGCCTGGAGCGAGCAGTGCCTTCAGCTTGTCGTCGAGCACGCCTTTTTTCTCTAAGGGTAAGGCTAGCCATGTTTCGTAGGCTTTGGCCTGGAGGGCAGCACTTTCCTTATTCTTGGTTTCGTAGTCGGCCTCGAGTTTGGCGAGTTGGATCACCTGTTCCGGCGTGGGGACCTCGAGCAGCGGCTGGTCGAGACGGAAGCGTGAGGGCCCGCCGCCGGGGACGCCCCGTTCGGGGGCATGATTGAAGGCGTCGAGCAGGCTGTAATAATCTTTCTGCGTCAGCGGGTCATACTTGTGGTCGTGGCACTGCGCACAGGCTAAGGTCAGGCCGAGCCAAGTCGTCGACACCGTATCGACGCGGTCAAATAAACTCACGTAGCGTTGTTCTTCCGCGATGTTGCCGCCTTCGCCGTTCAGGATGTGGTTGCGGTTGAAAGCGGTCGCGAGCTTCTGCTCGGTGGTCGCGTTCGGCAGGAGGTCGCCGGCCAAGAGCTCGGTGGTGAGCTGGTCGAAGGGCTTGTCCGCGTTCAGCTGACGTACCATCCAGTCGCGCCAGACCCATTGGTAGGTGTCGCCATCCTGCTGGAAGCCATTGCTGTCGGCGTAGCGGGAAGCGTCCAGCCAAGGTAGCACCATCCGTTCGCCGTAGTGGACGGACGCGAGCAGGCGATCGACCTGCTTCTCGTAGGCGTCGGGGCTACGGTCGGCGACGAAGGTGGCCGTTTCCTCCGGCGTCGGCGGTAGGCCCGTTAGGTCGAGTGCTAAGCGGCGGAGTAGGATCTCGCGGGGGGCTTCGGCTGAGAGCGTGAGGCCGGCCTGCTTGAGTCGCTCGGTGACAAAGGTGTCAATGGGGTGACGTTCGCCCACGGTGGGGAGGGGCGCTCGCCGGGGGGCGACGAAGGCCCAATGTTCTTCATAGGGTGCGCCCGCGGCGATCCAGCGCTTGAGGGTTTCCTTTTGCGCGGCCGTGACTGTGCGGTGCGCCTCGGGTGGCGGCATGACTTCGTCCTCATCCTTGGAGAAGAGCCGCTTCACGAGCTCACTGCCCGCGGCGTCCCCAGGGATGAAGGCCTTCTGTTTCAGGGCTTCGTCGCGAATGTCTAAGCGCAGTTTAGCCTCGCGCTTATTGGCATCGGGTCCGTGGCAATAGAAGCAGTTCTCAGACAAGATCGGACGAATGTCGCGATTGTACTCAAGGGGTGCGGTCTCGGCGGCGACCACGGCAACGGCCCCTAAAATCCCGAGAGAGAGGGCGAGAAGACGAAGTGGGGTAGGGCGGACGAACATGACTGCTGGGGGTGACAACCGACGGGGTGTCGGCGGGGGTAGGGATATGCAGTTTCCTAGACCATAGATGACAAGGATTTGTTTCCAGTTTCTGCCTAGTTTCCACTGCCTTTGGGGTTGCTGAAGAGGCGGGGCCTGTTGTCATTCGGCTAGGTGCGCATCCTCGATCGATACATCCTCCGCGAATGGGCCAAGGTCTTCGCCCTGTGCATGGCCAGCTTTGGCGGGCTCTTACTCGTTTCTGAGGCTTATAATTGGATTCCAGACTTCCTCGGTTGGGGGTCCACGACCTGGACCACCGTCACTTACCTCGCCTGTAGCCTGGTCGCCAAGGTTTCGGTCCTCATTCCCGTTTCTTTACTGGTTTCGACGGTTTTCGTGCTGAGTGCCATGAATCGTAATCAGGAGCTGGCCGCCGCCCGTGCCGCGGGCATTGGAATGTGGCGTCTCACGGCCCCGCTTTGGTGGGTGGGCGTGGCCTTAGCCGCGGTGACGGCTTTACTGAACGCGGTCTGGGTGCCCGATGCTTTGGAGACCCAGCGTAACCTGGTGGAACGTGAACGTTTTAATTATATTAAGGCCAAGGGCGACGCCGTGGTCCCGATTAGTCAGGGCGAATTCGTCTCCTTCCAGAATCCGAAGTCCGGGCGTTTCTGGCTAATCTCGCGTCTCGGAATCAACTCCGGCCAAGCCTACGAGGTTTTCGTTTATACTTTTGATGACCGTAACCGCCTGCTGCGCTGCATCGCCGCTCGAACCGCCGAATTCAAGAAAGTCGACGGTGTTTGGAAGTGGACTTTTCGCGATGGCCGCGACCAACGTTACGACCCAGTCGCGGGCATGGTCGCCCAGCCGCATTTCGATACGCTGTCGCCGGCCGGCTATGACGACGATCCGGAGGTGATGCTGTTCGCACGCCGGGAGCCACGCGACCTTTCCCTTCGGGAGGTGGCACGCTATGTCGATCAAGCGGGGGTGGCGACTTCGGGGCGTGGCGCTGCCTATGCCATGCGCTACCACTCGATTCTGTCTAGCCCCGCCATTTGCTTCGTGGTCATCGCCGTGGCCATCCCGTTCGCCGTGGTCGGCGGCCGCATCAACCCGATGGTCGGCGTCGCCAAGACGTTCGGTCTGTTCTTAGCTTTCTTTTTCCTGAGCTCGATTTGTTCCGCCTTCGGTGTCAGCGGCGCCTTACATCCCGTGGTGGCCGCGTGGCTGCCGACGGTGCTGACGGCCGCGTGGGCGATTCCCAAGTTACGCTCGGTCAACTGACATGCTTCGCGCTATTCGTATCCGTCCGGGTCCTCCGGCACGTTCTCTCCGTGGTCACCCGTGGGCTTTCCTCGGGGAGGTCGAAGTCTCGAATCCTCCGCCCGTCGATGGTGATTGCGTCGAGTTGACCGACCCGAAGGGCCGCTGCCTCGGTGCCGGCCTTTGGAACGGAAAGTCGCAGATCGCCTGGCGCCGCTATTCGCGCCGCCCGATTTCGCTCGATGGTGCATTGCTCGAGGAGCTCGTGACGGCTGCCGTGCAGCGCCGCGGTGGTAAGCCAGTCTGCCGCTTAGTCTGGTCCGAGGCCGATAGTTTGCCGGGACTCGTCGTCGATCGCTATAACGACCTGCTGACGATTCAGGCCCTCACCTGTGGTATCGACCGTCGTCTACCGCAGATTCTCGATATCCTACAGCGCTTGCTGAAGCCGCGCGAAATTGTCCTCCGTAATGATGCGGCGACGCGTAAGTTGGAAGGGCTCGATCAGCATATCCGCACGGCTTCCGGGCAACCGTTGGAGTCTTCCTGGATGGAAGTCGGTGGCGTCCAAGCCTCCGTCGACCTCATGGGCGGCCAGAAGACCGGGATGTATCTCGACCAGCTCGACCAACATGCCCGCGTGGCGCAGTTGGCTAAGGGACGTCGCGTCCTCGATGCTTTCTGTAATCAAGGTGGCTTCGGCCTAGCTTGCGCCAAAGCCGGCGCCACTTCGGTCCTCGGGCTGGACTCCTCGGAGGATGCGATCGTCGCCGCCCGCGCCGCCGCAACGCGTAACGGGCTGAATGCCCAGTTCGAAGTCGCCAATGTTTTCGACTGGTTCACCGAACACCGCGAAGCAACCTACGACCTCATCATCCTCGACCCGCCACCGTTCGCCCGTAGCAAGGACTCCGTCCCCGGCGCCGTCCGTGGTTACAAGGAACTCAACCTGCGCGCCCTGCGTCTGCTTTCGCCCGGTGGCATCTTGGCGACCTATTCCTGCTCGCACCGCGTGACGGAGGAGATGTACCTCGAACTCATTGAAGACGCGGCGTCCGACGCCCGTCGTGAGGCCGTGGTGCTCGAACGCACGTCGCAGCCCGCCGATCACCCGGTGCTGTTAAACTTCCCCGAGAGCCGCTACCTTAAGGGCTTCATCATCGAGATTCGGGCTTAACTCCCCCGTCCGCACCACTTTACTTTCGACCATGATCGTCTCCCTCCGCGGTAAACTCATCGAAGCTGGCGTTCTGCGCGTCGTCATCGAGTCCGCCGGCGTCGGTTACGAAGTGAACGTACCCGTCACGACCGCCGAGCGCCTACCTAAGTTGGGGGCCGAGGTCTTCCTGCTCATTCACCACGTCTTCCGCGAAGACGGCCAAGCCCTCTACGGCTTCGCCATCGCCGAGGAGCGCGAGTTCTTTAAATTGCTGGTCGAGAAGGTTTCAGGCGTCGGTCCCAAGATGGCCTTGAATATCCTGAGCCGCCTTTCGTTGCCAATCCTCCGGGACGCCATCATCCGCGGCGATGTCGCCTTACTCTCGCAATGCCCTGGCATCGGTAAAAAGACCGCCGAGCGTCTTGTCATGGAGCTCAAGGATAAGGTCGGCCTCGAAGCCCCGGGTGCCGTCACGATGGCGGCCGTGGCCGCGGCTGTAGTTGCGCCAACGCCAGCGTCCGATGCGGTCTCCGCGCTGGTAGCCTTAGGTTTCAAACCGGTCGACGCCGACAAGGGCGTCCGGACGGCCATCGCCAAACTCGGTCCTGGCGCCACCGCCGATCAGTTGGTCCGCGCCGCCCTTGGACGGTAGAAGAGGTAGGGGCGCCACTGCGTGGCGTCCGTTCGCAGCGGCGAATCGGAGATATGTCCGAGCACAGCTAAGACCCGTTGACTTCTGGCTTCGGCCTCAAACGGACGCGACGCAGTCGCGCCCCTACCCGATGCAACCGATGCATAATACAAAGGGAGACCGGGAACCGGAATGTCAGCTTAGGACATGAATCCCCAGCCAATCATCCGGTCTCCGGTTTCCCTTTGTGACCCGCTGTGTCTTTCCCGCCACCCGCCACCTGAGGCTGCCACCCGCCACCCGATAAAACACACTAGGACAGCACGTGGTGCTGCCCCTACCTAGTCGCTTGGGCTTTCCTAACCGCCAATCGCTACCCGCTTCTACCTAACACTTACTTCAGCCCCAACACGTCTTCCATGCCATACAGGCCGGCAGGCTGGCTCTTCAGCCAGCGGGCGGCGCGGACGGCACCACGCGCGAAGATCTCGCGGTTGGAAGCCTTGTGCGTGAGTTCGAGGCGTTCGCCTTCCGCAGCGAAAAGGACGGTGTGGTCGCCGACGACGTCGCCGCCGCGGATGGCGTGCACGCCAATCTCATTGAGCGGGCGTTCGCCGACTAAGCCTTCCCGGCCATGCTTAAGGGCTTCCTTAGCGAGCTGGCGTTCTTCGAGCAAAATCTTGAGGAGCGTTTCGGCCGTACCAGAAGGGGCGTCCTTCTTGAGGCGGTGATGCATCTCGAGGACTTCAACGTCCCAGCGGCCGGCATCGGCGAGCGAGCGAGCGGCTTGGCGGACGAGTGCGTTCAGGAGCGTCACGCCGACGGAATAGTTGCCCGCCCAAACAACGGGGAGGCCAGCGATAGCGGCGGTGATGGCAGTCTTCTCTTCAGCGGTGTGGCCAGTGGTGCCGATTACCAGGGGCTTCTTATGCTGGGCGCAGAGCTGTGCCACGGCCAAGGTCGCAGAGTGGAAGGAGAAATCGATGACGACGTCGGCGGCACCAATGTGCGCTGCCAGGTTGTCGCCTTGGTCAACGCCTGCGGCGATGACGGCCTTCTCGTCGGCGGCCACGTTGGCAATGGCGAGGCCCATGCGGCCCTTGGCACCATTCAGGAGGATTTGGATAGGCTGGCTCATCGGAGATTGGCGAGGGTGACGTCGGCGCAGGCTTCGACGAGCAGGCGATTGGCGTCGGACATCTCGCAGAGCGGGAGGCGGACTTCGCCGGACTGGATGAGGCCAGAGCGCTGCATGACGTGCTTCACGGGCACCGGGTTGGGCTCGATGAAGAGGGTCTTGAAGATTTCGGCCAGCTTCCCTTGCAGAACCTTGGCTTCGGCGAACTTCTTCTGGCGCACGAGGGCGGCCAACTGCGCGACCGGACCGGGCAGCCAGTTGGAGGCGACGGAAATGATGCCTTGGCCACCGACTTCGCCGAAGGCGACGGTCAGGGAGTCGTCGCCGCTGAGGACGAGGAATTCGGGGTCGAGTTCACGCACGAGGCGGGCGGCCTTGTCGACCTGACCACCGGCTTCCTTGATGCCGATAATATTACGGTGCTTTTGGCGCAGGCGGACGACGGTCTCGACGGTGATCTCGATGCCGCAACGGCCCGGGATAGAGTAGAGCATAATCGGCTTGGCGGTGCATTCCGCGAGGAGCGAGAAGTGGCGGTACAAGCCTTCTTGGCTGGGCTTGTTGTAATACGGAGCAACCAGCAGGAATGCGTCGGCACCAGCTTCGTCTGCCCGCTTGGTCAGGTCGAGGGCTTCCGTGGTCGCGTTGGAACCCGTACCGGCCATGACCGGGACGCGGCCAGCGGCGTACTCCACGGTCTTCGCGATGACGGCAATGTGCTCATCATAGTCGAGGGTCGGGGACTCACCGGTCGTACCGACGGAGATCAAGCCGTCGATGCCTTCCTTGATTTGAAAATCCACCAACTTTCGCAGGTCAGCCCAAGCCACCTGGCCGTCCAAAAACGGGGTGACGAGGGCGGTGTGGGCGCCGGCGTAGGCCTGAGGGCCGAACGGGCGTCCAGGACGCGAAGAGGTGGAACCAGGAGTGGACATTGCGACAGGTGCTGAAAGAAGAAACAACCCGCACCGCCCGCAGGTGACAAACCCAAAAACCCGCCGCGCTGGCCGAAAGCCCGCTTAAGGGGCGGTTCCGAGGAGAACACGGCTGTTATCGCTGTCGCTGACGTAGAGTTTCCCGTCTGGGCCAATGCGCACTCCATGCGGGCGCTTGAGTTGCGTGCTAGCCCAGTCGGGAGCGATTTTAGCCCCAGCCTTGCCGAGCGTGCCCACAACGGTTGTGAGGGTTTGCTTGGTCGGGTCGTAGGCACGAATAGCGTGGTTCTCGGTATCCACGATTAACACGCGTCCTTGGGCGTCCATGCAGATGTACTTGGGACCATTAAGCTGGGCTTCCGCGGCGGGGCCGTTGTCGCCTGCACTGCCTTTTTTACCAGCGACGTTTACCACGGTCTTCAATTTTCCGTCCTTCAGCGCGATGAGCGAATTGCCTTCGCGTTGTACAATATAGACGGTGCCATCCTTGGCCACGCACGTGGCCCGCGGGCCGTTGAGGGGAGCGGTCAGAGCTTGGGAGCCTGCCTCCGCAATCCCTCGCTTGCCGTTCCCGGCAATGGTCTCGATACGGTTCGTGCCGAGGTCGATGCGGCGAACACGTGAGTTCCCGAGGTCGGCAATCACCATCGCTTTGCCATCGGGGGACAGCGAGCAGCAGAAGGGGTTGTTGAACTTGGCCTGCGTGGCGGCGCCGCCATCGCCAGCAAAGCCAGCTTCACCCGTTCCTGCGAAGGCGGTCACGGCGTGGGTCTTGGGATCAATCCTAACGATGCGATGCTGAAAAGTGTCGGCGATGTAGATCGAGCCATCGGGGGCAATTGCGATGTCGTGGATGCCGTTGAAGATCGCCGGGGAGAGATCCTTGACCTTAGCGGGAGCCGGCGGCTGTGCGCCCTTCGGAACACTATTCCAGCGCACGCCTGCGATGGGCTGGATCTTGCCGTCGAGGACTGCGAAGACCTGGTTGCTCGGCGTGAACTCAACGCCGTAGAGCTTTCCTTGCGCATCAAAGTCTACGCTGAAGGGCTCATTCAGCTTGTCGGCTCCGGTGGCGGGCAGGACTTCGACCGCCGCCAGCGGCAGGGCGGCGAGGCAGAGTAGGGCAAATAGGGCGGAGCGGGGTCGCATGAGAATAGTGATAAAAGTCTACCGCAGTCTGTCCAGCGTGCTCCGCTGAGAATTATGGTTCGACCCCTCGCTGACCACAGGCTTACCTTGGTACCCCCGCCATGGCCGACCTACCCAAAATCTTCGAGGAACTCCTAGGCCTCGCCGTCGAAAACGGCGCTAGCGATGTGCACCTTAAAGCCGGCCGTCCCGCCTTGATGCGTGTCGCTGGTGAGCTGGTGGAGGCCGAGATGGCCCCATTGACTGCCGAGTTATTGCATGCGTTCGTCGACGCGACCCTACCGACCCGTTTCCGCGACCGCTGGGTGCGCGATAGCCAAGTCGATTATTCCTTTGATCGCATGGCCCAAGGTAAAGGGCGCTTCCGCGTCAATGCCTTCCTGCAACGCAATCAGCCCGCTGCCGTCCTGCGTTTGGTAAAGGTCAAGCCGCCACAGTTCGCCGAACTCAACCTCGACGAAAAGACTATGCTCCAGGCCCTCGAGCTCATGGAAGGGCTCGTGCTGGTCTGCGGGCCGACCGGTTCCGGCAAGAGTTCGACCATCGCCGCGATGCTCCGCCACGTAAACGAACACTCGGCCCTGCACGTCATCACGCTCGAGGACCCGGTGGAGTATGTCTACGCGGACGAGCGGAGTTCTTTTAGTCAACGTGAAATCGGCATCGACGTGGAGTCTTTCCCGATGGGCCTCCGCGCTGCTTTGAGGCAGGATCCCGACGTCATCCTCGTCGGTGAAATGCGCGACAAGGAAACCTTTGAAACGGCCCTCCATGCCGCGGAGACGGGGCACTTGGTGCTTTCGACCCTGCACGCCGGCTCTGCCCAGCAAGCCGTCCAGCGTCTCTTCGAGTTCTTCCCGGCCGAGCAGCTTTCCTTGGCGCGCCGTTCCATCGCGGCCTCGCTTAAGGCCGTCCTTGTACAAACCCTCGTCCCGCGCCTCGACGGCCAGGGTGTGCTGCCCGTCATGGAGGTCTTCATCGTTGATGGCTTGGCGAAGCGCCTTCTCGCTGATGGCCAATTTGAACGCGTGCCTGAGCTGGTGGAAGGCGGCACCGATGTTGGCTCCCGTCCGATCAACCAAGACTTGGTCCGCTTGGTCCGCGCAGGCAAAGTCAGTAAGGCCGCTGGCCTCGCCGCCTCGCCTAACCCGAAGGCTTTCGAGATGAACCTGTCCGGTATCTCGATTCAATCCGGCCGGATCATCCAGTGAGCGCCCCGCTGACGCTCCCGCTCCGCGAACTCGGTGGCGAAGGTCCGCCCTTGGTCGTGCTCCACGGCCTCCTCGGCTCATCACGGAATTGGCAGTCCGCTGGCGTGGCCTTGGCTGAGCGCGGCTACCGCGTCCTCGCGCCTGACCTCCGTAACCACGGCTCGTCGCCCTGGGGCGATGATTGTAGTTACGCGGCGTTGGCCGGCGATGTCGTGGCGCTACTCGAAAAGCTCGCCCTAGGCCCCGTGCACCTGATGGGGCATAGCATGGGCGGCAAGGTCGCCATGCGGCTGGTGTTGGATCGGCCTGACCTTGTTTCACACCTCACCATCGTCGATATCGCTCCCCGTGCTTATAGTGATCGTGTGCGCGTGGAGTTCTCGGCGATGAATGCTTTAGACCTCACGGCAATCAAGACGCGTAAGGATGCCGATGCGCTGCTGACTCCGCTGGTCGCCGATTGGGGGATGCGTCAATTCATCCTGACAAACCTGGGCCAAGACGCCGATGGCCGTTGGCGCTGGACCGTGAACCGCGAGGCCTTGACCGCCGCGATTTCCGAAATCCTCGGCAACCCCATCGGACCCGATGAAACGTGGTCCGGCCCCACACGTTTCATCCGCGGCGGGAAGTCGGGCTACGTGCGCGACGAGGACCTGCCGATGATTCGCGCGCATTTCCCGCAGGTGACCTTCGTGACCTTGCCGGAGAGCGGGCATAACCCGCACTTCGACGCCAAGGGCGGCTTCGTCGACGCCGTCTGCGGCTGATCAGGGCAGCACGTTTTTCCTAATCCAACGGGCCAGCCAAGTGGCGAGCAAAGCGAAGGTGCCGTACAGGACTACCTGCCAGATAATCGGCAAGCCCCTCCTGCCTCCCCTTTGCCACCAAGGGCGGTCTTCGTCGTTGATGGTTCGGTCTGTCTCCAGCATCGGCGACTCATCGCCGCCGATGAGCATCACCCAGCGAGGCTCCTGCTTCTCCAGGCGTTTATCGACCAGCCAAAGAATCACCGTGTGTGGACTGCCCTCTGGCAGCCGGAATGTGAACTTGCGGGGTGTCACACTAGCCCGCGCGGTGAGCTTCAGTAACGTATACGACTTCGCCATCTCTTCGGGCGTGTGGCCGAGTGGCGCGTCGGGGTCGAGGCGGTCATCCACCCCGAGGTCGACTCGGCTGGCCTGCAGCAAGAAGTCGGTCGTCGTCTTGCCGTCATACACCAGCAGGAGGCCCTTCGTCTCACGGACGAGGTCCTCTTGGGTCTTGACGCGCGGGTTGGCTTCGGCGTCGGCGGTAATCCGCACCGTCACGCTGTTGTCTTCCGCGATGGTGCACTTCGCCAGCAACCACTCGCCATTATGCGCAGACGCAAACAGGGGGAGCCACAAGGCTCCCCCTAGCAGGCAGGCTGAGCGCAGTCCGCGGATCACTTGGCGTCCCAGCGGAGCACGCGACCGAACTGATTCCACTCGGTCTCGAGGATATTGCCCTTGCCGTCGAAGGTGATGCCGTGCGGCGAGGTCACGATGCCGGTGCGCCAAGCGTCAGGCTTCACGCCTGGGGTGTTGGTTTGGCCCTTGGTATCATTGGCTCCGAGTTCAGCGACCATTTTGCCTTCCTTGTTCCAGACGGACACGCGGCCGGCGATTTCGGCGACGCACATCAACTCGCCATGGAATGAGGCGGACGACGGGTTACGCAGGCCCTTATCGGCAATCATCTGCGGGTTGGTGCCATCGAGGTTGAGGTGGAACATGCGGTTGTTGCCGCGGTCGAGGCAGAGCAGGCGGGCCGGAGCGAAGCGGTTATCGACGAAGACCTTGTGGGTGTTGGCGAAACCCTTCTCGGCGACCTTCTGGGTGGGGCCACCGAAGACCTGCTTGAATTTGCCTGCCTTATCGAACTGGAAGATCCAGCTCTTGCCGTAGCCATCGACGATGTAGATGTCGCCGTTGGCGGCCACGTCGCAGCTCGTCAACTTTAGGGTATTCTTGCCGTCCTTCGTCTTGCCTTGGGCGGCGGGGAAGTCGTCAGCCTTGATTTCCATCACGATGGTGCCGTCGAGCGTGCACTTGATGAGGCGCTGTTCATTGAGGACGGCGGCATAGATGAATTCGCCTTCGGTGGTCTTACGGATCACGAAGCCGTGGAGGGAATTGGGCAGCTTGAGGGCCTTCACGAACTTGCCAGTCTGGTCGTAGACCTGAAGGCCGGCGTTCGCCTCCTGGACGCTGATGTAGATGAGCCCGGCGGAGTCGACGGCGATCTCACCGTGGCCGTTGCCGATAGTTTTACGGTCTGGGCTAGGCTTGATGAAGTCGGGGACCAATTCGTACTTGGGTTCGGCGGCAAAAGCGCTGGAACCGGCGACAAGGAGGGCGAGGGTAGGGAGGAGCGAACGCATAGGGGTGGGCTTTGTTAAGGGCAGTCGGCGGGGGCTGGCAATTTGAAAGACGGCCAAGGCTTGCAACCCGCCCCCCTTTGAGGTGTCTAGTGGATACCCCCATGCGCTCCCTACGCTTTCTCCCCCTCCTCGCCCTGGCCCTGACGGCTACCCTGCGTGCCGCCGATGCCCCTGCCTCCGAGCCCGTGCCCAAGGCTGAATTTGTCTCCGCCTTCAATGGTAAGGACCTCACCGGCTGGAAGGACGCTAAGGAGAATAAATTCTGGAAGGTCGTCGATGGCGTCCTCGTCGGAGAGAACGATGAAAAGCTGAAGGGCAATATGCTCTACACCGAGAAGGCCTACGGCGATGTCATCATCTCCCTTGACTGTCGCTTCAGTGGTGAAATCGACAGCGGCATCATGGTGCGCCGGGACAAGGCCGGGAAGAAGGATATGCAGATGCAGATTGGGGTCTCTCGTAGCCTGAAGAAGGACATGACCTGTACCTACTACGTCGGTAAGTACCCCGAAGCCGGTTTTGCCCCGAAGGTCGAAAAGCTCTGGAAGAAAGATGGCTGGAATCAGATCGTCTTCCGCGCCAAGGGCGACACCTACACCGTCTGGCTTAACGGCGAGCAAGTCTCTCAGCTGACCGACCCCGCTTACCCAGCCCCTTACTCCGTCGGACTACAGATTCATGGTGGGCTCAAAATGAAGGTCGAGTACCGCAACATCCAGGTCGCGGAGATCAAGTAAGCTTCAGCCGCGGTCGATACGAACGGACGAGGGCGACCTCGCCCAGTTTGTTTGGTTAGGTGAATTAGCCTCGCAGGCGGTCGCCCCCGTTTTAGGTTCGCCAGATGACTCCAACCCCCGGGATCAGTCCCCGCACGCCTTCCCGCCGTGATTTTCTTCTGACCGGCGGGGCCTTCGCACTCGGCTGCCTGCCGTTTATCGCCCGCGCCGCCGACCCCAAGGCCGTGCCCGCCAAGGCTAAAGCTAACCCTTACGCCGATGCGGTCTTCGTGGATGGCGAGCCGCCCCTGCCGGCCGAAGGTTCCTTCACCTTCGCGGTCTTGCCGGACACCCAGTATTATTCCGAGAAGTATCCAGAGACTTATCTCGCGCAGACCCGCTGGCTCGTCGAACAACGCGAACGTCGCCGCCTCGCCGGTGTCTTCCACCTCGGCGATATCACGAACCAAAACACCGTCCCACAATGGACTAACGCCCGTAAGGCGATGCAAGTGCTCATGGACGCGCAGGTGCCGATGTGCCTCGTGCCGGGTAATCATGACTACGGCCTGCGCGGTAACGGCTCCGACCGTTCCAGCATGCTATCAGAGTTCTTTCCTGTAAAGGACTTGGCCGCAGCCAAGCATTGGAAGGGCAACTATGACAAGGAGCCGGATCGCTCCGAGAATAGCTGGCATTTCCTGGAAGCCGGTGGTCGTAAGTTCCTCGTGCTCTGTCTGGAATTCGGACCTCGTAACGACGTCGTCCGCTGGGCCAATGAAGTCGTTGCCGCGCACCCAAATCGCGAAGTCATTCTCCTAACGCACGTGCTCATCTTTCACGATGAGACGCGCTACGACTGGAAGAAGCTCGGGACCAAGCAGGACTGGAATCCGCACGCTTATGTCATGGCCAAGCAGGGCGGGGATGACGTCAACGACGGCGAAGAGCTGTGGGCCAAGTTGATCTCGCGCCATGAGAACTTTCTCCTGACTCTCAATGGCCACGTCCTCGGCGACGGCCTCGGCCGCGTCGTCACCTCGACCGCGAAGGGCCACGCGGTACCGCAAGTGCTCGTTAATTTCCAGATGAAGCCCAACGGCGGCGATGGCTGGCTGCGTCTGATCGAAATGCGTAAGGACGGCACTATGCAGACTTATGACTATTCGCCGACCCGTAAGCAGATGAATGCGTCCAAGCAGAATCAGTTTACCATCCCTTGGGCTTAAGCCCAAGGCGGTTGCTTATTTTTCGTCCTTCTCCGCGGGTTTTTCGCGGAGGAGATAAGTATCGAGAATCAGCCGTAGGCGTTGCTGTTCGCTGCCACGGACCTGTGGTTCGAGTTCGGCGCGGGTGCTTTGCTGGCGCCGCCAAGATTGGTGCAGGGCGTCGTTGGAAATCCACTCGCTGAGACGGAAGGGTGCCGGAATCGGGGGAGTGGGTAGCGGAGGCACCTGGCCTACGTTTGGCAGAGGGGCCGTTTCCCCGTTGGCCTTGGCTGGCAAGGGACCGCCGGCCACGCCACCAGTCAGGGTACGCCCGTCGGCGGACTTGGTGTCTGGTGCGCCCGGGATAGCCACGGCAGGGCCGCTAGGGTTGGTCTTAGCTGCGTTGGGTTGGCCCGGGACGGCCCCCGTTTTAGGCGCTTGGCTAGCGGCGCTCGTGGGTGCGTCTGCAGGGATGCCCGGGAGCGGCAGTGAAGCGGTTGAGGGTGCTAGGCGTTGCGGGTCGTCGGTGATGGCCCTAGGTAAGCGCCGTGAGGCCTGGCCGGGCGTGCCTGCGGCAGGTTCACCCAGAACTTCGCGAGGGAGGTTGAGGCTATCACTAGGCTGCGGTGGGGCCGTGCGCTTCGGCAATTCGGCAACGGTGGGTTTACCGACTGTCGCGGGGCCAATGCCATCCACCAAGAGTTCGGGCAAGCGCAACGGGGTGCGTGGGGCTTGGGCTTTCGGCCCCGGCAAGTCGAGGGTCGCGGGATTGCTGGCCGGGGTGCGGCTGGCGGGGGCCTGCGCCGTCGGATCGCCCAAGCCTAGTGCGCGTGGCGCGGTCGGCGCGGTCGGGTTGAGCTCGGGCTGGGGTAGGGTAACCGGGCCGGCGTTCTTGGCGGCGGGAGCACTCCTGTCTAGCGAAGGGAGGGCTGGGCCTGAGCCCTGGACAGAAACGGGTGTGTTAGGCAGGTCAGCTCGGACCGGGAGGCTCGCGGCCGAATCTTTAGGCGACAAGCCACCGACCTCCGTACCCACCGCGGGCGAGCGGCCCGCAGGATCGTTGGGAGTGCGCGGAGGCGTGTTCGATTGCTTCGACGGTTCCGCTGGCAACTTCGGCTTCACGGGGTCGTTCCAGTCTTCGGAAACCGGATCGGTCGAGCGTTGCGTCGTGGTTGTCGGTTTAGCCCCGTCGGTAGATTTCGCTGACGGCACGTTGTCGACCTTCGGCTGCTGAGCATCGCTGCCGCCCGGCCCCCCCGAGCCCTTGCCTCCCTTGTTAGAAGTGAAGGGGAGGTAGGACCAGAAGGCGCTATCGGTGAGCGTCTCGGTGGCGCAACCCGAGAGGAACACCAAACCCGCGGCGGCAACCAGGAGGTTCAGTGTGCGCCGTGCCTTCATGCCTTATTGCGAAAGAATCGACATTGCCGCCATCACTGGCGGGCCCGCCTTGGCGTCGAAGCGAGCCGACATCGTAAACTTGGCGTCACGGGAAGTGGCGATGTCCTTCAATACGTGCACTTGCTGGGCGCCAGGCGCTTGGTCGTCGCCGAGGGCACCGCGCATCCGTTCCACCATTGCATCGTAATCAATGGTGTCGATGCAACGGTTGATGAGTTTCCAGCCGAGGTCGGGCGCCTTGGGAGCATCCACGGCGGCGAGTAATTTGAGCGGCTCGCGGGGCGAGGCTTCATTGAAGCGGTCAAATTGGTAGAGGTAACTACCAGTGAGCTTGAGCGTGTCGTTGCCTACCGTGCTAAGGGAGAGGAGCAGTTCGAAGTCCAATGAAGGCTGGAGCTGTTCGTAGCGCTGCTTGGTCGCTGAGCTCATCGGCAGGCGACGGAAAAAACGGTTGGCATCAAACCAGAGCGTCAAGGCGCCCGCCTGGGTGCAGGCGTAAGCAGGGAGTTTATCGCGCGTCTCCGTGCCCTTGATGGGCTTGCGGGGTGGGGGCGTGAGGCATAGGCGGATTTCCTTTTCCACGCAAGGGGCCTGTGGGTTGCCTTCGAACTCAACTAAGATGATGGCGGTCCGGTTCGTCAGACCAAAGGTAAAAAACCCTCCTTCTGGATCCATATACCGGCCCTCCCCGTGTCTGACCATCGAGCGACTGCGCGAGAGGTGTGAAGTGGGTTTGCCAGTCTCACCGCGGATGGCGTTGTTCATCTGGTCAGCCACCCGGGAGAGGGCGGCTTCGGCCACGACCGGATCTTTGACTCGGATGACCAGTCCGCAAATCATCACCGGTCGATTAGCGTCGGTCGAGGCGACGCTTTGGGTCGGAAACTTGACGAAAGCGTAGAGTTCAGAGTGCGGGTCGAGGCCGTTCTTCACGAGTTCGGCGACGGCCGCGGACATCCCTTTACCGCCGGTGCGCTCGAGCCATGCCGGAAAGGCCTGATTGGACTTCTGCCGAAGTTCGTCGGGGCGAAAGGTGACGACCGCGAAGCTCTCGGCGGGGATGAAGACGGTCGAGTTCGCATTGGACCGGGCATACGAATTGGAGCGTTCGGTGATAAAGAACCAAGCGGCAATCAGTGCGATGACCGACGTCAGGATGACCACGATGGTGACCTCGAGGGCCGTCCAAGGGGTCTTGCGGTGCACGGCTCCAGCTGCGCTACCGCCGCCGTTGGCTTCCGCAACTTCCGCCGCGGTGCGGCGGCGTTGCGTTACCGCCATATTAAAGGCGACGACGAGGCAGACAGCCAGCGGGTCGAAGACCGCGACAAGCGCCAGCATGAGCCACTTGACGACGTCATCGGCTTCAGCGTCGAAGGCGCGGGCCACGAAGCGATACGAGCCGATATCAGAGGAAGCAATCTGTTCACGCAGGCTAAAGACCTCGGTGTTCTTCGTGCGAACGGAGGCGTAGAGTTTTTCGGTTTCCGCTTCGGTCAAGGTAACCTTGCCTTGGCCTTGCTCATTCAGCGCCGTGATTTGCTTTTCCAGGACGACCAGGTTCTCGGCGCCGGATTTACGGAGGCCTTTCTCTTCGGTATCAAGGCGGGCGAGTTCTTGGTCGAAGGTCGCGCGCAGGGTGGCGGTCTCCTGGGTGGAGGTGGCGTTGACCTGGGCCTGGTCGGCACGCATACCCTTGATGCGGGCGTTGGCGTCGGCGCGGATGCGTTCGATGCGGTTGCTCGTTTCGGTAAGTTTCGCGAGGATTTCGAGACGTTCCGACCGCTGTTGCTCGCGGAGTTCCTGGCCCTTCTTGACGTTATCCTTCTCGAAGAAGAGGAATTGGCTCGTCGTGCCTTGGCTGGTGTAGGCGGCGACGGCTTGGTCGAGAACTTTGAGGCGATCGTTCAGGCCGAGGACCGTCGCCTCTTCGGCGGCGACGTTCTTGGCAATGGCCGCTTCTTCAGCCGCGATGGACTTCGAAATCGCGGCGGTCTGGTCGCTACCGCGTTGGGTGGGCGCAATCATTTCCGTGGCCCGGCGGTCGGCGAGGGACTTGCGCTGCTCTTGGACGCGGGTGAGGGCCTTAGCGAGGTCTTCCGTGGCCTGGACGAGGCGGGCTTGAGCCTTCGTAAGGTCTTCGCGGCTAGAGGTGTTCACGCGACTGTTCTTACCGCGGGCGTCCTCGACTTGCTTGTTGATTTCCGCGATCTCCTTTTCGAGGTTGGCGATTTGGCCTTCATTAAGGGCAATCTGTGTAATGGTCTTCTCGTAGGCCCGGGCCAAGAAGCCGTAGTTACCAAGCGAGGTGATGGCGATGAGCGCCACGACCGCCACCGTGAGGTAGAAGCGCATGGCCCCATTGATGCGGTCCCAGTAGCGGTAGAGGAAGGAGGCCGCGACCAACTTGCCGACCTCCAAGCTCGCCGCCATGACCATGACGGGAATCTCCGAGCCGATGAATAGCAGGCCGAGCCCCCGCACGGAGAAGTAGGCGGAACATCCGGCAATATACAGGGCGGAGGAGACGAGGAGCAGGCGGAAGCCCCAAGTGAGGGACTTGGGTTCTTCGCTGGTCGCGTCGGTTTCAGGGGTGCTCATAGGTAAGGGGTAGGGCATTACTACTTAATGCCCCGGCCAATGTCAAAAACGGCTTTCGGAGGGGGTGCGGGGTGGTGGAGTGGTCCCGAGCGGGTGCCAGCTCGGAAATTCCTGGGGGTGGGCTTTGCTATATTTTGTTATTTAAACGGCAACCTGAGGCGTCTTCATCTGTCTTACCCCTAACCCCAAGCCCCTACCCCCTACCGACATGAAAATGCACCGTTTCTGCCAAGGCGACCACCCCACGGTCGGCGCCGGCTTCAGCCGCCGCGACTTCCTCCATGTCGGGATGCTCGGGACGATTGGCCTCACGCTGCCTAAAATGATGCAGCTCCAGGCGCTCGAATTGCCGAAGGTCGAGGGCTACGCAGCGACCGCCGATGCGGTCATTCACATTTACCTGCCAGGTGGCATGGCGCAACACGAGTCCTGGGATCCCAAGCCTTTCGCTTCCCCGGATTACCGTGGTCCGTATACGCCGATCAAGACGTCCCTTCCGGGTGAGTATGTCGGCGAGAAATTCGTCAACATCGCTAAGATCATGAACAAGCTCACGGTCGTGCGCTCGATGACGCACGGTGAGGCGGCGCATGAACGTGGTACGCATAATATGTTCACGGGCTACCGTCCGAGCCCCGCGATTAAGTTTCCAAGTTTCGGTTCGGTCATTTCGCACGAGCAAGGCGCGCGCAACAACCTGCCTCCCTATGTCGTGGTGCCGTCGCAGTCCGTCCCCGAACAAGGCACGGGCTATATGAGTAGCGCCTTTGGTCCGTTTGCCCTCGGTAGCGATCCGGCCGATAAAGGCTTCACCGTGCGTGACCTTCTGTCGCCGAAGGATATCAACCAGCAGCGCTTTGACCGCCGCCGTAGCTTGCTCGAAAGCGTCGACCAGCATTTCCGCGAGACTGAGAAGTCCGACGCCATCGGTGCGATGGATAGCTTCTATCAGGCCGCCTACGGTCTCGTCAGTAGTGCCAAGGCCCGCGAGGCCTTCGACCTCACCAAGGAGTCCGAGAAGATGCGCGACGAGTATGGCCGTAATGCCGCAGGCCAGCGTTTCCTCCTCGCTCGCCGTCTCGTCGAGGCCGGCGTCCGCATGGTCTCCGTCAACTTCGGCGGCTGGGACCACCACTCCAACATCAAGAGCGGCTTCGACGGTCAAGCCCCGCAGTTCGACCAAGCCTTCGCCCGCCTCATCACCGACCTCGCCGACCGCGGCATGCTCAAGCGCACGCTTGTCATGGTCAGTTCTGAGTTCGGTCGCACCCCGCGCGTCAACGGCACCAACGGCCGTGACCACTGGCCGCGCGTCTTCTCGGTCGCCCTCGCCGGCGGTGGCGTGAAGGAAGGTTATGTCCACGGCGCTTCCGATGCCCTCGGTGGTGAACCCGATCGCGATGCGGTCGGCCCGGAAGACCTTGCTAAGACGATGTACCGAGCGCTCGGCATTAACGCTGAGAAGCGTATCGTCTCCGATGGCGGTCGCCCCATCGATATCGTCAACGGTGGTCGCGTCATGCAGGAGTGGCTCGCTTAAGCGTCCCTCCCGCGGCTTCCCGTCCGCCCATGTTGCCCCGTCTCTTCACCGTCCTGCTCTGCCTGACGGCGGGATTGCGGGCCGCTTACCCCGAGTTCAGCGCCTGTAAGCCGAATGGCGGGCAGCGCGGCTCTGAATTTAAGCTCTCGGTGACCGGCACGCGCCTCGAGGACTTCGAGACGCTCCTATTCTATGACCCCGGCTTCACCGTCAAAAGCGTCGATGCTGTGGCCGCGGGTAAGGTCGATCTGACCATCGCGGTATCCGCCGACGCCACCTTAGGCAGTCATCTGGTGCGCGTGCGCACGCGGACGGGTCTTTCCCACCCGCGCCAATTCTTTGTCAGCCCTTATCCGACGGTCGACGAGAAGGAGCCGAACTCAGAGTTTGCGCAGGCCCAGGCCATCCCCCTGAACAGCACCATCGAGGGTATCGTCCTCACCGAGGATGTGGATTACTTTAAGGTCACCGTGAAAAAAGGGCAGCGCCTCAGCCTGGAGGTCGATGGCCTGCGTCTTGGTTACTTGAACTTCGATCCGTATATTGCGATCCTCGACAAGGATCGGTTCGAGAAGGCGTTTTCCGACGACACGATCTTGCATCGTCAAGATGGCTACTGCTCCTTTGTCGCGGAATACGACGGTGACTATTATGTGATGGTTCGGGAGTCTTCCTACCGCGGTTCGACGCGCTCGTTCTATCGCCTACATGTCGGTGATTTCCGCCGACCAGATGTGGTCTTCCCTGCGGGCGGCAAGGTCGGCTCAAAAGTCGACGTACGTTTCATCGACGCCAAGGGTTCCTTTACGGGTTCGGTGACGGTGCCGTCGGAAGAGGATCCTAACTTTGAGGTGTTCTCCGTCGAGGCGCCCGCGCCGTCGGGTAATCCTTTTCGCATTTCCCAGATGGATAACTTCTTGGAGTCCGAGCCGAACAGTGCCCGGGAGCAGGCCAACGTGGTGCCGCCCGCCGGGGCTTATGCGCTTAATGGCATCATTGGGGAGCCAGGCGACTCGGATTACTACCGCCTCACTTTGAAGAAAGGGCAGGTACTCACCGGCCATGCCTACGCGCAGGGGTTAGGCTCGCCGCTGGATCCGGTTATCAGCCTGCGTGGTGCCACCGGCGCCGCCCTGATTTCTAACGATGATGGCGGCGGCATGCGACGCCTAGATTCCCGCTTTGAAGTCACGGTGCCCGCCGATGGCGAATACATGCTGAGCATCCGCGATCACTTGGATCGGGGTAGCCCCAAGTTTGTCTACCGCGTCGAGCTCATCGCCTCGCAGCCGCGCCTGACCTTTGCTTCCCCCGAATACTCGGTGAACGATTCGCACTACCGTCAGTTCATCGCGGTTCCGCGGGGTGGTCGGATGGCGTTACTCGAAAACTTCTCCCGTACGCGGGTGAGTGGAGATTTCCGTTTCGTCGCGCCGGGCTTGCCCGCCGGTGTGAAACTACTGACCGAACACGCACCGAAGGATATGCCGAACGCCCCGCTGCTGTTCGAGGCCGCCGCGGATGCTCCCTTGGGCCAAGCCATCGTACCCGTCCGCTTAGAGCCTGTGGACCCACAGAACAAGGTCATCGGTCGTCTCCGCCAGAACTTCGACGTCGTCCGCGACGGTAATGTTATCTACCTCACCGACACGGAGGATCGCCTGCCAGTCGTGGTAGTCGAAGAGGCGCCTTACGCTTTGGAAATCATCCCGCCGAAGGTTCCGCTCGTCCAGAATGGCGTCTATGACCTTAAGGTCGTTGCTAAGCGCAAGCCAGGTTTCGCCGCTGCCATTCGGGTTGTCATGGTGTGGACGCCACCCGGGATTTCTTCGCTTGGGGAGATGACCATTCCCGCCGGGGCCAATGAATGTTCCTTCCAGCTGAATGCCAACGCGGGCGTGGCCACGGCGGAGTGGAAGTTTGTCGTGATGGGCGAAGCCGATGCCGGCCGCGGTCGCGTGTTTAACGCTTCGCCGTTCTGTGGGTTGAAGACCCAGCCAGCTTATGTCGCGGCCCCCGCATTTCCAATGGCGGCTATAGAGCAGGGGCAGGAGGGCATCGTGACGACCAAGCTCGAGCAACTCCAGCCGTTCGAAGGCGAGGCCGTCGCCCGCTTGGTTGGCATTCCTGACACCATCGCCATTGAGCCGATTAAGATCACCAAGGCGTCCACGGACCTGACCTTCCGCCTGAAGCCGGGTAAAGACTGTTACCCCGGCAAGCTGAACAATCTTTTCATCCAAGTGGACATCCCCCTCGCCGGTGGCACGACGACGCACCGTGTCGCCCTCGGCTCCAGCCTACGCGTCGATGCCCCGCGTAAAGTCGCCCCAGCTCCGGTCGCCAAGGTCGAAGCCCCTAAGGCCGATGCCACTAAGCCCGCCGTGGCGCCCGCCGCCCCGGTCGTTCTTTCCCGACTCGAACAACTCCGCCAGCAAGCCGCGGCGGGCAACAAGCAATAACTATGACTTCCTTCCGACTGCTCTTCACTTACCTGGCGGCGTGCGTCCCGGCTTTCCTGACGGCCGCCCCGGCTCCGGCCGACCTGACGCAAAAGCTCACGCAGATTGAGAAGCTCGAAATCTTCCCGTCCGCGGTAGCCCTCGAGTCCAAGCGCGACTTCCATCGCTTAGTGGTGCTGGCGACCTTCAAGGACGCCACGACCCGTGATGTGACGGCTTTTGCTAACCTGCGCGTAGTTGATCCGAAGGTAGCCTCCCTGGAAGAGTATTCCGCGCATGCCGTCGCTGACAGCGGTGCCACCGAAGTCATCGCCGAATTGGGCGGTCTTTCGGCGAAGGTGCCAGTCCAGGTTAAGGATGGCCTCAAGGATCGCGCGGTTTCCTTCCGCCTCGATGTGATGCCGGTTTTTCTTCGTGGCGGCTGCAATGCGGGCGGTTGTCACGGGGCGGCCCGCGGTAAGGACGGCTTCCGTCTCTCGCTTTTCGGCATGGACCCCGCCGGCGACTATACCCGCCTTACCCGTGAGATGATCGGCCGTCGTATCAACTTAGCCATCCCCGAGGAAAGCACGTTGATTGAGAAGTCTATCGGTGCCGTGCCGCATACCGGCAATAAAGTCTTCGAGGCAGATTCGATTTATAACCGAACCTTACTGGAATGGATCGCAAAGGGTGCCCACAACGACGCCCCCGACGTGGCCACGGTGACGGGCATCGAGGTCTTCCCTAAGCAAATCGTCCTGGAGGGATCCAACGCTACCCAGCAAATCACCGTCCGCGCCACCTACTCCGATGGCACCGACCGCGATGTGACCAACCTAGCGCTGTTCATGTCGAATAATGACCCTGTCGCGAAGGTCAACAAGCAGGGCGTGGTGATTTCCGCTGAACGTGGCGCAGCTTTCATGCTGGCCCGTTTCGATGTCTATAGCGTCACGGCCCAGGTGGTCGTCATTCCCAAGGACCTGGTTTATACCCGTCCGCAGGCTGAAGCCTATAATTACGTCGACGCCGCGGTGAACGAGCGCCTGCACCGCTTGCGCATTGCCCCTTCGGGCCTCTGCACCGATGAGGAATATGTCCGCCGCGTCTACATCGATGTCGTCGGGCTTTATCCCAAGCCCGCGGAAGTTCAGGCATTCCTAGCGGATAACCGCCCCGATAAGCGCTCCCAGTTGGTTGACGTGCTCTTGCAACGTAAAGAATTCACCGAGCTCTGGGTCATGAAGTGGTCCGAGTTGCTCCAGATTCGCTCCGGCATCAATGGGGGGAACAACCAGCCTCCGTTCTACAAAAACTCGCTCCTTTACTACAACTGGCTCGCTGACCGTATCGGCCAGAACCAGCCGTTGAACCAGGTGGTCGTCGACCTGCTGTCCGCCAACGGCGGCACGGTCTCCAACCCGCCGGTAAACTTCTATCAGACGGAGTTGGATAAGTTAAAACTCAGCGAAAACGTGGCCCAGGTGTTCATGGGGATGCGCATCCAGTGCGCTCAGTGCCATAACCACCCGTTCGACCGCTGGACGATGAGTGACTATTATGGCTTCAATGCCTTCTTCGCTCAGATTGGCCGGAAGAATACCGACGACCCACAGGAAGTCATCATCTACAACAATAAGAACGGGGAGTCCCAGCACTTCCTGACCAAAGCCAACGTGAAGCCGAAGTTCCTCGGAGGCGAGGAGCCTGACCTCAAGCCTGGCGATGACCGCCGCAAGGCGTTGGCCGAGTGGATCGCCTCGCCGCGGAACCCGTGGTTCGCCCGCAATATCTCTAATATCGTCTGGGCGCACTTCTTGGGCGTCGGTGTCGTGGATCCCGTGGATGACGTGCGCGTCTCCAATCCGCCGTCTAATCCGGATCTACTTGACCAACTAGCTCAGCACCTGACCGACTATAATTATGACGTCCGGAAGCTGGTGAAGGATGTCGTGAGCTCCGCGGCCTACCAGCGTTCGTCCAAGCCGAACGCCAGTAACGGTGGCGATAAACTGAATTTCGCCCGCGCCCAGGTCCGGCGCGTCCGCGCCGAGGTACTCCTCGACGCCATTTCGCAGATTACGGAAACGCCGAATAAGTTCCAAGGCCTGCCGATCGGGGCCCGTGCGGTCCAGATCGCCGATGGCGCAGTGAGTAACTACTTCCTGACAACCTTTGGCCGCGCCAAGCGCGAGTCGGTGGCCTCTTCCGAGGTAAAAACAGACCCCAACCTTTCGCAGGCCCTGCACTTGATGAACGGCGACGCCATCAACGATCGCATCCGTCGCGGTCGGGTGGTTGAACGGCTGATTGCGGACGGTAAGTCGAACGATGTCATCGTCACCGATCTCTTTATGCGCGTCTTCGGCCGGCACCCGTTGGCGGCCGAGAAAGACGCTGTCCTGAAGGCCTTGGCCAGTGACCCCGCCAGCCGGCAAGCGGTCCTCGAGGATGCTTTCTGGGCGTTACTGAACTCCAAGGAATTCGTCTTTACCCATTAATCTCCCGTGGCTGCTTTCTCATCGCGTTTGGGCGCGGTCTCGCGCCGTTTCCTCCTCCTCGCTGCCACGGGCCTGACTGGGCTCACTGCACGCGCCCAAGAGGCCGCCGTCAAGCTGACCTACGACGACCACATCCGTCCGCTGTTGGAGAATAAGTGCTTCTCTTGCCATAATCCCGACAAGAAGAAGGGTGGGCTGGATCTCTCCAGCTACGCTTCCCTGGTGGCCGGCGGAAGCGGTGGCGCCGTCGTCGACCCGGGCAATCCCGGAGGTAGCCGCTTGTGGACCTGCAGTACGCAGAAAGAAGAACCGTTTATGCCGCCCGAGGGCGCGCCCTTGCCGGCTAAGGACTTGGCTTTATTATCCAAGTGGATCGCCGATGGCGTGCTGCAGAGTAAGGGGAGCGTGGCGCGTACGGCCAGTAAACCCAAGGTTGACCTAACGGTGGCTGCCGGGGCTGGTAAGCCCACGGGCCCAGTCGCCCGACCCGAACACGTCTTGCTGGACCCGGTCGTCGTCACCCCGCGCGCCACGGCTGTCACGGCCATGGCCGCCAGTCCCTGGACCTCCCTCTTGGCCGTCGCCGGCCAGAAGCAGATTCTCCTCTATGATACCGAGTCCCGCGAACTCGCGGGCGTCCTGCCTTATGCCGAAGGGTATGCACGGTCGCTGAAGTTCAGTGCCAATGGTTCCTTGCTTATCTTAGGCGGTGGCCGCGGTGGTAAATTTGGCCATGCCGTCGTCTGGGATGTGAAGTCCGGCCGCCGCGTCACCGAGGTCGGTAAAGAATTCGACCAATTGATGTCCGCAGATATCAGCCCGGACCATAAACGTATCGCCGTCGGTACAAACGCTAAGAAGGTGAAGTGCTTCGATACCGCCTCGGGCGAACTGCTCTACACGATTTCCAAACACACTGAATGGGTGACGGGCGCTGACTTCAGCCCTGATGGTATCCTCCTCGCGACCTCTGACCGCAACGGCAACGTGATGGTCTGGGAGTCTGAGAACGGCGGCGAGTTCTTCAACCTCGGGCAACACAAGTCCAGTGTCACCGACCTCGCATGGCGTTCCGACTCCAACGTGCTCGCCAGTTGTTCGGACGATGGGACCATTACTACTTGGGAACTCAAGACGGGGAAGCGCGTGGCCAACTGGGCCGCACATGGCGGCTCAGTGCAGTCCGTGGCTTTCACGCCCGATGGCCGCCTGTTAAGTTGCGGCAACGACGGCACCACGGCCCTTTGGACTATCGAGGGTAAGCGTCTGACGCATGCCCGTGGCATTAAGCAGACCGACGTGGTCTCCAAAATCGTCGCCCTTGCCGACTCCAAAGTTTTCGTGACGGGTAACTGGCAGGGCGAGGTCCGGTTCTTTGACGTCGAGTCTGGTCAGGACCTAACGCAAGTATCGGTGAATCCACCGAAGCTCGCGGAGCGTATCGCCGAAGCTGAAAAGCAATTAGCGAGCTTGCGGGCGAAGGCAACGAGTGCACCGGCCGACGCGCAAGCCGCGACGGCCAAGCTCCGTGCCGCCGAGGTCGAGAATGCCACCGTCTTGGCCGCTTCCGCCGAAGTGATGAAGAAACTCAACGCGGTGGAAGTTCGCTATCAGCCGGCCAATAAGGAATTGGAGGCCATGCGCTCGGTCCTCTATGGTAAGACCGCGGATGTGAAAACGAAGGCGGAGTTGACCGCTAAGATTAAGGTCGCCAGCGAGGCCCTCACCCCGGCCAAGACGGAACGGCGTGCTTTGCAAGAGTTGGCCGCTAAGTCATCGCTCGACCTAGAATGGATCGCTAACCGTCTCATGGAGCTTCAGGCAAAGGTGAAAACCGACGAAGGCTCGTTGGCTTACTCGGATAAGGTCCTCGCCAGTGCGAAGAGCGACGAAAAGACCAAGGCGTCGACCCAGAAGCAACGCGAGACCCAAGCCACCGCCTTGGAGCTTTCCCGTGGTCAACTCGCTTCACTGCAGGCCCGTCAAGTGGTCGTGCAGGGGCAGATGAATACCTTTAATAAGCTAAAGACGGACGCCGCCGCCGCCGAGGCCTTCACCAAGAATTCGCTGGCCCAAATTGCGGGCTGGGAAGAGCACGTGGCCTTTCTCCGGGCGGCTGAATTTAATGTCGGCGTCCTCGCTGAGAAGGAGCGCCTCGCCAAGCTCGAGGCGGATATCGCCGATGCGATTGCTGCGAAGGCTGAGAATGAGGTGGCGCACCAGGCCGCCCTTACACGCGTGACTGCTACGAACCAGCAGGTCGCTGACTTGGCCGCAAAATTGCCTCCACTAGAAGCGACTTGGAGTGAGCTCAAGGCAGCGTTGCCGTCCCTCGAAGCCCCGCTGGGCCCGCTGCGCCAGGCCGAAGCCGAAGCCGCCGGTAAGGTCGAGGCCCAGACTAAACTTTTAGGCGAACGTCAGGCCTTGTTGGGTGAAGCCATCCGCCAGCGCGACACGGAAGTCGCCGCCGCTAAAGCCGCCATCGAAGAGTATGGCCGCATCATGCGCCCTGTTCGCCTGCGCGTGGCGGAACTGACAACTCACGTCGAGACTTTGAAGAAGGAAGCCGCTACAGCGTCGACCGAACTGGCCCAGGCCAAGGCGGCGGTCGCCGCTGTCCAAGCGAAAGTCGATGCAGCCGAGCGCAAGCTAGCGGCCAGCCTGACGGCGGCCGAGTTGACGGAAAAGCGCTTACAGGCTGCCACGGCTCAGGTCACTACGGCCTCAGAGGCCGACGCTTCTACCCATGGTGTCTCGGGCCTACTCTCGCTCCGTTATTTTACTTCCAGCAAGGAAACCGCCGCGCGTTTGGCAGCGGCCTTGACGGAACTGGCCGCGGCCAAGCAAGCCGTGGTGCAAGCCCAGGCGGCCCGTTTCGCGGCCGTCGTCGCCGTTACTCAGGCAGGCTCCTTGGTGGCAGATGATGTCGCCAAGGTCGATGCGGCCCGGGCGGTCCTCGCCGAAAAGGGAAAACAGTTGGGTCCCGATCAAGCTGAATTAGCCGAGCAAGCGAAGGTTCGTTTGGCTCAGCAAAAGGAATATGCGCTGAAACTAGCGGCGCCGGCGGCCGTTGAGAAGGCTTACATCGCCAAACTCGCCCCGCATCAAGCGGCCGTCGATCAAGCCCAAGCGGCCTTAGCCCCGCTGCAGCAAGCGATTGTAACGGCCAAGGCTCGTTTAGTCGAAGCGGCCCTGCCAGCGGAAGCGAAGAAGCAGGCTATCGTAGCGGCTGCCAAGACGCTGGACGAAGCCAAGGCCAAGTGGCTGGGCGCCCAGAAGGCCCTCGCCGCCGCGACCAAGGAAGTGCCCGACCGCGCGAAGAACCTCGTCGAGCTGGCCCGCACGATTGCGGACCTCTCTCCGCAGGTCGAGCCCCAGCGGGCTAAGGTGAAGGCGGCGGAGTCGGCCTACCTGGCCAAACTTCCGAAGCGTAACGTCGCGCAGGCTAAGTAGGCCTGTCTGGAGATTGCTTCAGGGCAGGGAGGTGCTACAAGAAAGCACCCCCATGAAGTCCCTCCGTCTCCTCGCCGCCTGTCTCGGTGTCGTCTCGTTCGTCGCGGCGGCCACTCCGCCAGTCCGTCCGAACGTGTTGCTCATCGTCGCAGATGACATGGGCTGGGCCGACGTCAGTTGGCATGGCGGGAAGTTTGCCACGCCGCGGATGGCAGAGATTCTTAAGACTTCGGTGGAGCTGGATCGTCATTATGTGCAACCCGTGTGCACGCCGACTCGCACGGCTTTACTCTCAGGTCGCTGGACGAGCCGCTTCGGTCCCCATGTGCTCGGTCCGACGAACATGCGCGCTTTCCCCGAGGGGACCTACACGCTGGCCTCGGCGTTAAAGTCCGTGGGCTATCGCACATCCATCTCGGGCAAGTGGCACCTGGGTGGCAAGTTTGCTTGGGGACCCCGCCAGTATGGGTTCGACCAGTCGTATGGCTTCCTCTCGGGCGCCGTCGACCCGTGGACGCACAAGTATCGGCCGGGCATCTTGGAGGATACATGGAATCGTAACGACTTGCTGTTAAAGGAAGAAGGTAACGCCACCGAACTGATCGCCGCCGACGCCAAGCGCGTCATCCTTGAGAAGAAAGGGCCGTGGTTTGCTTATGTCCCGTTCGGCGCGGTGCATACCCCGATCGACGCCCCGAAGGAGTATTTCAAGGCGTATGAGGGCGTGAAGTTCCACGACGACGCAGTGAAGGACGATTCGATTCGTCGCTACGCCGCCTTTGTGACGCAACTGGATGCCAAGGTGGGCGAGTTCTACGACGCCCTCAAGGCCTCGGGGCAGCTCGAGAACACGGTAATCATCTTCACGTCGGACAACGGTGGAATCGAAAGCAGCGGAAATCCCTATGTCGGCAAGACCAAGGGGAGTCCGGCCGTGACCACGAATGCCCCCCTCCGCGGCTGGAAGAATACGCCGTATGAAGGAGGGATGCGCGTCAACGCGTTCGTCAGCTGGCCCGGTCACCTGCCCGCCGGCAAGAATAGCCACCCGATGCATGTGGCGGACTGGCTGCCGACGTTGGCTCGCCTGACGGGAGCCACCGTCCCTGCGGATGCGAAGTTAGATGGCCTCGACCGTTGGGCCGTCTTGACCGGTGCCGATGCGACGCCCGCGCCGCGGACCATCTATATTCCCCATTACCAGCGCTCGGCTGTCTTTTATGGCGATTGGAAACTCATCGTCCCGCATACCAACCCCCAAGGGAAGGCAGAACTCTTCAACCTTACCAAAGACCCCTTCGAGCAGGACGAGTGTTCCGCCCGCTTCCCGGAAAAGCTGAAGGAGATGCGCGAGCGCTTCCTCGAACTCCGGAAGGGCGACTTACTCGAAGCCCCGGCCGACGCCAAGTTTAGCGAAAAATCCGCAAAATGAAACTACGCCTATTCCTCTGCCTGCTGGCGATTACCAGCCAAGCCGCCGACCCTATCGGCGACGTCACGGCCCCGCCAGCTGAACTGAAGCTGCCGCCGTTTTACAAAAAATACATCAGCGCCCAAGGTTTGCCGATTGTGGCCTCCGGTGCCGTCAACGACTACGCCCTCAAGGAGACCGCTTACCTAGCTAACCTCATGTTGGCCAAGCGCCCGGATGTCCGGACGGCGATGATCGCGAACGGCTCGCGGGTCATCATCATGGGGCGGTCGGAGTTTACCACTGATGTTCCTGAATACGCTGGCTTCAAGCCGAAGGATTATTGGGATGCGCGTGCCCGTGGACTCGGCGGCTCGCAGACTGACCCCGTCTGTTCTTGCGCGGAAGAGAATATGTTGGCGTTCCCTGGCGACCCTTACGCTTCCGAGAACATCTTTATCCATGAGTTCGCGCACAATATCCACCTGCGTGGTATGCTGAAGGTCGACCCGACCTTCGACCGTCGCCTCAAGGCTACTTACCAAGCCGCCATGGCCAAGGGCCTGTGGAAGGGGAAGTATGCTGCGACCAACCATAATGAATACTTTGCCGAAGGCGTCCAGTCGTGGTTCGACAATAACCGTGTCAACGACCAGGACCACAACCACGTGCACCTGCGCTCACAGTTGCTGGAATACGACCCCGGCTTGGCTGCAATGTGTCGCGAGGTCTTCGGGGATACCGAACTAAAATATACCAAGCCGACGACTCGGCTGACGGGCCACATGGCGGGCTACGACCCGTCGACGGCCCCGAAATTTGTCTGGCCGGAACGCCTGACGACTGCGAAGGCTGAAATCCGCAAGAAGGTCGATGAACGCGTGCAGGCGGCAGAGAAGGGCCCGATCACACAGCCCTATACGAAGTAAGCCAGATGGACCGCCGACATTTTTTAGGGGCTTCGGCCACGCTGGCTCTAGCGGTGGCCCTTCGCGCCGCCGCCCCCGGCCGCGCCCCGCGCATCCTCTTCCGCTCCTCCTGGCAGACCGTGAACATCGGTGATATCGCGCATACGCCGGGTATGTTGGCCTTGCTGGAGAAGCACCTACCCGAAGCGGAAATTACCTTATGGCCTGGGAGTGTGGATAATGGGGTGGGGGAGATGCTACAACGCCGCTTCCCAAAACTCCGTATCCTCGTCCCTGGAAAGATCGACGTCGCCCAGGCCTATGCGGATCATGATTTCCTCCTGCATGGTTCAGGGCCTTCCCTCGTCGCCGAAAAAGACGTTGTCCGCTGGCGTCAGCTCGGGTCCAAGCCCTATGGCGTGCTCGGTATTACCCAAGGTAAACCGACCCCTGCGACCATCGAAGTCCTTAATGGTGCTCAGTTCGTCTTCTTCCGCGATGGCGTCTCGCACGCCCTCGCCATCTCCGCCGGCGTGAAGTGTCCAGTGATGGGGTTGGGCCCTGATGGTGCGTTTGCCACGGACCTCCGCGATGATGCCAAGGCAAACGCTTTCCTGCAGGCTAACCAGTTGGAGGTCGGCAGTTTTCTTTGCTGTATCCCTCGGTACCGCTCCACGCCCTATTGGTTGATTAAGCCGGGTATACCCTTCGACCCAGTGAAGCAGAAGCGTAACGATGAGCTCAAGGAGCATGATCACGCCCAACTGCGTGCTGCCATCATCGAGGTCGTTCGCCAGACAAAGCTCAAGGTGCTCATCTGTCCCGAAGACCGCACGCAGATGGCCTTAGGGAAGGAAGTGCTGTTCGATCGCTTGCCCGACGACGTGAAGCCGCGCGTGGTTTGGCGCCCAGACTATTGGCTCACCGACGAAGCGCTCTCGGTCTACGTCCGCAGCGCCGGGCTCTTTGGCAACGAGATGCATTCGCCGATTATGTGCATCGGTAATGGCGTACCCGCCATCGTCTGTCGCTGGGCCGAACAGACGTCTAAAGGCACAATGTGGAAAGATATCGGCCTCGGGGAGTGGCTCTTTGATCTCGACGACGAAGCGCAGCTGCCAGGCATTGTTCCCGCCGTCTTAACGATGGCCAAGGACCGTGCGGCGGCCCTCACCAAAGTGGGCAAAGCTCAAGCCATCGTCCAGGCCCGTCAGGCTGCGGCCATCGCCGCCCTGCGGAAGGCGCTCTGAGTCCCCTTAGGACGCCTTCGTGAAGGGATTGGCCTCCGTCGTCGCTGGTGCCGCTGGACGGGCCATGCGGACAATCACGACCATAAAGACAATGGTCGCGAGGCCGGAGAGCAGCAGCAGGGCCAGTCCGTAGCCTTCGGGGTTCGGGCTGAGGTCAAAGGTCAGCGGACCATAGAGCTTGTTCCAGAGCGACACCCGCTGAGGTTGGCCGCTCGCCATCCAGCCTAACAGCAAGTAGAGGTCCGTGCAGCCGTAGGCCACGCAGAGCGCAGCAATCTTCAGCTGTTTCATGGCTTACTTCGCGGCTTTCTTAAAGACGGGCTTTTCTTTGTCGCCGCCGCTTAGGACGTAGGCCACGAGGTCGAGGATTTCATCCTGCGTGAGCATGCTGAGGAGCATCGGGGGCATCGGGGAGATCGCGCTGCGCTCAATGCTCTTCACTTCCTTGCGGTCGACGTTGACGCGTTGGTCGGGGTCGGAGAGATCCGTGTTCACGACGACCGAGTCACCGTTTAGGTTAACGATGACGCCGGTGAGGGTGTCACCATTGTTCTTGGTCACGATAATCGGGGCGAACTGCTCGTTGATCTCCTTGCTGGGGTTAATGATCTGGTCGAGGAAGTCATGCGGGCTGTAGCGGCCCCCGGAGAGGGTGAGGTCGGGGCCCGTCATGCCGCCCGCATTGCCGAAGCGGTGGCAGGTGAAGCAGGCCGCGGCGGCGAAGGCCTTGCGGCCGGTGTCGAAGTTACGGTCCTTTAGGCCAGCACCGACGGCGGCGTCGAGTTCCGCCAGCGTCCAGGCCTTGGGCGTGCGACCAGCGAACATGGCACCGGCGTTTTCAATGGGCGACTTGATGACAGGCTTCTGGGCGATAAGCGCAGCGTGCTGCTGCTTCTCGGCGTCGGTGAAGGTCGCGAGGGAGTCGTTTCGGATGAATTGGATGAACTGGGTGAAGCTCGAGCCACCACGGTAGTTGGCAGCTTGGAGGAACCAGTTGAGCTGGGCTTGGCGTAGGGCAGGGGTCCAGCCGGTCTTCAGGAAGCGAAGGCTGCGGGCGTATTCCATCTGTGGCTCCTGACTTTCGGCGTTGGCGATGAGCGCCATGCCCTTCGCCGCGGTATTCGGAGCTTGGAGGAAGGCGAGCGTCTCGCAGAGGACCCAGTTGAGTTCGAAGTTGTTCGCGGGGAAGGCGGGGTCGAGGCGATCAACGATTTGCTGCACGCGGGCGGCGGCGGGCATGCCGTAGCGGTGCAATACGATTTCGGAGATGCGGACCCACGCAATGCGCTGGTCGTTGGTGAGCTTAGGCCATTCGAGGCGGAGCAGTGCGTCGAGGACCGCATCGCGCGTGGCGGCTTCAGCGGCGGTCGGTTGGGCCACCATCAGGGGGACGCCCGTCCGTGGGTCGGGCTTAGCGGCGCGGGGGCTGTGGTTTGGGCACTGGGCGCCGACGCGGGCGACCGCGAGGAGGGCTTCGAGGGAACGGGCCGCATCGGTTTCTTTCATTGCGCGATCCTGCCATTGCTCGAGCGGTTGATGCTCGAGCACGGTGCGGGCGGCCCAGCGAATATTACGGTCGGCGCTGTTCAGGTGGGGCCAGGCGAGGTCGATGGACTTGGGGTCTTGGACGCCGTGGAAGGCTTCGAGCTGGCGGCGGAGTTTGGCTTCGTCAGTCGGGCGCGTGAGCACGTCGACGCCAGCGGTGCTTTCCTTGCCGATGTAACTGACGCGGTAGAGGCCGGACTGCACCTTGCGTCCGCCGATGGCGAAATACATCGCGCCATCTTTCGGGTGGATGAAGGCGTCGGTGACGGGCAGGGGGCCGCCGGTCACGAATTCTTCCTTGGTGGCGGTGTAGCTAGCGCCTTTAGGTGCGAGGTGGACCGCGTAGATTTTGCCCCAGCTCCAGTCGAGGGCGTAGAGGGCCTGCTGGTACTTGGCTGGGAACTTCGCGCCATAGCCGAAGGTCATGCCCGTCGGTGAGCCGGGTCCGATGTTAAGGGTGGCCGGTAGGTTGTCGGGGTAGAACTCGGGGTACTTGCCAGCGCCATTACGCCAGCCGTATTCGCCCCCGCTCACGACGTGGTTGATGCGCGTCGGGCGATACCACGGGGTATTGAAGTCGTACTCCATATCCGCGTCGTACGTGAAAAGCTCGCCGTCCTTGTTTACGGCACCGCCGTAGATATTACGGAAGCCCGAGGCGAAGACCTTGAATTCTTTACCATCGGGGGTGAAGCGGTAGATGATTCCGCCGGGAGCGAGTACGTGGCGGTTGTGGCCACGGCCATCGGGCATGCGGGGCAGAAGATGGTCATCGCCCCAAACCGTCGGCACCGGAGAGTTGGCGGCGGTTTCGGGTTTCACGGCGTTATTGCCCGTGATGAGATAGAGGGCCTTGCCGTCCGGGGTCGGGACGATGGCGTGGACGCCGTGGTCGCCGCTGGCTTGAATTTCACGGAGGAGTTCCACCTTGTCGAGGGCGTCGTCGCTGTTGGTGTCGCTGAGTCGGTAGACGCCACTGGGGATCTTCTTTTCGTAGTCGTTCACGCCCACATAGAGCGCGCCGAAGGCGAAGACCATGCCGTTGATACCGCGGATGCTGACGGCTAGTTTCTGTACGTCAGTGGCCATGAGCGGTTGGCCGGCCGCGGGGGCAGGGAAGCGGTAGAGTGCACCGTATTGGTCACTCGCATAGATCCGGCCCTTGCTGTCGGTGCAGAGTGCGACCCAGGAGCCTTGCTCCGAGTTCGGCACCGAATAGAGTAGCTCTACTCGGAAGCCGGCGGGGACTTTGATGCGGTCAACGGGGGTGGCTTTATTCTCGCCGATGGCCGCGCCGGTCGCACCGGCTTTCTTGGCAGTGGTTTTGGCGGGGGCCTTCTTGGCCGGGGCGGGTGGATCAGCGGCGAAGACGGGCAGGGCCGCGGCCAGCAGCAGGGCTAGGCAGGACAGGGGGAGTCGCATGGGGATGCGTTAACATCAGGAATAATCCCCAGCCCGTCAACCGGACTTAGGCTTCTTTACCTCGATAATCGACCCGCCGCTGGGCTCATGACCCGCTAGGTCCGCCGAAAGGCTTGGAACGAGCGTGCGAGGACCCAAAGGAGCCCAAGGCAAAGGACGAACACCATTGCGTAGGCCAGCCGCCAGTAGCCTGACGTGCCTGGCTCGCCAGCGGCAATGAAACCGTAGACGCTAAACGCCGCCGCTCCCAGCAAGGCGGCTGCTCGGAAAATATAAAGCGTCCAGAGAATGATACGCACGAAAGGGGTCTGTAGCGAAGGTGTTCTTAGGTCAAGGGGCTAGCCCGCCAATCGGGCTTGGCCGTTCCGTCGCTTATTCAGTAATCGTCAAGACCATGGCGCTGGCGGCGGGTAAACTCACTGTCGCTCGACCGTCGTGGACCGCCACGGCTTTTTCCGTGGCCAAGGTGCGCTGCCAGCGACCGTCCGCTGCCACCATCGTATTCGCATAGGTGACGCCGTCTTTCGACGACGCCTGTGGGGCCGTCAACCGTTGGACGGAGCCAGCGCGAAAGCGTGCCCCGACCTGAACGTTGGCCACGACTTCTTGGGTGAGGTCCTTATTCACCAGCACGACGCGTACCTTGCCGCTGTCATCCAGCGTCGCATGGGCCACGAGGTTGGCAGTGGATTGCACCTTCGTTGGCAGGAGCCGTCCTTGGCCGGCGTCATGAAACAGCAGCATCGCGTAATAGAGCGGATGCACCGTGTAACGGGTTTCGCCTTTGACGGCCGAGATCGGCGAGTAGCTGCCAGGCTTGAGGTTACAGTGGAAGTTGACCCCGTCGGCGCCGTGGGCGGCGACGGAGAAGAGGAAGTCAGTGGCCCAGAGTGCGGAGACAAAAGTGTCGCTGACGCCAGTGCGGCCACCGTTGGAGACGGAGTTGAACTCGGCGAGCCGGTAGCGCATGCCGGCGGCCTTCGCGGCGGCGAGGTGTTCGTCCACCATGATGACGTCCTTCGCCATGGTGGCCGGGAGCAGGAGATTTTCGATGCTGGGGAAATTGGCCGACTTGGGATTGGTGGAGCCACCGGAGAGAGCATACAGATGGGACGTGCCGATTTGGAGCTGACCTTTGAGTCCAGCGACGGCGTCTTCGAACCAATGGTCGGGGCGACGCGCGGTGGCCGGACCGGCGAGGATGATGCCGGGATTGCGGGCGCGGATGACCTTGATGGCCGCAGCGACCTCGGGGAGATAAGTCGGGCAGTCGTAGCCCTCCTTTCGGAGGTCGTGGTTGGTATAAAGATTGGGTTCGTTACCAAGTTCGATGGCCAAGATGGAGGTGCCGCCGACCTTGAGCGCATAGGCGGCTTCGTCGGCGGATGAGTCGGGCTGGTTGCCGGCGAGGTTGATGCCATGGAGGCATTTCCACTCCGTGGCTTTCAGGAAGCCGTAAAAGTTGTCCAACGTGGTGCGGCCAATCACTGCCAGTCCGGTCGCCTTGTCCAAGGTCGCCGAAGCGTCCGCCTGCCAGCGCGTGAGTTCGACTTTGTTGCCGCCAAGGCGCAACGTGCCCGCACCAAGATTGCGGTGGAGCTGTATGAGGACGCTGTTGGATGGCTTGAAGTGCGGCTCGACGAGCGCGTTCTTCTCATAGCTGATACCCAGGAAGTCCGCGGGAATCGTCAGACCGGGCTTGGTGGCGTCGACGTCAATCTGCGCCGGGATACTCTGGCCGGCGGCCAAGGTGAAGCCGCAGAGCAGGGCGAGCGAACGGAAGAGGGCGGACATGGAGACGATTAGGCTAGGGCAGATGCTGCTGGGAGGAAGGCATAAGAAAGGCGGGCCTTGCGGACCGCCTTTCGTGGAGAGGTGGGCGGGCTTATTTGCCCATCTTGACGAACTCTTCCTTGGTCAGGAAGCTGTCCTTGTCCTTGTCGAACTTGAGGTAGTTCTCGGCGGCCTGAGCCGGATCTTTCTGCTTATCCATGAACTCTTCTTTGGAGAGCTTTCCATCCTTGTTCACGTCGCGTCGGTCGAACATCGGGCCGCGGTCGTTGGCATCTGCGGCCTTGGGGGCGGCTGGTTCTGCGGCCTTGGCTTTGGCTTTCTTGCTTTTGCTGGCCTTGTCTTCGGTGTTCTCCGCGGTCGCGGGTGCGATGGGCGGGGGTAGGTGCTTGCTTAGACGTGCGATGACTTCGGCGTGCTCAGCCTTGGTCGCCACATTGACGGTCTCGTGCGGGTCGTTGACTTCGTCGTAGAGTTCGGTCGCGTGGATGGTGTTGGCGGCTCGGTCGCGCCAGAGGGTTAGGCGCCAGCGATCGTCGCGGATGCTATAGCCCATGAGACTCTTACCGGCGTCACTGCGCGGGTACTGGCTAATCGCCACCGGACGGACCTTGGCCTCGGCGTCGTTGAGGATGGGACGGAGGCTGACGCCCTCGATGTCCTTGGGCTTGGGCAGGCCGCACACATCGGCGAGGGTGGGGTAGATGTCGATGAATTCAGCGAGCGAGGCGCTCTTCCGGCCGGCGGCCTTCTGTCCGGGCACGCTGATCAGGAGCGGTGCTCGGGCAGAGACTTCGAAGTTAGTGTGCTTGTGCCAGAGGCCGTGTTCGCCGAGCTGCCAGCCATGGTCGCCCCATAGGACGATGACGGTGTTCTCGGCGAGGCCTTCTTTCTCGAGCGCATCGAGGATGAGTCCAACCTGGGCGTCCATGTAGCTGATGGCGGCGTAGTAGCCGTGGCGTAGACGACGGGCAGTGGCCTCATCAATCGCCCCGTCGTTCGCGATGTCGGCGTAGCTCTTGAGCTCGCTGTTGTTGTGGCCGACGAACTCCGGGGTGCCAGCGGGCAGCTTCTGGAAGGCCGGGACATAGATATCCTTGGGGTTGTAGAGGTCCCAGTATTTCTTGGGCGAAACGAAGGGCAGGTGCGGCTTGGCCATGCCGACGGCGAGGAAGAAGGGCTGCCCCTTCGCTTTGAGTTTGGCGAGGGTGGCGACCGCCAGTCGGGCCGTCTTGCCGTCCGTGTAGGTGTCGTCCGGGACGTCGGCCGACTCGACCGCTGGACCGCGGGCGCGACCCTTCTTGTCGATGTTCGCCGGATCGGAAACCATCTTGAGCGCGGCCTCGGAAGCGTACGCCGGTGCCTTGGGGGTTTCCCACGGCACGGACCAGCTGGGGGCGTCGTCGAAGCCGCCATGGAAGATCTTGCCCATGGCTTGGCTGTGGTAGCCGTGACTTTTGAAATAGGCGGCGACGGTGACGGCCTCGGGCAGCGCCTTACGGAAGTGTGTCTCTAGATCCCAGACGCGCGTGGCGTCGGGACGTCGTCCGGTCATGAGCGACGTGCGTGAGGGGCTGCACACGGCCTGCTGGCAATAGGCGCGATCGAACGTGGTGCCACGGGCGGCGATGCGTTCGAGGTTCGGGGTCTTGATCAGGTTGCTTCCTGATGCGTTGACCTCGGGACGCAGGTCATCGACGGCGATGAACAAGACGTTAGGCTTTTTAGCGTCGGCGGCCGAGAGGACGGCGCAACTCAAGAGGCCAGCGAGCAGGAGGGAGGATTTAATCATTGGAGAAGTATCCAGACTTTGGGAACACCAGTCCTTGGCAACCTTCTCCGTCTTAATCTTTCTTAAGGTTCGTGGCCGACTCCGGTTGGTGCAATTTAAGCTTATTTAAAGGCCTCTACGGCCGTCTTTTGGAACTCTCGGCGAATCTCGGAGCCATCGGAGTTCGCGAGGTCGGTGCGCTGGATCAGGAGGACGTAGGCTTGGCGACGGACGGGGTCGATCCAGGCTTGGGTGCCATAGGCACCGCCGTGACCAAAACTACCGGGGGAAAGGCTTTCGGTAACGCCGACAGGGGTGCCGACGACGTGGAAACCAAGACCCATGCGCATGCCCTCAGCGAAGCTGACTTTGGGCATCTCGCCGAGCTGGTTCGTCGTCATTAGTTTGAGCGTCTCGGGACGAAGGAAGCGGTGGCCGTCCAGTTCGCCTCCGCGCAGGATCATTTGGTAAAGTTGGGCCAAGTCATTGGCGGTCGAGAAGAGTCCGCCGGCTGGTAGCGCTGTGCGTGCACGATTTTGCAGAGGGTTACTGAAGCGGCTGTTACCTGCGGCGATGAGTTTGCCGGTGGCCTTGTCCTTGCGATACGGCGTCGCTAGGCTCGCCTGCAGGGTGTCGTCAGGCCAGAAGCTGGTGCTGTTCATGTCTAGCGGATCAAAAAAACGTTTCTGCACGAAGTCCGCATAGGGCTGGCCGCTGACGACTTCGATGATGCGACCGAGCGCGTTGATGCCGGTGTTACTGTAGGCCCACTTGGCGCCCGGGGCGGAGATGAGTGGGGTGCGGCCAGAGTGGTCGACCATCGCGGCGAGCGGGATGGTATCGACGGGTTGGTTGGCCGCCGTAAGCGATGCCGCAGACAGGCCGCTCGTGTGCGTGAGGAGGTCGCGCACGGTGACTGGCCGTGGGGCAGGGACGGGTCCCGTGGGCGTGGCGACTTTTTGCCCTTTAAACGACGGCAGGTATTTTTCGACGGGCTCATCGAGTCCGACTTTACCTTCTTCGACGAGCATGAGGACACCCATGGCGGTGATGGGCTTCGTCATCGAAGCAATCCAGAAGACGGAGTCCTTGCGCATCGGTCGGCCGCTGGCGATGTCCGCCAAGCCGAAGGCTTCCAGTGCGATGATGCGGTTGGGGCCGACGACCATGGTCACGGCGCCGGCGAACTCCTGCTTCTCCTGTAGTTCCTGGAGGGCGAAGCTGAACACCGCATTATTTTCGTCGAGGCTGACCTCCTCGCGGGGAGCGGGCTGTGTGCACCCGCTGGCGAGCAGGGCTAGGACGAAACAGAGCAGGGGCAGCAGTGCAGGGCGGCGCATAGGCGTAAGGTGGGCCCTCTCTGGCCAAGTTCAAGCGTCCTGTCGGCGGGCCTCGCCCATCCTTTACATTTGGGCGAACCGACCTTTAGTCCTAACGTTCACATGCAACCTTCCCGGCTAAACTTTAAGTTAGAGGCGGTCGCCAGCGGCTCCCGGGCCCGCGCGGCGACTTTCCGGACGTTGCATAACGAGGTGAAGACGCCGCTGTTCATGCCCGTGGGTACGCAGGCGACGGTCAAGGCCCAGACTTTTGATACGCTCCTAGAATCGGGGTCGCAGATTCTGCTCGCGAATACCTACCACCTGTTACTCCGTCCCGGCCCCGAGGTCTTTCGCCACTTCGGGGACATCCATCGTTTCACCGGTTGGGAAAAATCGTTCCTGACCGACTCCGGCGGGTTCCAAATCTTCTCGCTACCGCACTCGCGTTCCATCGAGGAAGAGGGCGCCGAATTCCGCAGCTACGTCGATGGTAAGAAGATTCTGCTCAGCCCCGAGGTCAGTATCGGCACGCAGATGGCCATCGGTAGCGACATCATGATGGTGCTCGACCAGTGCATCCCCTCCACGGCCGATGAAGCTACGGCCCGTCGCGCACTCGAGATCACGCAACGCTGGGCGGTCCGTAGCCTCAAGGCCCGCGGCGAGTCCCCGCAGTCCATGTTCGCGATTGTGCAGGGCGCCCTTTATCCACACCTGCGCAAGCAGAGCGCGGATGGACTCACGCAGCTACCCTTTGATGGTTTCGCCATCGGTGGCCTGGCCGTGGGCGAGGAAAAGCACCAACGCGAGGATACGTGTGAGGTCGCTGCAGCTATGCTGCCGGCCGACCGCCCACGCTATCTCATGGGCGTGGGTACGCCGCTTGACTTGCTCGAGGCCGTCCACCGTGGGGTCGATATGTTCGACTGCATCATCCCGAACAAGGTCGCGCAGTTCGGCACGGCGTTCACCTCGCGCGGGCTGCTGCAGCTCCGTCGGTCGGTCTACAAGTTCTCCGACGAGAAGCTGGACCCGACCTGCCTTTGTCCCGTCTGCCGCAAGTATTCGCGTGGCTACCTGCATCACCTCACCAAGACACAGGAACCCCTAGGTTGGACGCTGCTGGGGCAGCATAATATCGCTTTCTACCACCAGTTGATGCGCGAGATCCGCCAGAGCATCCTCGAGAATCGTTTCCTTGCGCTGTATAACGAGAAGCGCCAGTTCCTGCAGGTCGAGGACATGGACCATCCCGCGGTGCCGCCGAAGGTTGGTAAGGAACGCCGTCCGCGCACGCTCGGTAATTACACGGTCAATATCGCGGAGGCGGGCTTCGCGAGTATTCGCCAAGTCTCTTCCGGTGAAATCATGCATTCACACACGCCCCCGATGGAGGAGGCGAAGTCGCTTTACGTCGACCAGTCTGCCTTAGCGGAACGACTGCAGCTGCCTGCGGGGAAGTCGCCCGAGGAAGTCCCTGAACTCGTCATCTGGGACGTCGGCTTAGGCGCCGCTGCCAACGCCATGGCTGCGGTGCAGTGTTACGAAGCCGCCGCCGCGCAAGGTCCGGTCCGTCGTCTCAAACTCATTAGCTTTGAGAACGACCTCGATTCCCTCCGCTTAGCGCTCACGCATAAGTCTTACTTTCCGTATCTCCGACACTCTGGCCCTGACGCCGTGCTGGCACGCGGGCAGTGGACGTCTCGCCAGTTTCCCGGCCTGTCCTGGGAACTCTTGGAAGGGGACTTCTGGGAGCGTGCGCCGCAGGCCTCGGCCAAGCCTGACTTGGTCTTCTACGACTTCTTCTCGCACAAGACTGACACCGCTTGTTGGAAACTAGCTTCCTTTGCGCGCCTGTTTGAACTCGTGCGCTCCGAACGTTCCGCCGAGCTCTTTACCTATTCGGCTTCGACCGCGGTGCGAGCCGGCTTGCTGCACGCCGGCTTCTTCGTCGGTGCGGGCGTTGGCACAGGCGTGAAGAAGGATACTACCGTTGCACTCACGTCGGGTTGGGCCGGTGCTCCCCGCCATGCCTTGCTGGGTGCCGAATGGCTAGGGAAGTGGGACCGCTCGCAAGCTAAGTTTCCTGACGGGCTTACGGAACCGGAACGCGTTGCGTTCGAGGACAAAATCCGCCGTCATCCGCAGTTTGCGGGTTGAGCGGGTTTACTTCTCGATCACGCAGCGGTCGATTTCTTCGCCTTTCTCGTTGATGGTCCGCATCTCGAACTTCTGCACGGTGAGGTCGATCACGCTGAAGGAGTGAAGGGTCTCGTAAAGCTTGGCGTTGAAGGGCGCAAAGTTGTCCTTCCCGCCGTTGGGTAGCTTCGCCAAGTTCTTGTCGACCGTGCCCGTGTAGAGCTTCGCGCCACCGCCGCCTTGTACAACGTAGATGACTCCCTTCGGGCGGGTGTTCTTCGCCCCGTCGAAGGTTTCATCGAGCGTGAAGGTGCCATTAACATAGCTGGGCGGCGTGTTAGGCGCGAGGCTCTGCACGTTCGCCTTAGGGTCGAGGGGTACTGGCTTGGCAGCCGCGGCAGCAACCACCCCCGTCGCTGGAAGGAACCGGAGCGGCTTACTGCGTTGGAAATTGTGGACGTGTCCGGCAAAGACGACGTCGACGCCGTTCGCCTCGAAGATGGGGGCGAACTTGCGTTGGCGTTGGGCAGAGTAGTGAGCCACCGTGACTTGAAAAGGCGGGACGTGCAGGGCGACGAACTTCCAGGGCTGCTTGGTGGCCTTGAGGTCTTGATCGAGCCAAGCCATGACAGCTGGGTCGTCGGATTTTCCTCCGCCGCTATTATCCAGCACGACGATGTGGGCCGCGCCGTAGTCGAACGAGTAGAAGCCAAGGGCAGGGTAGTTTTTGCCGGCGAGGGCCCGGAAGTTAGTTGCGGCTTCACTCTTCGGGATAGCCGTATTCCAGACGCCTTCCGGCAGGCCGTTCTGCGGGGCGTTGAAGAAGTGGTAGGCTGCGTAGGCGTCGGAGAAGGAGGTGAGTTTGCCCATGAGGGCGTCGTGGTTACCGAGGACGGCATAGAAAGGAATTGAGCCCATCATCGGGGCGCCATTCTTTTCGCTGGGTTCGGTTGGGTTGCTATAGGTACTCCAGAAGTACTTCATATAGTGGTATGCGCGGCCAGTGGGATAGATGATGTCGCCCAGTAGTACCGTGTAGTGCGGCTTCTGTAGGCTCATCTGGTAGGCGATGACGTTCTGGCTGGCTTTGCCGTCGGCGAGGTCGCCAATCATGATGAAGCGCGTTGGCTTGCTACCGCTCACGCGCGTATGCGTGGTCTGTTCACGCACCACCTTGCCGTCCAGCTTCACGACGTAAGTGAACGAGCTATCGAGGGGTAGGCCGGGGAGGGCGGCGGTATAGCGGATATAGTGTTGGTCCTTCTCTTGCGTGACCGGGGTCTTGGAGACGGGCGCGGGGAAATCCATCGCGGCGGATTCGACTTTCGCAGCGATGAGCTTGAAGCCCTTCGGAGCGTATTCGACCGTGAAGCGGCCGGGTGTTTGGTCGGTCACCCAGATGACCCGCATCTCGTCCGTGGCCTCGAGCGCACCTTGCGGTCCCGGCTGCAGGTACGGCTGCGCCAAGATCGTCTGGGCCGAGGCGGCGGCGGTCAGGCATAGCAAGGACAGCAAGGACTTCATGGGGTGCTTAAGGGTTAAGCCAGTTTCTGAGAGGCATCAATCTGTTATATGCGACCTCGGCTGGGGTGAGCCAAGGGTGTGTGACGATTATTTAACCTGCGGCAGGGTCGACTCCGGGGACTTTTTCATTATTAATAGTGGAGATGAAATTGCTGACCCGCCGTTCCGCCGAGCGCGGCCACGCTGACCATGGCTGGTTGCAGACTTGGCATTCGTTCAGCTTCGGGGAGTACCACGACCCGAAGCACATGGGTTTCCGTTCCTTGCGCGTCATCAACCAAGACATCATCGCGGCCGGCGAAGGCTTTCCTCCGCATGGCCACCGCGACATGGAAATCTTCAGCTACGTGCTCGAGGGGACCATCGAGCATCGCGACAGTATCGGTAATCATGCACAGGTACAGCCCGGCCAGATTCAGGTAATGAGTGCGGGTACCGGCGTGAAGCACAGTGAGTTCAATCCCTCCGCCAGCGAGCCGCTACAGATTCTGCAGGTCTGGATTCAACCTGACCGGGCCGGCCTGAAGCCGCGCTATGCCGAATGGACGCCGACGACAGCCCAGCTGAATGCACCTAAGGTCCTCATTATCTCTAACGATGGCCGTGAGGGCTCGGCCCATATTAGTCAGGATGCCGACGTCTATCGCGTAAAATCCCCGCAGGCCCTCACCGTGGTGCACGAGTTGGCCCAGAGCAGGGGGCTTTGGTTCCAGCTGATCACGGGCGATGTCACGGTTGGTGACGTGAAGTTACAACCTGGCGATGCGGTGAGTTCCGAGGAGGCCGGCCGGTTTGAATTCGTCTCCTCCGGACCAGTGGAAGCGCTCTTGTTCGACCTTGCGTAAGGCCTTTCGAAGGAGAGTATCTGGGTATGCCCGCGCCGCATATCCCACAGAAGTCCCCGCTCCCCGTCCTCGTCGAGGCTGGTAAGACCTACTACTGGTGCTCCTGCGGCCATTCGAAGACGCAGCCGTTCTGCGATGGCGCCCACAAGGGTTCGGCCTTTGCCCCGGTTCCTTATCAGGCTGAAGTAAACGGCACGGTCTACTTCTGCGCCTGCAAGCACTCCAAGAAGGGTGCCCTCTGCGATGGCTCCCACAAGGCCCTCTAAGTTTTTCCAACCATACACGCCACCCACCCATGAAACTCGCCGCTAACATCGTCGCCGCCCTCCTCGGCGCGATCTTCATCGTCTTCGGACTCAACTTCTTCTTCCACTTCATTGCGATTCCACCCCCGCCCGAAGGCTCCGCAGCTGCGGCCTTCCTCGGTGCCATGTACAGCACGGGTTATCTCAAACTCATCAAGATTCTTGAAATCGTCGGCGGCCTGCTCCTCGTCCTGCCACGCCTCCGTTGCCTCGGCCTTATCATCATCGGCGCCATCGTCTTCAACATCGCCTGCGTCCACCAGTTCATGTTCGGCGGCCTCAAGGACCCCGTCGTGATCTTCTCGGCCCTCGCCTGCTTGTTCCTGGCCTATGACGCTTGGAAGAAGTCCTGTGGCTGCGGTTGCTGCGCTTCTTGCACGTGCGGTTGCCAATCGTCCGGCTCCACTGGCTCCTGCTGCTCCACCGAGTCCAACTCGGGTTGTTGCGGCGAGAAGAAGTAAGCCGGCCGCCAAGCCGACCTCTCAGCCCCGGAGATCCCGGGGCTTTTTGTTGTCCGGATGGCCCGGTAGCGAGGCTGGGCTTGCTCGTGGTCAGAACCCGTCCAATAAAGAGGGTATCCCCATGAAGGCCCTGCTGCTTACGGAATATAAACAGATGTCCTATACGACGGTCGCCGACCCTGTCTGTGGCCCGTCCGACGTCCTTATTCAGGTCAAAGCCTGCGGCATTTGCGGGTCCGATATTCACGGCTACGATGGTTCGACGGGCCGGCGCATCCCGCCTTTGGTGATGGGGCATGAGGCCGCCGGGGTCATCACCGGCGTTGGCGCTGAAGTGAAGCACCTCTCGCCCGGCCAGCGCGTGACCTTCGACTCGACGGTCTTCTGCGGCGAGTGCGTCCATTGTAAACGCGGCGACGTGAACCTCTGCGATAACCGCCAAGTCCTCGGCGTTTCTTGCGGCGACTACCGCCGTCATGGTGCCTTCGCCGAATTCGTCACCGTCCCCGCCCGCATCGTACACGTCCTGCCTGATGCCTTGGGTTTCAATGAAGCCGCTATGATCGAGGCTGTCTCGGTCGGCGTGCACGCCGTGCGTCTCACCCCTTGCGCGCCCGGCGATACCGCGGTGATCGTCGGCACGGGCATGATTGGCCTGTTGACGCTCCAAGCCGCCAAGATTGCCGGCTTCGCTCAGGTCATCGCCGTCGATACCGAAGATTCCCGTTTGGACGTCGCTTGCGAACTCGGTGCCACGCACCGCTTCAATCCCAAGTCGGGCGGCGACCTCACGGAGTTTGTGAAGTCCCTGACGAAGGGGCAGGGGGCCGACGCGGCTTTCGAGTGTGTGGGCCTCAACGCCACGGTGCTTTCCGCCATCCATGCCGTCCGCAAGGGCGGCACGGTGACGCTCGTGGGTAACCTTACGCCCAAGACCGAACTACCGTTGCAAGTTGTCGTCACCCGCCAGCTCCGCCTGCAGGGTTCCTGCGCTTCCGCTGGTGAGATCCCCCGCTGTATCGAGCTCCTTGCGACCAAGCAGATTAAGGTCGATAAAATCATCTCCGCTGTCGTGCCCCTTGAACAGGGTGCTGATTGGTTCGCTAAGCTCTATGCCGGTGCCCCCGGTGTCATGAAGGTCATCCTCGCCCCGCAGAACTAATGTCCTCTCCGTTCTTCAACCTCGCTGGAAAGGTCGCCTTCATCACGGGCACTAGCCGTGGCCTCGGTCAACACTTTGCCCGCGCCCTCGCTCAAGCCGGCGCCGATATTGCCATGTCCAGCCGCGATGCGTCCAAACTCGATGGCTTCCGCAAGGAAATCGAAGCGCTTGGCCGACGCACGTGTGCGGTCGCCCTCGATGTCCGTGAAGGTGCGAGTATCAAGGCGGCAGTCGCCGAGGTGGAGCGCCAGCTGGGCCGCATCGATATCCTCGTGAACAACGCCGGCTGCAATATCCGTAAGCCTGCGCTCGAAGTGACGTGGGAGGATTGGAACACCATTCTCGACACGAACCTCCGCGGGACGTTCTTCACCGCCCAGGCGGTCGCTCCCGGCATGATTGCCCGTGGTTATGGTCGTATCATCAATATCGGCTCGGTGACGTGCGTCGCGGGCTATGCCGGTCTCGCCCCCTATGGCGCGAGCCGTGGTGGCGTGAAGCAACTGACGATGAGCTTAGCCGACGACTGGGGCCGCCATGGGGTCACCGTGAATTGCCTCGCCCCCGGCTGGTTCAAGACCGCCCAGAATGCGGTGCTCTATGAGCAGAAGGAATGGGTCGAGTACTTGTGTGACCGCATCCCGCTGAAGCGCCCCGGGGCGGCGGATGACCTCGCTGGCCCCGTGGTCTTCCTCGCTTCCGAGGAGAGCCGCTACGTGACTGGTCAGACCCTCCTCGTCGACGGCGGTATCAGCACTGGTGCCACCCGCGCCACGGTTGCCCCGCCCAAGGCCTAAGCCTCTTCGCCATGCTCTACGCCCTCATCGCTATTGCTGTTTTGGTCGGCCTCGTCACGTGGCTAAAACTAAACCCCTTCATTGCGCTCCTGCTGAGCTCGCTCGCGCTCGGTGCGATGGTCGTCGGCACTTCCGGCACGCTCAGCATGACCGAGGTTCTCAAAGCCTTTCAGACCGGTTTCGGTAACACCTTAGCGGGCACGGGTACCATCATCGTCTTGGGCGTCGTCTTCGGTAAGCTACTCGCCGAATCGGGCGGCGCTGGCGTTCTCGCGAAGCGTTTCATTCAGGTGCTGGGACCTGACCGTATCGGCCTCTGCATTATCCTGCTGGCGCTCTGCGTCGGCATGACGACTTGGTTCGCGGTCGGCTTGCTCCTCATTTTGCCGATTGTGATTACCTTAGCCAAGGAGACCGGTAAGCCGTTTCTCCTGCTGGTGCTCCCGATGCTTTCGTTCCTCTCGGTCATGCACGGCCTCATGCCGCCGCATCCTGGTCCGGTCATCGCCATCGAGGCCCTGAAAGCCGACATGGGCAAGGTCATCCTCTGGGCACTGGTCCTCGGTATCCCTGTCGCCGCCATTGCTGGCCCGTTCTTTGCCAAGATTGCCGTCAAACGTGTCGAGGTCGCCACGCCGGAGTTCACGCCGTCGGTGTCCATCGGCCAGACGTTGCCGACGTTTGGGCTCACGATCTTCACCGTGCTGCTACCGGTCATCCTGCTCCTGACTGGCACGCTGGTCGAGCTACTGCAGGCGAAGGAGGTGCTCTGGGGTAAGGTGGGGCTCTTTGTTGGCCACCCCGTGATCGCCCTGCTTTTATCGGTGCTCTTCGCGATGTGGGCCTTTGGCAAACGTTGCGGCCGCACCGCGGGTGAATTGCTGAAGTTCTCCGAACAAAGCGTGGCGGGTATCGGCATGACCTTAATCCTGGTCGGCGCAGGTGGCGGCTTTGCACTCGTGATGCGTACGGCCGGGGTAGACAAGCAGCTCGCTGAATTGGCGGCCTCGGCTGGTTTGCCTTTGTTGGTCTATGGTTGGCTCGTCTCGGCCTTCATCCGCGTTGCTACGGGATCTGCGACCGTGGCAATCACCGTCGCTGCGGGCTTCATCGCCCCCGTTCTGGCGGCCAACCCTGGCACAAGCCCCGAGCTCATGGTCATCTCAATCGGTTGCGGTTCACTCTTCCTGTCCCACCTCAACGACAGCGGCTTCTGGATGGTCAAGGAATGCCTGGGCCTGACCGTTGGCCAGACTCTGCGCACTTGGACGATCACCGAGACGCTTATCGGGTTCTCGGGTTTGGCGATGGCCCTACTGGCCGAGCAATTCCTGAAGTTCATCGCCTGAGCGCTCCCCATGGTCTTACGGTTCCTCTGTCTCTGCTTGGCCTGCGGCCTTTCTGCCGCCGAGGCCACCGCCAACCGCATCATGGTTGTCGGGGATTCGATTACCCAAGGCGGTAAGACCTTCGCGGCTTATCGGATTCCGTTAGCGGCGAAGCTCCAGGCTGCCGGGGTGCGTTTTGTCTTCGTCGGCTCGCAGAAGACGGACACCCCGCAGGGCCCGCTTTGGCATGAAGGCTACGGCGGGAAGAACGCGGAGTTCCTCGCCACCATTCTCGAGGCCAGGCTCAAGGCGAACCCAGCGAACGTCCTGATGCTACAGGCGGGACATAATCATTTTATTGAGGAAAAGCCAGTGGCTGGCATCGTCGCTGCGCACCGGGAGATGATTACCACGGCCCGGCGTCTCAACCCCAAGTCTATCGTCTTCGTGGCACAGGTCATCCCCAGCGGCAAGCTTCCGAAGTATAGCTACATCCCTGAGCTCAACCTCGCGCTGGCCGCGTTGGTCAAGGAACTCCATCGCCCGGAACAGCCTGTCTATCTCGTGGACCTCGCGACTGGGTTTGATCCGGCGAAGGACACCATTGCCGACCTGGTTCATCCCAACGCCGCCGGTGCCGAAAAGATCGCGCAGCGCTGGAGTGAGGCCCTGATTAAAGTCCTAAAGTAAGCGGGCTTACTTGAGCGCCTGCAGCGCCTTCGATTTCCAGGTTTCGCCCTTCGGCCCGACGAGCATGACGGCGAGTCCTTCGCGCTCGGCGAGGGCTTGGGCGTCTTTCCAGCCAACGGCCATGAGCGCCGTCGACCAGCCGTCCGCTTGGAAGCAACTCGCGTGGTAGACACAACAAAGCTCAATGGTCGGTTCGACAGGCTGGCCGGTCTTCGGTGAGAGGATGTGCGAGATGGATTTACCCGCGGCGGCGCGCTTGGCGCGGTAGAGCCCAGAAGGGCTGAGGGCCATGTCCGTGAGCACGGGTTTGGCAATTATCGCCCGCGTATTGAAGGGGTCTTCAATGCCGACCTGCCAACTGCCAACCGCGAGAAGTTCGCCGCCAATTTCGATGAGGAAATCTTTTTGGCCGGCTTGGCGGAGCACTTGGGCGACGCGATCAGCGGCGTACCCTTGCAGGACCGAACCCAAGTCCAACTGCACGCGCGGATGGCTTTTACGTAGGCTAGAGCCTGCGGCGTCTATGGTGAGTTTATCCGAGCCGACAAAGGTCAGGGTCTCGTTGAGTTTCTCGGCGGTAGGAACGGGTAGGTTACTTCCGGCTGGTCCGTAACCCCACAGGCTGGTCAGGGGTGCAACGGTGATGTCGAAGCGGCGATCCGTCGCTGCCCAAAGTTTCTTCGTGAATTGGAGTAGCTCGGTCAACTCAGCGTCGATCGCCATCGGCTGCGTGGACTCGAGTTCGTTGAAACGACTAGCCTGCGAGCCCTTGCGCCAGTGCGAGAGTGAAAACTCGACGCGATTAATCTCCGCTTCGATGTCCTTGTGCAGGGTCGTGCGGTCGGCGATGGGGCCACGTACTTTGACCGTCCACGTCGTGCCAAAGGCCCCGCCGTGCATTTCCGCGACCGGGGTCGTCGACTCACTCTGCGCCGTGATGAGGTTAAGATTCTCCCGGGGCCGTCCGAGCGTGAGCAGGGCACCAACGAGTAGGAGGAGTACGGCGAAGGTGTCGCGTTTCGCCCAAGTCTCGTGCTGACTCTGCGTACGGGTGAAGTTGAGTAGCGCGCCCGTCGGGCAGCCGTATTTGCAAAAGCCTTGGGGGATAAAGACAGCGACGACGAGTCCGAGGCCAGCGAGGATGAGCGAGCTGAGCGCGACGCCGCTGAGCACCCAAGCATCAAAGGGTTCTATCTGCCCGAGACTCCAACGCGGCCAGACCAAGGCCGCGAGGAAGGCGCCCCCAAGTAGGATGAAAGGAATGACACGCAGCCACTGGTGGGTCCTCGCCGAGAGGCGGATATGCAGTTTGGGGAAGCGTCCCAGGAGTTCTTGGGCGGCACCATGCGGGCAGATTTGGTGGCAATAGGCTTGGCGGCGGGTCGACCATGGGACGAGCAGGGCAATCGCGCCTAGGGCTACTAGGCCCGCGGTCGGCCCTCCCGGAAGGCCGTAGCGGGCCCAGCCGACGAAGAGGGAGAGCGAGACCATCTGGCCCAGCCAAAGCCCTAGGCCGGCCACTAGGAGTAATTGCCAGGCTGTCCGCACCCACGGCTTACCGTGCAGGCTGGTGAAGGTCATCAATAGGGCACCTGCGAGAAAGCACCAGATGGCCGCCTGCTGGATGAGGTCCCATGTGCCGCGGCGCTTAGCCAGCTCACCCTTGGCGTCATCCGTAAAGCGCTGCTTGATGCCTTCGGCGATCGCATAGCTCGTGAGGGTCGCTCCCGCCACGCCTTCCAGTTGCGCACTGGTGAAGTCTATCTTCGGCCATTCCTTGGTATTCCACTTCGTGAGCGACTTCAGGTATTCTTCGTCGTCATAAATGCGTTGGACATACTGGGTGGTGTCGTAGGTCTCACGCAGGATAATTTTCCGGAGAGTCAGTTGGTCCGCATCGACGGCGATGAGCGTCTCTGAAGGGCCCGCGTAACCGTTAATTTCGTCGGACGACGGTGATGAGCGGACGGCGTAGCCGAGGACTTTGCCTTGGGCGTCGCGCACCAGGTTCCAGCCAAGGCGTGGGACGTTGCGCTCAAAGCCGGCGGCGGTGGGGAAGGCGAGCTTCTTAACTTCGTCGAGCGAGAGCGGGGTGGGGAAGCGCAGCGAAGCGTAGGTGCCAGCGGTGCGTTGCTGGATCGATTGGACGATGGACAGGGCGGTGAGCGTGGAGCCGGCGTAACCTTCGAGCTTCGGGGAGGGCTCCGAGGTCGGCCGCCAATCCCGGAAAGACTTTGCGAATTTCGGGTTGTCGCGAAGCTGGTCAACGTGCTCTGGCGTGTCTTCCGACGACAGGATACGCGTACCAACGATGCGATCTTGGTTGTCGAGCGCGACGAGAATATTGCTGGGGCCTTGGTAGCCGAGGACCTTCTCGGCCTCAGGTTGCGTCGTGAGTAGCCGGCCAATCTTATTCTGATACTTGTCGCGGACGATGAGGGTGGACTGCGGTCCAGGCTTGATGGCCACCGCTTCGGCGAAGAACGCTTGCGCGTCCACCACCGTGAGGTGCGCGAGGGCGGAGTCGGTCGAGGGCGTGGTCAGCTGCAGTAGCCACACGGCGATGCCCAGCGCCGCGAGACGCCAGAGCCGCACCGCCCAGGCTTGCACTCGCCCCATGCCTTATTTGGCGGGCACTAGCTGTACCGCGTCGGCGTGGATGTTGCCGTTAGCGTTCTTGCCGCCCAGCGTGAGGGTGTGTTCGCCAGTGACGAATTCGTAGGTGCCGAGGAGGTGGAAGCTGCCGTCGGGGTCGGTCTTCTGGTTCGCGGTGAGCGTCACGACCTGCTTACGTGTCGGGTTGAGGGTGACGGTCGTATTGCTGGCGCGGTTTTCGTGCCCGGCCCAGTAAAGGCGGACTTCATAACGGCCAGCCTGGGGAATCTTGAAGGTGTAAGCGGCCTCGCTATCGCCCTTCGGGGCATAGTGGTAGCCGGCACCGAGGTGCGGGATGCCGTGGCCAGCGCTCCATTTCCCCGTGAGCTTGGCTTGCGAGTCGTCGACGACGATGCCTGGGAGCTTGGCGAGTTCCGCCATCTCATCGACGGAGAGTTTGTTTGGTGCGCCCGCGGCCTTGCCGAGGTCGGCGTTCATGCGACCAACGGGGAGCTGCTTGTAGTCGGCGATGGAGGTGTCGAGCGAGAGTTCACCGTCTAGCGACGTGCGGCGCATGCGGCCCGGTTGTTCCATGAGTTTGATCAAGGCGGGGAGGTGTTCCTGGTAGACGCCACGCGGGTTGGTCTTCTCGCGGACCGCGAGGTAGGCGGCCTTACCGACGACTTCGCCCATCATACCAATGGTGCGCATGACGCGAACGGTGCCAAGGGCCTCGTGCGTGACAGAGATGTGGCGGCCGGCCATGAAGAGGTTATCGATGTTCTTCGAGTAGAAGAGGCGGTAAGGGAGTGGGTAGCCGTTGCGACGGTCGACGGCGGTGACGTGCTTGCCGCTCGCGTTGACGTAACCGAAGGCGGCGCGGGAGATGAACGGGTTGTCCGGGAACTTCTTGGCATACTGCTCGCGGGCGTAGTGGAGGTCGATGTCCCAGGTCGTTGGCACGCAGCCATCGGCGAAGTCCTTCCGGCTGACGATATCATCTTTATTGAGGATGATGTCACCGGTCAGCAGGCGGGACTCACGCGGGCCGCCGACGTGCGAGGCCCACTTGAGGTCAGCCAAGGCATACTTTTCTTTTTGCTCGCCGTTCTTGAGTGCAGAGAAAGCACCATACATCGCCCGGAGGTTCCAGTCGCGGATGGTTTCGAGGTCCCTGATCGGGTCCTTGTCGAAGCCCGATTCCCAGAACCACTCGGCCTTCATGAAGGGCTTGTCGTCGAGCTTCGAACTCGACTTCTGCAGCAGCGGGAAATCACCGAGGGCCAAGGGCAGGGCCCAGGGCGTGGCGGGCCAGCTGACCGGGGCGGCGGCGTCTTGGTAGAACCACATGTTCGACATCCCCATGCGCTTATCCGGCTCGGTCCGGTATTCGGCGCCTGCATAGGCACCGACCCAGCCGTGGCCAGTGGTGTCGGCGACAAACTTCGCACGGAAGACCCGCTCGCGGCCAGTCTTGACGTCGATGGCCTTGACGGCGGCGATGCGGTTGCCGTCCATGACGACGCCGGTAGCGAAGTGGCCGAGGAAGAGGCTGATGTTCTTTTCGGCGCGGACGACTTTTTCCTTCAGCTCGTCCCCGAAACTATCGATGCGGCCCGGGCTGTCCGGCGAGCGGTCGGCGATTTCTTCGATGATCTCGCCGAGGTGCGGGTATTTGCCGCGGGTGGTACCACCCATCGCCCAGACGCCGATTTCGGAACTGCCGTTGCCGCCGAGGACAAAGCGATCTTGGATGAAGGCGACCTTGAGCGACTGACGTGCGCCCGAGAGCGCGGCGCCGAGGCCACCATAGCCACCGCCGACGACGACGAGGTCGAACTCGCCCACGTCTTCGGGGCCGTTCGGGTTGTTGAAGGAATTACGGTACACCGCGAGGCCCTGCGCCGCATCGGGCGGGTTCCCGTTGTCCTTGGTCAAGACGATGGCATCGCAGCGGCCATTGAATCCGGTGAGGTCATGGAGTGCGATCTTGGCTTCGCCCGCCGCGAGCGTGACCTTACCGCCGTCTTGCCAATGCCACTCCGCCCCCTTGGCCCCGAACTCGGTGGCGAGCGGCTGGCCGTTGACGATGAGTTGGAAGCGACCGGGGGAGCCAGGGGCGTTCCAGTGGCCGACCCAATCCTTAGTACGGACCCAGACCCGGTATTCGCCCGCGCTCGGAATCTTGGCGGTGCCTTGGGCGTCAGCAACGGGCTTACCGAGGCCGTGCGCCAGCAGGTAGGGCGAGCCGACGATGTTAGTGAAGGCGGTGTCCAGTTTCCAGCCACCATGGGAGGTGAGCGACTCGGCTTCGATGAAGACGGTCTGGGCGGAGGCAGCGATAAAAGAGATGCAGGCTAGGCCGAGGAGGCGGAGGGTGCGGGGGAACATGGGGTGAGGAAAAGGAGAAGGCTGGCGGCTTCCAATAGTATTATCCGGGGACGGCTTCTAATTAATGGTATTTAGGGGATGCCATCCTTGGGATTAGGGATACTTTCCCCGCATGCTTCGCCCCGTCTTGCTCCTAGCCTCCGCTGCTTTGGCCGTCGCCGCCGACCTGCCTCGTGAGAAATTACTCGTAGACCTCGATGCCCGGGTGGGCCTCACGGTGGATGCGCAGGGCCGTGTGACCAAATGGGTCAATCAAGCCGGTCCCATCGAGGCGCGTGATTTTGTGGGGCAGGATCAGGGCCGCAAAGTCCCTGGCTCCGGACTGCCGACCGCCCCGAAGGATGCCACGGAGGGTGTGGGCTTTGCGGCGCAGGAGCTCGTCTGCCATGACGAGAAAGCCTTGGATGGCGTAGTGCGCGGGGATGGGTGCACCTGGATCGCGGTGCTGCGTCCCGCCGTCCAAGCTAAGGGTGGTCTCAAGGACGTGAATTCTTTTTTCGGCAATCTTCGTAACGGAGCAAAATATGAAGGCCTCTGGGGCTGCCTCGATGATGACAACACGGTCTGGTGGGGTGCCCGCAATGGGCTCACCTTCGGTCGCTTTGACGTGAACAATCCCAAGGTCGCTGGGCCCAAACTCACCGCCGGTAAATGGGTGGTCGTGGCCGGTCGGCTGGGTGCGGGCACGGGAGAGGTCGTCGCTGAACTCTTTATTGATCAGCCGAAGGCCGTGGCGACGGCTAAGTTCCCCGTGAACCCTAAGGCCGACGCATCGAAACTTTGCATTGGGCAGGAACGCGACGCGATTAATCACCCAGGCTTAGAGTCCTTTGATGGCTCCATCCGCCGCTTCCTGCTGTGGAATCGTCCGCTCACGGACGAGGAACTTCAGCAGGCCCTGACGGCCGTTAAGTAGTCTTCTTCTTCGCGGCTTCTTCCGCGACGGGCGCCTTCTCGGCGGCCTTTTTCTTTTTAAGGCCATCCGTTGCCTTGGTACGCTGGGTGTCCATGGCGTCCATAACTTTCTCGAGCGACATCATCTTGATGCTGGGGTCGTTCGTGCTAATCGCAGTCATGAGGGCGCTACGGACCTCGTCCACGGCGCGACGGGCGTCGGCAACGATACTCTTCTTCTCAGCACCGGAGGCGAATTCCATGCGGCCACGGGTATCAGCCATGCGTTCGCGGGCGGCCTTCACGGATTCATCCTGAAAGGCTTTCAGTGCGGCGACCTTGATCTTCGCGAGTTCTTCCTTGGTCACACCGTCAACTTCATCGGGCAAGACGGCCTGACGTTGGGCGACGCTGGCGGCGGCGGCGCGTTTGGTGGCTTTTGCCGCAGGCTCCGTTGGAGTGGTGGCGGCGGGCTTGGCAGCGTCGGCGGCAAAGGTTAGGGTGGCGGCGAGGAAGAGGAGGAAGAGGAAGGGTTTCATTTAAGATAGGTTAAAGGGGATAGGGGGTAGGGGCTAGGGGATGGGCTTATTTACCGCGGCCGTTACGCATGCCTTGTTCCATGGCTTCGCTGATTTTGGCGATGGTTTCGGCGGAGAGCGAAGGGTCGACCTTGGCGACGGCGGCACGCATTGTGGCACGCATGGCGTTGACGGATTTTTCGAAGTCGGGCTGCATGTCTGCGCGCTCGCTGCCAGTGAGGAACTGCGTCTTGGCGGTCAGCTCCTGCATCTGGGTGCGCGCTGCTTTCCAGTCGGCATCTTGGTAGGCACGGCCCAGGGCGGCTTTAAACTTGGCGGTGTCTTCGGGGCTGATGCCGTCGACTGATGGGACCTGCACGGGGCCACGGGCGGCGGGTGTCGGTAAAGGCTTCTTGTCGGCCTGCGGGTCGCGCACGGCGGGCTTGGCGTCCGTGCTGCCGGGGAAGGCTTTGCCATTAGCAGTCATCGTCTTCTTAGTGGCGTCTTGGAGGCGGCTGCGCTGCTGCTTCTCGTAGGCCTCGCTGACCTTAATGATGGTTTCCTTGGAGAGGGAAGGGTCGGCTTTGGCGATAGCGGCGCGGGTGACTTCGACGAGTTTGTCGACGGTGGCTTCGACTTCACTGCGCATCGACTTCTTCTCGTCGTCGCTGGCGAATTCGGCCTGCTTGCGGATTTCCTGGATCTTCTCGCGGGTGGCCTGGATTTCGGGGTCGGCGGCGGTCTTGGCGGCGGCGCGACGGAACTTTAGGAGCTCTTCGCGGGAGACCCCTTCAACTTCCAGCATGCCGGGCACGCTGGCGGTGTTAGCGGGCTTGGCCGTCGCCGGTGCCGTCGGGGCTGGGTTGTCCGCGGCGGTCAGCGCGGTGGCGGCGAGGAAAAGGGCAAGCAAAGGGCGGGGCATGGGCTTATTCTTTTATACACCGAAAGCGGCGGAAAGTTCAAAGAATCGGGAGATTGACGCAAAAAAAGACCCCGGCGAACCGGGGTCTGATTGGAGCTGGGTAATCCGAAGATTACTTGGCGGCCGGAGCGTCGGCAGGCTTTTCGCCCTTACCCTTGGCTTTGCCTTCGCCCTTAGCTTCGCCCTTACCCTTACCTTCGCCGCCCTTACCACCCTGGCGGTTCTTCATGGCTTCGTCGACCTTCTTGAGCAGGTCAGCGAGTTCGGGATTGGACTTCAGGATTGCAGCGCTGGTGGCTTCGCGGACGGCCTGTGATGCTTTCTGCATTTCGGCACGGGCGGCTTCCTTGTCTTCAGCCTTGGCAGACTTTTCGCGGACAGCGGCGGCAGCTTCCACAGCCTTTTTCACTTCAGGGGATTCCATGGCGGCCTTGCGGGCTTCACCGAGCTTCTTCATGTCCTCGGCGGAGACGCCAGGGATAGTGAGGCCACCCTGGGGGCGGCCTTCGCCTTTCTTGGCTTCGCCCTTCGGGGCATCAGGCTTCTTAGCGTCGCCAGCAGGGGCGTCGGCAGCCATGAGGCCAGCGGCGGCGATGAGGGCGAGGAGGAGGGGGAATTTGAGTTTCATAGGTGTATAGTGGGTACGCTAATTAAACCCCCAGCGCAGGGCGGTTGTTTCAGTTATTTATTAGTTTTATGACACTGTCCTCCAATGACTTAAGACGATTAACGGGTAGGCTACCCGCATGCATCCCCCACTTTTCCTCCATCTGCCGCATGCCTCTTCCGTGATTCCCGAGGGTTGTTGGGAGGATTTTCTCGTCGGAGCGGAGGAACTGGCGGTCGAGCAGCTGCGCTTGGAGGACCGGTTCACCGAAGAGCTCTTCGGGGCGGGTTGGCCAGCCGCCCAAGCCTGGACGGCCCCCGTCTCTCGGCTGGTGGTCGACGTCGAGCGGTTTCGGTCCGACGACCTAGAGTCCTGTGCGGAGATCGGCATGGGCGCGGTCTACGTGCGCGGGACCCGCGGGCAAGCCTTGCGCCGGCCCGACCCCGACCGCCGCGAGGTGTTATTGAAAACCTATTACGACCCGCACCATCGGGCCTGCGAAGACGCGACGGCCCAAGCCTTGGCTACCTGGGGGCGCTGCGTGGTGCTCGACGCGCACAGCTACCCGACGGGTCCGTTGCCGACGCAGCGACCCGACGCACCGCAGCCCGAGATTGGGCTGGGGACGGATACTTTCCATACCCCGCCGGCGTTGCGCGAACTAGCGCAGAAATATTTTGTAGACCACGGGCTAGTGGTAGGCGTGGATGAGCCGTTCAATGGGACCTTCGTGCCGACGTGTTTCTGGCGACACGACCCGCGCGTGCATTCCTTAATGGTCGAGGTGCGGCGCGACCTCTACATGAATCAAGCGACGGGCGCGAAAAACGCGGGCTTCACTCGAATCCAAACCTTACTCAGCGGCTTCCGGGCCGTCTTGGCCAACTATGCCGGTGCGTGATTACTTCGCCGCCGGCAGGCTAGCCGGGGTTTCCGCATACTTCTGGCGTAGCGTACGCATGCCTTCTTCGTAGAGGGCTTCCGCTAAGGGCAACCGGGCTTCTTGCGACTCTGGGGCTAAAGTGGGGAAGTCCTTATTGATTTGCTGAATCTTATCGAGGACTGCCTTGTTGGCGGGCACCTCGACCCAGGAGCGCAGGGCGGCGGCGAAGCGTTCGCGGTCGACCTCGTTCATCTCCTGTACCTCGCGGACGACGCGGGCCCAAGCGAACTTCTGACGTTCCGCGGGCGGGAAGGAGTCGGGGAAGACGTTCCGGGTGGGATCAAGTTTGAGCCCCGCGGCGGACCGCGGTGCAGCCGCAAGCACGGGGCGTGGCTTGGCACCAGGAGCGGTGGGCTTTGCGACGGTCGGGATGGACTTCGCGATGGGCGTCGGCGTCCAGAACCACGCAATCACCGCCACCGTGAAGACGGCGGCGATGCCGACGATGAGTCCTGACCGATTCATAAGGGCCAGCGCTCAACGCGCCAGCGGCCGTTACATGATGATGACGGGAGCCGGGGCTGGGGCGGCGGGCTGTTCGCCGGCTGGCTTGGGTGCAGCGGGGACAATGGTCGCACCGTCCACGGTCACGGTCGGCTGGACGGGAGCGGCGGGCGGAGCGTCCATCTTGACGAGTTCCTGTTTGGCGATGCCGAGGCCCTTGTTGCGGAGCGCAGACAATTGATCCATCAGCGCTGGCTTTTCGCCGTCACTCGCGGTGCGCCATTTCTCTGAGATTTCCCGGGAGCTCTGGAAGATTTGCTGGAATTCGGGGTTACCGAAGGAGGCGCGGAAGAGGCGGCCCATCTTTTCGCGGTCGCCGCCGACGAGGTCTTCAAACTGCTTGCGGCCGTCTTCGCGGAAACTACGGAAGCGCTGTTCGAGCTGTTCACGAGCGCCGCTATCGACGGCTTGGTCGGCGGCCACGAGCTCGGGCTGGACGTTGGTCGACTTGTCGAGTTGGAGTCCTTTGACGCTGCGACCAGGCGCAGAGGGGCGGGTGGTGGTGGTGGTGACATCGTCCGAGGACTTGGTCGTGTTGGCCGGGAGCTCCGAAGTGCTATTTGTGCTGTTAGAGTAGCGGGCGATGACCACGCCACCGGCGACGCCGAGGAAGAGGGTTAGGAAGAGGAAGGCTTTCTTATTCATGGGCGGAAGGTTATCTCATTAAACTCCGCAGGGAAGGGGGAAGTTCCAGCGTTTTCTACGATTGGGCCTCGGTAGTCGGGCTTCCCCCTCGACTTTTGAGTGGTTTTGGGAGGCAATGCGGCATGTCTAGTTCTGCCGCTCCCACCGCGCTCCGCGTCATCGACTCCCATACGGGGGGCGAGCCGACCAGAGTGGTGGTTTCAGGCGGACCAGACCTCGGTACTGGACCGCTGTCCGAGCGTCTACAGGTGTTCCGTCGTGACCATGGTCGCTTCCGCTCGGCGGTGGTAAACGAGCCGCGGGGTTCCGATGTCGTCGTGGGAGCCTTGCTGGTCCCGCCGCATGACCCATCGTGTCGGTTTGGAGTGATTTTCTTCAACAACGCCGGGACGCTCTGGATGTGCGGGCACGGCACTATCGGATTGGTGGTGACGCTCGCCCATCAGGGACTCATCCAGCCAGGTGAGGTGCGCATCGATACCGCGGTCGGTCCGGTCACCGCGACGCTGCACGCCGATGGTTCCGTGACCATCGCGAATGTCCCGTCTTACCGCCACGCCAAGTCCGTCGCGGTCGACGTGCCAGGCCTCGGCATGGTCCGTGGCGATATCGCGTGGGGAGGTAATTGGTTCTTCCTTATTGAGTCGCATGGGTTGGAGGTTTCCTTGGCGAACATCGAAGCGCTGACTGATTACGCGTGGAAGGTTCGCCAAGCTTTGACTCAGACCGGTGTGACGGGTGCCGATGGTGGGGAGATCGACCATATCGAACTCTTTGCCCCTACGCCCACGGCCGATAGCCGGAACTTCGTGCTTTGTCCTGGTAAGGCCTACGACCGCTCGCCCTGTGGCACGGGCACGAGCGCCAAACTCGCCTGTCTCGCGGCCGACGGTAAACTCGCGCCTGGCGACCTCTGGCGGCAGGAGAGCGTTATCGGCAGCACCTTTGTCGGTTCCTACGAAATCCTCGCCGACGGTAAGATCTGTCCGTCCATTACCGGAACCGCTTACGTGCAGTCCGAGGCGGTCTTTCATTTCCATCCGCAAGACCCTTTTGCTTGGGGTATTCGCTGAACGCCATGTCCGCCCCGATTGTCATCGTCGGAGGAGGTATCGTCGGCCTGAGTACCGCCTATGAGCTCTTGCGCCGCGGCCGTTCGGTGGTGCTGCTCGAGAAGGGCGCGCCTGACCACGATTCGTGTTCGCTCGGTAACGCCGGCATGATTGTGCCGAGCCATTTCGTGCCGTTGGCCGCACCGGGCATGGTGATGCTTGGCCTGAAGTGGATGTTCGACGGCGAAAGTCCCTTCTCAGTGCGCCCGCGGCTCGACCTCGACCTCGCCCGCTGGGGCTGGAAGTTCTGGCGCTCGTCTACCCGGCGTCACGTCGACCGCTGCACGCCGATCCTGCGTGACCTCAACTTGCGCAGCCGCGAAATCTTCCTGCGCCACCGTCAGGAGCTCCCGGGCTCGTTCGCCCTCGAGACCGTCGGCTTGCTCGCGCTCTGCCGCACGCAGGAGACCCTCGACCACGAGGCCGTCTTCGCCGCGAAGTCCAACGCCGTCGGCGTCCCGACCGAAGTCTTGTCCGCCGCTGAGGTCCGCCGTCGCGACCCGGGCATCGACTACGCCATCGCGGGCGCAGTGATGTTCACCAAGGACGCGCACCTCGACCCGCGTGAGTTGGTCAAATTACTTACGTCCGAAATCCAACGCCTCGGCGGCCGCATCGTCTGGAACGCCGAAGTCACCGATTGGCGCAAGGAAGGCACCCGCCTTAAGGCTGCCGTCACAACCGCGGGCGAATTCGTCGGTGAGACCTTCGTGCTCGCCGCGGGTGCTTGGTCGCCGGCCGCCGCGGAAGCCTTGGGCCTCCGGATCCCGATGCAGGCTGGAAAGGGCTATAGCATGCGCCTACCCCATCCGGTGCAGCGTCCCAAGTATTGCTCGCTCCTGATGGAAGCCCGCGTGGCCGTCACCCCGATGGGCGATGCGCTGACCGTTGGTGGCACCATGGAGATCACCGGCAACGACCTGTCCGTGAACCCCGCCCGCGTGCGCGGTATCCGCAAAGCCTTCGTTAAATATTACCCGGCATTCAAGGAGTCCGATTTCACTGAATTGCCCGTCTGGTCGGGCCTGCGGCCCTGTCCGCCGGACGGTATGCCGTACCTCGGCCGCACGCGGGCGGCGGAAAACCTCGTCGTCGCCACCGGTCACTCCATGATGGGCCTCAGCCTCGGCCCGGTCACGGGCGAGATCGTCGCCCAGCTCGTCTGCGGCGAAGCTACCTCGGTCGCACTGTCTGAGGTTGACCCTGATCGCCACGCCTAAACTTTCACCTCCTATTATCCATACCATGAAGAAGAAATCCTCCGCTAAACTTAAAGTCCGCGCCCAGTGGGAAGGCGTGATCCCAGCGATCACGACCCCTTTCCGTAAGGACGGCGAACTCGACCATAAGGAGATCACGCGTCACTGCCGCTGGATGGCAGAGTCCGGTAGCATCGGCATCGTGCCCTGCGGTTCCCTCGGCGAAGGCGCCACGCTGACCTTTGACGAGAAGGTCCGCCTCATCGCGACCTGCGTCGCCGCGGTCCCAGGCCTGCCCATCATCCCCGGCATCGCTTCACTTTCGACCGACGAAGCCGTCGCCCTGGCCATCGCCTCCAAGCAACTCGGTTGCGGCGGCCTGATGGTCCTCCCGCCCTACGTCTACAGCACCGATTGGCGCGAGATGAAGGCCCACGTCTCCGCGGTGATCGGCGCGACCGACCTGCCGTGCATGCTCTACAACAACCCGCCGGCTTATAAGACGGACTTCCTTCCTGAGCAGGTCGCTGAGCTCGCCGCTGCGCACAAGAACCTCGAGGCCATCAAGGAATCCTCGGGTGACGCTCGTCGCATCACCGCACTGAAGAACCTCCTCGGCAATCGCCTGACCGTCCTCGTCGGCATGGACGACTGCATCGTCGAAGGCGTCGCCGCGGGTGCCCGCGGTTGGATTGCGGGTCTCGTCAACGCCTTCCCCGAAGAATCCGTCGAGCTCTACGAAGCCGCCATGTTCGGCGACCAAGAGCGCGCCGATGAACTCTACGCCTGGTTCCTGCCGCTGCTGCGCCTGGATACCGTCCCTAAGTTCGTTCAGCACATCAAGTGGATCCAAGCGGAAGTCCGCGGTGGTAATCCCGCCGTCCGCGGCCCGCGTCTGGCCTTGGCTGGCGCTGACCTCGCCTTGGCATCTTCGACCCTGAAGAAGGCCCTCAAGAACCGCCCGAAGATCCGCTAAGATGTCCGCCCTTACTGGCCTCTCCTACCTGGGTTTCTCGCGTGGTCGCGTTGGCGGCCGCACGTGGAAAGCCTTCGACAGCGCGCTGTGGAACGACATCCCCGAGGTCTTCCATTCGGCCACCGCGGCTGACGTCGCCACGGCGATGAAGCTCGCCGCGCAGGCGACGCCCGTTCTCGCTGCGTTGTCCGGCAAAGCCAAAGCCGCGTTCTTACGCGACCTTGCGACCCGCATCGAAGCGGCGACGCCGGCTCTCGCCGCGCGTGCGCAGCAAGAGACCTCGTTGCCTGAGGCCCGTTGCCTCGGTGAAATCGGCCGCACGATGGGTCAGCTCCGTCTCTTTGCCGACCTCCTAGAAAAGGGCGATTGGACGGACGCCCGCCTCGAGCTCGCGAACCCCGACCGCAAGCCCTTGCCCAAGCCTGACCATCGCTCGATGTGCCGTCCCCTCGGCCCAGTCGCGGTATTCTGCGCCAGTAATTTCCCGTTTGCCTATTCCGTCGCCGGGGGCGACACCGCCTCCGCGCTCGCCGCGGGTAATCCCGTCGTCGTGATGGCGCACCACGCTCATCCGGGTACCGCCGAGATTATGGGTGGACTCGTCGTCGACGCCGTGCGCGCCGCGGGTCTTCCAGAAGGCACCTTCTCGATGCTCATGGGTGACGGCAAGGACGTCGGTCAACTCTTGGCCCAGCACCCGGCCTTACGTGCCATCGGTTTCACCGGTTCCCGCACGGGCGGTCGCGCCCTCATGGATATCGCCGCTGAGCGTGAAGTCCCTATCCCCGTCTACGCGGAGATGAGCAGCCTCAATCCCGTGGTCCTCCTCGAAGGCGCCCTTGCGTCGCGTGGCGAAACCATCGCCACGGGCTTGGCCGCTTCCTGCACCTTGGGCGTCGGCCAGTTCTGCACGCAGCCGGGCTTGCTCTTGATGGTGAAGACCCCGGCCGCGGAAGCCTTTGTTGGTCAACTCGCGGCGCATTTCCGCAACGCCCCGGAAGGCGTCATGCTCACGCCCGCAATCCAGAAGGCCTACGTTACCGTGCTCGCCGCGCGCGAGACCCGTGGTGGTATTCAATCCTTCTCGCATGGTAAGGGTAGTGGTAAGCCGGGCCGTGCGTTGCCGACCCTGCTCGCTGTTGGTGCCAAGACCTTCCTCTCCGATCGCAAGTTGCAGGCCGAACTCTTCGGTCCGAGCTCGCTCATCGTCTGGTGCGACGACCTCGCTCAGCTCAGTAAAGTCCTCGAGTCCCTGGAAGGAAACCTCACCGCCACCTTGCATGGCACCGATGAGGAAGTCATCGCCCACGTCGCGCTCCGCGCGCAGCTCGAAGCCCTCGCGGGGCGTGTGGTCATCAACGGTTTCCCGACCGGGGTGGAAGTCTCGCATGCCATCGTGCATGGCGGCCCGTATCCCTCGCTCTCGGATGGTCGCAGCACCTCGGTCGGCTCGAACGCGATCTACCGCTTCACCCGCCTCGTTTGCTATCAGAACCACCCTGACGCCGCTTTGCCGGTCGAACTCCAGAACGCCAACCCGCTGGGCCTCTCCCGTTTAGTGAATGGCGTGCGGACGAGTGATGCGGTGAAGTGAAATCGTGGGGATGGGGGATAGGGGATAGGGGAAATCGAGGCAGTGCAAAGGTGCAACGGTGCAAACGTGCGCAGGTAAAGGCATGAACAGGCCATCGCGGGGGCATGGGTTCACGGGGTTGTGTTGCGGCCTTTGGCCGCTGCTAACTTCCCGGCCCCCGGTGCCCCTTGGGTTCCATTGTTATCTGGGTAGGGGCGCGACTGCGTCGCGTCCGTTTAACCGTGCACGGAGAAGTCCCACTTCGCTTGGCTATTTTGGCTTGGGTAGGGGCGTGGTTTACCGCGCCCTCCTGCGACGAACGGACGCGACGCAGTCGCGCCCCTACCTAAACATCACTCCCATCCACGTTTTCGTGAAGGGGAGGGCGAGGTGGTCGAGGCGGGTGACGAGGAAGGCGGCTTCGATTTCTTCTTCGGGATGTCCGTCGAGGAGCTTGGCTTCGGCGAGCGCACGGTGCGCCCGGCGAGCGGCGTCGCGGACCTGCGCGTGCTTGAGAAAGTGCACGAGGGTGACCGTCCCGGCGACGAGCGTGAAGATGCCCATGGTGATAAGTGGTCGGCCGTGGCTCACGAGCAAGGCGACGAGCAAGAGCGGCCAGGCGTTGCCCCAGAGGACCATGAAGGCATCCCATGAAGCCAGACTGCCGAGTTTGCGGTCGCGGTGTTGCAGCGCGTGCCCAGCGAGTCGCCCCGCGCGAGCGATGTCGAAGAGGCGCTTGCCGTGGTAAATCTTACTGGAGAGTTTGATGGCGGGTTCGCCCGGCGAATAGTTATCCGCGAAGAGGATGTGCGATTCGTCGACATCGACCTGCGGGATCTCGCCGCGCAGGAGGATAATCTTGGCGGCTTGCTCACCGTTGATGCCGCGCACGAGGAGTACGCGGCCGAACTTAGCTTCGAGCGCCTTGAGCCGATTCCAGGCAATCCACGGTGCGGCCAAGGCCAGCCCCCCGAAGAGGCAGACGATCAGTAGAATCTTGGTTTCCGGGGGCATCGGCCCAAACCCTGTGCTTTTACGGAGGTTCCTTCAAGGACGGACCTAAGCCCTTTTGGTATAAGGTCGATTAGAAGCCGTGGTGAATCAGGCCCGCTGGGCGAGGGGCGTTGACCCGTGGTAGGCGAATTGTCTAATGATCTCATCATGAATCCCGAACTCGTCCGGAGCTACCTGGTCGGCCTGCAGGATCGCCTCTGCGGTCTCATCGAGGAAGTCGACGGCAAGGCCAAGTACATCACCGATGAATGGACCCGGGCCGAAGGCGGTGGTGGGCGCACGCGCGTGATCTCCGGCGGCACAGTCATGGAAAAGGGCGGGGTAGCTTTTTCGGACGTCCGCGGCAGCAAGCTCCCGCCGTCTGCCACGCATAGCCGCCCCGAACTCGCGGGCCGTGGCTTCCGCGCCATGGGCGTGTCGGTCGTCCATCACCCGCTCAACCCGTACGCCCCGACGTCGCACATGAACGTGCGCTTCTTCTGCACCGACGGCCCCGATCCCGTCTGGTGGATGGGCGGTGGTTTCGACCTGACGCCTTATTACGGCTTCGAAGAGGACGCCCGTTCCTGGCACCAAGCCGCGAAGACGGCCACGGGCGCGAACTACGATAAGTTCAAGGCCTGGTGCGACGAGTACTTCCTGCTCAAGCACCGCGGCGAGTCGCGCGGTATCGGCGGCATCTTCTACGATGACTTCACCGAGGGTGGCTTCGAGCAGGCCTTCGCGCTCATGCAGAAGGTCGGCGATTCCTACGGTCCCGCCTACGCTGAAATCCTCCGCCGCCGTGCCCTGACCCCCTATGGGGCCCGGGAGACCGAGTGGCAGGAGATCCGCCGCGGACGCTACGTCGAATTCAACCTCGTCTTTGACCGTGGGACTATCTTTGGCCTGCAGTCTGGCGGCCGGACCGAGTCGATTTTGATGTCCCTGCCGCCCCGCGTGCAGTGGCGTTACTGCCACCAGCCCGTTTCCGGCACCCCGGAGGCAGAACTAATCTCGCATTATTTGAAACCACAGGATTGGGTTAAGGAGTCTTGATGAACTCCCGCGATCGCTTCCTCGCCGCCCTCCAACGCCAGCCCCATGGCCGCCCGCCGGTCTGGATCATGCGTCAGGCTGGCCGTTACCTGCCTGAGTATCGCGCGCTGAAGGCGAAGTCCGACTTCCTGACCATGGTGCGCACGCCCGACCTCGCGGTCGAGGTGACGCTGCAGCCGCTCCGTCGTTTCGCGCGGCTCGACGCGGCGATTCTCTTCAGCGATATCCTCGTCATTCCTGAAGCCCTCGGCGTTGGTTACCGTTTCCGCGACGAAGGTGGTATCGCCATGGAGCGTGCGCTTTCGACGGAGGCCGACCTCGCGACGCTCGACGTGAACGGTGCCGCGGAGCGTCTCAATTACGTTTACGAAGCCCTCCGCCTGTTGCGCAAGGAGCTGGGAATGAACAAGGCTCTCCTTGGTTTCGCCGGTTCGCCTTGGACGCTCGCGTGTTACCTCGTCGAAGGCGGCGGCTCAGAAGATTTTCCGAAGACCAAAGCCTTGGTGAAGTCGAACCCCCGCATGATGCATCGTCTCCTCGAGACGCTGGCCACGGCGGTCGCCGACTACCTCACGCGTCAGTTCGCCGCCGGTGCCGACGCCATCCAGATCTTTGACAGCTGGGCCGGTGCCTTGGACGGCGCCGATTACGAGGAGTTCTCACTGCGCTACATCCGCGCCGTCTTGGAGCGCCTCCCGAAGGCCGCCCCCGTGATTCTTTACGCCAAGGGCAAGTCCCCGCAGGCGGAGGCCTTGGCCCGCACGGGCGTGCCTTGCCTTGGCGTTGACTGGACCATGCCCCTCTCGCAGGTCCGTGGCCTTGCGGGCCGTCCGATTTGCCTCCAGGGGAACTTGGACCCGACGTACATGCCGGGTGAGCCTGCGGCGGCCGCGGCGGCCGTCCGTGCCATCCTACAGGATAATGCCGGCGACCCGGGCCACATCTTCAACCTCGGTCACGGCATCACCCCTGACGCGCGGATTGAGACCTTCCAGGCGGTCGTGGACACCGTGGTTGCCTCTGGCGTTTGACATCTTCGTCCGTCCCGCCTCTTTTGCTCCCATGTCCCGTAAAGGTATCCTGCTGCTGAATCTTGGTTCGCCGAAGAGCACTTCCGTGCCCGACGTGCGCAACTACCTGCGTGAATTCCTGAACGATGACCGCGTCATCGATTATCCGGCCGCTTTGCGCTGGGTCCTTTTGGAAGGCATCATCCTCCGGACCCGTCCGAAGAAGAGCGCCGCCGCTTACGCGAGCGTCTGGACCCCTGAGGGTTCGCCCTTGGTCGTCACGACTGACAAGCTCCGTGCTAAGCTCGAGAAGGCGACCGGCCTACCCGTTATCATGGGCATGCGCTATGGGACGCCTTCCTGTGCTGAAGCCGTCGCGCAGGTCGTGGCTGCGGGGATTGATGATTTGTTCGTGATGCCGCAGTACCCGCATTACGCGATGTCCTCCTACGAGACCGTCGTCGTGAAAGTCCAGGAAGAGCTCGCTCGCCTGGCCCCGGGCGTGAAGTACCACGTCCTGCAACCCTTCTACAACGACCCGGCGTATATCGACGCCTTGGTCGAATCCGCGCAGCCTTGGTTGAGCAAGCCCTTCGATAAGTTGTTGTTCTCTTACCACGGCCTGCCCGAGCGTCATTTACGCAAGGGGGACCCTTCGAAGGCCCATTGCATGAAGATGAAGGATTGCTGCTCCCATTACAGCCCCTGTCAGGCCACCTGTTATCGCCACCAGTGCGTTGAGATGACGCGTCTGTTCGTGGCGGCCGCGGGCCTCAAGGAATCGCAATATGAGCTCTCCTTCCAGTCGCGCTTAGCGGGCGAGAAGTGGGTCTCGCCTTACACCGACAAACGCCTCGAGGCTTTGCCGGAAGAAGGCACCAAGAACCTCTTGGTCATGTGCCCAGCCTTTACCTCTGACTGCCTCGAGACCCTCGAGGAAATCCGCGAAGAAGGTAAGGAAACCTTCATCCATGCGGGCGGCGAGCACTTCGAGCAAATCCCGTGCCTTAACGACTCGGACATCTACGTGAAGTATCTCGTCAACCGCGTTGCGACCTGGAAGCCCGATCATCGGTAAGACGGCGAAGACGCTTGCTGACCTTCCGGTCCCCGGTCCCCTTTTCATTCTTACGAGGGCTTTGCCCTCGGGTAGGGGCGCGACTGCCTCGCGTCCGTTCGCGAACGCAAACGGGTAGGGGCGTGGTTTACCGCGCCCTCCTCCGATGGAGGGTAAGGCGAAGCCTTGCCCCTACCAAATGACAGGGGAGGCCAGGCCCGCCTAACCTGCGTCTTTAAAAGTGATGTAACTAGGCGACCACGGCAGTGGTCGCCCTACCTGGTTTCACGAGTCAACGCCGCTGTAACTCCCCATCCCCCATCCCCCATCCCCTCTCTCGACGTCGTCGCGACCCTGCCTGTTAGGACAGCACGTGGTGCTGTCCCTACCTTTAGAGTATCAACCAAATCGCCGCGAAGGCGGTGAGGATGGCGAGGGTGGTTTCGAAGGCGTCCTGCTGGATGCGCTTGAGGATCTGCCAGCCGAGGAAGATGCCGAGGAAGACGCCGGGGAGGAGGACGAGGTTCGTCCACAAGGATGGCGCGGTGATGAGTCCGGCGGAGTTGCTGAAGGGCAACTTGAAGAGGTTGATGAAGAGGAAGAACCGGCAGAAGACGCCGAGGTGCTCGCGCTTCTCGAGGCGCTGTGAGAGCAGGAAGACGGTCATGACGGGGCCCGCGGCGTTGGCGATCATGGTGACGGTCCCAGCGAGGAAGCCCATGCCGTGCGCAAAACCGCGATGCTCCGTGAGCGCCAGGAATTGCTCACGGCGTCGGCGGAGGATGAAATTGAAACCGAGGAGGCCGAGGATGATCCAGCCGATGACCACCCGCGCGACGGCGTTATCGATGCGGTCCAAGAGCAGCCATCCGACGATGACGCCGGCGATGGCGGGCGGCATCATGGGCACGATCTGCCGCCAACTGCCGCCCTTGCGGTTGATCAGGAAGCCGAGGAGGTCCGCGACGATCAGCAGCGGCAGGACGAGTCCGACCGAGGGTTTGGCGCCGAAGATCCACGCCATGATGACCACGTTGAGCGTGGCGGTGCCGGCGAGGCCTGATTTCGACAGCCCGATGCACATCGCCCCGAAGAGGGCGAGGAGCAGCATCCAGCCGTTCGCGGGCAGGAGGGTGTGGGCGGAGAGCCAGTCGAGCATCCGGGGCTACTTACCAGCGCCGGTGTCGAATACCAAGACTTCAAATGGCTCGAGTGTGACGGTCACTTTCTCCCCCGCCACGAGACGCAAGGAGCGCAGGCGTTGGTCGGCATAGGGCGAACGGAGGTCAAAGGCCGGGGTGGCTGTCCGGGTCTGGTTCGGGAGGTCGAAGACAACGTCCGCGTCCAACTCGATCGTCCGCGGCTGGTCATCGGGATTGCGGAGCATGAGCGTCGCCGCGCGCGGGTTCCAAGCAGCGTAGCCGTAAGGCTCCAGCTTCAGGGGGTCGCCACCGACCCAATGCGCATCGCGCAGGACGTCCGCATGGGCGTGCGCCCACTTGGCCGAAGCGGCAACGTGGTCCCAGGCCGTGGGTGTCATCATCGAGGGCGTGAGGTAGAGTTCCTGTAGGGAGGCGCCGTTGGCGAAGTAGGAGCGGACCTCGTTCTTCAGCTCGTTGCCAGCCTTGCCGACTTTGTCGCCTTGGAAGGCGCGGCCGTGGACGACGCCATGGTGCATCGCGGAGTTGAGCGGGTAGAGTGGCGAGGCTTGGACGAAGAGCTTGTGGCAGTAGCCATCGCGGAAGGTCAGCCACTTCTCGCGGTCGTCGCCCTTACCAGTCCAGCCGACGTCGGCGCTATGCATGCGCCAAGTGGTGTCGACGTGGTTGAGCCAGAACGGCGAGGGCCAGGTGCCGACGGTGACGTTGATGAAGACCTCGGGGTTCTCGACCCGCAGGCGCTTGGCGACGTCGAGCAGGGCCATGAAGTGCGGGCTGACGCCATCGCCGGCCCGGTCCCACTTGAAGGAGTTCACGCCGCCTTCGCGCATGAGCTCGAGGCAGCGGTCGGTGAACCACTGACGGTACTTCGGATACGAGAGGTCGAGCTTAGCGCCTTCGGGGATGAGGCCGAGCTTCTGGGCGTGCGCGGTGCGTTCCTTGTCGCCGCCGTAGCCGCCGAGCGGCGAAATCCAGATACCGAGGTGCGCACCAAAGGGCTCCATCTTGGCCTTGGTGCCGGCCAAGCCTTGGGGGAAGCGCTTGGTGTTTTCGATCCACAGGCCCTTGCCGGGATTATCCCAGCCGTCGTCGACGAGGTAGGAGAGCACCGGCACGCCGCGCTTCTTCACGAGCTCGGTGTCGAAGGCGCGAACGACGTCGAGCATCTTGGGTTCATCGACGCCGAAGCCGAGGTCGTACCAGCAGTTGTAATGCAGGAATGGTTGCGATTGGCGGGCCCGCTCGCGTTCGATGTAGCGCAGGAAGGAGCGGCGCAGCTGACCACCCGAGACGCCGATCACAGAACCGAAGGCGTAGGACTGGGTTGGGTTGAGTTCGAGCGCGCAGGCGAAGGCAATGCGTGCACCCGTGGCTCCTGTCCGGTTGGTCGCGCCGGGCATCTCCACGCCCGCGAAGAAGCCGGATCCCGCGACCGGGCAACCGGGGGCCGTCCCGATGGTGGTGAGGCTGGGTAGTTGCAGGTCGGCGAACTCAACGCCTTGCAGCGCGAAGGCCTGCTTAGGTGAGGCGAGTGCGATGGTCTGGCGGAGGTAATGGGCGCCGTTGCGGAGTTCGGCGCGCCAGCGGACGCGGACGCCTTGCGGTGAGGTCAGTTCGGCTTCGATGGCTTGGCCGTCCGTCATCGTCGCAGCCTTGGGCGCAGACGTGAGGGTGAAACTTGAGGCGGCAAGGTCGCCGGCAGGGAAGGGCGAGAGCTGCGGGGATTTCATCTGCTCACCCTTGGCGGTGGTGAGGTTGAACGTGCCGCGCTTGTCGCGGACCCCGACGAGGATGAAGCGCACGCCCTCTTCCCAGATCAAGGCGACCGCTGGGCTCCAGGACATCGCGCTATCGGTGCCCTTGTCGATGCTGGCGCTGAAACGCGTCGTGCCGGTCTTCCATGGGTATTCTTGGACGGATGCACGGTTGGCCGGGGCTTTGAAGGCATAGGCGTCGCGCTCGCCGGCGGGTTGAAGGTTGAAGACGCGGCTTTCACCGACGTCGCCCGCTTCGCCACCGCTGTCCTTGGCGAGGGCCTTGAGGTTCATCTTACCGACGCGGATGAGCTTGGGTTCGCCGGGGAAATCTGCGCGCGGGAATTCGCCGAGCGTGGCCCAACCCTTGCCGTCTTGTCCGACACGTACGATGACCTTGTTCGTGGTGAGCTCGACCTCGACTGGGAAGCTCCCGTCGCCTTGGGCGGTGGGCTTAGTGGTTAGGCGGAAGACCTCGGAGCCGCTCTGGTCATAGGTTTGGCCGGTGATGCCATTGCGTAGCGTGGCTGGACGGAGCTGTCCGTCGCGGAAGGACCAACTGGCGGACAGGACGCTATTCTGCAGGCCGATCGTATGCTCAGCGGGCTTGGTAATCTCCGCCTTGCCCGGGGGCGGCCCGGCGAAATCGATGTCCGGGTTGGTCGGGAGCGCGCTTAACAGCGCGGAGGCTAGGCAGAGCAGGGCGGATGGCAGGAGGCGCATGGTTTTATGCATTACCCCTCTTCGCCCGTACGGGTGGTCTCTTCAGCCTTCCAGAAACGGTAGCGCACCTCGTAGCCTTCGGGGATGTAGACGACGATCGGCAAGCGGCTGTTGTAGCGGACCGGCCCGTGGGGCATGAGCGTGACGAACTGCTTCACCTTGGGCTGGTTGGGGTCGACCCCGATACGGGTTGAAATCATGCCGTCGGACTTGATCTCGGCGCGGTAGAACGTGTAGCCCCAGCCTTCGACGGGACGTTCCTCGATTTTGCCCATCAGCGCGACGCGATTGACCCCGTCGGTCTCCATCGTCTTGCCCACGATCAATTCCACCTTCCAGGAGAACTCGTCTTTCTGCGCGTCGAGGTGAATCACGATGCGCTTCATCCCTTTCTCCGCCGCCGGGTAGGCCTTTTGCCAAGAACTCGCGTCACTCGGGCGGGCGTGGAGTGTGGCTGAGCTAAAGAAAGTCAGCAGGGCAAGGAGGCCGAGGGGTAGCAGGCGAAGCATTCTGCGATGCTGTGCCTTTCGCGGAAGCCCTGCAACGATGCAAATGGGGTAGGGATAGCATGGTTCTGCGACAACTTTTGCCCCCATCCCTCATCGACTGGGGTTTTTTCCTTCTTGTGACCTGCGACTTTCACATTCAAATCGACATCAGGACAGGGGCTATCCCAGTCGACGCGGGTCCGGCTTGCCGGCCCGCGTATTTATTTAATCGTTAAGTTTAGCCGGTCCCTGATCTCTTCGAGGGCTCGGTTTGGCTGTTGTGGTCTCAGGACGCTAAGGCCGATCGGGCGAGCCACCATGTCTGCCATCTCAAGGCCTGGGAGTCCTCTACTTTTAGGTACGAATTCCCAAGTGTGCATGTCTTGGGGCACGATTCGGGCGAGGGCCTGCCCCATGCTCGCGTCTTCTCTCTTTCCGCGTTGTTCAAATACCCAATGCGTAGACTCCATCGACTCTTGGCAGGCTTTTGAAACCAAGGTTTCCAAGGCTAGTATGGATAGGTCTATGTCTGTGGAGGATGGTTTTGCAGCCACGGCGATGATTTCTGGCACATGGAGTCGAAGCGTGTCCGCGATTTCAGAAAGGAATGCCTGTTGCTTCGGTTCGTCTCCCTTGAACCGAAACGGTCCTAGCCGCTTCCTTATCTCCGATTCATGTAGGACAATCGAGTCGGAGCCGAAGTAGCTAATTTTGAGGCGACAAACGGCGTTGGCTAACCCATCCGCATACTTTTCCGGTTTGAAGACGCAGCCTGCCAGCACGAACACAGGGTAGTGAGGGTCTGGGTGAGATGTTTGCGGCGTCCCGGATTCGTCTACATAGATGATTCGCACGCTACCTTATCGAGCACGTGGCGGTTTTCATCAAGGGGGCTCAGATGGGTGCGTTTCCATCAGGCATTTCCAGTAGCACAAGCTAGGGGATGTCCGCATGTGAGAGAATCCATCATACGAAGCAGACGCGTCCGTTAAGCATTTTAAAGTAGGTGAATAGCCGAGCGGCTAGTCCTTCTCCGTCTGCTGACGAACGGAGGCGACGCAGTCGCGCCCCCACCATAGAGGCTAGGTCGTGACGCCGTCCCGACCATACTGATGCCGCTCAGGATTTGGCCCAGTGCTCCGTAAAGTCCACTTCGGCGACGAGGCCGGCGTCCATCATGGCCTGTGCGATCACCTCGGCCTCGCGACGGATGGCGCTTCCGCAGCTTGGGTTGATTTCCCTTGGTTGGAGCCAAGAGGTCAGGTCCCATTCGGTCGCCGAAGGCACGTGCACGAGACACAGCATGAAGGAGTGCACGTCGTGCTTGGTGTTGTGGTTCGGGATGACCTTGAGTTGGCAGGTGCTCGTGGCGTAGGAATGATGGGTCGTCCGTTGGGGCCAGAAGGACCAAGTTTGTGTGGTCATCATGGTCGTGTTCGCGCCGTCTGTCTTCAGCGTGGAACGGGTGCCGGTGCGGGAAATACGAGGGAACAGCGCGATGACGCCGATACCGAAGCCTCCGAAGCAGAGGGAGAGCGGTAAAATCCACCAGTCGAGGTTGTCTCGGAAAAAGGAGATAAACATGACTAAGCCGATATAAGCAAACAACAGGCCGAGCAGGAGGCTGGCGAGCGCCGCGCAAAAGTTAATCACGGCGTCTAGGCGTGATTTCCGTGACTTCGGATTGGGGGCGTAGCTTAAAGATCCGGCTGAGACCTGAAGCAGGGTGCCGTCATCCATGAGGCAACTGTAGGGAGTCATGATGTATGGTTGGGCTCACCATTCGCTGCAGTCGTTGGATTTGGTGATGGACGGGTCCACTTTATTCGAGTCAGGGTAGGCCGCCTCGAGTCGCTGCAATTCCTGTTTCATTGCACGGTGGGTGAACTCCCAAAGCTGCTGGCCTTTGGCCGGGGTGGTGCGCACGTAGAGGATGGGCCGGACCGCTTGGCTTTGCCGGCACTCGCTCAACACACAGATCAGGTTAGCATCAGGGATGCCGAGGGAGCGGGCATGTGCGCGAATACGGTTTTCCATCGCGGCGACGTCGAGTCGGTTGCCGTAGTAGTTTCCGTATAGCTGGTAACGATAATGCTGCGGTCTCAGCGACTCTGATTCCTGGATGGGGCCGGCTAGGAAGGCACCCATCAGCACCGTGGTCACGATGCCGGCCCAAATGGAGGCCAGGAAGGCCGCCACCGGCCAAAGAGGGTTACGGTTGATGTTCACCATGGCCAACGCTTGATAGGTTGTGGGTTTTCGACCCGCATCTCTTGGACGATTTCAAGACGCAGGTCTTCCGGACGCACTTGGACCAAGTCCGCAAATTCCTTGGTCAGTGCCTGCTCAATCCGGGCTATTTCTGCTGCCGTCGCCTTGATGTCATAAAGGCAGTATACCCGGCCTTCCTTGATGCAGACATGCACGTGCGGGCTGAACTCCGGGAGTCCACGTACGGCGCGAGTTGGCTCTCGCATGCTGGTGTTGTCCTTGATCGTCATGCCAGCGTCGTGGAAGTCGTATTTCGCCGGCAGCTCGTGCTGGAGCTTGACCAGTTTGGTCACTTGGATGAGCGGCCGCTCGTGTGCGATGTAAGCCGTCGTGTCTCGGTAAAGGATCGCGCCGGTGACGAGCATCGAGACCAGGAACGCCCCGGCACAAATGAGCCGAAGGGCTCGTTTGGGTCGTTGGGCAGCGGGGTCGTCCATGGGTGGGCCGTACTTTTATAGTCTGTTTACATAAGCAACGGGTCAAGGACGCAAGAGGTCCTGCGTCGGTGGTATGGTTGACTGGGGTGTCTCCATGCCCTGGGACGGGATGTCGTCAGCCTCGCCATCGGACTTTCGTAAGTCCTGAAGGGAATTCTCCTTCATGCGCATTTCAAGAAGCATGGGTTCCGTCCAATCTGGAGAATCCTCGCTGTCCTCGTGACGCTCTGCGGCCTCTTTGTGGCCTTCGGGGAATTCTTCTACCAGCTCGGGCGGCATTCCCGCTGAGCTTGAGGGTAGTGACGCGACTGCGAAGCGTCCGTTGATCATTCATTGGTAGGGGCGTGGTTTACCGCGCCCTCCTGGGGTTGAGGGCAAGGCGAAGCCTTGCCCCTACCTAGATACGGCTAGGTCAGCACGCAGTGCTGACCCTACCCGAGGCATGTCAGAGTTTTTGTTAGAGTTCCGCTTTCCGGACAAAGCCAAAGGGGCGATTACCCGTTCATGGTTATCGCCATAGTTCCAGCTGGCGGAGAGGGAGGGATTGATTGCGCTTCGCTTCAGGCCTCCGGCCCGATGCCTTTGGCATCGTCTGTTCGGCCTAAAGGTCCTCACCGAACCCAAGGGTTCTCATCCCTCCACTGGCGGAAATGGGGAGGGCCGACCCGGCTTGTTAGAGTTTTTGTTAGAGATGATTGAGCCGACCGTAATTTGGCGGCATTTTTACCTCTAAATTCAGCTGGCGGAGAGGGAGGGATTCGAACCCTCGGTACCTTGCGGTACACAGCATTTCCAATGCTGCGCAATCGACCACTCTGCCACCTCTCCTTGTTGACCAGCTGAGGGGCGTATCAAAGGCGGGGCAGGGTGTGCGTCAAGGTTGGAGATTGGGTGGGATGGCGGGTTTACAGCGTTCCTGCGGTATTCCACACACGAAGCGGTGGATGGCAGGCTACTTTCCTCTTCCCCCAGAGGGGTTTCTGCGTCCAAATGCTGGCTTGTCGCTTCGTCGGGGTTTTCCCGCTGGCAAACACGTTTTTCATGTCCCAAGTCCGCGTCCGCTTCGCTCCTAGTCCCACCGGTTTCTTCCACATCGGAAGCGCCCGTACGGCCTTATTCAACTGGCTCTACGCCCGCCACACGGGCGGCAAGTTTATCCTGCGCATCGAGGACACGGACAAGGAGCGCAACTCCGAGGCTTTCCTTCAAGTGATCATGGACTCCATGCGCTGGCTGGGGATGGATTGGGACGAGGGTCCCGAGGTCGGCGGCGCTTTTGGTCCGTATTTCCAGTCGCAGCGTACCGAGCTCTACCAGACGAAGCTGAAGGAGCTCGCCGCCAAGGGCCGCGCCTACGAAAAGGACGGCGCCTGGTGGCTCCGCCTCGAGGGCGCCCGCTCCACGGTCTTCGATGATCACCTGAAGAGGGAGATCGAGAAGGTCGACGCCGCTCCGATGGTGCTCGATGACATGGTGCGCGGACGCGTTGAACGCGCCGAGGACCGTGACTTCGTGATCTTCCGCTCCAACGGTGAACCGGTCTTTCACTTCGTGAACGTGGTCGATGATATCGAGATGCAGATCACCCACGTGATCCGCGGCGAAGACCACCTGTCCAACACGTCGAAGCACCTCGAGCTCTTCAAGGCTTTCGGCGTCGAGCCGCCCAAGTACGCCCACATCCCGCTCATCCTCAAGACCGACGGCCCCGGCAAGATGTCCAAGCGCGACCGCGGCGCCCTCATCGAGGAATACCAGCAGCGTCGCTACCTGCCGGCCGCCGTGCGCAACTACCTGTGCCTCCTCGGCTGGACGCCCGCTGACGGCAAGGAAGTCCTACCCATCGACGAAATCGTCCGCCAGTTCGAGATCTCCGCGGTCCACCAGTCCAACGCCCGCTTCGACGAGCGCAAGATGTCGCACGTCAACGCCCAGACCCTGCGCGGCCTGCCTGCGACCGAGTTCGCCACGTTGGCCCGTCCGATTCTACTCGAGACGAAAGTCATCGACGCCACGGTGTCCGACGCCCGTCTCGCCGAGGTGCTCGGCATCGTGCAGGAGAAGGTGAACTCGCTCGAGCACTTGCCTGAGTTCATGGGCTTCTTCTTTACGGCCGAGTTCAAGAAGGACGAAGGCGCGGTCGCCAACCTGACTAAGAAGGGCGGCGATCCGGTGGCCCGCATCCGCGAGCTGTTGCCCGCGCTTGAGGCCGCCGAATGGACCGAGCCCGCGCTCGAAGCCGCTTTCGCCGCGGTCGGTACCGCCAACAACCGCAAGCCGACCGACTACTTCGCGCCCGCGCGTTTCGCGATCTCCGGGCAGGGCGGTGGCGCCCACCTCCTCGGCGTCCTGCGCGTCCTCGGTCGCGATACCACGCTCGCCCGTCTCCAGGCCTACGCCGCTTAACCTCTTTTGCCATGTCTACCGAAGCACATCGCCACTTCATCCAGCAGATCATCGACACCGACCTCGCGGCCGGTAAGCACGCCAAAATCGTCACGCGTTTTCCGCCGGAGCCGAACGGCTACCTGCACGTCGGCCACGCCAAGTCCATCTGCCTCAACTTCGGCCTCGCGCTGGAGTATCAGGGCAGTTGCCACCTCCGCATGGACGACACCAACCCGACCAAGGAAGAGGTCGAGTACGTCGATTCGATCCAGGAAGACGTGCGCTGGCTCGGTTTCGACTGGGGGCAGCACTACTACCAGGCTTCGAACTACTTCGACCGCATGCATGCGGATGCCATCCAGCTGATCAAACTCGGCAAGGCTTATGTCTGCTTCCTTTCGCAGGAGCAGATTCGGGAATACCACGGGGACGAGAAGCATGGCGGCAAGGCGAGCCCGACGCGCGATGCGTCGGTGGAGGAGAACCTCGCGGCGTTCGAGCGCATGACCCGCGGTGAATACGACGAAGGCAAGGCCGTGCTGCGCGCCAAGATCGACATGGCGTCGCCGAACATGCACATGCGCGACCCGGTCATCTACCGCATCCGCAAGGCCCACCACCACAACACCGGCGATAAGTGGTGCGTCTACCCGATGTACGACTACGCGCACCCCTTGGAGGACGCGTACGAAGGCATCACCCATTCCATCTGCACGCTCGAGTTCGAGGTGCACCGTCCGTTCTACGATTGGCTCCTGCGCACGCTCGACACCCCGGCCAAGCCGCAGCAGATCGAGTTCGCCCGCCTCAACCTGACCTACACCATCATGTCCAAGCGCAACCTGCTCGAGCTCGTGCAGGAGAAGCGCGTTTCCGGTTGGGACGATCCCCGCATGCCGACCATCTCGGGCCTGCGTCGCCGCGGCTACACGCCGGCCGCCGTCCGTAAGTTCTGCGAGACCGTCGGCATCACCAAGCATAACTCGCTGTCCGACGTCGCGCTCCTCGAGCACGCCGTGCGCGACGACCTCAACAAGACCTCCTCCCGCTTCATGGCGGTGCTGGACCCCGTCCGCCTCGTCATCGAGAACTATCCGGAAGGACAGGTCGAACTCCTCGAGGCCCAGAACAACCCTGAAGACCCAGCCGCGGGCAGCCGCCAGGTACCGTTCTCCAAGACCCTGCTCATTGAGCGCGCGGATTTCATGGAGATTCCGGAGAAGAAGTATTTCCGCCTCACCCCTGGCCAGGAAGTCCGTCTCCGCTGGGGCTATTTCGTCACCTGCACCGGTTGCGTCAAGGACGCCGCTGGTAAGGTCGTTGAAGTCCGTTGCACCTATGATCCCGCCACCCGCGGTGGCGACTCTCCGGACGGACGTAAGGTCAAGGGCACGATCCACTGGGTCTCCGAAGCGCAGGCCGGCGATGTCGAAGTCCGCCTCTACGACCGCCTCTTCGCGCACGAGGACATGAAGCACATCCCGGAAGGCTCCGATTGGCGCACGCTGTTGAATCCGGCTTCGCTGCAGGCCATCCGCGGCAAGGTCGAGCCCGCGCTCATCGCGGTGGCGCCCGGCACCCGCGTGCAGTTCGAACGCATCGGTTACTTCTGCACCGACACCAAAGATTCCCAGTCCGGCCAGCCCGTCTTCAACCGCACCGTCACGCTCAAGGACTCTTGGGCGAAGGCAGCGAAGGCGTAGGGAAGAGGGGGGTGATAGGGGGTAGGGGATAGGGGATGGGCTAGATGCAGTGCAAAGGTGCAAAGGTGGAAAGGTGCAAAATGTTAAACAAGGCTGGGGGAATGGCCGCGGCCTGCGGCCGCGTATGCCTTGAGGTAGGGACAGCACCGCGTGCTGTCCTAGAGGATTACAGAGTACAGATTACAGAGTACGGATTGAGGTAGGGGCGCGACTGCGTCGCGTCCGTTGACCAGATTGAGCCGAGAATAGCCGGGTGGGTGGGTAGTCTCCGTCTACGGGCGAACGGACGCGACGCAGTCGCGCCCCTACCTGCTAGGTTGGCACGCAGTGCCAACCCTACCAAAAGAAGAAGGACAGCACGTGGTGCTGTCCTTACCCGAGACAGGAGTTAAAGCGGGAAAGCGGAAAGAGAGCAGGCGGCGAAGCCGCCACATAACCCCTAGCCAACCATACTCCAGCCCACCAGTCCCCTCGCTTCTTCACCTGTGCATATTTCCACCTTTGCACGTTTGCACTGCATCTGGTCTGTACCTTGTCCCCTCGAAGGAAGAACGAGCGTCGCTCGTTTTCCTTCGCTTACTTCTTCTCTTCCGGGACTTCCGTCAGTTCCTGCACGAGGCCTTGGGCGGTGAAGTAGGCGTTGCGCTGCGTGAAGCGGGCGACGAGTTGCTTGACTTCAACTTCGGTGGCGTCGTCCTTCGGCTTCTCGGCCTTGGCGGCGCGGAGGAAGACGGTGTCGCCGTTGCCAGTGCGGATGCCCGTGGTGATCTTGCCGACGCCGGCGACTTCAAGGACTTGGCCGGTACTTTCATTGATGCCGGAGAGGTTCTCGGGCGTCGTCACGACGGTGAAAGGGGCGGGCGTCGAAGTCGTTAGGCCGAGGGCCTTGGCGCTTTCGGTGAAGGCCTTGCCGGCGGCGGCATCTTCTTGGAGGCGCTTGGTGATGCGGCTGAGCTCTTCAGCCTGGAGGCGGCCGCGCTCGTTGCTGCGCCAGTTGGATAGCGCGAGGGCCTTGACCTCTTCAAAGGCTGGGAGGCGGGATTCGATGCGCTTGTTGAGCAGCACGAAGATGGCGGCGTCTTCGGCGCGGAACATATCCGTGCGCCATTCTGTTTCAGTCAACTCGCTGGCGAGGCGGAGGGCTTCGGCGGGGATCTTGGCTTGGGTCGGAGGGTTGTTCACTTCGTAGGCAGCGAGGGTCGTGAGCTTGGCGCCCTGGGCCGTTAGCCAGGCGTTGAAGGCCTTGGAGTCGGCCTTGTGGGCTTCCGTCGGGAACTTGTCGCCGAGCTCTTCGCCCATCTTGCCAGCGAGGTTGCGGAGGGCGCGGTCGGCACGGATGATTTTCTCAATATCCGCACGGCGTGCGAGCGCCTGTTCCTTGATCTTGCCTGGCTCGAACTTGAACTTTTCGGCCACATTGTAGCCCTCGAGGACAATCTCGTCGTCGGTGATGGTGGAAGTGTCGGGCTCGGTCTTGGTGAAGGATACCACGGTGACCTCGACTTTGGCGGGGAGGCGGTAGGCTTCCTTGTTCGCTTCGAAGGCGGCCTTAGCCTTGGCTTCATCGTCTGCGACGGTGGCCTTGAAGTTGGCGTTGGAGAAGGTGGCGGCGTCAACGGTCCAGAGCGTCTTCTCGCGCTGGATGAGGCGCTTGATCTGGGCGGTGGTGGCGTGGCCGGGTCCAGAGAGCAGGGCGACGGACTTGTTTACGCGCCAGGAGTCCTGCAGGTAGCCTTCAAAGCGTGCGCGAGTCTCGACGTCGGAGGTGTTGAGGGCCTTGGTGGCGTAGTCGACGAACTTGTTGAGGTTATCGAGGTTCTCCTTGCCGTCGGCGCCCGCGGTCGCGAGGAGAGCGAGCTTACGCACTTCGCTATCGGACGGGTTGGGGATACGGAGGGAGTCGGCAAGGCTGAGCTCGGCGACATACTGGAAGAGGGAACGACCTTCGTTGCGCTGGCCGGTGAAACTCGCGAACGCGAGGGAGTCACGGTAGCGGGTCTGGAGCTTGGCGTTGTTGAGGTCGTACCCGAGGTATATCCGGGTGTTGGTGTCCGTTGCGCCACTCGTGCCGTAGCCGTAGAAGACGAACGAGCCGACAATCACGACGAGCAGGAAGCTGAAGATCAGACGGTGGTGCTTGGAGGTGGCGTTTTGGAGCCAGGTAATCATCCCGCCACCTTGGTAAGCCCTTTGGCCGCTGTCAATCAGTCGAGGCACCCGCCCTTGCGCTTGCACAGGCCCGATTTCCGCCTAACCCTGCGGCGTGGCCAAGCCCATCCAGTGCATCGTCGCCGTCGCCCAAAACGGCGTAATCGGTCGGGAAGGGCGACTTCCGTGGCATATCCCCGAGGACCTGGCGTGGTTTTTGGACCAAACCAAGGGAGGGGTCATGATCGAGGGCCCGGCCTGCTATGCCGAGCTCGGCAAGGCCTTGGAGGGGCGGGGGACGGTGGTCGTTTCCCGCGACCCAGCCAAGACCTTCCCCGGTGCGGAACGAGTCTCCGACCTGACCTCAGCCGTGGCTCTGGCGGAAGAGATGCCGTGGACGGGCCCGACCTGGATCACCGGCGGCGAGCGCATCTACGCCGAGGGCTTACCGCTCTGCTCCAAACTTTTCATCACGCGCATCCACCGCGACTTCTCCGGTGATCGCTTCTTCCCGGCGAATTGGAATCAGCAGTTCACGAAACTCTTTTGGTCGCAAGACGGTGAAGTCGATGGGTTGAAGTATACGTTCGAAGTTTGGGAGCGGTGACGCTCCCAAACTTCGAACGAGGGGAAAAGGGGGCTAGAGTATGGTTGGCTAGGGGTTGTGCTCTGCGGCCTACGGCCGCACATGTTTTGAGGTAGGGGCGCGACTGCGTCGCGTCCGTTTACCAATTAAAGGCAGGGTGCGCTAACCGCTATCCGCCAACTCCTATCCGCTACTACCGTCATTTGGTAGGGGCGTGGTTTACCGCGCCCTCCTGCGGAGGAGGTCAAGGCGAAGCCTTGCCCCTACCTCGAGGCAAAAGACCCGGAGAACTTCACCGTCTAAAGGCGAACGGACGCGACGCAGTCGCGTCCCTACCCGAGATGCATTCGTGAAAAGGGGGCCAAACGGGGAACCGGAAAGTTGGCGACGCAGTCGTGTCCACCTTGGTAAGGTGGTGGCGGATAGAGGCTGGCGGTTGGGTGAAGTAGAGGGCAGCTAGGTCAGCACGCAGTGCTGACCCTACCTTAAAACCTTTGCATCTTTGCACAGGCCGTAGGCCGATTTGCACGTTTGCACTGTATCTGACCTCCCCCATAGTCGCGCCATGCTCCTCCCCCTGCTGTTCCTGGCCGCAGTCATGCCTCCGGCAATCGATGATGAGGCGAAGGTGCCGCCGTATACGGTGCCCGATGTGCTGATCGCGAATGATGGCCGCAAGGTGACCTCGGCGAAGGAATGGAATGAGACGCGCCGAGGTGAGGTGATGAAGCTGGTCCAGGATCACATCTACGGGGTGACCCCGCCGGCCGCTGCGCCGAAGGATGCGCCGATCATTGAGGTGGTGGAGTCGGATAAGAATGCCCTCGGTGGCAAGGCCACGCGCACGCAGTATAAGGTACGTCCCAACGGCAAGGACGGCCTCGTCTTTGACTTGCTGCTTTATACGCCAAACGGTGCGAAGGGTCCATCGCCCGTGTTTCTCGGACTGAATTTTGGCGGCAACCACACGACCGTGAACGACCCCGCCGTTTTGCTCCCCTCGACGTGGGTGTCGAAGCAGTGGGCGGACGTTTCGTCGAATAACCGCGCCACCGCCAAAGGTCGCGGCTTGCAGGCCTCGCGTTGGCAGGCCGAGCTTCTGATTGCCCGTGGCTATGGTTTGGCCACGGTCTACTGCGGGGATTTTGAGCCTGACCATCCAGAAGGTTGGAAGGAAGGTATCCGCGCCGCCTATGCGTCGAAGGACCTAGCCGTCGTCCGTGCTGATAACGATTGGGCCTGTATCGGCGCTTGGGCGTGGGGCCTCTCACGCGCGCTCGACGCCTTAGAGCGTAATCCCGCCGTCGATGCCAAACGCGTCGCGGTGATTGGACATTCCCGCCTCGGGAAGGCTTCCCTCTGGGCTGGTGCGCAGGACACCCGCTTCGCGCTCGTCGTCTCGAATGAGTCTGGCTGTGGTGGTGCCGCGCTCGGTAAGCGCATCTTTGGTGAGACGGTCGGCGTCATCGCCGGATATTATAAAGGCCGTGGCTTCCCGCATTGGTTCGCGCCCAAGTATGTCACCTACGCCGAACACGAGGATCGCATGCCGCTGGACCAGCACTACGTCCTCGCGCTGATGGCTCCCCGTCCACTCTACGTCGCCAGCGCTGTCGAAGACCGTTGGTCAGATCCGAAGGGCGAGTTCCTGGGTGCTCTCTATGCTGAACCCGTCTTCAAACTCCTAGGCCGCCAAGGCTTGGGGGTGACCGAGCCGCCCGCCGTTGGCGTGGCCGTCGGGCAGGACCTCGGGTACCATAACCGAGCCGGCAAGCACGACGTCACCGAGGAAGATTGGAAGCATTACCTCGATTTTGCCGACCGAACGTTGCCGGCGAAGTAAGGGGGAGGGTGGGGCTGTGGGGGCTTCTTTATCCCTCAAATGGGGTAATTCGCTGGTCAAGGTCCGAGGGGTTGTTTAATTTTGTAACGTTACGGTGAAGTCTACCCCCTTACAGTCTCCCCGCCCACGGCAGGGGTTCTCCCTCGTGCTATCCATGGTCATCATGACCATGATGGTGATGGTGGTCGTCGTGCTCGCTTCCTTCCTCAAGGTCGAGTCCTCGTTGGCTTCCATCAAGCAGGCCGAAGCCGTGGCTCGGCTCAATGCCATGGGGGCCGTCCGCTTGGCGGGCGCCGCACTCCAAGAACGCCTCGGCCCGGATACCCGCGTGTCCGCCTCCGCCTCCCTCTACGATGATCCGGCTATCTCCTCGGTCTCCACGCCGGGGGCGGACCCCTTCGAGTATCCCGTGATGGGCGTCTGGCGCAGTTGGGAAGGTAATGACCACGACATCCGTGCGAATAGCCGCTACGCTGGCCGTCCGCAAAAGCCCGATTATTCCTCGAAGCTGAAGGCCTTTAATACCAGCTCGGCACCGACCGCGCGTTTCCTCGGTTGGATGCTTTCGAATCAGATGGGTTATGGTAACGCCACGTTCACCTTGCCCAACGGAACAGCCGTCAAGCCCCCGGCTCCACCTTCGGTCGTCGCGAATGCTGGTAGCGTTCCCCTCGTCGGTTCGGCGACCGATCCGCTAGCGGTCCGACAGATTCACGCGACGCCGATTTCGTTCGTCGACGGCCAGCCGGCGAGTTCGACGACGGATGGCACGCAGGGGTATTTCTGTTGGTGGGTCGGCGGCGAGAATCAGAAAGTCCGTCTGCTCATCCCGAACGTTGCCGGCACTTCCGCGGGCTCGAACAACCTCGATTGGGCGCAGCGTGCGAAGACCTTCGGCGCGCCGGACCTCGAAGCCATCGGCTATCCTGCGCTCATCGCGAACGCTGTGCCGATGCCCGTCAATCAGCCGCTGTCGACGCCGACGGTGCCGCTCTTACCGGCGCCCGCAGACGCCTCTCGCCTGACCGACGCGCTGAAGAACGCGACCCCGACCCCGCTGGCCAAGGCAGGTTTCCATGATGTCAGTCTCTACGGCGAAGGCCTGCTGACGAACACGGCAACCGGTGGATTGCGGAAGGACCTTTCACTGTTCACCGAAACTTGGGATTGGGCCAACGTCCTCGACTCTAGCCGTCAGGGCAAGATGCCGCTCTTCCGCCTCAAGCCCGCGAAGCTCCCGCGCAATGGCGGCGATCCAGATTACGACCTCGCGTTCCAGCGTCCACTGCCTGACGCGCAGTTTCCTGCCGGCGGCGTTGGTAACCGCCGTCGCCACGCGCTGATGTATTGGTGGTCCGATTACGGTTCGCTCGGGGGCACCTCGGCGGGTGTCGCCTCGGACGGCGGTACGAACTTCGGCGGCTACGCGGCCCTCTCGTCCTTCCCGCCCATCCGTAGCTGGGCCTACCTTACCGACTTCTGCCTGCACTATCGCAAATACGTCACGAACCCGGACCCGCAACTAGCGGGCGTCACCACGATGCTCCCGCCGCAGCCCGAGGTGGTGACCAACGCGGGAGGCCTGTATAGCTATTACGAGCGTATCCATCGTCACCCCCTTATTGCCCGTATTCAGTACGTCTTCGCCTCGTCGGCCTCGGGTTCCAGTGCAGCTTTCATTGCACAGCCTGTCGTCACGCTGTGGAATCCCTTTAACGTTCGTCTCACGGTCCCCAGTTTTAACGCCTATTGTAAGTGGCAGTCCTTGCCGATTTACATCAACTGCAGTGACGGCGCCGGCTTCGGCGTCACGCAGCACGTGGGCTCCTATTTTCCTGGCGGCGTGACGCTCCGCATCGGCGGTGGTTCGGATATCACCTTAGACCCCGGCCAGACGCGCGTCTTCGCGATGAATGAGGGCGTTCTGACGAACATCCCGATGGGCGGCGGAGGCACTTACAACCTTACCCCGGGCTATGTCGCCAGCGGCCGCTCCGGTTGGCAGATGACCTTGCCAGGAACGCCGTCGGGCGCCGGGTCCCTCCGTTATCAGTTGGTCAAGAACATCGATAACACGACCGTCGCCCGCGATGGCATCTACTACGACTTCTACCCCGCTAATTATAGATATTCTCCGGTGCGCTTCAGTTTCGTCGGTACGAGCACCGCCCAGTTCCAGCAGCTCTACGGCTTGGATGCGCCGTATCCCTTCCAGCAGACCATCGCGGATGCCGCCGCAGCCCCGCGCGCGTTTGGGACCTTCGCCTTCGGCCTGCGCCTCTCCAATGACGGCGTCTCGCAGTATAACAACCGTACCGGGGTGAAGACCGTTTCGAAGGGCTTCCTGCAGGCTTCGCCCTTTACGACCTATACGGAGATCGGTCTGAAGTCCGCCGGAGTCCTCACGGCCTTCCCGTATGCTTCAGCCAATGTCGCCGATAGTAGCACCGTTTCGATGGTGGGCCAGTATGGGGAAGGGGTCGGCGGCTTCTATTCTTCTGCGAACAGTGGCGTGCAGTATGCGGGCGCGATGAATCCAGCGAATGCGCCGTATGACCTCTACTTCCTGCCGATGACGGGCTTCGCGGACCTCAACGGCCCGCAGTCGGACCCCACGAGCAATTACGGCGGTTTCATCCTCACGGGCCTTGATCCCACGACTGGCCTGCAGCGCGCCGCTGTGGCCGAACTGCCGGTGAAGCCCGTGCAGTCGATTCCGGGCCTGCAGGGGTGTGATATTCGTGCGACCAACCCAGCTCCGCCGTTCCACTATGGACTCATCGGTAATGCCGACGCCTCGCCGATTTTACCGCCGGACGACGCCGTCGGTCGCTGGATTGATATGGCGGGTAACTTACGCAGTCGCGATGAGATTCACCAAGCCTTCCTGCAGCACGACGACAGCTACTGCCTGAACCACGTCCTCTTCGACGATTGGTTCTTCTCGTCGCTGGCTCCCTTGCCCGCGGATTGGGCCTCGCTGCGTCCGTCCCAGGGGAACGAGCACGTCTGGAATACGGAGGTCATGACCAGCCTAAAGAAGAATTGGACCTCTTTTGCCGCGGGCACGACGACCTTGCCGAACTCGTGGTTCTTGCCGAATGCGAACGCCGCACTCTTTGACCTCGCGGTGACCGGCACGAGTGGCTTCTCCGGTACCCCAGCGCAGCCCGTCGCCTACCAGCGCGTGGCGGCGACCTTGCGCGTCCCTGGTCAGTTCAACGTGAATAGCACCTCGGTCGTCGCCTGGCGTGCCTTGCTCGGTAACCTCCGTTCGACTTCCGTGCCTTACATCAAGCCTGGTAATAGTACGGTCAGCACGGCGCCGGCGGCGAATCCCTTGGCCCGTATGTCGATTGCCCACGAAGGGCCCGTTACCGCCGGCGGTTCTTCCAGTGCGGTGCTCGGTTTTGCCGCGCTCACCGATGCCCAACTCGAGAGGCTCGCCGTGGAAATCGTGAAGCAGGTCAAGGTCCGCGGCCCGTTCCTCTCGCTCTCCGAATTCGTGAATCGTCAGCTGGCGACTCCGCAGCCAGGGAATCCCTTGGACCCGACGCTGAGTGGGGCGTTGGGTACCGCCCTGAAGGCACTGGAGAATATCAGCAGCCTTAACCCAGCGGTGAACGCGAAGAACCTTGGCAAGATCACGAGTAAGGTCGGTGACTTCAGTGGCTTGGAGCAGCAGCTTCCCCTGGGCGATTGGACGAGCTCTGGTGCTGGGTCGAAGGGTGATTACCTTCACCCCAAGGCCGCGGAAGGCTCCTCCACCTTCGGTTTCCCCGGCTGGCCCCGTCAGGCCGACGTCCTCGATCGCCTCTCGCCGGTCATCAGCGTCCGTGATGAAACCTTCGTCGTCCGTGCCATGGGTACTTCGCAGCTCGTCAATGGTTCCACCGCCAAGGTGTGGTGCGAAGCCGTCTACCAGCGCATCCCTGACTACGTGGACGCTACCGTCCCGGCGCATGAAGCCCCGTTGGGCGATGTCACTTTACCGACCTCGTCGAATAACCGTCGCGTCAACGCTATCCTCGGTCGGCGTGTGCGCCTCGTCTCTTTCCGTTGGCTAGCTCCTAAAGACCTATGATCCGCCCCTTTCTTTTCCTCCTGACTGGCTGGGCCGCGGTCGTCTCGGCCCAGGAAGGTTCGGCCTCTCGGTCACTCCGTCTGCTCTACGTGCAGGCCCCGGATGATGCCCCCGCGAGCGTTTTTCTGGTAGCGGGGAAAGAAATCAAAGAAGTCGATCTGCCGCGTCTTTCGATTTCGACTAAGCGCTTAGCGCTCACGGCGGGCCCTGTGCGGGTGTATGCGGCCACCAAGGCACCGACCAAGGCTGACCCCTTGCCGGCCGACGCCCCCTTCGTGGATATCCCAGACGGCATGAATGCCCCACTCGTCGTGCTGCTCCCGACGGGTGAAGCGGGCCCCTTGGCGTTTCGCATGCTCCCTGTCGAGTTCTCGCGGACCAAGGCGCCGGAAGGCGCGGTGCTTTGGTTTAACCTCAGCGGGCGCACGATCTTTTCGAAGCTCGGTACGGCCCAAGCCGTCATCACCCCCCGCCAGACCGCGATTCAACTACCACCGGGTAAGGCTGGAGATATTTACCATGTCCTCGTGGACGTTGCGCCGGAGGCTGGTGAGACCGAGAGCGTACCGCTGATGCGTTCGAGCTGGGTGAAGGAACCTGGCCAGCGTCATCTGTTGTTCATCGTGCCCGACCCTGATCGCAAGGTCCCGCGTATCGTGGCTGTGCCCGAGCGGATGGAGCCGGAGCCCGACCCCTTAAAGGATGCCAAAGGTGGAGCGAAGTCCGGTGCGGTAAAGTCCGCCAAATAGCCTCTTTCGGGAAGTATTTGACTCCTTTGCAGTCCGCTTGTTTGAATGGCAAGACGCTCTCGTATTTCAATGGATAGAATTCTGGCCTCCGAAGCCGGCGATTTGGGTTCGACTCCCAACGGGAGCACCACTCTTTTTCGCAGGGCGAAATAAGGCGGGATTTAAAGGTAGGGGCAGTACTGCGTGTTGTCCTAGGGGAGGACAACTAGAGAGTGCAGAGTACAGAGTACAGAGTACGGATTGGGAAGGAGGTAGGGGCGCGACTGCGTCGCGTCCGTTGCCCAATTAAAGGTAAAGTACGCTAACCGCTATCCGCCAACTCCTATCCGCTGTCCGAGACAGAACGTTTAAAAGGGAGTTAAAAGGGGGACCGGAATATGAGCCAAAGGGAAAGCGGAATATGAGCAGTCGGCCGAAGGCCGCCGCACAACCCCTAGCCAACCATACTCCAGCCAACGAGTCCCCTCATGTCTCCTCCTGTCTACACCTGTCTCCACCGGTGCACCTTTTGCACCTTTGCACTGTGTTTGTTCGGCCCCCTCGCTTCTTCAGCCGAGTAATTCCGCGATCGGCTTGCCGCCGTCCGTGATAGGTACCGGGCGGGCGCCGTCCATGAGGTCATGCTTCGTGTCCACGCCCATCGCTGCGAGGATGGTCGCATGGAAGTCGGGCACGCTGACCGGTTTCTCCACCACCTTCTTGGAGAGGTCATCGGTGACGCCGTAGGCGCCGCAGTGCTTGAGGCCGCCGCCGGCGAGGACCATCGAGAAAGCCGTGCCCTGGTGGCCGCGGCCGCCGCGTCCGTCGAATTCTGCCGGACGGCCAAACTCCGTTGCGACGACGATGAGGGTCTTATCGAGTAGACCCTTCGACTTGAGGTCGGTCGTCAGCGCGGCGAGGGCGTTATCGAGCTCACGGATGAGCACGTGCTGGTGGGTGATGCCGTCGTTGTGCGCATCCCAGCCGGTCCCGTTGATGAAGTTCAGGTTATGCGAGACTTCGATGAAACGGACGCCGCCCTCGACGAGCCGCCGTGCCAGTAGGCAGCGCTGGCCGAACTCGCCGCCGTAGGACGCGCGGAGGTCCGCCGGTTCCTTCGTGAGGTCGAAGTGCTTCATGAACGATGGGCCAGCCAAGCGGAAGGCTTCGCGCTGGGCTTCGGCGTATTCGGCGAGGGCGGAATCAGCCGCGGCCTCGCCCGTGGCGGCCAGTAGGACGCGTCGGTCGGCCTCGCGGTCGGCCGTGAGACCGTCGGGCCGTGCGAAGCCAGCGGGACCCGTCTGCGTGTCGACTAGGTAGACGTAGCCATCCTTGACGCCGAGGAAGCCTGGGCCACGGCTGACGTTCGGGAAGCCGATGAGCATGTAGGCCGGGACCTTCGGGTCGAGCGCACCGCGGCGATGCGCCACAATCGAGCCGAGGGACGGGTAGATGGCGTTACCGCTGACCATGCGGCCCGTGTGGACGAGGTTCGTCGCAAAAGCATGCTCGTCGATGACCTTGTGGTGGACCGAGCGTACAGCGGTGACGTGCTCCATGAGCTTAGCCGTGCGCGGGAGGTGTTCGCAGACGCGGACGCCGGCAACGGAGGTCTCGATTGAAGGGTAGAGTGAGCCGGCCTTCTTTTTGGACGCTTGGTTATCACCGAGGGACTTAGGGTCAAAGGTGTCGATCTGGCCCATGCCACCGCCGAGCCAAATGAAGATGCAATGCTCGGCCTTGCCCTTGGGGGCGTGGACGGTGGTGGCGCCTGGCAGCTGTGCGGCGAACGGGGCTAGGCCTAGGGCGGTGAGGAAGGTGCGGCGTTCCATAAGTTTAGTGGTAAAGGAATTCGGGTGAATTGACCAGCGCCCAGAGGGCATCTTCGGCGCGCTGGCGCCAGGCAGGCTGTAGGCGACTCGTGGCCGGGTCTCCGCGGCGGGCGTCATCCGTCTGCTGCTGGCGGACCAAGGTCGCTTCCTTGTCGAGGTGGTTAGACCAAGAAACGTAATAGGCCGGCCGCCGGGGTGGGTGCGTGCCGACGATCATCGGCGTGGCGACAAGCGTGCGCTCGGCGAAGCCGGGGCGGAGGCGCTCGGCGTAGAGTTGCAGTTCCTTGGCCGTGGGGCGGCGCGTGAGCACGCGGAGGAAGAGCGCTACGGTCAGTGCCTCGGGTGACTTGGCCTCCACGCAGAGTTGCGTCGTCCCATGATCGTCGCTTAGGCCCGTCAGCCAAGTGCCCATCACCCCGTTAGCGAGGATGGCTGGTTGAAGAGAGTTTGGAGCGATATCACGATCCGTGAGTGGGTCGGGACGGCTCGCGCGCCAGCCGAAGGCAGCGAGTACATCGCAGACCGCTTGGATGCGCGGTAAGGCAAGCGCGGGGCGGTCACGCTCGTTGGACGTCGAAGCGAGCATCCACGCGCGGTTTGGTTGGCCGAGTGAGATGGAGTTGTCGGACTCACGGATGCCATCGATGTCGAGGCTGACCTCCTCGGTGTGGAGAGGTTTGCCAGTGGCGGCGAAGAGACCATCGACCACCTGTTCGGCGGAGAGGCGGCGCGGCGCGCGGGCGGCGTAGAGTTCGGGTTGGGACTTCGCGGTCGGTTCATCGCCTCGCTGGTAGGCGTGGGAGTTAAGGATGAGCCGGCGCACGTGGTCGGCGTCATAGCCACTGCGGACCAGCTCACGGGCGAGCCAGCGGAGCAGGGCGGGGTGGGTCGTGCGGCTGCGTTCGAAGTCGCCCGCTTGGTCGACGAGCCCCCGGCCCATCAGGCCAGCCCAGAGGCGGTTGGCCATGACCTGGGCAAAGCGCTCGTTCTGTGGGGCCGTCAGCAAGGTCGCCAAACGGTCGCGAGGGTCATGCGGGTCGAGTGCGAGTTCGTCGGCCACACTCTCCGTGGCGAACTCTGGGAATGGCCAATGCGGTTGCACCGTAGCGCCAGGCGCGAGGGTTACTTCGATGAGGGGCTTGCGCCCGCCCTCGCGGAGTTTGTCCATGGCCACACTGCTGGTGACCGGGACCTTCACGCCTTTGGTTTCGAGTAAGGCTGCGAGGGCAAAGACCTGTTCCTGCTTGGTCGACGTCGCGGGAGAGTCGTGGCAGCGCGCGCACTTCGCGTCGACCCCGAGGAAAGCGGACGTCAGCACGGTCGCCTTCGCGGCCATCGGAACGTCGTTCTGCGAAGCCATGCCGAAGCCGGCAGGACCGCCGAAGCGTTCGCTACCCTTCAGGCGCACGAGTTCAGTGACGAGTAGGTCGAGTGGCTTGTGGTCGAGCAGGCTTTCGTGGAGCCACCAACGGAAGGGACCCGAGTTGTTGAGCGTCGGGTTAAGGATGTTTGGATTCTCGGCGAGGACGTCCTGCCAAGTGCCCATGCTGGCATCGGCCGCCCGCGGGTCGGCGAGAAGGCGATCAATCACCTGGGCGCGCTTATCGGCCGAGTGGTCTGCTTCGAAGGCTGCAATCTCTGCGGCCGTAGGCGGTACCCCGACAACGTCGAAGGTCACGCGACGCAGGAAGGCGAGGTCGGACGATAAAGACGCGAGCTTCGTCGGCTGAGGACGGAACTCGGGCCACGGGGCACCTGCCTTAATCCACCGTTCGAGGATAGTTTTTTCGTTGGCCGAAAGCCCGGGGCCTTTGGGCGGCATACGTTCATCGCTGTCGTCCGAACAGACGCGCGTCCAGAGGGCGCTCTTCGCTGCATCCTTCGGCGTCACGGCGGGTCCGTCGCTTTTACCGCCCTTGAGCGCGCCAGCTAGCGTGTCGAGGTGGAGTCCGCCCTTGGACTTGGCACCTTGGTGGCACTCGAGGCATTTGCTTTCGAAGATCGGCCAAACTTGTCGGTAAAAGTCGATGCCACTGGTGTCAGCTTTGATGGTTTGCTGGTAAGCGACGAGCTTCTCAGCGATAAACGCGTCGATGGCGTTACCCGCGGTGAAGCCGGCGGGCAGCGGAGGCACGGGCGTCTCGGCCGTTTTGGCCAACCAAGCTTGGGCGGCCGTACGACGCTGTTTCCAGTAGTCGGCTTCGGTGGTACGGGCTTGGGCGCGATGGTGGGAATCTAACTGCGCAAGTCGTACCTCCTCTTGCTGTGCAAAGGCAGACCAGCCGGAGTCATTGTAAGCCGCGTTGGTGGCGGCGGGGCCAAGTAGCTTCCAAGTGTTTGTGCCCTCGAGTGAAATTGCTGCGACCGTTTCGCCGAGCTCGGCCCGACGGCGCGACTTCGCGTTGATAACGTAGCCAACGACCGTTTCGAGGACGATGCGCTGTTCGCCACCGGTACTCGTGAATTCACACCAAGCCTCACGATTGCCAGGCGGTGCGAAACGGAACGTCGGACCGAGATCGAGGAACTTATCCTGTACCTTGATTGGTTTGTCGTCGGAGCCGCCCGGAGGGAAGGGCGTCTTCAGGACGAGCTGGTCGTTGATGAATAGGGCCGCGGCGCCGCGTCCACGGAGCAGGAGCCGATGCTTGCCGGCCGGTAGGTGGATCTTGGCTGCGGCGCGGAAGAAATACGGACTCCCACGATCGCCACGTACGCCCGTTGACACGTAGAAGTGGGGTGTGCGGAAGAAGCCGAACGCAGGTGCTTCGTAACTTTCGGTGGTCGGTAAGGCTTCGGTCGGCCAGACGTTCTTATCCGTCTTCCAGTTGCCGCTGAGTTGGACGAGTACCTGGCCGGCTGGGACCTTGGTCCAATCGGTGAAGGAGGTGACCTTGACTGTCGGGATGGCTCCCTGCGTGGCCTTGAATCCGGTGTTGTTAGCGCTGTCATTGCCGGCGTTGGCGCTGGTGTCGCGCGGTGCGGCGACGGCGACCTCGAGTGCGGGCAGGGTTGTTTTGAAGCGGGCCGTAAGTTCCTTTGTAGGCAAAGCGCGGCGGTGCAGGGCGACCTCATCGAGCCAGCCCGAAAAACTATTATTAACGCTTCCACCCATGGAAGAGCCTAGCCAAACCGAGTCGTCATCGTTGACGGGTGCTTCCTTCGTGGCGCCGCCCATGTCCCACGCGCCGGGGATTTCCTGTCCATCCACGAAGCCGCGGACA